>OUWB010000214.1_pt2 | contig 20450 bp, 20 predicted proteins | sample 1779821 | NCBI WGS metagenome assembly OUWB01 (sample SAMEA3914806, study PRJEB12502) | metagenome | biome: forest; material: soil | place: Canada | collected 2011-08-03 | depth 0.1 m
GTCTGGGCGAAGGCCGCGCCGGCGCAGACAGAACTCAGCAGGGCCAGGCCGCTTGCCGAGATAAGGGTTTGAGATCGGGTCATGGCTCTTTGTTTCCTTCCGTGTTGGCCGATCTGTTGTCTTTGTTATGATCGGCTTGTGCTGTTTTTCGTTACGCTTTTACTGGGTCGGGATCCTTTCCGGTCAGCCCTGCTTTTTCGGCATGTGGACGATCAGGCCGTCCAGCGCATCGCTGACCTTGATCTGGCACGACAGGCGGCTGGTCTCGGCGACGTCATCGGCATAGTCGAGCATGTCGACCTCGGCCGAGGTCTTCGACCCGGTCCTGGCCAGCCAGTCCGCGTCGACATAGACGTGGCAGGTGGCGCACGAACACGCCCCGCCGCATTCGGCGACGATGCCCGGGATATTATGGCGGACGGCGCCTTCCATCACCGACTGGCCGCTCTTGACCTCCAGGGTGTGGGACTTGCCGCCCCACTCGATATAGGTGACCTTTGGCATCAGACACTCTCAAGCCGCGCTTCCGCGGCGACCTCTTTCATGGACAGGGTGGGATCGATAAGCCGCTCGGGATCGACCGTCTTGCGGTTGCCGATCAACTGGCGTCCGGCCATGAACTCGGCCGGGGAATTGATCGCCTCGACGGCCAGGATGCGCCGGCCCCTCAGGTGGAACAGGGCGAACTTCGCAGCCTCGGGCGCCCCGCGCACCACGATGCGGTCGGCGCCGAACGGGAAGCCGGCGATCTGCAGTTTCAGGTCGTATTGATCCGACCATTGCCACGGCACTTCGCCGGCCGGCGCCGGCTGTCCGGTGATCGCCGCCACCGCCTGCCTGGCCTGTTCCAGTGCATTGGGCACGCTCTCCAGGCGGAAGAGGCAGTCGTAGAGCGGCATGGGCCGGCGAGTGACATCGCCGATGGCGAAAATGTCGGGATCCGACGTCCGTGCGTCGAGATCGACGAGGATCCCGCCTTCGCAATCAAGGCCGCAGGCCCGTGCCAGCGCGTCGTTCGGCCGCGCGCCGACGCCCAGCAGGACCGCGTCGCAGCCTATGCCGCGGCCGTCCGACAGCCAGGCCCCGGAGACGCGCGCGCCATCGGAGCCGAAACCGGCCACCGTGCAGTTCAGTTCGAAGCGTACGCCGCGCGCCGCATGATAGCGATGAAAGAAGTCCGACAGGATGCCGTTGGCGACGCGCGACAGGATGCGCGGCTCGCGCTCCAGCACCGTGACCTCAGCGCCCAGCGCCCGGGCGGACGCGGCGACCTCAAGCCCGATATAGCCCGCCCCGACGATCAGGAGGTGACGGCCGGGCGCCAACCCGGCCTTCAGCGCCTCGGCATCCGCCGCCGTGCGCAGGACGTGGATACCTTTGCTGTCGACCCGCGGCAGGGGCGGGACGATGGCGCGGGCGCCGGTCGCCAGGATCAACCGGCCATAGGGCAGGACCGTGCCGTCGGCCAGCAGGACCTGATGCGCCGTGCGGTCAATGGCGACGGCCGAGGTGTCGAGCCGCAGGTCGATGTCGTTTTCCGCATAGAATGCCGGCGGCTTCAGGGCCAGGCTCTCTGCGTCGGCCTCGCCCTTCAGCCAGGCCTTCGACAGGGGCGGACGCTGGTAGGGGGCCAGGGGCTCGTCGCCGATCAGTGTGACCCGTCCGTCATGGCCATATTGCCGCAACAGGGCCGCCGCCGTACCGCCGGCATGGCCGGCGCCGACAATGACGATATCCGTGCTGTGACTGTTGGTCTCGCCCATGCCCTGATCCACACCGCAGGCCGACACGTTTGACGCGGCGCCCGCCTTTGTTCCCTGTTCGATTGATCTTTTTGTCCGGTCACCGACGAAACCGGGGCTTGGCGGCGACATCGAAAGGATGCGCCTGAAGCGCGGCCTGGCCAGTATTAGATCAGGGTGTGGCGGGATAAGTAAAGCGAACTATTGTGTAAATTCGCGTCGAAGTGTGTCCGTTTGTACCAAATTCAGTGGAGCGAAAGCCTTATCTGATAAAAATGGACCAATATCACTGACATATCGACAATTTCATATGTTTTGTATCGGGAATATTGTTTAAAATTATCTGTCGGTGTTATTTGGTTTATTTTTGCAGCGCACATGCATGAATGTGCTAAGACGGCAAAATAAGCGGTCCGCTACGGACGGGCCGCACCAGGACAGGGATAAGATACGCTCATGATGCAGGCGTCACCTTCGGACGGCATTTGTGTTTTGATCGCGGAGGATGACGACGCGATCCGCGAACTGGTCATCGGCCAGTTCGCCCGTGAGCCCTATGTCCTCAAGGCGGCGAAGACCCTGGCCGCCGTCCGCGGCGAGCTGGCGGCCGGCCGCATCGACGTCCTGATCCTCGACCTGAATTTCCCCGACGGCGACGGGCTGGAGCTGTGCCGCCAACTGCGCGGCGAAGGTTATGACGGCGCCATCATCATGGTGACCGCGCGCGACAGCGCCATCGATCGCGTGCTGGGCCTGGAGCTGGGCGCCAACGACTATCTGGCCAAGCCGTTCGAGCCGCGCGAGCTGCTGCTGCGGGTCCGCAACCTGGTCAAGCACCTGGGCAGCACCGAGCCGTCGCGGCGGCCCAATGCCCGCCTGGCCCGGTTCGGCGCCTGGCGCCTGGACCTGCATCAGCGCCGTCTGCTGACGCCCGACGACCGGCTGGTCATGCTGTCGTCCGCCGAATACCGGCTGCTCGTGCGCTTCATCGATGCGCCGGACAAGGTCCTGTCGCGCGACGATCTGGTCGCCGACAAGAAAAAGGCCGCCAGCGACCGCTCCATCGACCTGCAGGTCAGCCGCCTGCGGCAAAAACTGGCGATCGAGGGTGGCGGACAGAACGCCATCCTGACCGTGCGCAGCGAAGGCTATGTCATGCCCGGTCCGGTCACTTTCGAATAGGCCGTCCGATGAACCGCCTGCGGCAGATATTCAATTCGCTGACCATCCGCGTCGTGGTCATCTTGACGATCGGCATGGCCAGCGCCGCCACGATTTCGATCATCGTCACCGAGACCGCCAGGGTCCGCGATTTCCAGCGGGCCGAGCTCGAACGCCTGGCGCTCAGCGTCGCCGATATCGGTCATCGCTATACGCTCAATCCCGTGCAGACCGAGACGCTGATCCGCGGGCACCAGATCTTCGGCTTTCGCGATGCGCCCAGCCAATGGCGCATGACAAACCGCGACGGCGCGCTCGAACGCATGATCGATACCGGCCTGGGGGCGAGCGCCCAGGCCCAGGCGACACACATCGAGGGGCCGGCCTGCTATCCGACGCCCAATGACGGGATCAAGCCGGCGGGCATGAACGAGCCCGCCAATGCCGACTGCTGGTATATCCGCTTCGTCGACGGCCGCGGCGCTCTGCGCGAGCTCGGCTTCGATACAGAGCCGGTGCACGCGGTCGGAACCTCGGCCTCCGACCCGATCTTCCTGCTGCTGATCCTGATCGCCAGCGCCGGCCTGTCCTGGCTGGTCGCGCGCTTTGTCATCGCCCCGCTCAAGCGGCTGACCGAGGCGGCACGGACCTTTTCGCTGACCACCCCGCCGCACGCGATCCCCGAGGTTGGGCCCAACGAGGTGCGCCTGGCGCTGCAAACCTTCAACATCATGCAGGAGAAGGTGACCGAAGGGTTCAAGGAGCGTACGCAGATGCTGGCCTCCATCGCGCACGACCTGCAGACCCCGCTGACCCGTCTGCGCCTGCGCGTCGAGCAGGTCGAGGACGAAAACCTGCGCGAAAACCTGATCGGCGACCTGGCCCGCACCCTGCAACTGGTCCGGGACGGCCTGGACCTGGCGCGCAGCAGCGAGGACCAGGAACCCTGGGCGGTCGTCGATATCGACAGCGTCCTGTCGAGCCTGTCCGAAGATGCGCTCGAGTTCGACCAGGATGTCCGCTTCGTCAGTGGCAGCGGCATCCAGGTCCGGGTCAAGCCCAACGCCCTGGTGCGCTGCGTCGGCAACCTGGTCGACAATGCGGTGAAATATGCCGGCGGCGCGGAGCTATCGTCGGTGCTGGAGGGCGAAGTCCCGTCCATTCTCATCCGCGACTTCGGCCCGGGCATTGCCGCCGAGCGCATCGACGAGGCGATGCGGCCGTTCCGGCGGCTGAACGAGGAGGGGACGACGGTCGAGGGCACGGGGCTTGGCCTGACGATTGCCCGGCTTCAGGCCCAGACCTTCGGCGCCACCCTGGCGCTGCAAAACCACCCGGATGGCGGCTTGCTGGCGACGATTGCCTTCGGTGCCCCGCAAGAGGAATAGGCGGCGGACGCAGACGGCGTCCGCCGCCACAAGCCATCAGTGCGCGAGCGTGAAGTTGGACAGGTCTTCGATCATGCCGGGGCCCGACGGGTTCCAGCCCAGGGTCTGGCGCGTCCAGGCCGACGAGGCCGGCAGGTCGTGGGCCGCGAACATGGCCAGCCAGCCGAAGTAGGCGGGGGCTTCGTCGGGCGTGATCGACTTCACTGGGAGCCCCAGGCGCTTGCCCAGGGTTTCGGCGATCGCCCGCATGGTGATGCCTTCCTCGGCCACGGCGTGATAGTGGGCGCCCGGCGCGGCGCGTTCGATGGCCAGCCGGTAGAGCCGCGCCACATCCGACACATGGGCCGCCGGCCAGCGGTTCTGGCCTTCGCCGATATAGGCGAGGTAACCCTTTTCCATGGCCGTCATGACGTAGTAGGTGACGAGGCCGGCGCGGGTGGTGTCGTGAACCTGGGGCAGGCGCACCGCGCCAACATTAACCCCGCCTTGCGCCATGGCGTTGGCGGCTTCCTCCGAGGCGGCGCGCGGCACGGCCGACGAACTGACGATCGGGCCGTCCTCCATCGACGGCTGGCCCGGTGCTGCCTGGGCGATGCCGGTGCCCGAGGTGATCAGCATCGGCCGGTTGGAGCCGTTGATGACCGAGCCCAGGGCCATGATGACACGGCGGTCGTCCTCGCAGTTTTGCGCGAAGGTCGAAAAGTCGTGATTGAAGGCCAGGTGGATGACCGCGTCCGCGCGCGCCGCACCCGACTTGACGCTTTCGATGTCTTCCAGCGAGCCCTTGTGGACCTCGGCTCCGGCGGCGGCCAGCGCGGCCGCCTTGTCGTCTGAACGGCAAAGGCCCAGGGCCTGGTGGCCGGCGGCAACCAGGTCCGCAACGACGGCCATGCCGATAAAGCCGGTGGCACCTGTGATGAAAACGCGCATGATTTGATCTCCTCAAATTTGGATCGCGACACGTTTCGGCCCATCGGCTATACTTGTAAAGTAGTGACCTTATCATGGTATAATGGCTAACAGGATGGACGATCGTTTTACCCCCGACAATGCGCTGGGCGCCTATCTGAAGGACCGCCGCGCCAAGCTCGACCCGGCCGCTTTTGGCCTGGCAGGGACGCGGCGGCGCACGCCCGGCCTGCGCCGCGAGGAGGTGGCCAGCCGCGCCAATATCAGCCCGACCTGGTACACCTGGCTGGAGCAGGGCCGGGGCGGGGCGCCGTCCGCCGATGTACTGGACCGCATCGCCCGCGCCCTGATGCTGACCGATGTCGAGCGCGAGCACCTGTTCCTGATCGGCCTGGGCCGTCCGCCCGAAGTGCGCTACCACGCCGGCGAGGGCGTGACGCCGCGCCTGCAGCGCGTATTGGATGCGCTGGATCCGAGCCCGGCCCTGATCCGTACGGCGACCTGGGACGTTGTTGCCTGGAACCGCGGCGCCACCGTCATGCTGACCGACTATGGCGCGTTGCCGCCGCACCAGCGCAACATCCTGCGCATGATCTTCCTCGACCCGCGTGCCCGAGATGCGCAATATGACTGGGAGGCCGTGGCGCGCTACGTGGTCGGCGCCTTCCGCGTCGACGCGGCGCGTGCGGGGGCGGCTTCCGAGGTCAAGCCGCTGGTCGACGAACTGTGCCGGCTCAGTCCGGAATTCATGGCCATGTGGCACGACAACGACGTCCACGGCAGCCATGGCGACCTGGTCAAGCATATCCGTCACCCGGTGCTGGGACCGCTGGCCTTCGAATATTCGGCCTTCCCGGTCGACGGCCGCACCGACCTGACCATGGTCGTCTACAATCCGGCGACGCCCGAGGACATGGCCAAGATCCGCGCGAGTCTACCCTAAAGCCCCTGGCTTAAGCTGTCGCCAGCCCATCCTCGCCGCGCCGGCGCGTCGTCGAGGGCGTCTCGCCGAACAGGTCGGCATAGTATTTCGAAAAGCGGCTCTTGTGCGTAAAGCCGAAAGCGCCGGCGATCTCGGCGATCGGTCGCGTCTCCGCCGCCGACATCAGGGCCTGGCGGGCCAGGCGCAGGCGCACCACCCGCATATAGGTGCGCGGCGTCATGTCGAGATAGGCGCGGAAATTCATCTCCAGTGTCCGCACGCTGACCTTGGCGGCGCGCGCCACCTCGGCCATGCGCGGCGGCTCGCCCGTATGGTGCTCCATAAATCTCTGCGCCAGGCGGATATGGTTGGGTACCGGCATGGCGTGCTGCGACTTCAGCCGCGCCGAATAGCGGTGGGGGACCAGTTCCAGCAGCATCTGGCTGAAGGTCTCGACGATACGCTGGCGCAGGCTGGACGAGATGGACTGTCCGACCACGTGGAAATCCTCGTCGCAGATCAGGGAGATCAACCCCAGCAGCAGCCGGTTCTTGCTGCCCGACCGGTCGATCAGCGGCGGCAGGTCGAGATCGCGCTCGACCGGATGATGCAGGGTCTCCGACAGGAACTTTTGCACATAGCTGAAGCTCAACTGGATAAAGCCGAGTTCAAGTCCGTCGTCGCCGGGAAAGGCTTCAAGTGTTTTGGCGCACAGCGCCTGGTAAATCGCCGCCTGGTTGGTGTGAACATCCAGTGTTTGCCGGGTAAACTGCAGCCGCACCGAGCCGTGGATCGGAAAGAGGACGAGAAAGTCGCAATCGTCATCCAGCGCCTGCTGCCGGTAGCCGCTGCCCGTACGAAAGGTTCCAACGCTCATATAGCCTACGGCGCCGTCCAACCCGGAGAAGCGCACCACATTCATTTTCCAGTCGAACACTTTATCGGGCGCCGTACCGACGGCATCCCAATTGAAATAGCTGTTCAGCGTGGCGTGGCAAGAGGCGAAGTCTTTTCCCTCGAACGTCCAAACGCCGATGTCCCCGGCCTCATCCTTCGTCAAACTCGAGCCCCCGCTCATGAAACGCACGCCGTTCCGTGGCGGCCTCGATATCGCAAATGCGATAGGGGTGAAAGCCACATCCTATCCATTTCGTCAGGCAATGGGCCGAAATACGCAGAAAAGCATATAAAAGATCGAAATTCATCCTACAGGAGAAATACTGAAACGTCCCGGTTATAAACTACCGAAAGTTGTCTTTGGTCACGATTTGTACCGGCTTTCCTCGACGTTCCTATCCAGTTTTTGCCCAGATCGGTCGCAAAGCGAAGATTTTATGTCGGGAGCTTTACTTCATGTATTTGTTCCGCTTTGTGATATTTACCTTTTGTTAGGCACGTATAGCCATGAATTGCGGCTGAGAGATATGCACCTGCTCGATATTAAGCGCTTCTAAATATATCGAGACCAAAATGAAATCGATTGCATTCCGGTACAGGCGAGCACCAATAGTTCATATGCGCGTTTAGATAGGCAAATAAACTCTGACGTGACTTCAGTGTAGTCAGGGTTGCTTGGCGTAGGTGAGAGTAGGCGTACTGGAAGCGCTTTCCAAAAAGTGTGACGCACTTTTTGGATTAACAAGCGCGCAAAAGCAAAAACGTGGCACGGCTTGAGGCCTCGGAAGGCTTGGGTCTGCAATTGGAATTTTGGGGTATATAGATGTTTTCACAGGATAATTTTAACTCGAACCGGTCGATCGTCGAAGCGCTGAATGCGTCGCAGGCCGTTATCGAGTTCACGCCGACCGGCAAGATCCTGACCGCCAACAGCCAGTTCCTGGCGGCCGTCGGGTACCGTCTCGAAGATATCCAGGGGCGGCACCACAGCCTCTTTTGCGATCCCCTTCTCGTCGGTGGCGACGCCTATCGCCGGTTCTGGGACGACCTGGCGCAGGGGCGCTTCCAGTCGGGCGAATTCAAGCGCTTTGGCAAATCCGGCCACGCCGTCTGGCTGCAGGCGACCTATAATCCGATCCGCGACCGCTCCGGCCGCGTCGTCAAGATCGTCAAGTTCGCCGCCGACATCACCGATGCCAAGCTGAAGGCGCTCGACTATGCCGGCATGGTCGCCGCCATGGACCGCGCCCAGGCGGTCATCGAGTTCAAGGTGACCGGCGAAGTGATCACCGCCAATTCGAACTTCCTCAGCGTGCTGGGCTACGGCCTCGACGAGATCGTCGGCCGCCATCACCGCATGTTCTGCGATCCCGCGGAGGCGCAGAGCCGCGAATACGTCCAATTCTGGGATGCCCTGGCGCGCGGCGAGTTCCAGGCGGCCGAATACCGCCGCGTCGCCAAGTCCGGCGCCGACGTCTTTATCCAGGCGACCTACAATCCGATCTTCGACGACACCGGCGCCGTGGTGAAGGTCGTCAAGTTCGCCACCGACATCACGCAGGTGGTCAAGCGGCGCCTGCGCAATGACGGGCTCGGCCACGAGATCAATAGCGAGCTCGGCGAAGTCCTCAGCCAGATCGTCACGGCCAACGAGATGGCTGCTGGCGCGTCGGGCGCCTCGACCGAGACCGGCGCCATCATCAACTCCGTCGCCGCGGCGTCCGAAGAGCTGAGCCAGAGCGTGCGCGAAATCGCCCAGAGCATGACCTTCGCCAAGAGCGGCGCCGAGAGCGTCTTCCGCCACGCCGAAAGCGCCAACGACTATGCCGGTGCGCTCAATGCCTCGGCGGTGTCGATGAACAATATCGTCGCCCTGATCCAGAGCATCGCCTCGCAGATCAACCTCCTGGCGCTCAACGCCACGATTGAATCGGCCCGCGCCGGCGAGGCGGGGCGCGGTTTCGCCGTCGTCGCGTCGGAGGTCAAGTCGCTGGCCAACCAGGCGGCCCATTCGACCAAGACGATCGCCAACGAGATCGCCAACATGCAGTCGGTCACCGGCGACGTGGTCGGCGCGCTCGGCCTGATCTCGAGCTCGATGACCTCGGTCATGGAGAACGTGGCCAATGTCGCCAGCGCCATCGAGCAGCAGAACGCCGTCACCGGCGAGATCTCGTCGAACATGCAGTCCGCCGTCATCGCCGTCGAACAGATCGGCGAAAGCCTCGGCCATATTTCGACGACCTTCGCCAAGGTGTCGCAAGCCTCCGAACAGGTGAAGCAGAACGTCGAGGTCCTGGTGGCTTAAACGCCGCCGGGGCTAGGGCTTCGCCGCCGCGCCGGCCGGCTGATCCGGCGCCAGGCCCATCTCCTTGAACGCGTCGCCGGCCTGGGGCCGGATGGCCATGGCCTTGGCAATGTCGGCCCGGCCGGCCTCGGCCTGCCCCTTGATGATCTCGATCAGGCCGCGTCCATAAAGGCTGCCGGCAAGGTCGGGCGTCTTGGCCAGGGCCGCATTGTAGTCGGCCAGCGCGTCGTCGAGCCTGCCCAGGCGCCGATAGACCAGGGCCCGGCTGTCGTAATAGTTGGCGATGGGCGACAGGCGGATCGCCGCATTGCAATTGTCCAGCGCTGTGTCGAGCTCGACATTGCGCACGGCGCGCGACCAGCACTGGCTGTTGAGGGCGTCGGCATTGTCGGGATTAAGCTTCAGTTCGGCGTCGAGCGCCTTCATTTCCTCGTCATAGCGTTTTAGCTGGCCGAGCAGCTTGGCGCGCAGATTGAGCGCCTGCAGGTCGGCCGGTGTCCTGGCGAGCACGGTGTCCGCATCGGCCAGGCCCTTGGCGTCATCGTGTTCGTACAGATAAAGCGCCGAGCGTGTCAGCAAGGCGATCGTGTCATTGGGGTCGATGGCCAGGGCGGCGTCAAGATCGGCGTGGCGCCCGGCCGCATCGCTCAGCGGTCGCGCCTGCGAACGCATGGCGTAGGCAAACGGTGTCGGATGCAGGGTGATCGCCTGGCTGAATTCGGCGAAGGCGGCCGGACGGTCGGGGGTGCATGGCGCCAGGCCGCCGACCAGGCAGCCGAGCAACTGGCCCAATTCGACATGGGTTCCGCTGTCGTTCGGAAACCGCGCGACGAGATCACGCGCCAGGGCGAGGGCGTCGGCGGTATTGCCTTGGGCAAGGTCGATATTGATCAGCAGGTAGGTGGCCGGCATCGGGTTGGCCGGCGCGATTTTCAGTTCGGCCTCGGCATCGGCCCGGGCATCGGGATAGTCTTTCTGGAGGAGGTAGGCCTGGGCGCGCTCGAGATGAAAATCGGCGGCCTGGGGCTGCAGGTCGATCGCCTGGCCGAAGGCGGCCAGGGCGCCCGCATAGTCTTTTTGAGCCGCCAGGACCTGACCCTTACCGGCATAGGCCAGGGCATTCTGCGGATCGAGCGCCAGGGCCTTGCTGTCATCGGCCAGCGCCAGGTCGGGCTTGCCGGTGCCGGCATAGACATAGGCCCGGTCGACATAGGCATCGGGGGAAGAGGGGTTGAGCGCGATCGCCTTTGTGTAGTCGGCGATGGCCAGGTCGCTCTTGCCGGCGCGCGCATAAAGATAGGCCCGGGCGAAATAGCCTTCCCAGCCGTCCGGCTTGAGCGCGATAAGCTGCGTGTCGTCGGCCATGGCGAGGTCGTACTGGCCCTTGATAAACTCCGAACGGCCGCGCGCCAGGTAGGCCTTGGCGTATTTGGGATCGAGCGCGATGGCGCGGGTGAAATCGGCGATCGCCATGTCGTCATTGCCCATTTGGGCATAGGCCATGCCGCGGGACGTATAGGCGTCGGGCGAGGTTGGATCGAATTTCAGGGCCTGGGTCAGGTCGGCGAGGGCGAGGTCGGGATGGCCCGTGATCGTGTAGATGCCGGCGCGGTCGGTATAGGCGGGGGCAAAGTCCGGGGCCAGCTTCAAGGCGGCCGTATAGTCGGCTACGGCCAGGTCGTAGGCCTTCTTGTGGCCATAGGCCGCGCCGCGATCGCTGTAGGCCGGGACGTCCCTGGGATTGAGCTGGAGCGCCATCGTATAGTCGGCGATGGCGAGGTCGTATTCACCCTTTTGATTATAGGCCACGCCGCGGTTGACGTAGGCCTCCTCATCCTTTGGATCGAACACGATGGCCTGGCTGTAGTCGGCGATAGCGAGGTCGTAATGGCTTTGATTATAGTCGGCAAAGCCCCGGTAATAGTAGGCTTCGGCCAGCTCCGCCTTTGAAAGGTGGCCGTTGTCGATCAGGTCGGTGCAGGCCGTGATGGCGGCGGCGGCATCGTCGCCCGAACATAGCGTCCAGTTCTGCTCGGCGCCTGCCCAGGCAAGTCCTGGGGCGGCCGATATCAAAAGTGCGACCAGCAGGCCGGTGCCGATACGGATCATGAAAAATCCCCCCTCGGCCGAAGCCGATCCTTAAGGGAGAAGAGGGGATAAATCGGTACACGTCAAGATCGCAGGGCCGCCCGCCCGGGACGTACCCCTGTTCATATTGGGTTCAGCTCCCGGTTGTTACCGAATAGGCGGGGGAGAGGCTGAGGCGTTTCCGGCCCGAAAAGCGATAAGCAAAACAGGCTCCGGAGGTTTCATGCGTCGTCGTCTCGCGTCCTCACTGCTCGCCCTTTCGGCGATCCTTTCGCTGGCCGCGCCGAGGCCCGGCCTGACCCAGGCGTCGGCACCCGCGCCCCAGTCCCACGCCGACATCGACGCCCAGGCCGACGCAGCCTATCGGGCCAAGCACTACAAGGCGGCAATTGACCTCTACCGACAGGCCGAAGGGCTCGCCGGCGACGGTGAGCGCGGCAACGACGAATATAACGAGGCCTGCAGCCTGGCCCTGATGGGCGACAAGGCCGGCGCCCTGGCGGCCCTTGGCCGCGCCATCGACGACGGCTGGAGCGACACCAAGCACACGGCGGGGGACAGCGATCTGACGAGTTTGCACGACGATCCGAAATTTGCCGCGCTCCTCATTCGGCTGACCATGGAGCGGATGATGGAAGACAAGCGTTGGGGGAATGCCGCCTTCAACACAGCCTATAGCGAAAACCTGAGCGCGGCGGACAAGGTCGCCGGCCTCAGCCTGTTGTGGGCCCAGGCCAAGTTCGGCTTCGCCAACTTCTGGCACGTGCCCGACCTCGACTGGGACGCCACCTATCAGAGCTATATCCCGCAGGTTCTGGCGACGACCTCGACCGAAGACTATTACAAGGTTCTGACGCGCTTCTATGCGCTGCTCAAGGACGGCCATACCAATGTCTATGCGCCCGATCAGGTCGGGACCAGGATCTTGCCGATCCGGACGCGGCGGATCGATGGCAAGGTGCTGGTCACCGAGCTGCCGGATCCCGGCTTCGACGCCCAGGGACTGAAGCCCGGCGACGAGATCGTCCAGATCAACGGAATGCCGGTAGAGGCCTATGCCGAGCAGAACGTCCTGCCCTATATGTCGGCGAGCAGCCCGCAGGACCTGGAATTGCGCGGCTACGGCTATGCCCTGCTGGCGGCGCGTCCCGGCCAGGTGCTTCACCTGACGGTCGAAACGCCGGCGGGCGTTCGCTCGGAACATAGCTTCACCGTACCGCAATCGTTCAATTCGAGCCGTCCGGGCTTCGACTATCGCAAACTGCCCGGCAATGTCGCCTACGTCGCGCTCAATGAATTCGGCGACGATACCGATAGCGTCGAATGGGACAAGCATTGGGCCGAGCTCAGCCAGGCCAGGACAATTATCATCGACATGCGCAAGAACGGTGGCGGCGACGATGGCGTCGGCGTGCACATCCTGGCCACCCTGTTCGACAAGCCCGTGCCGGCGCCGCGCCAGGAATCGCCGAAATGGGTGGCCACCCAACGCGCCTGGGGCAATACCGAGGGCGTGGTCCACTATCCGGATGATCAGGTCGCCCCCGATCCGGCCCACCATTTTTCGGGCAAGGTCATCATGCTGACCGGGGCCGGGACGTTTTCGGCGGCCGAGGATACCGTCGTCCTGTTCGCAACCAGCCACCGTGGCACCCTCATCGGCGAAGCGACCGGCGGCAGCACGGGCCAGCCGCTGCTCTTTCACCTGCCGGGTGGCGGCGTGGCGCGGGTCTGCACCAAGCATGACCGCTTTCCGGACGGGCGCGAATTCGTCGGGGTCGGCGTGACGCCGGATATCAAGGTGTCGCCGACGCGCGACGATGTGATCAAGGGGACCGATCCCGTGCTGGACAAGGCGATCAAGGTCGCGCTTCAATGAGACATGACCGATGCCGATACCGTACGCCGCCACTACGGCCACGACAGCCTGATTGACCGGCTGACGCGCGCGCTTGGGCCTGAGGATCAACGATTGTCGCCGGAGCAACTGGCGCCGCTCGACCAGTTCCACACCTTGGGCATCCGGGCGACTGCCGACCTGGCCGGGCTGGCGGGAATTACGGCCGATACGCGCGTGCTCGATATCGGTTCGGGGCTCGGCGGGCCGGCGCGCTGGCTGGCCGCGACCCATGGCTGCTGCGTCACCGGCGTCGACCTCAGCGAACCCTTTGTCGAAGCCGCGCGCTATTTGACCCGCCGCACGGGCCAGGCCGGGACGGTGGCTTTCGAGGTTGCAAGTGCGCTCGACCTGCCGTTCGACGCCGGCCAATTTGACGTCGTCCTGTTGCAGCACGTGGCCATGAACATCGCGGACCGGGCGCGGCTCTACGGCGAAATCCACCGTGTCCTGATGTCCGGCGGCCGCTTCGCCACGTTTGATGTTGTGGCCGGCGAGGGGACGCCGCTCTATCCCGTGCCGTGGGCGCGCACGCCCGATGTCAGTTGCCTGTTGACGGCGCAGGCGACGCGCGCGGCGATCGAAGCCGCCGGATTTACCAATGTCGCCTGGCGTGACGATACCGGAGCCGCGCAGGCGTGGTTTGCCCGTATGCGCCAAGCCGGCCCTTCCTCAGGGCCCAATCTCAGCCTCGTCATGGGCGAAGACTTCACCGTCTTGACCGGGAACCTGGCGCGCAACCTGATGGAAGGCCGTCTTGGCGTGATCACCGCTGGTTTCGAAGCGCGCTAAAATGACCACTCTGTTACGGCCTTGTCTCGGGGGCGGGCGATCGCGGCCGAAAGCGGGCGAAATTGAAAAGGTGGTGTAAGCGGATACCTTCACAAAACCCTTAGTCCGCCAAGCAAATGCCCAAGCTGCCGGCTTATGCTCGACCTGTCAGTATAGGGGCGGGGAGCGTTGAGGAGCCGATCATGACATCGCGTGACATTGCCCCTATCCGCCGCAAGCTGGCGGAAACCCTGATCACCCTGGTTATTCGCCCGTCGAGCGACGAGGCGGTGGCACTGGATGTCGTCGAGGTGATCGGCGAGCGAATGAAATCGCGCGAAGACGGTAATATGCGGGTTGTCGGTGCTTTCGTCCGCTCGAATATCCGTCTGTTCCTGGAGGGGCTTGTGCCGTTCGACACGGTGTTCGACCGTTTTGTCGACGCCGCCGTCAAGGCGCCGCGAGGCCAGCATGCCCTCATGGTTTCATTCAGCCGCAATGTCGGCCCGGCCTGACAGTCGAACAAAAGGGTAGCCCAAATCTCCGACCGCGAAACGGGAGGCAAGGCCGCCAGGCCTTTAAACAAGAATGGGCCGTCGCGCACGTTTGCGCGCGAGCCCGCGCGGCGCTTGAGCGCTAAAAAAGAGAACCTTGCTCCGGCTTTGCCGGGGCAAGGTGAACCCCTTCGAGTTCCAGCATCTTCAACTTGCTGAATTCGCCGCCGGGCGCCGAGAAGCCGCCGATCTTGCCGCCGGCCGCCAGGCAGCGGTGGCAGGGAATGATCAGGGCCACCGGGTTCCTGGCCATGGCCTGGCCGACGTCTCGCGCCGCTTCCCAGCCCTCGGCCCCGACACGCTTGGCCAGCCCGCCATAGGTCGTGGTGTGCCCCCAGCCGACTTGGCGCAAGGCTGCATAGATGTCGCGGAACAGGTCGCTTTGACCATCGAGGTCGAGGCGTACGTCGGCGAAATCGATATCCTCGCCCGCGAAATAGCGCTCGACCCTGGCCATGGTTTCGGCCACCTCGGGCGGCGGAGGGGCCGGGCGCGCCTCGGGCATCTTGCGCAGCAGCAAGCGCTCGGTATCCGTCGCGGTCGGCGTTGGCAACTGGAAGCGGCAAATTCCGGCCGCGCTCCAGGCGATGCCGCAAAAACCGCCTGCGGTCTCGAAGATGGCAGAGTTGGTCATGCGCGAAAGATCGTGTCCCCGGTGCTTAAATTCAATCCGCTTCTTGCTATGATGGGATGTTGCCAAAGGGAGTCAGCTATGTCCGCCGCCGATACCTGGTCCGCCGCCCAATATGTCCGCTTCGAGGACGAACGCAATCGCCCCATTCACGACCTGCTGAATACCTTGCCGGACGCGGGCGTGGCGACCGCCATCGACATCGGCTGCGGCCCCGGCAATTCGACCGAACTTTTGCAAAAGCGCTTTCCGGGCGCCCGGATCACAGGGTTGGACAGTTCACCTGATATGGTGACTGCGGCGAGGAAGCGATTGCCGCAGATCGATTTTTTCATCGCCGATATTGCCCCATGGCCCGAGAGCAAGCCGCTCAATGAGCGCTTCGACGTGATCCTCGGCAATGCCGTGCTGCAATGGCTGCCCGATCACGCGGCCCTGTTGCCGCGGCTGGTCGCCAGGCTCACGCCCGGCGGTCGTCTGGCCCTCCAGATGCCCGACAATCTCGACGAGCCGGCCCACGTGCTGATGCGCGAGGTGGCGGCGGCCGGCCCGTGGGCGGAAAAGCTCGCCCATGCCGCCGACGCCCGCGCCCCGCGCCACGAGGCGAGATGGTACGTCGAGTGCCTGCGCCCGGTGACGGCGCATGTCGAGGTCTGGCGCACCACCTATTATCACGCGCTCGCCGATGCCTCCGCCATCGTCGAATGGTTCAAGGGAACGGGGCTCAGGCCCTTTCTCGATCCGCTCGATGCCGCCGAACGCGAGGCCTTCCTGGGCCTCTACCTGGAAGCCGTGACACGCGCCTATCCGCCGCTTGAGGGAGGCGGTGTCCTGTTGCCGTTTCCGCGCCTGTTTATCACGGCGACCGCGCCTTAAGCCTTGGCGCGGTTCGCTTTTCCGCGTCGTAAACAGGGGTATTGCGTCAAACAAAATGTGATTTTCCGCTGGTCCTTTCGGCCTTTACGGCCGTATATGTTAACGTCGTTCACTGTGGCATTTTTAACGGAAATGGGCTGACACTCGCCGCGAATAGGCTTAGGTTCGCAACCAAGGCGAGTATCGGGGATGTCGAATCGAGGTACGGCATGACGGAACGGCAACTATGAGCGCGGTTCAGACCGGCCGGCCGGGATTTTCGCCCGGCGCCGCCAATGCGGTCACGGGCCGCATCCTGGTCGTCGATGACCGCCCGGAAAACCTGCTGGCGACGCGGGCTCTGCTGAAGCCGCTGGGCGCCGAGATCATCACCGCGGAATCAGGCGAGGCGGCGCTGGAGCACGTGCTCAATGGCGATTTCGCCCTGGTCCTGCTCGATGTGCAAATGCCGGGCATGGACGGCTTCGAGACGGCGCGGCTGATGAAGACCCGCCCCAACATGCAGAACGTGCCGATCATCTTCGTCACGGCGATCAGCAAGGAAGACCACTATGCGTCCGAGGCTGCCGAACTGGGCGCCGTCGACTATGTCTTCAAGCCGATCAATTCCGATATCCTCAAATCCAAGGTCAAGGTCTATCTCGACATCTTCCGCCAACGTGAGCAGATCCTGCAACTGAACGCCGTCCTGCGCCAGTCGAACGAGGAGCTGGAACGCTTCGCCTATGTCTGTTCGCACGACATGCAGGAGCCGGTGCGGATGATGAACACCTATGCCGGCTTCCTGGCCGAGGACGCCATGGACCAGCTGGACGCGGCGGCGCGCGACTATGTCCGTTACATCCGCGAAAACGCCGTGCGCATGCAGAAGATGATCCGCGATATCCTGGCCTTTTCCCGTGTGGGGCGCGAGGAAATCCGTTTCGAATCGGTGGATTGTCAGGCTATTCTGCAGGAAGTGCTTGAGGAATTCGCCGACATCGCCGCTAAAAAGGGCGCCCATATCGAGGCCACGGCCTTACCGACGGTCGAGACCAGTCCGACCCTGGTGCGTATCCTGCTGCAGAACCTCGTCGGCAATGCGCTGAAGTTCCAGGACGGTAAGACGCCGCCGCGCATCGACATTTCGGCGAGGCAGGAGGGTGCGATGTGGCGCTTCGACGTCAAGGACAACGGCATCGGCATCGACCCCGCCTTTTCGGGACGCATCTTCACCATCTTCCAGCGCCTGCATCGCGAGGACGACTTCCCGGGGACGGGGATCGGCCTGTCGACCTGCCGCAAGTTTACCCGGCTGTGCGGCGGCGACGTCACCTTCGTCTCCAAGCCCGGCGAAGGCTCGACCTTCACCTTCACCCTGCCCAATCGTACTCACTAAGGTTTCGCCCCGTGCCGGAAATGCGGTCTTCCCTGGATATCCTGCTCGTCGAAGACAATGAGGGCGACGTCGAGATGACGCGCCGCGCCTTGAAGCGCGCCCTGCCGCCGGTCAGGCTGTCGGTGGCCAATAATGGCGACCAGGGCCTGGACGCCTTGAACAGGCAAGGCAAATATGCCGACGCGGCGCGGCCGCAGCTGATCTTGCTCGATATCAATATGCCGCGCATGGACGGCAAGACCTTCCTCAGCATCGTCAAGTCGACCGAGCCGTTCCGCGGCATCCCGATTGTCATGTTCACTTCGTCGGAATCACCCGCCGATATCCGCGAATGCTTCGACAAGCAGGCCAGCGGCTATGTCGTCAAGCCGTTCGACGGCACCCTCTATGCCGACCGCCTGCGCGAGGTGGTCAACTTCTACGGCGTGGTCGGCGAGGTGCCGTAGCCATGGCAACCTATAAGCAGATCATTGATCACACTCGTCAAAAATATGGTTTCGTTCCTCAGACGTGTTGGATTGCGCATATCAAGAGCGACCACGGCCTGACGCGAGGGCCAGCGGCAAATCGCTTTGACTTGGAATCGCGTGTCAAACCTTGTCCTCCAGATAAGTGGCGGAGACTTGAACAGGCTATGCGGGAGCTTTCGGCAATCTAATTGGCTATCGCTTCGGGCCTGTCCTTTATTAGTCAGACCTTGTAAAAGCTAAGCGATTCTCGTCGAAAGCCTCGCCAATGAGTACCCTGACCATTCGTCTGCCCGACGATCAGCACGAGCGTCTAAAAGCGCTCGCCGAAGCGCGTGGCGTCAGTCTGAATAAGCTGTTCGAAAGCTTCTCGACCAAAGCCTTGGCCGAGTTCGACGCGGAAACGCGTTTCCGCCTGCACGCGGCGCGCGGCGACAAAGCGCTTGGGCTCGACATCCTGGATCAACTCGACCGGCACCACGGCAACGCATGACCCTGACGATCTACGGCATCAAAAATTGCGACACCATGCAGAAGGCTTTTGCCTGGCTGAAGGACAAGGGCGTCGCCTACGATTTTCACGATTACAAGGCGTCGGGCATCGACGCTGCCAAGCTTAAGACCTGGGCGGGCGCCGTCGGCTGGGAGAAGCTGCTCAACCGCGCCGGCACGACCTTCAAGGCCTTGCCGGACGCCGACAAACAGGACCTGACGGAAGCGAAGGCCATCAAACTCATGGCGGCCCAGCCGTCGATGATCAAACGGCCGGTTTGGGATATCGATGGCCAGATCTTCCTGGGCTTCAAGCCCGGAAGTCCCGAACGCGCGGCGATCGAGGCGAAGCTTTCCTAGACCGGACGGATGATCGGAGCCAGCGTCAGGTTGAAGCCGAGCGTGATAACGTAAGGGCGGGTGAACATGTTTCTATCCCTGTGGATAGGCTCACCTTACGCCTAAAACGTATAAACCTTTTTAAAGCTGAGGATTAAGCGGAGGTTATGATCCTTCCGCTCAACCTTTATCGCCCAGGGTCTCATGCGCTCCGGCTTCGCCCTGGCGCCAATAGGCCGATGCCTTGAGCCAGGCCGGCTTGACGCCGTGATCGTCGATCAGCTGTTGCCGGATCAGCCTGGCCTGTTCGCCTTCGCAGGCAACCCAGGTATGGACGTCGTTCTGCGGCAGGAAGTGGCCGTGAACCGCCGCGTTCAGCGACTTCGGTCCGCGCTTGGCCGAACGGTGCACCCAGTGCAGTGTCAAGTCGGCCAGGGTCTTGAAGACGATCTCGTCCTGCGGGCCCTCGACCTCGGCAATGACCACGACCGGCGTGCCGAGCGGCAGTTCTTCCAGCCGGCGGCCGATGGCGGGCAGGGCGGTGTCGTCGCCGATCATCACATAGCCGTCGAAGGCATTGGGGATCAGCATCGAGCCGCGCGGTCCCCCCAGGTGCAGGGTATCGCCGGGCTTGGCGCTGAGGGCCCAGGCGGTAGCCGGACCTGCCGTATGCAGGGCGAAATCGATAACCAGTTCGCCCGCTCCCGCATCGAAGCTGCGCGGCGTATAATGGCGGCCGATCGGTTTGGGCCCGTCGCCCGACGGCAGGCGGTTGGGCTCGGGCAAGGTCACGATGCCGGTTACCGGATCGGCGAAGAACAGCTTGATGTGATCATCGAAGCCCAGAGTCTTGAAGTCTGAAAAATCACCGGAAAATGAAATCCGGATCATGTGCGGCGTCAGTTGGCGCACGGCGCGGACCGTCAGGAGCCGAAGCTTCGGCTCATAACGGACGCGCAGGATGGAACGACCACTGCGTTCCAGGGTGTTGGCCAGGGTGTTGGCATCGGACATGAGAAACCCCTCCCTTGATTTCAAAAGTTAAAGCTTGCCGATCTTGCGGGCCAGTTCGTCGATCAGCTCGACGGCCGTATCGATCTGGTCCTGGTTGAGCGGCTTCATGCCGCGCATCTTCAGCGCCATCTTCAGGTTGCCCATGGCGCGGAACAGCTGCGAATAGTCGCCGTGCCCATCTTCGCCTTCGCGTCCTTGGTCCATACGCTCGAACAGGGTGTCGACCTCTTCGGCCTTGTCGGCCAGGAAGGCCAGGCCGGCCTCGGTGATATGGGCCTGCTTGCGGCCGTCGTCGCCGGGCACGATGGTGATGAAGCCTTCGTCTTCCAGCCAGCTCAGCGTCGGGTAGATGACGCCGGGCGAGGGGCTGTAGCCGCCCTTGAAGCGTTCCTCGATGGCCTTGATCAGCTCATAGCCATGCGACGGCTTTTCGCTGATCAGTCTAAGCAGGACCAGGCGCAGGCCGCCGTGACCGAAGCCGCGACCTTCGCTCCGGCCGCCGCGGCCACCGCGTTCAAAGGGATTGCCGCCGCGATCGAACGGATTGCGGAAGTGGCGGCCGTGATGGTCGTCGTTGCGACCGTGGTGGGGGTGTCGGAAAAATCCTCTCATGGAT
>OUWB010001191.1_pt2 | contig 20448 bp, 22 predicted proteins | sample 1779821 | NCBI WGS metagenome assembly OUWB01 (sample SAMEA3914806, study PRJEB12502) | metagenome | biome: forest; material: soil | place: Canada | collected 2011-08-03 | depth 0.1 m
GACGGCATCAAGCGCGCCACCGACCTGATGGTGGCAGGCAAGGTCGCCGTGGTGTGCGGCTACGGTGACGTGGGCAAGGGCTGCGCCCACTCGCTCAAGGGCTTCGGCGCGCGCGTGATCGTCACCGAGATCGACCCGATCAACGCCCTGCAGGCCGCGATGGAAGGATTCCAGGTCACCACCATTGAAGAGACCCTGGGTCTGGGCGACATCTACGTCACCACCACCGGCAACAAGGACATCATCACGCTCGAGCACATGGCGGCGATGAAGAACAACGCCCTGGTGTGCAACATCGGCCACTTCGACAACGAGATCCAGATGGATCGCCTGAACGCCGCCAAGGGCGTGTCGCGCGAGACCATCAAGCCGCAGGTGGATCGCTACACGTTCGAACAGACCGGTCGCAGCATCTACATGCTGGCTGAAGGCCGCCTGGTGAACCTGGGCTGCGCCCACGGCCACCCGAGCTTCGTGATGTCCAACAGCTTCTCCAACCAGACGCTGGCCCAGCTGGACCTGTGGGCAAACAAGGACTTCTACGACAAGACGGTCTACCGCCTGCCCAAGAAGCTGGACGAGGAAGTCGCTCGCCTGCATCTGGAACAGATCGGCGTGAAGCTGACCAAGCTGACCCCGGAACAGGCCGCCTACATCGGCGTGCCGGTGGACGGCCCGTACAAGCCGGATCATTACCGCTACTAAGCAACGACCGATTCGGTCTGCGCGACAAGTAAAGGGCCGCCTTCGGGCGGCCCTTTTCGTTGCCTACTCGCTTGCCCCATCACGAGTGGCGATCAAGAGTGCCAGCCAGCAGCACGAAAGAGTACTTATCTGTTGACTCCCTGGCCAAGCATCGAGAGGCTCCTCGGCACGATCATTCGATGCAGGGGCGCCACCGGCACCATGTACAACCTTCCCAATAGGTTCTTCACATGGACCACCGTCGTGACGGTTACAACACGACCCCCAGCGACTATGTCGCCTCGATGGAGGGACAGAGTAACCACGAGATGCTTGTCATCGTCACAGAGCAGCACTTCTGACGGGGTAGCTTCAACAAAAGTGAAAATCCCTATCCGATCACCACGCCGGTAATCCTCTTCGGGCTTAAGCCGAGAAACGTCACTAAGGCTTCCCAAATCCTTCAGCCCAAACAACTGGACGATGCGGTTACGCATCGACATCGGCGCGCTCACCCATCGGGGCGTCGCAGCAAACATCGTCTGGCACCATCCGAAGGCGGTCCGCTCTGAATCGTCGACGCTGACGGACCACGCGTCATGAAAGCTCGCGGCAGGAAGATAGGCTTCGATGAGACTGGGGCTGGGCGCGTAACTCTTCCGAGGGGTCGCCACTTCCTTGGATGCTCGCATCTGTGCCTCCTGCTATTCGCCAACCATCTCGACTTGCCACCGATGGGCCCGCTCCAAATACTCAATGCACCGCGGGGCCACACCCCAATGACCCCAGCCACCCATGCAGTGCTGGCACATGCATCAACCAGGGCGAGGACATCGTCAACACACCGGCCAGCAGGATAAACGCTGCCGCGACGCGACGCGGCGCGGGTTGCTGCAGCCAACGCCCGACTCGGGCGCCCGACCAAGTGAGCGGCAACATCACGGGCAAGGTGCCGAGTCCGAACACCGCCATGGTCAGCGCGCCACCAGGCGCACTCGCCTGGAACCATGCCGCCGCCAACACCGTCGTGCTCAAGCCGCACGGCAACCATCCCCACAGCATGCCCGTCGCAAACCGTCGACCTACTGTATTGGCCGGCAACAACCGCCGCTGCAGCGGCCGCAAGCAACGCCACAGCCGCGCGCCCGGTCGCGCCAACACATCCAGACGGCCACGCTGATCCAGCAGCCGCAGCGCCGCGATCACCAGCACGGCGCCCACCGCCATGCGCATGACCGTCGCCAGTCCACCAAGCTCAAACAACCGCAGCAGCCCGTCACCGACGCCACCCACGATGGCACCTGCAAGCGTATAGCCGGCCACCCGTCCGAGATTCAGCTGCAACGCCGGCCCCCAACCCGCACGCGGCGACCACACCGAGAAGCCCGTCGCAATGCCGCCACACATCGCCGCACAATGAACGCCGCCGAGCAGGCCGGTGAGCAGCACCGCGGGAAGTGCCAGCGCGTTAATCGCCATGGCCAGCCTCTACCGATTCACTACGCGCGTCTAACGACGCACGAGGCTGCGTGTCATCGCTCAGGATGTCCAGCGCCGGCGTCTCCATATCGTCGAACTGCCCTTTGCGCACAGCCCAGACGAACGCACCGATAGCGGCAACGAGCAGCATCAGGCTCAGCGGAATGAGCATAAGCAGAATGATCATGATGTTGGCTCCGGCTTCGCCACGCGCATCAACCGCAAGGCGTTGGCAGTGACGATCAGTGAGGACAGCGCCATGCCCAGCGCAGCGACAGCCGGCGTCACCTGCCCCGCAATCGCCAGCGGCAGCGCCAGCAGGTTGTAGCCGACGGCCCATGCGAAGTTCTGGCGAATGATGCGTTGCGTGCGGCGTGCCAGTCCGATCGCAGCGGGAATGCGCAGCAGCGACGGTGCCGTCAGCACCATATCGGCCGCGCGCTGGGCCAGCGACGCACCGTCACCCATCGCGAGCGAGACATCCGCGCCCGCCAACACCGGCGCATCGTTGAGACCATCGCCCACCATGGCCACGACGCGTCCCTGCGCCTGCAGCCGACGAACCAGGTCGAGCTTGTCCTCCGAACTCTGCCGCGCGTGCGCCTCGCCGATGTCGAGCTCGCGCATGAGCCGCTGCACGGGTTCGAGCGCATCGCCACTGGCCACGTGAACACGCAGCCCAAGCTGGCGCAGTTCATTTATCGCGCCTCGCGCGTCGGGCCTCAAACTTTCTTGCAACCGGAAGCGCGCGACGGCGCGCTCGCCATCGCCCAACCAAAGTTGACCGTCATCCTCACGCTTCGCCGCAAAATCCGCACGCCCCAGTCGCCAGCTCGTGCCATCCACGTAACCGGCCACGCCTTGCCCGCTGACGGCACGCACCTCGCTCGCTTGCAGTGCCGTGCGGACGTGGGCGAACGCCGCGGCGATCGGATGGCCGCTGTCCCGCTCCAGCGCTACCGCGACGGCCTGAGCCATATCCGCCGTCATGCCATCGAACGTCTGCACCTCACGCAAGGCAGGCTGCACCCGGGTCAGCGTCCCCGTCTTGTCGAACACCACATCGGTAGCCTTGGCCAGACTATCCAGCCCATCCGCGCGTATGGACAACACACCCAGTCGAGCCAGCGCACCATGCGTGGCCGCAAGGGCAGCCGGCACGGCCAGCGACAAGGCGCAAGGACAGCTGATCACCAGCAGCGACAACGTGACTTCGAACGCTCGCGCCGGGTCATGTACGCGCCAGCCCAGGTAGACCAGCACGGCGGCGAACAACAGCGCCATCACGAACCAGCTGCCGACCCGATCAGCCACGCGGGCAATCGGCGGACGATGGGCCTGGGCCTGTTCGACCAGTCGCGCCAATTGGGACAACCGCGTGGCGCTGCCCACCTGCGTGATCTCGATGCGGGCTGGCGTCTCCCGGCACACGGTACCCGCGTAGATCGGCGCGCCCCGTCGCTTGCTCACCGGATGCGATTCGCCGGTGAGCAGGGCTTCCTCGAACACGCCTTCGTTGTCCAGCAGGCAACCATCGGCCGGAACCGCTTCGCCCGCCGCGACACACGCGATATCGCCCGCCTGCAAGGCGGTTAACGGCACGGCTTCGCGGCTACCATCAGCTCGCTCGCGCGTGGCCAGCGTCGGCCGCGCACGCGCCAGCGTATCCACCTGCGAACTGGCAATGCGTCGTGCGCGCTGCTCCAGCATGCGCGCGCCCAGCAACAGGAAAACGAACATCGCCGCCGCGTCGTACCAAACCAGCGCGCCACCCCGCACCGTCTCGACCGCGCTGGCCAGGTAGGCCAGCAAGGTGGAGCTGGCGATCAAGGTATCCATGCCCAGATGTCGCTGGCGTAACTCGCGCCAGCAACCGGCCAGGAATGGCCAACCGGAATAAAACACCACCGGCGTGCAGACCAGAAACGTGATCCAACGGAAAAAGTCGCGCGTGGATATCGCCATGTGATGGCCGAAGTCCAGATACAGCGCTTCGGATAGCATCATCGTCTGCATCGCACCGAGCCCGGCGATGCCCAGGCGCAACAACCAGCGTCGCCGCTCGGCGACGCGTTCACGCTCGCGCACGGCACCGCCGGCGAGATACGGCCGGTAGCCCAACATGGCCAGCCGTTGCAACAATTGCGACAAGCGGACCCGTGATGGATCCCAGCCGATGCGGATACGCCCAGTCACTGCATTGGCGCTGCTATCGGACACGCCCGACTCACGCTGCAGTGCGCGATCAATCAGCCACGCACAGGCAGCGCAACGCATGCCATCAGTGAGCAGGGTAATCTCGAGCCCACCTTCCACCGGAAAAGCATGTTCGCGCAGCAGATCATCGCGATCCCACCCCTCAAGATCAGGTGCGTCGCCCACACGCGTGGCAGCGACACTACGCAAGCGGTAGTAATCGCCGAGGTCGGACTGGCGGATCCATTGCGCTGCGGCCGCACACCCGTGACAGCAAAACCCCTGCAGACGTCCTTCGATCTCCAACAACACCGGACCAAAGGGCAAGGCTTCACCGCAGTGATAACAGTCCTGGATCCCAGGGCTGTTGGCGGGATCAATGGCGCAGTCCATGTTACGGATTCAGATGGATCGAACGCGCCGGTGGTATCCAGCGTCCATGCAGCAACCACGCAGCGTTGTCGGGGGCCAGTTGCACCACCCAGCCCTGGTCGCCATCCAGCGAGCCGACACCACGCCAGCCCAGTTCGCTGGGAGCAAGCTGATAGGTGCGACTACCACCCGAAGGGTCGGTCGACGTGATGGTCAGTGTGAGCTTGCCACCACGCGGAAAGTCGCCATCCATCGGCAACGCCTCGATCATGTCGCCCTTGGTCCGCAGCACGAGGCCCTGCGTCGATACTTCGGTGGCGGCGCTCGCCGGTTCCGCGGAAACCAACAACTTGCCCACGCGCGTCGTCTTGCCGACGGTTTCCATGTCTTCGCGCCCCGGACGAACGGCTGCAAACAGCAACGCGAAGCCAATCACCACCGAGGCCAGCGGCAGTCCCACCAGCATCCACACCATGGGCTCACGCCAAGTGTTGCTTGTCTTATTCATAGGCTTGGTCCAAAGAAGCTGCTGTTGATGGTGACCTGAGCATCCACATCGACGCCTCGCACCTTGAATTGCACCGCGTGGCGGCCAGTTACTTCGGACGATGCGCTCACTGTGATCGGCACCGATACGACCTCGCCGCCTTCGACCTCGACCGCAGTCGGACCATCGCGCAGGCCAATGCCCGGCATGTCGGTGGCGCTGACATCGATGACAAAGTGGCGCGGCTGCTGGTCCTTGTTGACCAACTTCAAGGTATAGCTATTCTCGATGCGGCCATTGCTGGCCTGGCTATACATGGCGTTGCGATCACGCAGCATTTCGGCAATCAATGGGCTGCGATGGGTAACGCCATAGGCCCAGCCACCGATCAATGCCAGCAACAGGCAACCGTAAACAACGATACGCGGGCGAAGTACCCGCGCCGGCTTACCATCGATCTGGTTTTGCGTGGTGTAGCGGATCAGCCCCTTGGGATAGCCAACCTTGCTCATCACATCGTCACAGGCGTCGATACAGGCACCGCAGGCAATGCACTCGTACTGCAGGCCATTGCGGATATCGATACCCGTGGGACACACCTGCACGCAGATGGTGCAGTCGATGCAATCGCCTAGTTGTTCCAGCGTGAACTTCGGCAGCGGCTCAGCGGATTCGCCAGTGCCAGCCAGAGCGATGGTGCCGCTGGCTTGCGCACGATTGTCCGCCGCCGATGGATGCTGACTGGCACGGAAAACGTAATCGTAGGCAGTTACTTTGTCGATCAGGCCACGCGCGCGCTCCAATACGCTCTGCAGCCCCCGCTTGCGCGATCCACGCGGCTCACCACGCATCGGATCGTAGGCGATGATCAGCGTGTTGCGGTCGAACATCGCACTTTGGAAGCGCGCATAGGGGCACATGTACTTGCACACCTGCTGGCGCAAAAAGCCCGCGTTGCCCCAGGTGGCGAAGGCGTAGAACAGTATCCAGAACGTTTCCCAGCCGCCCCAGGCAAATGGCGTGCGCCTGGCAAGGTCTGCAATCGGACTGAAGAAGCCGACGAACGTAAACCCGGTCCATAGCGTGAAAAGTGCCCAGAGCAGATGGCGAGCCCCTTTGCGCAGGATCTTTTCGCGATTCCACGGACCGGCATCGAGCTTCATCCGCTTGTTGCGGTCGCCTTCACACCAGCGCTCGATCCAGATCGCCACTTCGGTCCATACCGTCTGCGGGCACGCGTAGCCGCAGAACAGTCGTCCGGCCAGTGCCGTGAAGAAGAACAGCGCCAACGCCGCGATAATCAGCAGCATAGCTAGGAACAGGAAGTCCTGCGGCAGGAACATGAAACCGAAGATATGAAACTTGCGCGCCGGCAGATCCAGCAGCACTGCCTGCTGCCCATTCCAGCGCAGCCAGGGAAACAGGTAGAACATGCCCAGCAGCCACACCACGGCGGCCACGCGAAGTCGATCAAATCGACCTGATACTTCGCGGGGATAAACCTTGCGTTCGCTGACGTAGTAGGAACTGCTTTCGTCCTCGACGACGTGCAGCGGAATGCGACGACTCATGGCTTGTTACCAGAACGAAATCCGCGCTGCACCTGCCTGGAAGGACGCAACAGGATCCAGGTGAAGAGACTGGCGGAGGCCGTTGCCAACCAAATCAGGAAGAACCCCAGGGTGTAGCCCAGCTCGCGACTGAGCTTCAGCGAGGGAAAGGTCATGTGCTGCAATGCCTCGGGGTCGACATAGGCGAAAAACACCATGGTCACCACGCCGGCCACGAAGAAGCTTGGCCACAAGATGGCGCCGACGCGCTGCAAGCATGGAGGCGTCGGCTTCTGTTCCCTGGAGCTGGCAGTACGCTGGCTCATTATTCCGCGATGACCGCACCCGCTGGAGGCGGCGCCTTATGCGGCGACAGGGTCCACACGTAAGCACCGACCAGTCGCGTGCGCGTTTCGCCGAGTATCGGTTTCCACGCTGGCATCGCACCCTGGCGCCCTTCGTTGAGCGTTTTGTGCAGCGAAGCCTGGCTGCTGCCGTACAACCAATAGCTATCGGTCAAGTCCGGCGCACCCATCACCTGGTTGCCCTTGCCCTGTGCGCCGTGGCATGCCACGCAGATCGTTGCGAACAGTTTCTCGCCACGCTCCGCCGCATCCTTCGGCTGATCGGGACGGGATAGCGACAAAACATAGGCGATCGTGTCGTCCACCGCAGAAGCGCCGCCCTGGGCTGTCAGCGTGGGACCCCACGCCGGCATCACCGCCTGACGCCCATTCTGGATCGTGTCGAGAATGCGATTGGGCGTACCGCCCCAGTGCCAGATATCGTCGGTCAGATCGGGGAAGCCAGTAGCGCCGTGGCCCGTGGAGCCGTGACAGGCCGCACATCGATTGATGAAGATGGCTCGACCAATCGAAACCGCGCCAGGATCCTTGGCCAGCACATCGACCGACTTGCCCGCATAGAGCTTGAGCGTGTCGTCGAGGCGAGCGTCTTCAGCCTGTGTTTCCAGCGCCCACTCGGATTTCGAACTCCAGTTGCCGTATCCCTTCAGATGACCAACGCCATACCAGATGAGATAACCGACGGCAAAAAAGATCGTGATGTAGAACAGGTTGATCCACCAGCGCGGCAGCGGCTTGTTGTATTCGGTGAGATCGCCGTCCCACACATGACCGGTTTCATCCGGCTTCGGATCGGTCGGTCGCCGCTTGGTATTGCTCCTGAGCAGCCATACACAGCCGACCAGATTCAGCACCGTGATGGCCAGTACGTACCACGTCCATGCGGAAGTCATGCCGCTTCCTCCTTGTCATCATCCAGGGGCATCTGGGCAGCCGCATCCAGCGCATGCTTGTGATCTGGCCGCCAAAGCCAGATACATCCGCCCACGAACAGCACCAGTAAAGCAGCAGTAATCAGTCCAGGCACCATGTCACTCGGCCCCCTCTGCTACTTTCATGTCCGCTTGCGATACGTGGGTACCCAAGGCCTGGAGATAGGCGATGACGGCGTCGAGCTCGGTCTTGCCTTCGACGGTGGCCGGCGCAGCCGCGATGTCGGCGTCGGTGTACGGATCGCCAATACGCTTGAGTGCACGCATGTGTTGCGCCACTTCCGCGCCATCGAGCTTGCCCTTCGCCAACCAGGGATACGCCGGCATGTTCGACTCGGGAACCACGTCGCGCGGATTGTTCAGATGGGCGCGATGCCAGTCGTCCGAGTAGCCGCGCAGGCCAACGCGGGCGAGGTCCGGTCCGGTGCGCTTGCTGCCCCACTGGAATGGATGGTCATAGACCGATTCCCCAGCCAGTGAGTAGTGACCGTAACGCTCCGTTTCAAACCGAAGGGTACGCACCATCTGCGAATGGCAGTTGTAGCAGCCCTCGCGGATATAGACGTCGCGCCCCGCCAACTCCAACGCGGGATACGGCTTGATGCCCGGCAGAGGCTTGATGGTTTCGGCCTGAAACATAAGCGGCACGATTTCCGCCAAGCCGCCGAAGGACACGGCCACGGCCACCAGGATGGCCATAAGGCCGATATTTTTTTCAATCTTTGCGTGTGTATGGCTCATGTCTGTTCCCTCAGGCACGGGCATCGGAAACGTCGGGCGGCAGCACCGGCTGGGGCGCCGTGCTTGCTGCGGCCAGGCGGAAGGTCTTGAACACGTTCCAGCCCATCACCAGCATGCCGGACAGCACGATCAGCCCACCGCCGAGACGGAACAGGTAGTACGGCTTGGTCGCATTGAGCGCTTCGACGAACGAGTAGACCAACGTGCCGTTTTCCGGATCGGTGGCACGCCACATCAGACCCTGCATCACACCGGCAATCCACATCGAAGCGATATAAACGACCAGTCCGACGGTGTGCAGCCAGAAGTGCGTATCGATCAACTTAATCGAATACATCTTCGGCAGGTTCAACAGGCGCGGCAGCATTGCGTAGATCGAGCCGATCGAAATCATCGCGACCCAGCCGATGGCACCGGAATGCACGTGGCCGATAGTCCAATCGGTGTAGTGACTGAGCGAGTTGACCGTCTTGATCGACATCATCGGTCCCTCGAACGTGCTCATCATGTAGAACGAGAGCGACACGATGAGGAACTTCAGGATCGGATCGGTGCGCAGCTTGTACCAGACACCCGACAGGGTAAGGATGCCGTTGATCGCACCACCCCATGACGGCGCCAGCAGAACCAGCGAGAACACCATGCCCAGCGATTGCGCCCAATCAGGCAGCGCGGTGTACTGCAGATGGTGCGGACCGGCCCACATGTACACCGCGATCAGTGCCCAGAAGTGCACGATCGACAAGCGGTATGAATAGATGGGACGACCGGCCTGCTTTGGCACGAAGTAATACATCATGCCGAGGAAGGCGGTGGTCAGGAAAAAGCCGACGGCGTTATGGCCGTACCACCACTGCACCATCGCATCGACCGAGCCCGAATAGATCGAGTACGACTTGAACCAGCCGGCCGGGATGGCGAGGTTGTTGACGATGTGCAGCAACGCGATGGTGATGATGTACGCGCCGTAGAACCAGTTGGCGACGTAGATGTGCTTGACCTTGCGCTTGGCGATGGTGCCAAAGAACAGTACCCCGTAGGCCACCCAGACAACGGTGATGAGAATGTCGATGGGCCATTCCAGCTCGGCGTATTCTTTGCCTTGGGTAAGTCCCAACGGCAAGGTGACCGCAGCGGCCACGATGACCAGCTGCCATCCCCAGAACACGAACGACGCCAGCTTGTCTGACAGTAACCGGACGTGGCAGGTGCGCTGCACCGTATAGAGACTGGTTGCGAACAGGGCTGAGCCGCCGAACGCGAAAATCACGGCATTGGTATGCAGCGGCCGCAGGCGTCCATAGCTGAGCCATGGCAAATCGAAATCGAGTCCTGGCCAGTACAGCTGGGCGGCGATGATGACGCCCACCAGCATGCCGACCACACCCCAAACCACGGTCATGACGGCAAATTGCCGTACGACCTTATCGTTGTAACTCCCCTCGCCCACCATGAGGCCCACTCCTAGGCATGACTAAACGGGGCAAGTCTGGAGGCGGGCCGAGGGCATCCATTTGATCCAGATCAAGTTCGGGCCGGTAGGCACCTGACGCGCTTTGTCGCAGGACAATTCTCACGTTGATTTGAGACCGTTGCGTCACAAGACATCTCTATATCGCGAGAAAGAGATATATAATCCCTCGCCACCGCCAATTCAGGGACCGTCGCGATGCCGTCCATCAGCTTTGAGTTCTTTCCACCGAAGACCGACGAACAGCGGGCTCAGCTCGATCAGGCCGCTAACCTGCTCAAGCCGCTTTCGCCCGAGTACGTGTCAGTGACGTTCGGTGCCGGCGGCTCGACATTGAGCTACACCGGCGAAACCGTGCACCGGTTGCACAGCACGCACGGTTTGAATGTCGCGCCGCATCTGTCCTGTGTGGGCGGTACCAAGGCCGAGCTGGCCGAACTGCTGGACAGCTATCGCGCGGCGGGTTATCGGCGCATCGTGGCGTTGCGTGGCGACCTGCCCTCAGGCATGGCCACCCCAGGTGACTTCCGCTATGCGGCTGAACTGGTCCGATTTATTCGCGAACATTCCGGCGATCACTTTCATATCGAAGTGGCGGCCTACCCCGAAACACATCCCCAGGCTGACGATGCCTTGGCTGACCTGCGTCACTTCAAGGCCAAGGTGGACGCTGGCGCGAATGGGGCAATCACCCAGTATTTCTTCAACGCGGATGCCTATTTCCGTTTTGTCGACGACGTTCGCCGCATGGGTGTCGAGGTACCGATCGTGCCGGGCATCATGCCAATCTCCAATTTCTCGCAGCTCAAGCGCTTCTCCGATGGCTGCGGTGCCGAAATTCCGCGCTGGATCGTCAAGCGCATGCAGGCCCATGGCGACGATGCCGCGTCGATCCGTGAGTTGGGTGCGGACGTGGTGGCGCAACTCTGTCGCCGCCTGCTCGAAGGCGGCGCGCCGGGGCTGCACTTCTATACCTTGAACCGCGCCCGTGCGACGCGGTTGGTCCTCGACCGGCTGCACGGTTAAGCGACGCGGGCGAGCGTAAGCTCGCTCGATGATGCTGCGCTGGCTACTGCTAATGCTGTTCGTGTTGCCACTGAGCGCACGGGCCCAGGACGGTATCCATCGCTGCATTGGCGCTGATGGCAATCCGTTGTTTACCGATCAGACCTGCGCGGCTCTCAACGCAACGCCTGTCGCGGCGCCACCGACGGCTGCCCCCGCCCCGTCGGGAGGCCTCGTCCCCATGGCGGCCACGCCCGCGCCGATATCGTGCGCCACCACGATGGCTGAGCTGCGCCAGGGCATGCTGCAGGCGTTCGCCGCCCGCAACCCGAACCGGCTGGCCGGCTTGATGCTCTGGAACGGGTACGGCCGTGACGCCGTGGTCGCGGATATCCGCTCTCTGGGCAGCCTGATGCAGCGGCCGCTGCTGGATATTGGCGAGGCCGAGGACGAGCCGGCCGCGCCCTCCCAGAGCAGCGACGGCGACAACTCGGGCCTGACGCCGGCGACCCCACCTTCGGCGACGGGCGCCGGCGAGCAGCTCGTGGTCCATACGGCCTCCGACGACGGTAGCGGCGCTTCGCGCGCAACGCGTTTTGACGTGGTGCGCCGCTCTGGCTGCCTATGGCTGCGCGGCTCCGGCTGATACGGCCCCGCATCCTCGCCTTCCGGCCAGCCGACTGTTCCCGCCGCCGCGGGTTATCATGTCGCGATTTTGTCCCCGGAGAATCGACATGGCGCAGCAATACCCCGACTGGATCTGGCAGAACGGTGCCATCAAACCCTGGCAGGAAGCGACCACCCACGTGATGGCGCATGCGCTGCACTATGGTTCGTCGGTATTCGAAGGCATCCGCAGTTACGCCACGCCTGATGGCGCAGCGATTTTTCGCCTGACGGATCATCTCAAGCGCCTGTACCAGTCGGCGAAGATCTACGACATGGTGCTGCCGTATTCGCAGGACGAGCTGGCGAACGCTTGCCGCGAGGTGGTGCGCAAGAATGGCCTCAACGCCGCCTACCTGCGCCCGGTCGCCTACCGTGGTCTCGGTGGTTTTGGTCTATCGGCCGAGACGCCGATCGATGTCGCTGTCGCCGCATGGCCGATGGGCCCATATCTCGGCCCAGAGGCGCTGGAAAATGGTATCGATGCGTGCGTATCGAGCTGGCAGCGCTTTGCACCCAACACCATTCCGGCGGGCGCCAAGGCAGGCGGCAACTATCTTTCGGGTCAGCTGATTGCGCGAGAAGCGCGTCGCCTCGGCTTTGGCGAGGGCATCGCCCTGGCATCGAGCGGCCTGCTCAGCGAAGGCGCTGGCGAAAACCTGTTCCTGGTGTTCGACGGCGTGTTGCACACCACACCGGCCAGCGCATCGATTCTTGCCGGCATCACGCGCGACACGCTCAAGACGCTTGCGCAGGAAGACGGTATCGAAGTGGTCGAGCGTGATATCCCGCGCGAGTACCTCTACCTGGCCGACGAACTGCTGATGTGCGGCACCGCGGCTGAGATCACGCCGATCCGCTCGGTGGACGGCAAGCAGATCGGCAATGGCAAGGCTGGACGTGTCACCCGCCGCCTGCAGGAGCTGTTCTTCGGCCTGTTCAGCGGCAAGACCAGTGACCAGTGGGGTTGGCTGGAGCCGCTCTGACGCTCGACACCCACGCTCATCCTCCCGGCGCATGCTGGGAGGATGATGTGTCAGGGCGCCTCAGGAAAACACGATGCTGGCAATCGCGCCGTTGGCGTCAGTGCGCGGGCGCATCGATACATCCCAGCCGTAGAGTTCGCACAACCGACGCACGATTGCCAGGCCCAGGCCGGCACCGCTGCCACCCGCACCCTCGCCGCGCACACCGCGTTGGAACAAGCGCTCCGCATCCTCGGGCTTGATGCCCGGGCCGGTGTCGATGATCTCGATCCGCTTGTCCCCCACCACGACCGTGACCTTGCCTTCGAGGGTGTACTTGATCGCATTGCCGATCAGGTTGGTCAGGGCGACCGACAAGACCGAGGCGGGCGCATTCACGTTGACCGATTGCTTGACCAGCAGCTCCACTTCCAGCGGCTTGTCGCGCATCTGCGGACGCTGACTTTCAATAACGTCGCTGGCCACCTTGCCCACATCCGTGGTTTCACCGCGAGTGGGACCGCGGCGTTCCGCTCGCGACAGGAGCAGCAGCGCCTCGATCAGCTCGGTCGCCTGGCGCGAAGCACGTTCGATACGCTTGAGCCGTTCGCGCAATTTGTCGGTGAGGTCGGGCGAGCCCTGCAGCAATTCGGTAGTGCTGGAAATCACCGCCAGCGGCGTGCGCAACTCATGGCTTACATCGGAATTGAATTCGCGATCGCGCTCGACCATGGCGGTGAGCCGATGCGAGTATTCGTCCAGCGCAAGCGCCAACTCGCCCACCTCGTCATCGGCGAAATGCGGCGCCAATGGCTCGGCTTTGCCGCTCTTGCGGAAATCGCGCAAGCGACGCGCCAAGTCGCTGACCGGCTTGAGCACCTTGCGCGATAGCCATAAACCCAGCGCCAGCGACAACAGGCCAAACAGGAATACGGCGCCGATCACACTGACCAGCAGCTGCTGCTTGCCGAGCTCCTCGCGTGACACGTCATAGCGGATGAAGCTGATGATGCCGTTCTCGTGGAAAACCGCCAGCTTGTAGTGATGACGCTGGCCGTCCTGTTCGGTCTCGTAGATGTCGTGCACGCCGTTGGACAGGTTCTGCCAAGACAGCGGCGCCTTGTACAAGGTGCGGTCGCTGAGCACAGTACCGGTCAGCAGGCGGGAGCCTGCCGGCTCGCCTGGGTGATCGTGTGCTTGCTGGTTGGCCCAGTGCGCGTCGTCCATCAGGCTGGCGTTGACCAACTGATCTTCCACCCGCGCACGGATGTTCAGCGCTGCCAGCGCAAACAACGCGCTGAGGCCAAAGCCGAACAGCGCGAAGGAGACGACCAGGCGAAACCTGAGCTTACGCCTGGACCGCATCCGGTTCGACCATCCGATATCCGATACCGTGCCGCGTGTGGATCAGCGGCTTGTCAAACGGCTTGTCGATGGCTGCGCGCAGACCATGGATATGCACGCGCAGCGAATCGCTGTCGGGCAGCTCCTCGCCCCATACGCGCTGTTCCAGGTCCTGGCGGGTCACCACCGACGGGCTCGCCTCCATCAGCGCCTGCAACAGCTTCAGGCCGATGGGATTGAGCTGGATGGACTTGCCCTCGCGGGTCACCGTGAGCGTGTCCAGGTTGTAGGTGAGATCGCCCACCTTGAGGACGCGGCTCTGCGGTCCCTTGCCGCGACGCGCCAGCACTTCGAGACGGGCGGAGAGCTCCTGCAAGGCAAACGGCTTGGTCATGTAGTCGTCGGCGCCGGATTCGAACCCCGTCAGCTTCTGCTCCAACGCATCACGCGCGGTGAGCATCAGGATGGGAGTCTGCTTGTGCGCCTCATGACGCAGCTTGCGCGCCACATCCAGGCCATCCATGCCAGGCAGGGTCAGATCGAGCACGATCACATCGAAGTCATGCACCACAGCCAGATGCAGGCCGGTGACGCCGTCACCGGCGAAATCGACCACGTGGCCTCGATCTTCCAGATAATCGCCGATGTTGGTCGCGATATCGCTGTTGTCTTCGATCACCAATACGCGCATGCGTCCTCCATACGCAGCCGGCATAAGGGCCGGCTGAGGTGGCAAGCTTAACAAGCTTGCGCGGTGGAAAGGGGCCCCGCCGGCCCCAAAACTGAACGGACACAGGCGTCGGGCAAGAAAAAAGCCCAGGCGCGCCGACTCGTCGTCGTTCGCCTGGGCCCAAGCTACTGCCCCGATACCGTAATCTGCTGTCACCAGACCTTGCGGTTGAAGTGCCAAGCAAATTGCAGTGAGTCCTTTATAGGGGTGTCGCGGTTAGACAGCAGTTAACCCGTACTCACATCGGCGTTAACTAGCTCTTGCCGCCCCTGGGCGTCTGTACCTGCTGCATGTCTCGCATGTATTGCTGAGCCGAGCCGCTTTCCTGCTGGACATCACGGTTGGTCTTGCAAACCGTCTTGGGAATATTGGAGCCCATCGGCTTGATCTGCTCGCAAATTTCGCGGTCAGCATCATTCTTGGTCAGGATCGCGTTGACTTCGGACTGGTTGTTATAGAGCTGGATCTTGGATGCCGCGTCCATGGCATCGACGGTGCCAAACTTGTCGTACAGCGACTCCATGTTGCTCAGATCGCGATTGACCGTCTCCTGCTCGTTCTTGTCTACGAACTCAAAGCGCCCACCCGGCGCCATCTGCTGGCGAACGTGATCTGCCACAGCGGCAAATTCGTCCTTGGTTTCAGCCTTTACATCAGGCTTTGCTTCCTTCGCTTGTACCGTCGCCACTTGCAACAAAACCAACGTCGCCACCATGAATGGCAGCCAAAGTTTACGCTTCATACCTTTCCTCCCAACCTGCCCACACCCCCCCTCGGGGCGCGCCTTGCAGGAACGCTCGATGGTAAGCGGTCGTGGCCCATAGTCAAAGTGCCTAAACCAAGGCATTTTGTTCAGGATTCGGCCAACCCACCTAGCCGCCACAGCCGTTGTGGAATGGCCCGGGGATACCCTTGCACACGTTCTGAACCTGCTGCATGTTTTGCTTGGTCTTCATGGTGTCCGTCCGGTCGCGCTCCATATCGCTGTATGTGCGACAGACCGTCTTGGGTATATTGGAGCCTGTGGACTTTTCCTGATCGCAGATCTCGCGGTCACCATCACGGCGCGTGAGAATGGCGTTGACCTCGGACTGGTTGTTGTATAGCTGGATTTTGGAAGCGGCATCCATCGCATCGACCGTACCAAACTTGTCGAACAGCGACTGCATCTGAGCAAGGTCCGTGTCGACCGTGGCTCGCTCTTGAGTGTTGACGAATTCGAATCGACCGCCCGGAGCCATCAGTTCACGAACATGATCCGATACGGCGACAAACTGATCTTTGGTATCTGCCTTGACGCTAGGCGTTGAGACGGGCTGTTTGGCCTGAAGCGAAAGCGTGAATATCAGGCTCGACACAGCCATAGCCAGCAACAAACGGGACCGGCTCTTCATGGCGATTCTCCCTGTCCCACCGCACTCCCGCGGAGCGCCCCCGCGGGACTGCTCGATCCTAGCCACAAGAAATTGCTTGGTAAAAGTGCCGTAAGTTCTATTCGGCGCGCTTGGAGCGGCGCCGGGTTTTGCTGGTCTTTACGCCGCCGGCCTCCGTCTCCAGCAACTGAATGATCGATCCGGCGACGTCCACACCGGTGGCGGCCTCAATGCCCTCCAGCCCGGGCGACGCATTCACTTCAAGGATGAGCGGACCACGCTTGGAGCGCAGCATGTCCACGCCCGCCACACCCAGGCCTAGCGCCGCGGCGGCTTCGACGGCGATACGGCGCTCATCATCGCTCAGCACAGCCTCGCTGGCGCTACCGCCGCGGTGCAAATTCGCCCGAAATTCGCCCGGACTGGCTTCGCGCTGCATGGCCGCCACGACTTTTTTGCCCACCACGAAACAACGCAAGTCGCTGCCCTTGGCTTCGGCAATGAATTCCTGAACGAGGAAATTGGCGTAAAGGCCGCGGAATGCCTCAATCACACTCTGTGAAGCACTCTTCTTTTCGGCCAACACCACGCCGGTGCCTTGGCTGCCTTCGTTGAGCTTGATTACATGCGGCGGGTCGCCAAGCATGCCCAGCACGTCGGCAGTGTCATCAGGGTTGTCTCCGAACACGGTCACCGGCATGTCCAGGCCCTGGGCCGACAGGATCTGCAGACAGCGCAGTTTGTCGCGCGCGCGCAGTACCGCGTCGGACGAATTGGGTGTGTATACGCCCATCATTTCCAACTGGCGCAGCACCGCCGTGCCATAGAACGTGCTGGTGACGCCGATGCGCGGGATCACCGCATCGATGCCCTTCAGCGCCTTGCCCTTATATCGGATGGACATGTCGCCAGGCGCGATGCGCACATAGCAGCGCAGCGGATCAAGCACGCGCACCACGTGCCCGCGCTCTCGCGCCACGTCGATGAGACGCTGGGTGGAATAAAGGCGAGTGTTACGGGAAAGAATGGCTATCTTCATGAAACACCCGTGGCCCCGACCACCAGCGGTCGCGGCTGTGAATAGGAAAGCGCAGGATCCACGGCGAAACGACCGTGTAGCGCGGTGCGGCCCAGCAGCATGGGAAAAAGCATATGCCGCCGATCGGTCAGGTTGATGTCCACCGGGAAATGCTGTCCCGCCAGTAATACCTCGGTGCGGATAAACCAGCGCAGGGTGCGCCGGCCGCCGGTATCGGTCACCGCGCGTCTATCCAGTGCCGGCGTTTCGCACGACACACTCACGCGATGACGTCCACCGACGTTCACATCAAAACGCAACCAGGTTTCACCTTCACGTTCGAAGGTCTCCAGCGCATCCACGTGCAGCGAGCTACTGCGCGCACCGGTGTCGAGCTTGACCTTGAGCAGGGGGATGCCGAGTGTCGGCAACGCCAACCGCTCCCGCCAGCCGAGGGTGATCACATCCGCCATTATCAGCGCACGCCGCAGGATTACGTGAAAGGGAGCTCGGGTGGGGGAGAGCCGGGTTGGAGCGGGTGAAGGGAATCGAACCCTCGTCAGTAGCTTGGGAAGCTACAGCTCTACCATTGAGCTACACCCGCAGCGCCCGGCGATGGTAACCCGGGACTGCGGACTTTTGAAACCGTCCGCGCAACCCAACACGGGATGAACCGGACATGGCGGCCCGCTGAATCATCCGGCGCAACAAGCCCACAAGGTTATTGCCCACGGAGGATCGCCGGTCCGCATAATGCGCGCGTCGGCGCCCAATGGCTCCCAAGCGTTTTATGGACGACGAAACCTGCCCGCGCGACACCGTCGCGCCTTGCTCCGGAGAACTCGATGCGTGTGTTTCCTGCTTCCCTGACGTCGCCGCGCAGCTGGCGATGGCTGGCAGCGGCCCTGCTGGTTTGCGTCAGTGCGCTGGTACAGGCGCAGGATCAACCAGCACCGGGCGATAACGGCGCGGGTGACCCGCCCTCCCGTGTGGCGCGATTGTCCTATCGCGAGGGTGACGTCGGCCTGTTGCCGGCCGGTGAGAAGGATTGGGGCGATGCCAGCCTCAACCGTCCGTTGACCACCGGTGACCGCCTTTCCACCGGGAAAGATGCGCGTGCCGAACTTGAATTGGGTGGCGGCACACTGCGCATCGCCGACGATTCGGACTTTGGCTTCCTCACGCTCAACGATCAGCTGACCCAGGTCGAGCTGACCCAGGGCACGCTCAATCTCAATGTGCGCGGCCTGGCAGAAGGCCAGAGCTACGAAATCGACACACCTACCGTCGCCCTGGTGCTGGATCAGCCGGGCACGTTTCGCGTGGACATCAGCGACGATGGCAAGTCGACCCGCATCCTCGCGTTCGACGGACGCGCGTCGGTCTACGGCGAAGGTGGCGCTCAGCGCACCATCGCTGCCGGCCGCAGCTATGAAATCGCCGATTCCTCACTCAACAACGTAACCATCAGCGACATCGATGGCGGTGATGACTTCGACGCCTGGTGCAGCAGCCGTGACCAGCGCTACGAGCAGCCGCAGTCGAGCCAGTACGTCTCCAGCGATGTCGTCGGCGCCCAGGATCTGGACCAGTACGGCAATTGGCAGTCCGATCCCGAATACGGCCAGGTCTGGTACCCATCCAACGTGGGCGCGGACTGGGCCCCCTATCGCGATGGCAATTGGAGCTATATCGCACCTTGGGGCTGGACCTGGGTCGATGCGTCGCCGTGGGGCTTCGCGCCTTACCACTACGGTCGCTGGGCCTATGCGCGCGGCCGCTGGGGCTGGGTACCGGGGCCAGCATCGGTGCGTCCGGTGTACGCCCCGGCGCTGGTCGCCTTTGTGGGCGGCGGCGGTTTTGGCGTATCGGTAGGCGTGGGTGGTCCAGTGGGCTGGTTCCCGCTGGGGCCGGGTGAAATCTACAACCCGTGGTATCACGCCAGCCGCGGCTACTACACCAACGTCAATGTCACCAATATTTATGTGCGTGGCGACCGCAACGTGGTGATCAACAACATCAACAACCACTACAACTACTTCCAGAGCGGTCGCCCGGCGCCCAACGAGCGCTACTTCAACCAGGGTGCGCCGCACGCGTTTACGGCGATGTCCGGCCAGGATTTCGCCGCGGCCCGCAACGCGCAACACCACATGGTGGCCGTGGATCCACGTCGTTTCTCGGCCGCTGCGGTAATGCCGCGGGGTGCCGGGGTGACGCCGGCACGTGCAAGCTTTGCACCACCGAGGCCGGCTACAGCCCGCGCCTTGCCGGCTGGTGGCTTCCAGCGCGAGGTGGTGGCACGTAATGCCCCGGCAGCGGCTTTTGCTGGCCGACCGGCAGCTGCCGGCGTGCGCGGTCCCCAGGGTCCAGGCAATGTGCGTATGTTGAATGCCCAGCCTCCGGGCAATCGCCCGGCCGGCATGCCGGCGGCGGAGCGTGCTGCGCAAATCGATCGAAGCAGTGCGCCAGGGCCGGCCGTGCGTCAGCCTGCCGGTCGAGACAATGAGCCTGCCGCGATGCGCCCGGGCTACCTGCCCTCTTCGCACTTCGCACGTCCGGCCGACAACGCCGGGGTCAACCGCCCGGTGCCCAGCAACCAGCCGCGACCCGGCGTGAGCTACATTCCCAGCGCCGAGTCCGACCGTGCCCGGAACCAGCCGGCAACGCTGCCACAAACGCCGCGTTTCGAACGCGCGCCGGCTGGCGAGCCGCCGCAGGACAACGCGCAACGATTCCAGCGCGAGAACGCCGCGCCGCGCCCGGCCGAGGTGCAGCAGCCGCGCAACGTTGAGCCGCAGCAGGGCTATCAGGGGCCGCAACACGGCTACGAGCAGCCTCGCGGTAATCAACCCCAGCAGCCGCGCCCGGCCCAGAATGGCGAGAAGCCGCACGAATCGTCCGAGCATCACCCGCCGCCGCGCAAGGACGATCAGCAACGCTGACGGCACCGCACCACCTCGCAGGAGAAAGGCCCGGCTCGCGCCGGGCCTTTTTTCGTGGCGTGCCGGCATCCTCAGCCGTAGCCGCTACAATGGCGCAATGCACATCACGCTCAACGGCAGTCCGC
>OUWB010000088.1_pt2 | contig 20431 bp, 15 predicted proteins | sample 1779821 | NCBI WGS metagenome assembly OUWB01 (sample SAMEA3914806, study PRJEB12502) | metagenome | biome: forest; material: soil | place: Canada | collected 2011-08-03 | depth 0.1 m
GCGACGCGCTCGCTGACGGGAAATTTGCGGCCGATCAGCAGCACGGTATAGATCAGCACCGGCAGGGCCATCAGCGCCACCTTGAACTGCCAATGCACATTGCCCAGCAACATGGCGAGCCCGCCGCCCAGGATCATGCCGCCGGGCCAGGCCGCATGAACGCGGTTGAGCCATCGCGGCTTGTCGTGGGCGAAGGCCGTGGCGATCAGCGGATTGGCGGCGGCTTCGACCGCACCGTTGCCGAGCGCCATGATGAAGGTGCCGGCATAGAGCGACCAATAGCCGCGCGCCATGAGCAGGACGGCCAGACCGATCAGATGGCACAGGGCGGCGAACCAGTAGGTCACGCGAAAGCCGATGCGGTCGATGAACAGCGACATCAGCACGATGGTGATCGAGAAGGGCCACAGGCCGACGCCGAGCAGTTCGCCCTTTTGCGTTTCGCTGAGGCCGAATTGCAGGCCCCAGTCGTCGATGACGAGGGCGCGCAGGACGAAACAGAACGACGTCGCGGTGATCGCGGCGAACGACGTCGTGAAGATAAGACTATGGCCCTTGTTTGCCTCGGTGGTCATCGCGGACTCCCCCTGTCATCGGGCCATCTTGTGTGTTCAGTGCTTTGCGGCCCGTGGATAGGCGCAGACTAAACACATATTGTAATCCATTACAATATGTGCGTTATTGCGGCGGCGGACGAGGGCGAAGACTCTCGGCCGCTGATAAAAACAATATAAAAAACAGGTGGGTAACATGAAGGGTGAGCGGTTGGCTGACGCCGTGCGCACGGGCGAGGCGATGAACGCGGGCCTTTCGCGCCGCATGGCTTTGGGCCTGATCGGGGCGGGACTGACGCTTCTGCCCGATGCCGCCTCGGCGAGGACCAGGCACACCCGGCATCATCGCGCTTCACGGCATCGGATATTGAACACCTGGCCCATGGCGGTGCAGCTTTGGACGGTCAATGACCAGTTGAAGCAGGATGTTCCGGGCACGCTCAAGCATCTCAAGTCGATCGGCTACGACATCGTCGAGACGGCGGGGCTATTGGGATTGCGCCCTGGCGAATACCGCCGGATGATCGAGGATGCGGGTCTCACCTGCCGCAGCGCCCACACCTCCATGGGCGACCTGCTCGACAATCTCGACCAGCATATCGAAGACGCCAAACAGCTCGGCATCGAATGGATCGTCTGTTCCTCGCCGAAACCGCCGGCGCCCTTGCCGGCGGGCAAGGACTGGCTGAGCGCCATGCGCGACGCCATGACGCTCGACGCCTGGAAGACTAATGCCGCGTCCCTCGCCGAGATGGCGCCGAAGGTTCGCCGGGCGGGCTTGAAACTGGCCTACCACAATCACTTCATGGAGTTTTACGACCACGGCGGCGTCACCGGCTACAGCCTGATCGCCGGGGCGAGCGAGGACCTGCGCCTGGAGGTCGATCTCGGCTGGGTCAAGGTCGGGGGCGCCGATCCGCTGGCGGTGGTCAAGCAATATGCCGGGCGAATCGACATGCTGCACGTCAAGGACATGGTCGCCGATCCGTCTCAGCCGATCGGCTATCGCTCGGTGGAGGTCGGCAAGGGCCTCATCGACTGGAAGCCCGTGCTTGAGGCGGCGCGCCGCGAAAACGTGCAACTGGCGATCATCGAACAGGAACCGCCCTATGTGCGCGACATATTCCAGTCCCTGGCGGTGAGCCGGGACTATCTTCTGCATATCTGAACCAGGTCACACCGCGGTGCCCGCCTTCATGGGTTTCGGCGCGGATTTAGGGGAGACAAGCAATGGCATATTCTCATGCGGCCCATTCTCGTGCAGCCTTGGCCGCAGGCGTTGCCGCCCTGGCGGTCCTTATCGGCCTCGACGGCTCGGCGCAGGCTCATGCCAGGCGCCATCATCATGCCGAGACGGCGTCGAAACTGGGCCTGTTTTCCCAGCACGGCGATGTCGGCTCGGTATCATCCGCAGGCACCGTGGTCTTCAACGCCAAGTCCGGCGTCTATCGCATCACCGCCAGCGGCGCCAATATCTGGGGCACGCAGGACGCCTTTCACTATGTCGACAAGCCGGCCTCGGGCGACCTTAGCATCACCGCCGATGTCGCCTGGGTGGGGCAAGGGACGGATCCCCATCGCAAGGCCGGCGTGATGATCCGGCAAAGCCTGGCGCCCGACGCGCCCTATGCCGACATCATGGTGCACGGCAGTGGTCTCGTGTCCCTGCAATATCGCGAGACGGCCGGCGGCGACACGCATGAGATCCAGGCGAGCACGAATGGTGCCTCGCGCATCAGGCTCGAATACCAAAACGGCTATGCCTATATCTCGCTGGCCGGCAAGGATGGCGTATTCCATCATGCCGGCGGCGAATTCCCCGTACGTCTGAAGGGGCCCTATCTCGTCGGGCTGGCGGTCAGCGCCCACAACAATGCCGTGCGCGAAACGGCGGATATTTCGGGCGTGACGATCGCGCCCTTGCCGGCGGCGCCGGTGTCGAAGGGCTATGGCGACAAGGTCGAAAGCACGCTCGAAGTGCTCGACCTGAACCTGTTCAATCGCACGGTGGTCTATCAGACCAGCGATCATATCGAGGCGCCCAACTGGTTGCCGGACGGCAAGAGGTTCCTGTTCAATGCCGGCGGCAGCCTCTACACGCTGCCGGTCGCTGGCGGCACGCCGACGCGGATCGATACCGGCGCGCTCGACAAGATCAATAATGACCACGGGTTTTCGCCCGACCATACGCAATTGGCGATCAGCGACCAGACCAGCGCCGACAATGTTTCGCGCGTCTATGTCCTGCCGATCGGCGGCGGCACGCCGCGGCAGATCACCGCCCAGGGGCCGAGCTACTGGCACGGCTGGTCACCCGACGGCAAGACTCTGGCGGTCGTCGCCAATCGCGGCGGCGACTTCGACATCTACGCCATTCCGGCGGCGGGCGGTCCCGAGACGCGCCTGACGACGGCGCCCGGGCTCGACGACGGCGCGGAATATTCGCCCGACGGCCAGTGGATCTATTTCAACAGCGTGCGCAGCGGCAATATGAAGATTTGGCGCATGCACGCCGACGGCAGCGGCCAGGAACAGGTCACGTTCGGCGACGACAGCCGCGACTGGTTTCCGCACATCTCGCCCGACGGCAAATGGATCGCCTTCGTCTCCTTCGGCACCGAAGTGGCCGTCGGTGACCATCCGCCCGACCATGATGTGATGATCAAGCTGATGCCGGGGCCGAACGCCACCGACGCGAAGGGCGCCACGCCGCGAGTCATCGCCAAGCTGTTCGGCGGGCAGGGCACGATGAACGTCAATTCGTGGTCGCCCGACAGTACCCACCTGGCCTTTGTCAGCTATCGCGTTTTGCCGTAGCCGGGCTTTCTGGCACCTCGGAACGTGACCGCTTTGCGCGCCATAGCCCCTCAGGCTACGGGGACCTTACTAAATGTACGATTCATTCTTGAGGTTATTGCACATTTAGCTAGGCGTCCCCGAAATCCCCGCAATCCCTGAAATCTCTGATCAGGCCGCCACGAGGGGATCGGCTCTAAGGCCACCTGACTTGAGAAGCCTTGTGGCGACGGCGAGGGGTTCGGGATCAAGCCACGCCTCGATAGCGACATCGCCCGGTATCAGTTTCCTGTCGCGCAAGAAGTCTTTTTGAATGCGAAAGGCTTCCAGCCAATCTGGCTTCAATGTTACGCGCAGGCGTCGATGAAGCTCCGGGCCATAGGAAATGCGTACGGATTCGGCATTTGTCCGGGTTTCGTTGGCGACGATACGCACGACCTCTTCAGGATTGAGCTCGGCCCAGTCGGCGGCACGTAACAGGATCGCCAGGTATCGGGCGACCACATCGGGGCGCGCTTTGAGAAGGTCGCGGTGCACGGTCACTGGGCGCGGCGTGCCGTTGTTGATGCGGATTTTGGGATCCGGATGGTCGTTGATATCGAATACGACCTTCAGATTGTGCTTGGCGCGGAGGAACTCGGCCGGGGCGCCTTTGGCATAGATGACGTCGACTTCGCCGTTCAGCAGGGCCCGTTCGGTTGCCGCTGACCAGGTTCCGCCCTGGTGCCGATCGGCCGGCCGGTCGTCGTCGGCCTCGAGGTCGACCAAGGTGACATCATCCGTCGTCAACCCGGCCAAGCCCAGGACATGGACGTAGCCATGCAGAGCCATGGCCCGCCATATGTCCGTGGACGGCTTGGCGCTGTTCGACAGGCCGAACCTTTTTCCCTTCAAGTCGCTAATATCTTGAATGGGGCTGTCCGGTCGTGCGAGCAAAACCTGTTTCTCATCGACCCAGGTGAGACCAATCAAGGCCGTATCGCGAAGCCCGTTGGCTTGGCCCCAGAAGGCGGGAACATTTCCGCCTTCGCGGAACAGACCACGCAGACGATGATGGACCAGATCACCCTTGACGCGCGGATCCGTCGATTCCCGCAGAGGCGCAAAGGTGAAGCCCTCCGGTCCGAATTCGCGTTCAAGCCATTTCTGATCCAGCACGACCCCGGTGGCCGTCGGGACCGGGCACCGGGCAATCCAGAGTTCTGAGGGGTCTGTCTCAATCGTTTGTTGCGGTAGTGGCGACATTTGTGGGGCGTCCTTTTGCAAAGATCAAGAATGGCCAGCATTGCATCTGGCGGAGGCCGAAATGGCGTCTCAGCGCGCGCTCGGGCACGAACCCGCCGTAAGCGCATTGAGAAAGCCTAAGGTTACTTACTTGCTGGGCTGCTGCCCCACTGAAAGGCGGATGCGGCCTGCGGCGACTGTTATTAAAGAACCTCTTCAGGTGTCCTTGCCGGCTGATTTTGGTTCGTGGGCCGTTTGAGCTGCAGGTGGTCTCGCAGCGTTGGGCCCTCGTAGTCCGTTCGGACGATCCCGCGGCGCTGCAACTCCGGAACGACTGTGTCGATGAATTCCGCGAGCGAGTCGGGAACCGTCGCGGGCTTCAAATTGAAGCCGTCGGCCGCCCCATTGACGAACCAATCCTCCAGTTGATCGGCAATATCGACTGGGGTTCCCCAAATCGTGCGGTGGCCCTGGACGATGTTGAAACGCAAAATAAGCTGTCGAATGGTCAGGTTCTCGCGCCGCGCCAAAGCGATGGCTTGTCGGAAGCGGCCGACATTGTTGACCGGCTCAGGCAAGTTGTCAGGAAGCGGACCATCCAGCGGATAGGCCGAAACATCGATGCCGAGGAAGTCCTGGCGGCCGGTGATGTTCGCCGCGTCCAGAAATGTCTGATACTTTTCCTGAGCCTCGTCGCGCGACGAGCCGATAAAATAGTATAGACCCGGCGTCACCTTGAGATCGTCGGGCTCTCGACCGTATTTCGCGAGCCGACCTTTTACGTCGCTATAGTAGGCTTGGGCTTGTTCAAGCGTTTGCGCCGCCGCGTATATGACTTCGGCATATTTGGCGGCAAATTCTATCCCGGTATCTGAAATTCCGGCTTGGAATAGCACCGGATAGCCCTGAATCGGTCGGGCGATGTCGAGAAGCCCCTCGACCGAGACATGTTCGCCGTGAAAATGAACCGGATGGCCGGCTTTGGGGTCGTAGAATTGGCCGGTCTCGGGATTTGCATGATCGAAGGCACCATCGGCCCAAGAGTCCCACAGCAATTTTGAGGCGTCGACGAACTCGCTGGCCCGCTCATACCTTTGGTCGTGGTCGAGTGGCCGGTCGATGCCAAAACTTTTGGCGGCACTATCTCCCAACGACGAAACGATGTTCCAGCCGACGCGTCCGCCGCTCAAATGGTCAAGCGATGCGAACCGCCGAGCCGTATTGTAGGGCTCGTTGAAATTGGTATTCACGGTCGCGACGAGGCCTATATGTTTCGTTGCCGCGGCGAGCGCGCCGACCAAGGTCAAGGGCTCAAATCCGCCGCCGCGGGTACGTCGGCCGTTGCCCACTTCATCGCCACCATTGCCGACGAAATCCGCGAAAAACGCAAAGTCGAATTTACCCCTTTCCAGCAGTTGGACCAGACTTAGCCACTGGTTGAAGTCCGGATTGCCGCCGGCGTTTACGCCAGGCCGCCGCCAGGCGTTCCCTTGCGTGCCGTACAGCTGCAGGAAAACCGACAGGCCCAGATATCTCTTTTTCTTTGTCATTATGACGTTTCCCTGCGCGTGTTGTGTTTATTCGGCGGCAACGTGACTATCGGTTCCGACAATCCGCAAAGCCTCTTCCAGAGGCGCGCGCTCGATCCAATCCCCGATCGCAAAATCAGCGGCCAGAAAGCCCCAGTCACGCAAGAAATTCTTCTGAACCTCCAAGCCGCGTATGTAGTCGGGCGTCAGCTTTGGTGTGAGACTGCTTGGGATTTTCGGGTAGGCACGGCGGATCAGATTTTCATCGGCGTACGGTCCTTCCTCCGCGGCGATCGCTTGAAAGGCTTCTTGCGGATTCGCTTCGGCCCATTGGGCGCTGCGAAGAAGAACCGAGAGGTAGCGGACGACGATATCCGGATGCCGATCGAGGAAGGCGCGATGCACGGTAATCGGGCGTGGCGTACCGTTATTGATCCGCTTTAGTGGATCGGCAATATCGGTGATCCGCAGCAGTTCGCGGATATTCGCATCATGCTTTTTCGCCTGATAGAATCCAGTCCCTTGGCGAAGGAAGGCGATATCTATGTCGTTGGTCAATAAGGCAGCCAGGACGGCGGCGTTATGGCCGCCCGACCCATTGCGCACCTCGATATCGACAAAGCTTACATCGTCGCGCGAAAGGCCGGCAGTATCCAGAGCATGGGCAAAACCATGAAAGGCTGAGCCGCGCTGAAAATCGATAATGGCGTTGGGGTGAAGGGGCACGCCCAATCTCTTGCCCTTGATATCCGCAAGGTCGCGTATCGAACTGTCTGTCCGCGTCACAAGCGCTTGATACTCGTCGACCCAGGTGATGCCCAGCACCACGGTATCCACCCCTTGGGCCCGCGCCCAGATCGGAGGAATGTTGCCACCTTCGCGGAACATCGAGGTGACGCTATGGTTGAAATGCGAGGCGCGCACGTCGGGATTGTCAGAATCCCGCAGGGAGGAGAGGGTGATGTCGCCGCCGTTGAATTCGTCCTGAAGAAATCCCTTTTGGATGGCGATTGTGGACGCTGTGGCGCCCCCGCAACGCGTATACCAAACGTCTATGGGGGCAGCTCCGCCTTGGGTTGTTGACATGGGTATCCTCCGCAAATTCTTTAATATGAAGGGGACTGCGATGGGTCGGGTCACCTCGCCCAAAACGGCACCGATACGTTCATTCGCATCTGCCGTTTTGGGCAAGGATTTCCGATCCGGCATCAAGCCGTCCCCGGGATGGGGATCAGGCTATTTCCGCTCCAGGAGCAATTTCCGCGCGGCTTCGAGCGGGCGGGGATCGACCCAATCCGACAGGGCGAAATCATTGTCGATGAAGCCGTGCGTCCACAGGAACTTCTTTTGCTGATCGAACAGGGCCAGGCGTTCCGCATCCAGGGTCGGATGCAGCGACTGCAGCGCGTCATCGGTATAGGCTTCGGCGACCGCTTCGGCGCTGCCCCGGGTTTCGGATTGCAGGACCTGGCGCACGTCGGAGACATGGTCGCGGGCCCAGTCGGCGGCGCGCAGGGTCTGGTAGAGGAAGCGCGCCAGGACGTCGAAATGGTCGTCGATCAGGCTCTGGTGCACGGTGATCGGCCGCGGCGTGCCGTTATTGACGCGGAAGCGGCGCTCCGGCAGGTGGTCGAGATTGATGCCGACGACGATGCCGAGCTTTTTCGCGGCATCGACCGCGGCGGCGCCCTTGACGTAGAGCCCGTCGACCTCGCCGTTCAGCAGGCGTTGCAGGGCCCAAAGCCCGGCCAGATTGCCGCTGCCGGCGCGGCCGCCGGCCAGGTCCTGGACCGGCGCCGAGCGATTCGCCGGCACTTCGACCAGTTCGACATCGTCGAGCGTCAGGCCGGCCGAGGCCAGGGCGCCCTTGTAACCATGCAGTGACATGCCGCGCGCGATCGACGAGCCGCGCTGGTGCGACGGAATGGCGTGGTCGGTCCAGGTCGGCAGGGCCAATTTCTTGCCCTTGAGATGTTCGGGCTTGGTGATGCCGCTGTCCGGCCGGACGAGGATCGTCTGCCATTCCTCGATCCAGGTCAGGCCGACCAGACGGGTCGGTTCGCCCTGCGAACGGGCGCCGAACGCCAGGAGGTTGCCGCCTTCGCGGATCAGCGAGGGCAGGCGGTGATCGTAATGATGGCGGCGCAGTTCCGTCGAGCTCTCTTGCAAGGTCTCGATCGGCAGATTGTCGCCGGCGAATTCCTCGGCCAGCCAACCGAGCTTGTAGGCGAGGCCCGTCGCCGTCGGGACCGGGCAGCGCGTGAACCATATACGATCCAGCGCCGGGGCGGACGTTTGGACAGTGGTGTTTGAGGGCAGGGTATCGGCCATGGAATGGCTCCTTTGCAAGAGCACTTCCCGATAAAGTGGACGCCACTTTTCGGATAAGAAGTGCGGCAAGATAAAAACTGGAGTCATTTCCCGGCAGGGAAATGCTCCAGGCGTAGAGAAGGCAGGAACGCGCTGATTACGCGGGCATCTGCGGCCGGGGCACGAACCCTGTCAAGGCGCCGAACTGCGCCTGAGTGCCATTTGAGGCAAAATTTCATTCTAAAAATACGTTAAATATCAAATAGATATACGTGTAAAAATCTACACCAAAAAGGTGTACTTAAGGGACGCTTAAGTCCTGCTTTCTTGTGCAGTCGCAGCATTCGGGACTAGGGCTGGGGCCACAATCAATCACGACCGCTGCCGCTTCCGCAGGACCGATGCCCACGGCTTTCGTGCATTCCCCAAACCCTCAGAGGCAATATGTCCGTGAAGTATTTCCATGCGTCAGGCCACCGACGCCGTACCTTCCTTTTCACCACGCTTTCGCTCCTGGCGCTGGATCTGGCGTCGTCGCCGGCCTGGGCCGCCGATGGCGCCAAGGCCGCCGCGCCGGCCGATCCGGTGGTCGCCACGGCGGTCACCGGGGCCGCCGCGGTCACGGATTCGGCCGAGCCGATCGAAGTGCTGGTCACCGCCCGCCGCCGTGAGGAAAAGGCCCAGGACGTGCCGATCGCCATCACCGCGCTGGGCGGCAACTTCCTCAAGAAGACCGATGACGTGCGCCTGGCGCAGGACGTCGTCTCGTTCGCGCCCAACATCACCGCCGCTGCCACCGACGGCCGCGACCGCCCGCGCTGGTTCATCCGCGGCGTCGGCACCAACAATACCGACGCCAACGGCGTCAGCCAGATCGGCGTCTATCGCGACGAAGTCTATATCGCCAACTTCTATGCCCAGGCGTTTCCGCTGTTCGACCAGGAGCGCGTCGAGGTGCTGAGCGGGCCGCAAGGCACGCTGTGGGGCAAGAACACGACCGGCGGCGCCGTCAGCTATATCTCCAAGGCGCCCAGCTTCGAGACCGGCGGCTATGCCAAGATCACCACCGGCAGCTTCGGCCAAGAGGGCTATGAAGGCGCGATCACCGGCGCGCTGATCCCGCACCAATTGGCAGGGCGGCTGTCCTATTACCACGATCAGGACGACGGCTGGCAGAAGAACCTCTACAACGGCGACGTGACGCCGGCCCAGGCCAACACCTGGAACACCGCCAATGCCAAGACCGTCGGCGCCAATAACGAGACCGACGTGCGCGGCCAACTGCTGTACACGCCGACCGACAATCTGAAGATCCTGGTCAGCGCCCACGACCGCAACTATTACGGCGATGAGACGCCGTCCTATATCCTGCCGGACACCTATTCGGCCTCGCCGACCAACCCGGTCTATAATCTGGGCTATACGTCGCCGTCCCACCCCTTGCCGTACGGCGATATCTGGGCGGCCGACGTCGGCCACGAAAGCGTTCGCGACGACGGCGGCCTGGTCCGCGTCAACTGGGATTTCGGCGGGCTGAGCCTGACGGAAATCACCGGCTACGAACAGAACAAGCTGGTGCGTGTCGTCAACGGCAGCCAGGTTATTCCGCTCGACAACAGCGTATCGCGGCAACAGACCCCCGACCGCCAGTTCAGCGACGAGCTGCGCCTGGCTTCGTCGGCCAGCGACCGCTTCAACTGGATCGTCGGCGCTTATTATTTCGACGAGCACAATGTCTCGGAGACCTGGGCGGGCAATCTCAACATCTATACCTCGCCGGCCTCGGTCCGCAGCTATTCCGACACCTATACCGCGACCCATACCGAAAGCTCGGCCCTGTTCGGCAGCGCGACCTATGACCTGACGGATAAATTCAAGATCACCGCCGGCGGCCGGCTGAACACCGAGACCAAGACCTACGGCCAGGCCTTTACGCTCGGCACGGGGACGGTAACCTTCTCGAACCCCGCCCTGTGGTGGTACGAAGGCTCGGTGTCGTCACCCCTGGTCACTAATTCCGTCGACTCGATAAAGAAGACCTACAACAGCTTCACCTACGACGTCACGCCGCAGTACAAGATCAGCGACACGGCGTCGGCCTATTTCCACTACAGCTACGGCTATCTGTCCGGCGGGTTCGACAGCAAGCGCATCACCTCGGTGTCGCCCAATGTCCTGCAGATCGATCCCTACCAGCCGGAACGGATCTACACCTACGAACTGGGTCTGAAGACGCAGTGGTGGGACAAGCGGATCACCAGCAATTTCTCGGCGTTCTATTACGACTATCCGTCGATCCAGGTGCTGGTCATCCTGCCGTCGACCGGCGTCAACACCAACTCGGCGACCGTGGCGGTCGGCACCGGCTATGCCAACGCGGCCGGCTGGATCAAGGGCTTCGAATGGACGGCCGACGCGCGGCCGGACGATCATTGGCACCTGCGCTCGGCGATCGGCCTGCTCGACAGCAAATATACCAGTTATCCGATCCAGTCGGGCGTCAACTATCCCGGCGCCGGCCTGGTCAACGCCACCATCAATCCGTCGGGCGGCGTCTTTACCCGCGCGCCGAAGGTCACCCTGTCGCTGGGCGCCGATTACACCCAGCCCATCGGATCGTACGGCGACATCAATGCCGGCCTCGACTACCGCTATCTGTCGAAGCAGTACTACAACCCGACCGTCGAGTTCGACCAGACCCTGGCGCAGCCGGCCTATGGTCTGTTGGGTGGCCACGTGGCCTGGGAATTCGGCCGCGGCAACCGCTATCGCCTGACCCTGACCGGCGACAATCTTAGCGACACGAAGTACCTCATCCACGCCATCGTGCCGACCAATAACGGCTCGTCCGCCCGTGAAGGCACACCGCGCAGCTATCTGCTGTCGCTGTCGGCGGACTTCTGATCATGGCCAGCCTGGACACGGTGACATCGCCGATTCCCGCCCGCCGCAAGCGTTCGCCGGGCCTTCGCCCGGCGCGCGCCCTGCCGCGGTGGATGGCGGTGGTGTCACCGTTGATCCTGATCGGCGCGTGGAGCGCGCTCAGCTATAGCGGCCTGTTTCCCCGTGACATCGTCGTGCCGCCGGACGTGATCTGGCAGACCTTCCTGGCCAAATGGGCCGATGGCGAACTGCCGCAGCATCTCGGCAATTCGCTGATGCGCCTGATCATCGGCTACGCCATCGGCGCGCTCGCCGGCATCGGGCTTGGCACGCTGATGGGCGCGTCGAAACAGGCCGAAGCGTTTTTAATGCCGAGCTTCCTCATCCTGCGTCAATTGCCGACCATCGCCCTGATCCCGGCCTTCATCCTGTTGTTTGGTGTCGGCGAGACGGTCAAGATCGTCCTGGTGGCCAAGGCGACGGCCCTGCCGGTGGCGCTCGGCGCTTTCCAGGGCGTGCGCAATATTCCGGGCGGCTATCTCGACGTGGCGCGCGTCTTCCGCATCGGGGTATTTACCCGGCTGTTCCGCGTCATCCTGCCGGCCATCCTGCCCGCCCTGTTCCAAAGCCTGCGCACGGCGCTGTCGCATTCCTGGGTCGTGCTGGTCGCGGCCGAGCTGCTGATCGCCGACAATGGCCTGGGGCAGATGATGGAATGGGGCCGCCAATCCTTCCGTCTCGATATCGTGCTGCTGGGCGTGGTCCTGACCGGTGTCATCGGCTTCGCGCTCGACAAGGGGTTCCGCGTCCTGGAACGCGCCATCACGGCGGGGAGGGCGGCATGAAGCGCATCACTCTGCCCGATCTGCGCGGTCTCGTCCTGCCGCTGGCCGCCCTCATCGCCTGGGATGTCGTCGCCCATCAGGGCGCCACCCACGCCTATGTCTTCGTGCCGCTCGAACAGGTGGCGGCGAGCGCCTGGGAAAGCCTGCTCAGCGGTGATCTGGCGGGCGGCTGGCTGGCCTCGCTGGCGCGCACCGCGACGGGGTTCGTCATCGGCGCCACGCTCGGCATCGCATTGGGCGCCGCCATGGCGACCTGGCGGCTGGCCGACATGTTGATCAACCCGGTCTATCAGGCCATCCGTCAGGTGCCGCTGCTGGGCTTTATTCCCTTGATCAGCCTGTGGTTCGGCAATGAGGAGCCGTCGAAGCTGCTCGTCGTCTCGCTGGCCGCCTTTTACCCGACGGTGCTCAACACCTATGAGGGGTTGCGCGGCGCCCAGGACCGGCATCTCGACGTCGGCCGGCTGTTTCTGGCGACGCGGTGGCAGGCCTTTCGCCATATCATCCTGCCGGGCGCCTTGCCGGCGGTATTTACCGGCCTGATGCAGGCGGTCGCCTTCGCCTGGCTGTCGTCGATCGGTTCGGAGCTGTTCTTCGATCCGGGCCCCGGCCTCGGCAATATGATGCTCAACGGCCAGGCCGCCTTCCGCATGGATATCGTCCTGCTGTGCGTCATCCTGATCGGCGTCACCGGATATCTCAGCAATACCGCCATCACCCTGATCGCCCGGCGCTTCCTGCGCTGGCGGAATGTGAGGTAATCGCCATGGCCTTCGAACCCGCCCGCACCACGACCAAGCTCGCCGTCACCGGCCTGGCCAAGAACTACATCATCGACCGCAAGCCCTTGCGCGTGCTGCAGAACATCAATCTCGAGGTCGCCGACGGCGAGTTCATCAGCGTCGTCGGCCGCTCGGGCTGCGGCAAGTCGACCCTGTTGCGCCTGATCTCGGGGCTGGAAAACGGCTATTCCGGCGAGATCCGTCTCGACGGCGAGATCATCCACGCACCCAGCCTCGATCGCGGCCTGGTGTTCCAGGACCCGTCGCTGCTGCCGTGGATGACCGTACGCGACAATGTCGCCTTCGCGCTCAGCAATGTCCGCATTTCCAAGGCGGAAAAGACCGAGCGCGTCGCCGAACTGATCGACCTGGTCGGGCTGAAGGGCTTCGAGACCGCTTTTCCGAAAGAGCTGTCGGGCGGTATGGCGCAGCGCGCGGCCATCGCCCGCGCCCTGGTGACCCAACCCAAGGTCCTGCTGCTCGACGAGCCGCTGGGCGCGCTCGACGCCCTGACCCGCGTGCGGTTGCAGAACGAACTGCAGCGCATCTGGCTGAAGCACAAGATGACCGTGATCATGGTCACCCACGATGTCGAGGAAGCCGTCTATCTCGGCGACCGCGTCGTCATCATGGACCCCAATCCCGGCCGCATCCGCCGCGTCGTCGACGTGCCGCATCCGCATCCGCGCGACCGCACCTCGCCGGCCCTGCACACCATTCGCGACCAGGTACTGGCCGATCTAACGCTTGGAAAGATTTAAGAAAATGGGAGCCTTGTAATGACCGATCTTTTGCGACGCAGCTTTCTCGTCGGCGCCGGCAGTGTGGCCCTGGCGGGTTGCGCCGGTCCGGCCCACGCCTCGACCCTGAAGATCGCCGTCGTCTCCAGCTATGTCAACGGCAAGGTCAATCTCAGCGGCATCGACTACGCCATCGACAAACAGGGTTGGCTGCGCCAGCAGCTGAAGGCGAGGAATATCGATCTGCAATGGTTCCCGGCACCCAATGCGGCGGTCGGGCCGATCATCAACGAGGCCTTTTCCTCGCACAAGATCCAGTTCGCCGGCTATTCCGATCTGCCGTCGATCATCCTCAACGCCAGCAACACGACGGGCAAGACCAAGCTGGTGGTGCCGGGCGAGCCGACCGATTCCTATCTCGTCGTACCGGCCAATTCGACGGCGAAGTCGATCGAGGACCTGAAGGGCAAGCGCCTGGCCATCCATCGCGGCCGGCCGTGGGAGCTGCCTTTGTTGCGCCTGCTGCAATCGAAAGGCCTGAGCTACAAGGACTTTCAGATCTACAACATCAACCCGGACGCCGGCGCCGCGGCCGTGGCGACCGGCGGGGTCGACGCCCTGTTCACCGTATCCGCCTTCAATCTCGAGGACAGGGGTGTGGCCAAGATCATCTGGTCGACCGCCGGCCAGCCGCTCGACTGGAAAAGCTGGGGCGGGACCTATGCGGCGCGCGACTATCTGAGCGGCGATCCGGAACTGGCCCAGATCGTGGTCGACGCCTACGTCAAGGCGCACTGGTGGGCGTCGCAGGACGCCAACAAGGACGAACTGATCCACGCCCGCACGCTCAATGGCACGTCCGAGCGCATCATCCGCCGCACCTACGAAGAGTCCGGCCTGTCGTGGAAGGACTACTGGTCGCCGCTGTTCGCGCCTGAGCTCTACACCCATTACCGCGAAGCGGTCGCCTTTGCCCGCAGCAACGGCATCATCCAGGGCGATATCGACGTCAACGACTTCCTCGACGACAGCTACGTCAAGGCCGCACTGAAATCCCAGGGCCTGGAAAATTACTGGTCCGCCAATCGCACCTTCACGCCCGCAAAAGGAGCCTGATCATGAGTTTCGAAGTTTTCTGGCAACTGCCCCCCAACGGCGACGGCCGATCCGCCGATAAAGCGACCTGGACGCGCGGCGATCACCAGGCCGCCCACCGACCGCAGACCCCGTTCGCCCGCCACGGCGGCGACGAGACCTATACCTATTTCGACCATCTGGTGCAGATCGTGCGCGCCGCCGATCTGGCAGGCTTCGACGGTGTGTTCATCCCGCAGACCGACGAGGGCGAGGAGCCGCTGGTCACCGCCGGCGCCCTGGTGCGTGACGCCCGGCGCCTCCGTTTCGCCCCGGAACTGCCGGCGCATTTCCTGAGCGCCGTCTATACCGCCAAGATCGCCACCAGCTTCCAGCGCCTGAGCGGCGGCCGCCTGATCCTCAACCTGACGACTCAGGATCCCGCCGTGCATCACTGGCATGGCTATGATTGGTCCGAGGGTGAGCAGGTGGCGCGCCACGACGAGTTCCTGACCGTGTTCAAGGGCTTCTGGAACGACGGCCCCTACACCTTCGAAGGGCAGTACTACGAAGTGCTGAACGGCGGGTTCGCCGGGCCGCTGAAAGGTCAGCCGCAGCCGGAGATCTGGCTGTCGGGTTCGTCCGACGCCGCCCTGGCCTTGAACGCCAAGCACGCCGATGTCCACGTCATCGAGGCCTCGTCGCCGCAAGACGCCGCCGAACGCATCCGCACGCTCGACGCCCTGGCCGGCCGCAAACTGAAATACGCCCTGCGCGCCGAGCCGACCGCGCGCTACACCGAAGACGAGGCCAGGGCCGCCGCCGCCCACGCGCGTTCGCCCGAAGCCGGCGACGCGGGCCTGATCGGCGACTACCAGCAGGTCGCCGACCGCCTGGCGCAATATCTCGATGCCGGCGTTTCGATCCTGGCGCTGAGTGCCCGCCCGCATCTCGAGGAAGCCTATCGCATCGCCCAGCACGTCCTGCCGCGCTTGTCGGGCTGGGGCGTGGCCTCGGCCTCTATCGCCGCCGAATAAGGAGGAAACGTCATGGTTCAATTTCACTGGAGACTGCCGACCCACGGCGACCGCGCCGACGTCGCCCTGCCGCACGACACGCGCGGCGACTGGCGCGACCTTAAGCCCGGCAATGTCTCGCCGGCGGCTCAGGCGCCGTCGGCCTATCACGAGCATCTGCTGGAAATCGCCCGATCGGCCGAAATCGCCGGCTTCGACGGCGCCTTGATTCCGTCCTTTCCGCATACGGACGATCCATGGGTGGTCGCCGCGTCGATCGCGCGCCACACCAAGACACTGCGTTTCATGATCGCCTTCCAGCCGCCGTGGATCAATCCGGTCTATGCCGCGAAAGCCTCGGCGTCGCTGCAGCGCCTGTCGAACGGCCGGCTTCTGTTCAACATCATCACCGGCGGCGGCGGCCCGGGCCAGCTGTGGTGGGGCGACCGCATTGCCCACGACGATCGTTATACGCGCACGACCGAATTCCTCGACGTCTTCCAGGGCGTGTGGAACGGCGGCCCGTTCAGCTACGACGGCAAGTTCTACAAGGTCAAGGATGCCGGCCTGCCGCATCCGCTGGCCGGCCAGGTGCGGCCGGAGCTTTACTTCGCCGGCTCGTCCGACGCGGCGTTGCAGGCCCAGGGCAAGCACGCCGACTTCAATCTGACGCACATGGAGCCGCTGGAGAAGCTGCGCGCCAAGTTCGACCGCGTGCGCGATCTGGCGTCGCAGGACGGCCGCAACGTCCTGCCGGCCATCCGCCTCAATGTCCTGGCGCGGCCGACCGAAGAAGAGGCCTGGGCCGAGGTGCGCCGTGGCTGGGCCAATGCCGATTGGGACGCCATCGAGGCCCAGCGCGCCGGCCAGCGCCGCGGCGACGCCGTCGGCTCGCCCATCCCCGAGCACCTGCGTCCGACCAAGGACAAGGACCCGAAGGACCTGCAGATCGACGGCTTCTTCTCGGGGCTGCAGATCCTGGGCGCCCAGGGGTCGCCGCTCGGTATTGTCGGCTCCTACGAAACCGCCGCCGAACGCATCGACACGCTGATCGGTCTCGGCGTCGGCGGTCTGATCCTGGCCGGTACGCCGCACCTCGAGGAGGCGCAGCGCGTCGGTGAAGAAGTCCTGCCCTTAGTACGCGGCCGTCAGCCTCTCCGCCTGGCCGCTGAGTAATCCGCCCGCCCCATCGAAAGGATATCATCATGACCACCGAAACCATCCAACATAGCGGCCTCTCCAACGAGGCCATCGCCTTCGTACTTCAGGCCCAGAAGGACGCCCGCAAGGCCTTTCGCGGCCTGCGCGAAACGCGCACCATCTCGGCGTCGGGGACGCTCAGCTTCACCCAGCGCATTCCGGGTGAGGAAAAGCTGATCAATCTCGGCTATACCGGCCCGTGGGGCGACGACCTCGACGAGGTTCGCACCTCCGTCGTCGGCTTCGACGGCACCGTCTACTTCGGTAAGGGCGGCCCGGGCGGCGAGGGGCGTTACACCAAGCTGTTCAAGCAGCATCCGGACGTCACCAATATCAGCCACGTCCACACGCCCTATCTCGGCGCCTACGCCCAGGCTCACCTGACCTTGCCGTTCCTCTACGTGCCGGTGCAACGTCACCGTTTCGTCCGATCGCTGCCGGTCTATGTCAATCGGCTCCAGCCCGAGGTCGACTTCATCCTCGACCAGCTGGCCGTCGATCCGGAAATTCCGGGCATCGTCGAAGCCAATGGCGGGGCGACCGTGTGGGGCAAGAAGAGCCTGCTCGACCTCGCCAATTCGATCCTGTTGCTCGAGGAAGGCGCCCAGTTCCAGACCCTGGCAGCGGCGCTCGGCGGCTCCAAGCCGTTTGGCCCCGGCGTTTATCAGCAGCAGTGGCGCATGAGCGGCCTTGTCCCCAAGACCGCCACGGTCGACCAGGACGGCACCATCCACTACGCCAGCGAAGCGGCGGAATAAAAAACAAGCCTCTCCTCCCATGCAAGCGAAGCGCAGCGGGGGAGGTGGCAGACGGCGCGCAAGCGCTGGATGACGGAGGGGGTCGCGGTGCACCGTAAGCCCCCTCCGTCGCGAGACTTCGCGCTGCGCACTCGCTCCCGCGCCACCTCCCCCGCTGCGCAGGGGAGGAGAGTTTTTCTCTCATTTTAAAGACCCCCGCCGCATGAACAATATCTGGAAAGTCATCAAGCTCATCCCCGAATATCGCGGCCGCATCGCCGCCCTGATCATCGCCTCGGCGGTCGTCGGGCTGGGCGCGACGGCGACCCCCTATATTTTCCGCGATATCGTCAATACCATTGCCGGCCTGTTCAGCCATCGCCTGACCCAGGCCCAGGCGGTGCACGAAGCCATCGTGGCGGTCGGCATATTCGCGGTGATCCGCCTGTTCGTCACCGTGTTCAGCTACTGGCAGGAACATCAGTCGGACCAGCTGTGGCTGCACAGCATCTCGACCCTGCGCCGCCGCGTCTTCGAGACCATGACCGGCCTGTCGCTCGACTATTATGAGCGCACCCGCGTCGGCGATGTCACCGACCGTTTTTCCAACTGCATCACCATCACCCAATGGCTGTTCCAGCTGTCGGAAGGCACCTTGGCCAGCATCCTGCAACTGGTGTTCGGCATCGTCATCCTGTTGCTCAAGGCGCCGTTGGTCGGTGTATTGATGCTGGTCCTGGCGCCCTACAACCTCATCGCCTCTTACCTGTCGGTCAAGAAGACCAAGCCGCTGCGGCGCCGGTGGAACGGCCTGGTCGGCAAGATGAGCGGCCTGTTGTCGGAAATGGTGTCGCAGATCGCCACGGTGCGCAGCTTCGCCGGCGAACGCATCGTGCAGAGCCGCTATGACGACGCCCAGACCGAATGGTGGGACATCCGCAGCCGTGAAACCGGCATCGAGCAACGTACGGCGGCGGTCACCAACCTGGTCAATGCCATCGCCGTCATCGCCGCCATCGCCTGGGTGACGCGCGGCGCGCTTTTGCACCAATACACCATCGGCGACATACTGCTGGTCTTCGCCCTGACCCAGTCGGTGATCACGGCGGTGACGCCGATCGCGCGCCTGGTCAACAATACCGGCGACGTCGACAGCGCCGCCGAACGCTTGGTCGACCTGCTCGAAGTGCCGGTGACGGTGACCGACCGGCCGGACGCCGTGCCGGTCGGGCCGATCCGCACCGTCGAGTTCCGCGATGTCAGCTTTACCTATCCGGGCCACGCCCGTCCGGCCCTGAACCATGTTTCGTTCATCGCCGAGGAGGGCCAGGCGGTAGCGCTGGTCGGGCCCAGCGGCTCGGGGAAATCGACCATCATCAAGCTGACCATGCGCTTTTACGACGTCAGCGAAGGCCAGGTGCTGATCAATGGCCGCGATATCCGTTCTTTCACCCAGGAGTCGCTGCGCACCCAGATCGGCGCCGTGCTGCAGGATATCGCCCTGTTCAACGATTCGATCGGCGACAATATCAGCTTCGCGCGCGTCGGCGCCTCGCGCGACGAGGTTATCCGCGCGGCCCAGGCGGCGCACGCCCACGAATTCATCGCCCACATGGCGGACGGCTACGACACCCTGGTCGGCGAGCGCGGCGTGCGCCTGTCGGGCGGTGAAAAGCAGCGCGTGGCGATTGCGCGGGCCCTGTTGCGCGATCCCAACCTGATCATCCTCGACGAAGCGACCAGCGCGCTCGACACCGAATCCGAAGTGCTGGTCCAGGAGGGGCTTAAGACCCTGATGCGCGGGCGGACCTCGCTGGTCATCGCTCACCGCCTGAGCACCATCGCCGGCGCCGACAAGATCCTGGTCATGAAGGACGGCCGCGTCGCCGAAGAAGGCAACCACGCCACCCTGGTCAACCAGCAGGACGGCGTCTATGCCCGCCTGCACGGGCTGCAGACGGTGCGCACACCGCAGGTGGCGTAAATGATCTTTATCCTCAGGAAAACCTCGTTCGTCGCGGTCGCCTGGCTGGCGGTCGCCGGTTCGGTCCACGCCGAAACGAAGATCATTACAACGCCGCGCGGCGCCAAGGTCGAAGTCATTACGGATTACCCGGCTGGAAAAGGGCCGTTTCCGGTTCTCGTCCTGGCCTCGGGTATCGGCTACGACGCCCGCCAACCCTTGCCCGAAGCCGTCAGCAGGGCCGTGACCGCCAAGGGGATAGCGGTCTATCGCTTCAATTGGGCCTATTGGCTCAAGGACGGCGCGAAGGGCAAGCCTTCGAGTGACCGGCGTGAAGAGCTGGAAGACCTCCAGGCCGTCATCGCGCTCAGCAAGACGGACCCTGCCGTCGATCCGGCGCGCCTGGCCGTCGGCGGAAAATCGCTGGGCTCGTTTGTCGCCTGGCGCGCGTTTCAAGCCGATCCCTCGATCAAGCTCAGCATCGAGCTGACGCCGCTATGCTCGCAATTCACGCCGCCGGTGACGGATTTCCCGGGGTACTACATCGCCTATGATCGCGAAACGCGGCCATCCCTATGGATATTGGGAGATCATGATCCCGCCTGCGCGCCCAAGACCTTGTATGGCGCGCTGAGCACGGTACCCGGAAATGCCCGCGTCGTCGTTCTTTCCGGCAATCACAGCTTCGAACGACCGGAAAAAATACCGGCCGACACCCAGCAGACGGTCGATCTGGCCGGGGCGATCGTCGCCGACTACCTGACGACGCAATTGGGGC
>OUWB010000240.1_pt2 | contig 20414 bp, 16 predicted proteins | sample 1779821 | NCBI WGS metagenome assembly OUWB01 (sample SAMEA3914806, study PRJEB12502) | metagenome | biome: forest; material: soil | place: Canada | collected 2011-08-03 | depth 0.1 m
CTGAACGACGCCGAACTGGAGGCGCCCGATGTCGAGGCGCTCGATGTCGAGGCCGATGAGGCCGCCGGTTGGGGAGACGGCGGCGTTGGCGGCGGGGTCGGGGTTGGCGTCGGCGTTGTCGGAAACAGGCTGGCCGGCCAGATGGTCTTGGCCGTCTTCAGCAGCGCCTCGCGGCCCGAAAGCCCGTTCAGCCCGCCATTGACCAGCTTGGTCACGCCGGAAATGTCGTCGGCGTCGGCCTTGGCATTGATATTGGTCGCCTTCCAGAAGGCTGCCGCCGCCTGGGCGGCATAGAGCGGCTGTTCCAGCAATTGCGGCTGGTCGACCAGGGGCTGGCCGATCAGGGTGGCATAGCGCGTATAATTGGCGCGGCCGGTGATCATGATGAAGCCGCGGCCGATATATTTGTAGCCGTCGCCCGCCTGGGTGTTACCGAGATCGCTGCGGTTGCCGTAGATGGCCTCGGCGATCGCTGCCGGCCCCTGGGCGACCAGGGCCTGCGCCTGGGCCAGGGTCGGAACGCGCGTGGGGAAGACCTTGACCAGGGTCGCGGCCTGATAATTCAGGCTTTCGACCAGGGCCTTGAATCCGGCGCTCTCATAGGCCAGTTGCGCCATGAAGTGGCTGACGCGCAACGCGGTGTCGAGCTCGGCCATGGCCAGGACGCCGTCCAATGCCGGCGCATAGTCCGTGGCGCGCGTCGCCAGGATCGTCGGGGACAAGACTTTCAGCCGGTCGGAGGTGATAATGGCCATGCCCGTGATCCTATGGATCGCGCGGACGGCTATTGGGATCGATCGTGCTCAGGTCGTCGCCGCTGCTTGGCCCGGCGGCGGCCGCGCTGAAACTCGGCGTGTAGGACGTGGCGGCGGGCGCCGTGCCGGAACTGCTCGAACCGTCCGGGCTGAGCAGGGCGGCGGCGATGGCGCTCAACCCATTCAGATCGCTGGAACCCTTTTCGCCCGGCTTCATCGTCGAACGCACCACCATCAGCTTGCCCAGGACGTCGAACCAGAAGGGCGCGCCCAAGGTCACGGCGAACGCCGTCATCAGCCAGCCGCAGATCAAGGCAATGGCGCCGGCGACATTGAACAGGGCGTTCTTGGTCGGGTCCTGGCCGTTGTCCTGATAGGCCTTCATCGTGTCGTGCCATATCTGTCCGATGCGCCCGAAGCACAAGGACATCCATTGGAACGGGTTCGTGGCCTTGATGTTCATGCTGCCCAGGGTCTGCATGTTCTGCGCCTCGGCCGTGCTGACCATCGGCGCATCCGGGAACAGGCGGTGCATGGCGGTGATGGTCTGGGTGTTCCAGCCGATCGGCAGGCCGAGCTTTTCCAGCGGGTCGGTCTTGCTGAGCAAACCCGGAATGTCGCGCCCGGTGACCAGGGTGGCCGCCGGCGGCGCCTTGTCGAGCTTGTCGGGCGGCGGCGTCTCGGCCGACGGCACCTTGGAGTTGCCTTGGGTCTGCGACACGGCTGGCCCCGTCTTTTCACTAGACGTCTTGCTCTCGGCCGTCGCCACCTTGGCCTCCGCCGGTGCCACGGCCGCGGCGTCGGTCGCGCTGGCCGCCGAGGACGAGTCGGTGAAGGACGATGCCGGCTGGGTCGTCAGCGTATCGATCGCCGACGGCTTGCTGTTGTAATAGGCCTCGGCCTGGACTTCCAGCGTCTTGCGCAGCGACGGGCTGCGGTACAGATTGTCGGCGATGACCACCGTATTGACGTTGAGCACGACGCAGAACACCAGGCTGATCCAGAACAGGATGGTCTGGGTGTCGCGCCGGTAAATGCCCGAGACGCGGTCCATGGTGGCGTTGAACCAGCTCTCGATGAACGCGCGCGCCTTGTCGAGGTCGCCGCCGGCATTGTTCACGGCGAACTGCGCCATCTTGCCGAGCTTCTTGTTGTCGATCGTGTTCGCCCCGGCGACGATATCGTTGAGATCGAGATTGCCGGCGCTGGTCTGGCCGCCGGCCTCGGCCAGCAGGTCGAGCACGGCATAGGCGAAATGGCCGGACGGGATATAGGACGGCAGGGTCAGGCCGCTCATCGGCTTGCGCTTGGGCGGAACGGTATATTGGCCGCGGTACAGCGACATGATCAGCGGATGTTCGTAGAAGTTCTGCAGCATCGAATAGTCGACGGCGGTCTTGGTCTTGGACTTGCCGACCGGCGTGCGCACGCACAGCAGTTCGACCAGGCCTTGCTCGAGAAAGAGCGCGCGCGTACGCAGGAAGGCCTCGAGCGCTTCACGCCCGATGGTCGCCAGAACGCTCATGAACAGATAGACGAAGACGAGGCCCGCGGCGACGTCGATCGACTCTGGTAGAAGCGAGCCCAATGGAACCCCCCGGCGGTGCCCTCTTTGCAGTTGTTGCCCAAACCCGGCGGAACTTCAGCACCCCGTAAATCCTTACCAAATCTTAACCATATTTCAAGGCGCGACACATGCCGGCGACACGAAAAGAACGGTGTGTGGTTTTCTTGCTTGGCCCGCGCGTCTAGGGATATGATCGGCCGCTAAAGGGAGAGACCTCATGTTGTCACGCCGCGCCATGCTGGCGTCTTCGCTCGCCGCCGCCGCCGCCGTACCGGCGCTCAGCCGCGCCGGGAGCCCGGCCTTCGATGCCGTCGTCGGCCCGGTACCGGCGGACGCGGCGCCCGATGCGCGGGCCTTTCCCACCTTGACCGCGGCGCTTGAGGCGGCGCCGGCCAATCATGCGGCGTATCGCGTCCTGATTGGTCAAATCCGCCTGACGGAGAAGGTCACGATCACCCGGCCGAACACCGTCATCCAGGGTCTGTCGCCGCAGCAGAGCCAGATCGTCTGGGACGACTTTTCCGGCCGCACCGACCCGGCCAATCCCGCCACGACGCTGGGCACGCGGCGCACCGGCACGGTGACCATCACCGCGCCCGATGTGCGCCTGGAGAATCTGAGCATCATCAATAGCTTCGATTATCTCGGCCAGAAAGCCTTGCCCGAGGGCGACCCGAAAAAAGTGCGTGACACCCAGGCGCTGGCCTTGGCGATCGCTGGTGACGCCGACCGCGTCGTGTTGCGAAACGTCGACCTCGAGGGCTGGCAGGATACCCTATTCGTCGACACGGGCCGCACCCTGATCCGCGACAGCCATATTTCCGGCTGCGTCGACTTCATCTTCGGCGCAGGCACGGCGGCGCTCGATCATTGCCGCATCACGTCGCGTCTCATGCCCGGCGCACCGGGCCAGGGCTATGTCTGCGCGCCCTCGACATTAAAGGAAACGCCCTACGGCTTTGTTTTCTTCGACTGCACGCTAGACCACGAAGGCGACCCCTTCCCCGACGGCTCAACCGCTCTGGCACGCCCGTGGCGGCCCACGACCAGCTTCCCGGACGGCCGCTACGGCAATCCGGATGTGCAAAGCGCCTGCCTCTACCTGCGCTGCCAATTCGGCGACCACATCGCCGGCAAGGGCTTCGACCATATGGGCTATAACGCCAAGGGCGGGGTCAAGGCGTTCAACGAGCCCGAGGATGCGCGCTTCTATATCTCCGGCTGTACCGGCAAAGCCGTCGCCACCATCCCGGCCCGTTTCACCGCGCCCGACGCTCTGGTCGCCGGCCTGACGCCGGAGACATTGCTCAATTATAGTACATGGAAGCTGTAACGACTGGGTAAAGTGGTAAGGCCACCACAAATGACACCGGTGGCATAAAAGTGCTCGACGTAACGGGGTTTAGCCTCTAAAAGCCGGTTTGTGAACCCAAACCCAGGGACAAATCGGACATGAACAAAGACAGGATGGCGGTGCTGGCCGCCCTTATGGACCAGGGCGTGATCCCGGTCTTTTACCACAAGGACCCGGAGATCTGCATCAAGGTGATCGACGCCTGCTCGGCCGGCGGCGCCAAGTGCATCGAGTTCACCAATCGCGGCGACTATGCATCGTACACCTTCCTCGATGTGGCCCGCCATTTCGACAAGACGGATCCGTCGGTGATCATGGGCGTCGGCTCGATCGTCGATGCCCCGACCGCCGGCATCTATATCGCCAACGGCGCCAAGTTCGTCGTCGGCCCCATACTCAACGCCGATGTCGCCAAGGTCTGCAACCGCCGCAAGATCGCCTATTCGCCGGGCTGCGGCTCGGCCTCGGAAATCTCCTATGCCGAAGAGCTGGGCTGCGAAATCGTCAAGGTCTTTCCGGGCACCCAGGTCGGCGGCCCTGAATTCGTCAAGTCGGTGCTGGGCCCGATGCCGTGGACGCGCATCATGCCGACCGGCGGCGTCGATCCCGACGAAGCCTCGGTCAAGGCGTGGTTCTCCGCCGGCATCGTCGCCGCGGGCATGGGCTCGAAGCTGATTTCCAAGGAATTGCTCGACGCCCAGGACTATAAGGGTATCGAAAACAAGGTGCGCGAGACGATCGCGCTGATCAAGAAATACAAGAAGGTTTACTGATCATGGTCGATAATGTCCTGAAAATCCGCCCCGAATCCGAAACCAAGTGGGACTGCGCCTCCTTCGGCGAAGTCATGCTGCGCTTCGATCCGGGCTTCGGCCGCGTGCGCAATGCCCGCACCTTCAACGTCTGGGAAGGCGGCGGCGAGTACAATGTCGCCCGCGCCATGAAGAAGTGCTGGGGCAAGCGCGCCACCGCCGTCACCGCCCTGCCGAAGAACGATCTCGGCTGGCTGGTCGAGGACCACATCATGCAGGGCGGCGTCGACATGTCGCACCTGATCTGGCGCGATTTCGACGGCCTGGGCCGCAATACCCGCGTCGGCCTGAACTTCACCGAAAAGGGCTTCGGCGTGCGTCCGGCGCTCGGCTGCTCGGACCGCGGCAACACCGCCGCCTCGCAGATCCGCCCCGGCGAAGTGAACTGGGAAAAGCTGTTCGGTGAAGAAGGCGTGCGCTGGTTCCACACCGGCGGCATCTTCGCCGCGCTGGCCCCCAACACCTCCGAGGCGGTCATCGAGGCCGTCGAGGTCGCCCGCAAGTACGGCACCATCGTCTCCTACGACCTGAACTACCGCGCCTCGCTGTGGAAGTCGCAGGGCGGCAAGGCAGGCGCGCAAAAGATCAACCGCAACATCGCCCAATATGTCGACGTCATGATCGGCAACGAGGAAGACTTCACGGCTTGCCTCGGCTTCGAGGTCGAGGGTCTCGACGAGCACATCTCGGCGATCGATCCGGCCAACTTCAAGAAGATGATCCAGACCGCCGTCAAGCAGTTCCCGAACTTCAAGGTGGCGGCGACGACCCTGCGCAACGCCAAGACCGCCTCGGTCAACGACTGGTCGGCGATCCTCTATGCCGGCGGCGAGTTCTACGCCTCGATGATGCGCGAGAACCTGGAAATCTACGACCGCGTCGGCGGCGGCGACGGCTTCGCGTCCGGCCTGGCGTTCGGCTTCATGGAAGGCCTGGGCCCGCAAGCCGCCGTCGAATACGGCGCGGCGCACGGGGCGCTTGCCATGACCACGCCCGGCGACACCTCGATGGTCCGTCGCGAGGAAGTCGAAGCGGTCATGAAGGGCAAGGGCGCCCGGGTTATTCGGTAATACCAATCCTTTCCTCCCTTGCGAGCCTCTTGGCGAAGCGGGGGAGGTGGCGAGCTTGTCTCGCCGGAGGGGGCCTCTTGCCGCTGGCGAAACGGCCCCCTCCGTCGCGGAGCTTCGCCTTCGGCTCGCGCCGCGCCACCTCCCCCGCTGCGCTGCGCTTGCATGGGAGGAGAGAGATGTAATATGACCGCCCCCATCGTCTGTTTCGGAGAACTGCTGATCCGCCTGACGGCGACGGGCGGCCATCCCCTGTTCGTGCTGCCGGAGCTTCAGCCCTATATCGGCGGCGCCGAGGCCAATGTCGCGCTCGGCCTCCAGCGGCTCGGCCACCAGGCGCGCATGATCTCCGTCGTGCCCGACAACGATCTGGGCCTGGCGGCGTTCCAGGAACTGCGCCGCTGGGGCGTCGATGTCTCGGGCATCGAGACCGGCCCCGGCCGCATGGGGCTCTATTTCCTGACCCCCGGCGCCATCCAGCGTCCATCCGACATCCTCTACGACCGCTCGGGCTCGGCCTTCGCCACGGCGACCTTCACCGACACCAAGTGGACGCGCCTGCTGAAGGGCGCGGATTGGCTGCACGTCTCGGGCATCACCGCCGCCCTCGGCCCCAATAGCGCGCGGGCCGCGCTGCGGGCCATGCAGGCGGCGCGCACCCACGGCGTCAAGGTGTCGTTCGACTGCAACTACCGGCCAAAGCTCTGGGAAGCCTGGGGCGGCGATGCGCCCGCCACCATCCGCCAGCTCATGGGCCATGCCGACCTGATGTTCGGCACCCACCGCGACATCGAGCTGGTGTTCGGCACCACCTTCCCCGGCGTCGAAGGCTCGTTCGAACGCGGCGAAGCCGCCGCCCGACACGCCTTCGCCGAGCTGCCGCACCTGGCGCGCATCGCCGCCACGCGCCGCACCCAGATCAGCGCCGATCACAACCGCCTGTCCGGACTTATGTTCACCCACGCTGGCGCTTTCGAGACCCAAACCTACGACCTGCCGCGCATCATCGATCGCATCGGCGGCGGCGACGCCTTCGCGGCGGGCCTGCTGCACGGCCTGTTGCGCGGCGAAGGCGACCAGCGCGCGCTCGATTACGGCATTGCCTGCGGCTGTCTGAAGCACGCCCAGCCCGGCGATATCAGCCTGGTCACCCACGCCGAACTGGTCGATTTCCTGAGCGGCGGCGGTTTCGACGTCCGGCGTTAACGCTCATTGAAGTCTTGTTAACGCCGCCGGGATAGCCTCGCGCAGGAGCATCGATCATGTCCTTTTCCAGGCCCGGCTGTCCGTTCGAACTTGGCGCCGTCGATTTCGAGGCGCGGCCCGTCATCGACTGGATAGAGTCCGAACGCCGGACCCGGCGCGACCTGAATCTGGGCGAACGTCCGCTCATCCTGATCGGCGCCAATGCCGTCCTGGCCCAGCCCTTCGTCGCCGCGGCCAAGGCGAGCCTCAATGTCGTGGCCGTCCTGGACAACGCCCTGCCGGCGGACGCCGCGTCCAGGCCCATGATCATCGGCGACGGCGAACTCGACCTCGCGCTCAAGGCCTATCCGGACGCCGCCGGCGTCCTGTGCTGCGGCTCCGAAAACGCCCTGCGGCACTTCCGGCGCCTGTGGGGACAAAGGCCGCAGCCCCTGCTGTTCTATTTCGAGGTGATTGCCGCCCTGGATATGGCGAGCCACAGTCTCAGGCTCGATTTCATGCGGTCGTTCCAATCCATGGAGGCGGCGCAGGCGGCGCGGCGGATGGCTCGCCGCTATCTTGCCGACACGGCAAGCCTCGAGACGCTCGATGGCGTGCTGCTGCACCGCCTGACCTGGGATCTCAGCCTGCTGGACGCCGTCAGCCGGCCCGAAAAAGCCGTCTATTTCGAAAACGACGTCATGCCGTTGACCCCCGACGAGGTGTTCGTCGACGGCGGCGCCTATGACGGCGACACCGTGCGGCAATTTCTCGCCGCCAGCGGCGGGCATTACCGCGAAATCCATGCCTTCGAGCTCGATCCGGTCAATGCCGCGGTCCTGGCGAACAAGACCCGCGACGTGGCGCGCCTGACCACCTACCCCGTCGGTCTGTGGAGCGAGCGAGCGCAACTCGCGCTGGATAGCGGCGACAATGGCAGCCGCGTCTCCGCCGAAGGTGATCGCCGCGTCGATCTCGTCGCGCTCGACGATCTCGACATCACCGCGCCGACCCTCATCAAGCTCGACGTCGAAGGCGCCGAGATCGAGGTCCTGCGCGGCGCGGCGAAACTCATCGCCAAGCACAAGCCCAGGCTCGCCATCTGCGCCTATCACAAGGCCGACGACCTCGTGACCCTGTTCGACGCAGTAAGGGCCATCCGCGACGACTATCAATTCCACCTGAGACACTATTCACCGATCGTCTTCGACACGGTGATTTACGCCACCTGACGGCGCGGCGGCCGGCGTATGGCGACAGGTACTACTGTTGTCCGGCAGTTAGCGCTTTCTGCTCGAAAGCCGTGACCCTCGACGACGCCAGCATGTATTTTGTCACGGCGCTTCCCGTCCGCGAATCTTCGTCCAATATTCCTCGGCGGCATCGGCATCGATCTCGATCGGCGGGACGTTTCCGCCGTACAGCCGGTCCAGGCCGTCCTTGCGTGGTCCGGAAATCCAGAATTCCTCACCTGTCTCGATATCGAAATAGTTCGATTTGAAGCCATCCCCTTTCAGGCTTTGAAAGGTCCGGCCGCCATAGCTCAGCGATTTTCCGGTCTTGGAGAAACTTATGCGCCCGATCCGTGCCGGGCCGTTCAGACCTTGCGACTTGTCCTCGACATACATGATCCGGGACTTGACCACGCTCCCCTCCCTCGTTTTCACGGATGTGAATATAACCAGGGCGCGGCACTCGTCCATGCCCGTCAGCGCCTTACCCTTACCTTTTGTTGAGCAAAAGCGACCCCAGCGCGCATTCGTTTCCAATGCTGGCGGATGCTAAAACCCTTCCCGGCAAAGGGACATGACGATCGAACGGCCACACCATATCATGGATGCGAAAACGGGCAGCGGGCGCCCCTCATGCTGACCTGCGCCCTGTTCGACGCCGCCGGCCGGGATCGCGAGATCGATCTGGCCACTATCGATTTCGACGCGCTCGCCTCCGAACAGCTGTTGTGGATCGACGGCACGGCCGCCGAAATCGCCGCCGTCGCCCTACCTGCGGCGATGCGCGAGGTCCTGCCGGCCCGGCTGTGCACCTCGGGTGTCGAGGTCAGCGAACGCTTCTTCCAGTTTCCGGTCGTTCCGCCGTCGTCGCGGGCATCCGACACGGCCGCCCCCATCTGTTTCGTCGTCGGTGAAAACTGGCTGCTGACGATTTCAGAGCCGCGTCCCGCCTTCATGGACCGCTTTCTCGATGCCGACGACGGCGAGTCGTTGAAGGGCCGGATGTCCGCCGCGGCCCTGGCCTCCGCCATTCTGCTCGATCTGCTCTCCGAATACCGGACCGAACTGGTCAGTATCGACAAGGCGATCGACAAGCTCGACGAAACCATATTGCGCTCGCGCGAACAGCGCGCGCCACTGAAAACCCTGGCCGTTTTGCGCCGGCGCGTATCCTATGTCCGGGTGACGCTGAGCGAGTTCGGCAATCTCGTTCACGCCCTGAACCGCCCGGACGTTCTGGCTCATATCGACGCCTCCGACGCGAGCTATTTCAAACAGTTGCACCATACTTTCGATCGTCTCGAGGACATGGCCGCGCGCGTGCGCGAAACCATCGTCAACAGCTTCGACCTGTATACGACGCGCGTCACCCAGGACACCAACCAACTGATCAAGGCCCTGACCATCGCCACCGTCGTCACCGGCATCGTCGGCGCGGTCGCCGGCGTGTTCGGCATGAATTTCGATATTCCGCTCAACCATATGGGCATGCGCGGTTTCTGGCTGGTCATCGACGGCATGGTGCTGTCGTCGCTCGCCGTCCTGGCCGTCGCGGTCTGGCGCAAGTGGATCTAGCCGTTACGGCCACGACGACCGGCATTGCGGACGAGCCAGTGAAGCGCCCAGGATGATCAATGTAGATATGGGTCCGGCTTTCGGCGGAAATCGACCGCCGGAAGTGGCGCGCTTTGAAGCAACAATGGTCGTTTCGATGGCGGTATAATAAGACCGCTAAATATTTCACGGCAGGATTAATTTATTTCAGAAATGAAATGATCTTGCCTTTGTATTTATTCAACTTTGAAACAATATTGCCCTCAAAAACATCAGACGCCCCAAGAAATAATCAGAAGTATTTTGTAGTCAAAATAAGCCCAAACCCGCAGTAACTGCAAGTGAAAATTCAATATATTGTGCGATATACGCGCCACCGAAAGGCTATCCTCAATAAGGGGACAACCTTTCGATAGTGCCTAGATATCAGCTACCCCGGATGAGACAAGCCGATATGGTTATGACTCCACAGATTCAGCAATCCCTCAAGTGCTTTTTGAAAAAAAGTTTTCATGACTTGAACTTTTTTATTTTTGACTTTTTGCAATGCCTCCGAGAATTTGACCGCGTCTGGCGGGGCCCAATTCTGCAAGAATATAAGCTAAACACAAATTTTAATGCATAAAATCAAATGGATATTTTTTATTTCCATCGCCACCCTCGATTGTAACCACGATTTCCCAACTCGAATTTCGCCCTTTGAATCGGAACTTTTGAAGTTGCGTTTGTGACTTTATTGAAACACTCACGGAACAGATTTAGGCCGAAGTTTGGCTGGCAATTGACGGAATTGTTACGGAGGCATCTAAGTTCGGTTATCGGCAAATTTGCTGAATGCTGAAAACTGGTACGTCAATACCAGTCTTGTAAACCGGAGAGACAAGTGAAAAATCTCAATTTGCGATCTGGCCTGTTGGCCACGACGACCCTATGCGGCGCGATGCTCGTGACCGCGGCGGTCGGCCTCGCCGCGCCCGCCAACGCCCAGACGACCTCGACGACCACGACCGACACCACCGCCAAAAAGGACGCCGCCCCGACGGAAGTCATCGTCACCGGCTCGATCCTGCGCCGCAAGAACCTGAATACCGACGCGCCGCTCACCATCGTGACCGCCGACGACCTCGACAAGCGCGGCGTCACCACGATCCAGAGTGCCATTCAAAATCTTTCGAACAACGGCTCGGGCGCCCTGCCGAACTCGTTCAGCGCCAACGGCGCCTTCGCGACCGGCGCCTCCGGCGCCTCGCTGCGCGGCCTGACCACCGACTCGACCCTGGTCCTGTTCGACGGCATGCGCGCCGCCTACTATCCCTATGCCGATGACGGGGTGCGCAACTTCGTCGACCTGAACACCATTCCGGACGCCATCGTCGATCATATCGAAGTGCTGCAGGACGGCGCCTCGTCCTCGTACGGCGCCGACGCCATCGCCGGCGTTATCAACATCATCACCAAGAAGCAGTTCACCGGCCTGTCGATGACGGTCGATGGGGGCACCGCGCAACATGGCGGCGCCGACAGCAACCATGCCTCCTTCACCTGGGGCAAGGGCGACCTGGCCACCGACGGCTGGAATTTCTACGTCAGCGGTGAATATCAGCGCGACGACCAATTGATGAACCGCGACCGCGGCTTCCCCTACGACACGGCCAACCTCAGCTCGATGTGCGAACCGGGCGGCGCCAGCTGCCGTACCAACGGCGTCATCAACGGCATTCAATTCAACAATGCGTTCCTCGGGGTCGGCACGACGACGGTCGCGACGGTCGAGCCGTATCAAAACGGCGCCGTAACCGCGACCGGAAAATGGCAGTTGCTGAACACGGCCGCGGGTTGCGGCTCCCTGCCCTCGCTCACCGTCACGCAGGCGCAAGCCACTGCGGGCGGTCTTTCGGCAACAACCGCAAGGCAAGTCGTCGGACAGACGCTGTGCCAGATGGATACGACCAATCTCTATAGTGTCATCCAGCCGCTCGACAAACGCTTGTCTCTGTCGGCCCATGGTACGAAGCAATGGTCGGATGGGACGCAAGCCTGGATCGAAGGCAATATCTACCGGAACGAAGTCGCCTATAGCGGCGCGCCGGATACGCTGACCCGCGGTACGGCCGCCGGCAACCTTTCGCCGGTCGAGACGCCGAGCCCGCTGATCCTGCCGAACTATGTCTGCCCCGAGCGCGTCAACTGCTCCACGGCCGCCGACCGCAAGCTGAATCCGAACGATCCGTTCGCCAGCACGGTCACCCCGACGGATGCCCGCATCCTCGGCAAGCTGGACGCCGTGCCGTACACGACCGACGACCAGGAAGTCAGCGAACGCCTCGCCTTCGGCCTCAAGGGCATCGTGGCCGGCAGCTGGCACTACACCCTCGGCAGCACCTTGATGGAGAACGATCTGACCGAGACGGTAACCGGGGTCCAGAACGTTCGGCACCTGCTCAACGTGATCGCCGACGGCACCTACAACTTCGTCGATCCGTCGCAGAACTCGGCGGCCGTGGACAATTATGTGGCGCCGACCAGCGTGCTCAAGGCCAAGTCGCAACTGGCCATGATCCAGGGCGACGTCAACAAGGATTTGTGGGCACTGCCGGGCGGTACGATGCAGTTGGGCCTGGGCGCTTCGGCGCGTTACGAAATGGTCAACGACCCGTCGGCCAATCCGGACGCCACCGACCCCTACAACCGCTACGCCTCCTTGATCAACGCCTTCGGCACCAAGGGCCAGCGCACGACCTTGTCGGCCTATTACGAACTCGACGCGCCGGTCTTCACCCAGCTCGAGCTGAACACGTCCGGCCGTTACGACACCTATTCGTCGGGCCAGAGCGCGTTCTCGCCGAAGTTCGGCTTCCGCTATAAGCCGATCGATATGCTGACGTTCCGCGGCACCGTGTCGAAGGGCTTCCGTATTCCGTCCTTCGGCGAAGCCAACTCACTGCCGACGACCGGTTATCTGCCCAATGAAAAGGCGCCGACCAGCTTCCTCACGGCGCACGGCAATGACGGTTACGGCGCGCCCTATACGCTGGGTGAAACCACGACCGGTACGCCCGGCCTGAAGCCTGAAAAGTCGACCAACATCACGGGCGGCTTCGTGCTTGAACCGACCCATGCCCTGAGCTTCACGATGGACTACTACTACATCAAGAAGACCGACGTCATCGCGGGCGCCGATCCGACCGGGGCCATCGCGGCCTATTTCGCCGGCCAGCCGATCCCGGCCGGGTTCAAGGTCGTTCCGGGCATCGCCGACGTCAACTACCCGAACGCCTTGGCGACACCAGCCTATGTCATCTTCGGTTACGCCAACCTGAACAAGGAAATCACCTCGGGTCTCGATTTCGGCGCCAATGCGCGGTTCACCCTGCCGTACGGCGTCAAGTGGACCTCGGGCCTGAGCGCGACCTGGGTTCAGAAGTTCGACCTATACACCGGCGGCCAGGTCCAGCACTTCGCCGGCACGATCGGACCTCAAGGCCCGACGTCAGGTTCGGGTACGCCCAGCTGGCGCGGCAACTGGCAGAATACGTTTGCCTACGGACCGACGACGATTACCGCCACGACCTACTACACCAGTGGCTATTCGGTGGAAGCCGCGGACAATGGCGACGTCCTGGGCGACTGCGCCGACAGCGGAACGGTGGCCGACTATCGCGATGGTACACCGGTGCAATGTCACGTCCATTCGTTCATCTACACCGACATCACGGCGAACTACAAATATAGCGCCAACTACGACCTCTTCCTGAATATCGGCAATGCGTTCGATACCAAGGCGCCGCTCGATGCCGCCACCTACGGCGGATATCAGTACAATCCGGTGTGGGCCAATTCCGGTATCATCGGCCGCTACTTCAAGTTGGGTGTGAAGGCGACCTTCTAAGCCTTCGTTCCTTGCGACTATTTAGGGCGGCGTCTGCGGACGCCGCCTTTTTTGTGTCTTTGAGGACGGCGGATTGTGCTCTAACCCACCGTCTCATGCCGCGCGCGGCCCAGGCTGATCAGGGCGGCCAGCGCCGCGCAGCCGGCGGCGGCGACCAGGGCCACACCGGGTGCCGCCGCCAGCGGCGTCAGGCCGAAGATCAGGCCCATCGAGATGGCGCCCAGGGTCTGGCCGGTCAGGCGCGCCGTGCCCTGCATCGCACCCGCCGCGCCGCTGCGCGCCCTGGGCGCCGACAGCAGCAGGATGCGGTTGTTCGGCGTCTGGAACAGGCCGAAGCCGATGCCGGCGATCACCGTGCCGATGATGAAGGTCACTTTGTGGGGCCCGGCCGGCAGCAGGCCGACAATGGCCAGCCCGACCGCCAGCAGCGCGCCGCCGGCGGCGCACAACCACGCCGTCTTGACGTGATTGGCCAGCCGTCCGGAGATCGGCGCGATGACGATAACCGCCGCCGGCCACGGCATCATGTACAGGCCGGCCTCGGTCGGCGTCATGCCCAGCGTATGCTGAAGATAAAAAGGCAGAGCGACATAACTCAGCATCTGGCCGGTAAAACAGGCGATCGAGGCGATGACGGCGACGCGAAAGGCGGGCGCGGCGAACAGGTCGGTCGGCACCAGGGGCGCTTCGCTCTTGCGCTCCAGCCACAGCAGGGCGAACAGGCACAATACCGCCGCGGCGATCAGGGCGCCACCGGTCACAGGCTCGCGCGTCAGCCGGTCGGCGCCGGAAAAGAACAGGATGAACATCAAGGTATTGGCGACGAGCGCGCCGGCATCCAGCTTGCGCGCGATGCCATGGGTGTGCGCCAGCAAGCCGCCGCATAACAGAACCCCGATGCCCAGCGGAATATTGACAGCGAACAGCCATGGCCAGCGCGCCACCGCCAGGATGGCGCCGGCAATGCCCGGTCCCGCGGCCGAGGCGATGGCGATGGTCATCGCATTGACGCCGATGATCGTGCCCAGCATCTTGTGCGGCACGGCAAAGCGCAGGTTCATCGTCGCCAGCGCCATGATGGCGCCGCCGCCGAAGCCCTGGACAAAACGCGCGATCACCAGGACCGGCAGGCTCGGGGCAAAGGCGCAGCCCGCCGAAGCCACGGTGAACAGAGCCACGCCGATCAGATAGACCCGGCGCGGTCCGAACATTTCGCCGAGCGCTCCGCACGGTAAAAGAGCGATCAGCACGGCCAACTGATAGCTCGACACCACCCAGACCGTGTCGCCGGGACTGGCGCGAAACGAGGCGGCGATCGACGGCAGGGCGATATTGGCGATGGCGCCATCGAGCACCACCAGGACGAAGGTCATCAGCAGGACGCCGATCGCCAGGTAGCGGCGGGGCGCGGGCAGGCCGTCGGCGTGTGGGTCGGTGGAAGGCGCGGACATCGGAACTTTCCTTTGGTTCGCCGTCCTGATATAGCCTCGATGATGTTTGCACCAGACGCAACAGAAGCAATCCACCCTTGTGTTTGACGCCATATATGCCCCATTCATGCCCACCCTCGACCTCAATCTCCTGACGGCGCTCGACGTTCTGCTTCACGAGCGCAGCGTCTCGGCGGCCGCGCGCCGGCTGGGCCTCTCCACCTCGGCGATGAGCCGCACGCTGTCGCGGCTGCGCGAGGTCCTGGGGGATCCCGTCCTGGTGCCGGCCGGGCGGGCCATGGTGGCGACGCCCCACGCCGAAGCCATCGCCGAGCAGGTCCGCCTACTGAACGCCGGCGTACATATGGTGCTGCGTCCGCCGCTCCAAATCGACGTCCGCACGCTGAAGCGCGACTTCACCATTCGCGCCAACGAGGCCTTCGTGTTGCGGCATGCGGCGCGGTTGAGCGCCGCGGTCGCGGCCACGGCGCCGGGTGTGCGCCTACGTTTCGCGGCCAAGCCGGACAAGGACATCCGGCCGCTGCGTGACGGCACGGTCGACCTCGACATCGGCGTTATTCCCGGCGACGGCGCCGAGCTGCGCGCCCAGACTCTCTATCGCGACGTCTTCGTCGGCATTGTGCGGATGGGCCACCCGCTGCTCGGCGCCACGATCACGCCTGAGCGCTACGCCGCCTGCGACCATGTGGTGTCATCGAAAAAGGGGCGCTTTCTCGGGCCGGTCGATGAGGCCTTGGCGGCCCTGGGCCTGTCGCGCCGCATCAGCATCATCGTGCCCAGTTTCCCGGCGGTGATCGCCGTGGCGGCGATGTCGGACCTGGTCGGCCTGGCGCCGCGCTCGTTCAGCCAGACCGGACCGGACATGCGAACGGAGATCTTCGACCTTCCGGTGGCGACGCCGCAGATCACCGTGTCGCAGATCTGGCACCCGCGCATGGACGCCGACGCCGGCCACCGCTGGCTGCGCGCCATGGTCTTCGAGGCGTTCCGGTAAGATCAGCGGCCTATCCGCGGAACCTCAGTTGCTGATAGGCCGCGACCAGCGGCAGGACCTCGGTCTGAGGCTTGTGCGCCTTCAAGGCCTCAAGAAGCGCCGTCGCCCGCGTCTTCATCTCGCCGTACAACAGGTCGGGATGCACATCCGCCAGCAGCTTCAGCGCGCCGTCATAGTCGTCACGGCGCACGTCGAGCTCGACGACATAGGCCGCGTACAAGCCATCGGAATAGCTCTGCGCCAAATCCATCGCCTGGCGCGCCTGATCGTCCGGATAGCCCGGAAGGTCCGCCCGGGCACGCGAGAACAGGGCGAGGATGGTCGGCGACGCCGGCTCGAGCTTGTAGGCCTGGCCCAGGGCGGCCCGCGCGGCGGCATAGTCGGCATGGGCCGCGTCCGGCGCCGCCGCTTCCGCCAGGCGAAGATGCAGATGGCCCAGCAGGGTCAAGGCGTCCGCGTCATCGGGATGCGCCGCGACGACCGCCTCGAGCGGCGCCAGGGCCGCCTGCAGCTCGCCGCTCTTCGCATCGCCGGTCAAGACCTCGCCGCGCTGCAGGGCGCGCTGAGCCAGGGCGTCGTCCGGGAAGGCCTTGGCCGCGGCGCGCAGGTCGCCGAGCAGGGTCTTGCGATGCAGCACATCGGAACAGGCCGACACGGCCGCATCGAACAGCGGCACGGGCTGGCCGGAATAGGGCAGGACGGTCAGGCTGAGCGCGCCGGCCGGCTGCGGCGTATGGGCGAAGACCTGTACGGGAACACCCTTGGACAGATAGTCCTTGTACAGGGGCAACAGGTCGTCCGGCTGCTTTCCGGTCACCTCGACAAAGGCCTTGAGCGGGTCCTCGCCGTCGCGCGTCCTGGCGATATAGGCCGTCAGCATCTGGCGGTTTTCCGGTGTCGAGGCCAGCCAGTGCACCAGGAACCAGCTCTCGGCGTTGATATGGGCCATATCGACGCCCAGGCTCGGAGGTGTGTCCGAGACGATATCGGCCAAGGGGATGAACCGATGCTGGTTGGGCTTGAGGTCTATGGCCATTTCGGGCAGCATCTGACCGACGATGAGCTTGTCCGGCTGGACGTTCAACGTCATCAGATAATATTTCAGCCCGCGATCCAGCCACGCCGGCAGGGGCGCCGAAAAGAACTTGATGTTCTTGGTCTCGGCATAGGCCAAATAGGTATAGGACAGGTCGAGATTGACATATTCGCTCGTCTGCGCCTGCCGATCCTCGCCCATATTGACGCCGAAATAGCGCGCGTCTTCGAACGGGCAGGTGGTGTACGGCCGGAAGGTAAAGCCATACTGGCTCGTCGCCCCCGGACGCACGATATTGTAGTCGTCGATCTTGTTCAGATAGTAGAAGACCTGCTTGCCGGTGTCGGGCAGTTCGGAATCGCCGATCTGCCGGTATAGTTTGTCGGCCTGATCGTCGAAGGCTTCGAGCCGCTCGACGAAGTCGCGGATGCGGTCGTCCGGTGAATTGCTGTAGACGATGAAATGCGCCGACTCGGCCCGCGTCCAGTGGTCGACTTCGGCCCTTGCGCCGCCGCCTGAGGACAACCCGCTAAATGCCATGACGGCGACGCACGCCGCCCGCGCCAGATATCGCTTCATCCCGCCCTCCCCGAGCTTTTGACCGCAAGCTACGATAAACGGAGGCGCTTGGGAAGCGATAGCGGGCATGGGCCTGCCTGCTATCCGGCGTATCCAGCCTTGACAAGACGCCCCAATATCTACATTGTAGATATATGGAAATCCTGGGCACTTTCGAGATGGCCGTGATGTTGGCGATCGTCGCCCTGTCGGACGACGCCTACGGTCGCCGCATCCTCGCGGAGGTATCGCGCTCGCTGGATCGCGACGTCGCCGCCGGCGCGGTCTATGCCACCCTCGACCGCCTGGAACGCAAGGGATTGGCGGTATCCGTCCTGGCCGGCGCCACGGCCGATCGCGGCGGGCGGGCAAAGCGGTATTTTCGGCTTACCGGTGAGGGCGTCGCGACGCTGAACGGGACCAGGGCGGCCATGGACCGGATGTGGTCATTGGCGCCATGGCCATTACCCGGGGGGAACTGAGATGAGCCCGTCGCCGCGTCTTCTGCTTTGGCTGCTGGGCATCCTACTGCCAAACCCGGAGGATGAACCGATCGTCGGCGACCTGCTCGAAGACTACCATCTGGCCATAGCATCCGGGCGAGGCAGGGTCGGCGCCGGTGCGAAGCTCCTCGGGGATATCCTGAGTTTCATTCCGGCCCGCCTGTTCGAAGGGAGGTGGCCCGTGCGCGCGCTTGCTCTTGTTTCAGCCTTTACCCTGCTCTGCGGCCTGTGGCTTGCCTATATGGAGCACGTTCTTGGCCACCCGGGCCGCGGGCCGCGATCGGCCGTCGACTTGACGCTGGTCGCGGGCAGTTTGTTGATCCTGGCCTGGACCGTCCGGCGCGACCGGGGCTGGCTGCGCGCCGTCACGGCACTCTATGCGGTTGCCGCGGCCGTCTTTGGCGTTTGGACCATTGTCCATGTCTTGCGGGCGAGCCATTTCGAGGGCTTCGTCCTGGTTATCGCCACCGCGCTCTGTTTGCAGGGGTTGCTGGCGCTCGCCGGCATGATGCGGTTTCGCGCATCCTCTGCCTAATCCAGAAACAGCACGCCGTCGTCATCCCCGGCCTCGGGGGCCTTGGGCGCCTCATTGCCGCTCAGGCGCAGCCAGGCGTCGTAGACCGACTCGGGAATGCGGTTGGGACAGGGCTGGCCCGCGATCAGGGTCTGGACGAAGCTGAACTTCAGACCCATGCGGTTGGGCGTCGACCAGGCGGCGGCGCCGCGGCGGACCATATTGGTGTCGAGATCGATCAACCAGATTTCCGACGGCAGGCGGCTGATCGCCTCGAAGGCGACGCGTGCGCCCGACGGGCTCTGGTCGAGGATGCGGCAGGTAATGACTTCCTGGCTCGACAGGAACAGCATGGCGCCGCGATCGTCGCATTCGGTCCGCGGCTCGGCGCGGCGGTCGGCGAACTGATCCGGACGAATGATCTCCACCGTATCGTCACGATCGGGAACCACAAAGGGCCGCACAGGCGCGGAGGCTGGAGAGGATCGGTCGGTCATGACCCTCAACCTAGGCTATTTGGGTTTAAAAAGGATTGCTCCGGTGGAAATGGTGCATTGCGGCAGTCTTGTTTTATTTGTCGAAATGTCCTTGACTTTCCAGGCTTTGACGGGCATATGCGCATTTTGCGTCTCCGGGCGCCGATACAATTCGTGATCAATGTTATGTGAATACTGCCTCACACTCCCGTGGGCGGTTCGAAAACATCGATCCTGATCTGGCCGCGTGAGGTATGCCCGCTCCTTGGGTTCATACCGCCAGACCCCAAGGCCGCCGTTATCTACGCGGCCTGCCCCGATATCATCGAAGACGTGACCGCGCGCATTGCTTCCCCATCCCTCCGCACTCGACAGTCGAGTTGCGGGCGCGGGTCGTATGCGGTTTCAAGTCCCTGACGGGGCGCCGCCGGGCGCGCGTATTCATGAAAGACAATCGCTTGACGCGTTTTGCCGATTTGGGCCTGAGCCCGACCCTTTTGCTGACCCTCGATCGCGAGGGCTATGTCAACCCCACCCCGATCCAGGCCCAGGCCATTCCTCACCTGCTGGCCGGCCATGACCTGCTGGGCATCGCCCAGACCGGCACCGGCAAGACGGCGGCCTTCGCCCTGCCGATCCTGCAGCACATCCTGACCAACCGCATCATTCCGGCGCCGAAGACCGTGCGCTGCCTCGTCCTGTCGCCGACGCGCGAACTGGCGTCGCAGATCGCCGACAGCTTCAAGACCTATTCCAAGGGCATGGGCCTGCAGATCGCCACCATCTACGGCGGCGTCAAGTACGGCCCGCAGTACAAGGCGCTGAACGGCGGCCTCGACATCCTGGTCGCCACCCCCGGCCGCCTTATGGACCACCTCGAACAAAAGACCGTCGATCTGCGCGGCGTCGAATTCTTCGTCCTCGACGAAGCCGACCAGATGCTCGACCTCGGCTTTGTCAAGCCGATCCGCCAGATTGCCTCGAAGCTGTCGCACAAGCGCCAGAACCTGTTCTTCTCGGCGACCATGCCCAAGGAAATCGGCGCCCTGGCCGGTGAACTGCTGACCGACCCGAAGAAGGTGTCGATCACGCCGGAAGCCACCACCGCCGAACGCGTCGAACAAAGCGTCATCTTCGTCGAAGCCGTGCGCAAGCGCGCCCTGCTCAGCGAAATGTACGCCGAGGCCGCCCTGGCCCGCACGCTGGTCTTCACGCGCACCAAGCGCGCCGCCGACAAGGTCACCGCTTACCTTCAGGCCGGCGGCATCGAATCCGCCGCCATCCACGGCGACAAGAACCAGTCGCAGCGCGAACGCGCCCTGCAGGCCTTCAAGGCCGGCAAGCTGCGCGCGCTGGTCGCCACCGACATCGCCGCCCGCGGCATCGACGTCGATGACGTCAGCCACGTCATCAATTTCGAGCTGCCCAACGTGGCGGAAGCCTATGTCCACCGCATCGGCCGCACCG
>OUWB010000436.1_pt2 | contig 20394 bp, 23 predicted proteins | sample 1779821 | NCBI WGS metagenome assembly OUWB01 (sample SAMEA3914806, study PRJEB12502) | metagenome | biome: forest; material: soil | place: Canada | collected 2011-08-03 | depth 0.1 m
GGCCGTGACGTCGGCCAGGCTCTCGTAGGTCTCGAAATAGCCGTGGGCGCCATAACCGCGGGCGTGGACGACGCGTTCGGGAATACGTTCGTGGTCGAAATGGAAGATCTTCTCGCGCAGAATATGGTCTTCCAGTGCCACCGGGCCGCGCGGGCCGCCGACCTTCAAGGAATTCTGATCGTCCGAAATCGGCGCGCCCTGCGCTGTGGTCAGGACCGCGCCGCCATCCGTCTGGTGGGTTTCGCCGCCCGCGCCCTGCTGGACGTCCTGTCCATCGAAATCGGCTTGGGTCAGCACTTGGTCGTCGATGTTTTCGGCCATAGGAAAATCCTTTTCAATCCGCGCGTGTCGCCCGGTGAATAGTGAGTAGTCAGCGTGAATTTCGTGAAGACGAGTCCGGTCAAGCGCGACCTAAGACAGCGCCCTCAGCTGTAACAGCCGTGAAATAAAGAGGTCGCTGTGCGATCGCCTCCAAAAGTGAATTTATAATAATTATTTTCCAAAGCCTGCCGCGCTATCTCTCAAGTCGATTTTGCGCGTAGTAAGCCGGTGCTGTCCTGTGTAAAAGGAAAATCACAATTTGAAAATAATCTAGGTTATATTAAGCAGTTAATTAATATAAATCCAAGTCCGTTCCAAATATAATGACTTAGAACTTTCATCTACGGTTTAACAGTGCGTAAATATAGCCAAATTTCGGTGCGAATCCGAAGATTTTCTTCGCCTTGCCTCGGCTAAAGCTGAAATGAATTCCACACCGAGGATAATTCCTTGAGGGAGAGAGGCTTGGTCAACGCGGCGTCCATCCCGGCCGCGACGTAGAGCTCGTCTCCCTTTATGGATCGCTGAGCCGTCAGCGCAAAGATCGGAACTCTCGGTCGACCCTCCTGTTGCTCGGCAAGACGCAGGCGCCTGCTCGCATCGAAGCCATCCACGCCTTCCATATGAATGTCCATCAAGACAAGATCGAATGAGTGTGTTTCGAACAGGCTTATCGCTTCCACGCCGTTGCTCGCGCATTCCACGGTAAGCCCCAGTCCCGTCAGCAAGTTTGAGGCAATCATGCGTGCCGAGTGATGGTCGTCGACGATCAGAACCCGGAGTTCGCTCGGAAGATCAGGAATTGGGTCGACCGTAGCCGCAACCGCATTGCCGACTAGGCCGAGGGGGATCGAAACAGAAAATGTCGAGCCTTCGCCCAAACGACTTGTAACGGAAAGATGCCCGCCCATCAGTTCCGCGAGATTTCTAGCGATCGATAAACCAAGGCCGCTTCCCCCGAACCGTCGGGTCGTCGATGTGTCGGCTTGAACGAACTTTTCAAAAACTTTGTCCAGCTTATCCTCGGCGATGCCGATACCCGTATCCGTGACGTGCAAATGGATCATTGCCGTCTCGGGCGCATAGTGCGTCTCGTCGACTTCTACGGTCACGCTGCCCTCACTTGTGAATTTAACCGCATTGCTGACCAGATTGAGCAGGATTTGGTGCAACCGCTGTGGATCGCCGAGATAACGGTTTGTGAGGCCTGGCGGGTAGCTGGTCCGCAAGGCAACAGATTTCTTGCCGATCGCGATGCCGCTGATGTCGATCACCCGATCGATCGCCTCCGTCAAACTAAAGGGAATAACCTCCAGGATAAGCTTTCCATCTTCGATCTTGCTGATATCGAGAAGGTCGTTGACGAGCACATTCATCGACTCGCCGCTCTGCCGGAGCGTCGACACGAAACGGGACTGTTGTTCGGTGAGTTGGGTTCGCGCAAGCATGTCCGACAAGCCGACGATGGCTACCATGGGCGTGCGAATCTCATGACTGATATTGGCCAGGAAATCGGACTTCGCCTGATTGGCAGCGTCGGCCCGTTTGACGGCCAGCTCCAGCGCCGAATTTAAATGCTCGAGTACCTGGCGTTGATGCTCGTTTATCGCCATCGCCGCGATCAGTTCCTGGTTTTGCCCCTGCATCTCCTCAAACGCCGTCTGAGGCGCCTCACCGGCAAGGGCGGCCGCGACCGTCGCCACGACGGCCGGCGAAATCGCCGTTGCCTTGTCCGGCAAGAATTTGACGAGCTCGATTAGGGTTCCTTCCTTATTATTGGAGAGGACCGAGAAGCGATCGACAAGGCTTCTGGCGCCATTGAGGCCTACGCCCATGCCAGTTTTCGATTGGTATCCGCCTTCAAGGATTTGCACCAGCTCATTGATCCCTGAGCCTTTGTCAGAAATCGTCATTATGAAACGATCGGGCTTGCCGGATTCGACGGCAAATTTGATCTGACCGGAGCGCGCATATTCGAAGACATTCCGTGCCAACTCGGAAACGGCGGTGGCGATGCGGATCTGGTCTTGCGATTCGAACTGAAGGAGCCGGGCAATTTGCAGAGCGCGACGACGGGCGAGCACGACGTCGTGCTCCTGTCGGATCTCAACTGTGAGAAGTCCCAGGTTCATCAATATATCTCAACTCGTCCCATATGTTGAAGCGGGCATTCACCCAAGGAGGCAATGCACCGATCCATAATGCCAAAATTCGCAAAAGCGTCCGGGGCTGAAGCGATTGGGCTACAGGACAAGATACTGACTGAGAACTTTCGCTATCCAAGAAGCGAAGTGTTAATCCAAGTTAACGTCTCGCCTTTTTGGCGAAAGGTCAAGGCAAATTCCAAGCGGTGCAACGGCCATCTTTCGGATGTTTAAGTGCCCACGTGTCGAGCACTTCTCGGGTCCGTGTGGCGAGCTCTTCGATGGTGAAGGGCTTACCAATCAGCTCGACGCCCGCGTCCAGGATTCCATTGTGGACAATCGCATTGCGGGTGTATCCGGTCGTATAGATGATGGGTAAGTCTGGCCGCTTCTGCTTTACGAGATCCGCCAATTTTCGGCCGTTCATCTCGGGCATGACAATGTCGGTAAAAAGCATGTCGATATCCGGACGTTCGATGAGAATCGCCAGCGCGGTTTGTGCGTTGCTCGCTTCCAGCACGCGATAACCGAGGTCCGTAAATGCAGCGACGGAAAACTCCCGCACCAAATCCTCATCGTCGACGACCAGGATCAATTCGCGGCTTTCCGCGACGGGCAATTGGTCGGCATTACCAGCATATTCGCTTGTCGGCATTTCACCCGTATATCGTGGAACGTAGATTTTGACGGTTGTTCCTTGGCCGACCTCGGAGTAAATCTTTATGTGGCCGTTCGATTGCTTAACAAAGCCGTAGACTTGGCTGAGGCCTAAGCCTGTGCCTTTTCCGACTTCCTTTGTCGTGAAAAACGGATCGAACGCTTTTGCTATCACTTCCGGCGACATGCCACTGCCCGAATCTGTGACGGCGATCAGGACATATTGACCAGGCGTGATGCCCAATTCCCCAGCGACATAGCGCTGATCCAAATGGGCGTTCTGAGTCTCAATCGTTAGACATCCACCTTCAGGCATAGCATCCCGGGCGTTGACGGCGAGGTTGAGGAGGACGTTTTCCAACTGGTTCTGGTCGATATGTATATGCCAAAGTCCGCCGGCTAGGACGGTCTCGAGCTGAATATCGGCGCCCAAAGAATGACGGAAAAGATCCGACATGCCCGCGACCAGCTTGTTGGTGTCCACCACTTCTGGACGCAGCGGTTGCTGTCGTGAAAACGCCAACAACCGCTGCGTAAGATTGCTCGCCCGCTTTGAGGCCTCCGAGGCCGACGCGATCAATCGCTTTGAGCGTAGATCCTCTATGCTCGTGCGTCGGCCAAGCAGGTCCAGTGACCCGGAAACAACCGCCAGCATATTATTGAAATCATGGGCGATGCCACCCGTTAACTGGCCCACCGCTTCCATCTTTTGTGCCTGGCGTAGCTTTTCTTCCGCCTCCTCAAGTCGGGCTTGATCGCTTACCCGTTGTGTAACGTCAAACACGAACTGATAGGCGCCGATCAATCGACCGTCGTCGTAGAGCGGTCTGAACGTCATTTCGTAATAGCGCCGCTCATGAGCCTCATCACCGAAGTCGCGAACCTCGGTATAGGCTTCCCCGGCGAGGGCGCGGCCCCAGGCCTGGCGCGCAGCCGCCTGTTCCTCAGGCAAGTCGCGCAGGAGATCCAGCATATTATCACCGGCCTTTGGCCGGAGACCATATATACGTTTGAACTCCTCGGCGCTGGCGCGGTTGATGGCGAGGAAGTTGAAATCGGTGTCGGCCACCTGGACGAACGAATCCATCGTCTCCAGGACGTCGGCGAGAATGCGCTGCTCGGCGAGTGCTTCGGCTACCCGCCGTTCCAGTTGCTCGTTCCACTCGCGAAGCTCCGCCTCCCGCCGATGGAGCTCCGACGTCACGCGCGCCCGTTCGGTCGCGGTCCGTGTGCGTTCGGCGACGTCGCGGATGAAGGCGAGTTCGTCTTCGGACCATTGCCGGGGAGTGGCGTGGGTAAGGTAAAGCAGCGCCACGAAACGGCCGCGCTCCGTGATAGGCATATTGACGGCGGCCTGCGCGCTGATCGCCTTCAATGCGTCCGCTGTTGCAGCAGTTCTGGGGTCTTTTTCCGCATCCGCAAACACGACGGTCTCGCCCCGTTTCAGGTCTTCGATGTAGGAGCCGTAGTCGCGGAAACGAAGCACGCCAGCAAGGCTGGTAATACCATCCGCGTTCCAATCGCGTCCGATGGTTATGATCTCGTTCAGTGTATCGATTATTCCATAACCGGCTCGGCTGACATTCAGTGTTTCCCCGAGCACGGCGGCGGCGGCGTAGGCGATGGCATCGGCGTCCTCGGTATCTCGAATTTCATCATTGAACCGAACGAGGGCAGCGCGTCGCGCTTCGGCGCGCTTTTCCTGAGTGACGTCCCGAGCGATCTTGGATGCGCCGATAATCGTGCCGGCTGTATCGAGGATGGGCGAGACGGTAATCGAGACGTCAACCATATCGCCGCTTTTGGTTACCCGTCGCGTCGCGAAGTGATCGACCCGCTTCCCCGCTCGGATATTGGAAATGATCGTGTCTTCTTCGGCACGGAGTTCTGGCGGAATGATCAGGGTGATTGACCGGCCGACCGCTTCCTGGGCGCTGTATCCGAAAATTCGTTCGGCGCCGCGATTCCAGGAAGTGATGATGCTGTTAAGGTCTTTGCTGACGATGGCATCGTCTGACGAGTCCACAAGAGCAGCGAGATAGGCGCTGGCCCTATCGGCGCGTTTCGAGTGAGAGATGTCGCGGGCGACCTTCGATGCGCCAACAATTTGTCCGCTGGCGTCCCGTATCGGCGATATTGTTACCGATAGGTCGATCAGGGAACCGCTCTTGTGCCTGCGGATGGTCTCAAAATGCTCGATGCGTTCGCCCGCGCGTATCCTCCCTATGATCATGTCCTCTTCGGACCGGCGATCTTCCGGAATGATAAGGGTAATATGCTGGCCAATCGCTTCTTCAGCGGTGTAGCCGAAAATCGATTCAGCGCCCCTATTCCAGGACGTAATAACGCCCTCGAGCGTCTTTCCAACAATGGCGTCGTCCGACGACTCGACAATGGCTCCCAACTGCGCCCGCGCCAGGACGCTGGCGTTAACGTCAAGCGTTTCGTTCACAGGGAAATCCAATCGAGCAAGGCCAGAACGCGTGGGTGCCTCTGATCCAATGGTTAGACCGTACCCCGCGGCGAAATAAGAAAACAGTAAGAATTTCGAACAAGCATGGTATTCCAGCCAGGAATTCGCGATTTGCCTTCTTTGTATCGTCGCGAAGCTATAATAGGCTCGAACGGTCGAATGCCTGGTGACAGCAAATATACCATTTCTGATATGTGGTTATTATTCAGGTTGCTTTCTCTATTAGCCGTCGCTGTGAATGGCCCCTATTCAGACGGCGCGGAGATTTCGTCAGACTGCTCGCGGGTTATACCCAAGTAAGACGAAGGCGACTTGCGTCACCCCCTTTAATGCCCCTTCGGAAAAAGCTCGCTCTGCAGCTCATGGAATGCTCGATCCAGTTCGCCCGCCAGCGGGTGAGAGTCTGGAGCCGCCCGCCACCGATCGGTGGCTACGCGCATCGCCCCAATACCAACCATCGCCACGATTTGGAGGCTTGGCCGGCGCAAGGGATCGGGCCATAGCTCGCACAGGGCGGCAAATAACGCTTTTTCCTGGTGAATATAATTTGCCTGCTTGCGGGCATGCAGCGCTTCGGTCGAATGCATCAGGCGATCTAGTGCTTGCGCCTCGTCTTCAGATAAAGCTCAATGATCACTCGCAGTGCCCTTTAGACCGCTGGTCGGGCAGGCTAAGGACGCCAATGCGACGCTTGCTGCCCTATTGAGTCTTAAGCGGCGAGGGTGGCTGGTCCTTATGGGAAGCATGAGCGTGCCGTTGCCGATAAACTACACCTACGTCATGATCCAAAGCCTGGAAATCATCGGCAATTTCATGTTTAGCGCCGATGCCCATTTGAAGCTGTTGAAACTCCTTCGCAGCGGCCAACTCGATCTCAGCCCGATTGTTGCAACGGTCTTCCCATTTACGGAGCTGCCGGACGCGGCGCGGGCGGCTGCTTTGGCCAGCAACTTCGAATGCGTCGTCATCCGAAATTCTATACAGTGATGGGGAATACTTGGTGCGTATATTGCAACATGGTTTCCGGATTTATACATCGGGTGAGACCCTCGACAGCGTCGTGGCCTTCTATGAAGTCTTGCAGCAAATGTCCTGTGAGCGCCGTTTCGATGTTCCTGAAACGGGGCTCCACGGCGCAAAGGTTGGCCACGCCCTCATCCTTGCTGGCGACACCGAGGCACTGGCCCGGGTGCGCTATGTTCAGGCCATCTACTATGTGGATGATCTTGACGGTTTCGCCCACTGGCTTCCCCACCACGGCGGACAAATACTACATGGTCCTAGAACTGTTGCGGCTGGTAGAAATTTCACGGCCCGCAATCCCGACGGCCTCATCGTTGAGTACTTCCAAGGAGGGTGAATAATCGGAAGCCGGTAAGGCCTCTGGGCCAATTTGCCTCGATACGACAACGGTGCGATAAGATCGGACAGGGATCGTTGGGCAAGATCGAAGGGCGCCGGAGGATGCAATGACGAATGAGGACTCTGACGAGGACGTTGCGGAAGAGGCCCATCTGCGCCATTCGCTCAACCCGGTGCTGGACAAGCTGGAAGCTGGCGAGATCACTATTCCGATGGCCCTGCTGCTCCCAATGTCATTCATCCCGCCGGGCGATGCCGAACAGGAGCAACTTTATCAAACGGCTTTCACAGAACTCCTTTTGGATCTTACCGACGATCCCGGCCAGCGGCACATAATACTCAACAGCTTCGTGAGCCTGATTATGAGCGAGGGGCAGACGCACCGCCTTGAAAAGGACCTGGCAGCTGCCATCATAGCCCTTCGCGCACGGGGACGGATTGTCTCCCGTGGGCGCGGACCAAATCGGTTTCAGGTTAACAGATGCGGCGACTATTCGATCACTGACCTCTTGAAGGAGGCGGACAGATAGCGTGTTGGGCGGAGTTTGGGCCCTCGATGCCGAGGAAAGGCCCCAGCCTCCGATTCGACTTCCAACAGCGTCATGCCTTCCGCACCGGCGATGAATACTCGCCTTCAGCGTCAGGTCACCGGCCCCTGCCAAATCCCGGCGTGCCCGAGGAAACACCCACCGCAATTGCGACTCTTGTCTAATGGTTGCTGAACCAACGGCGCCGGCGGAGGACTTCGAGGACTTTTTCCGAAAACCCGATAAACGGACATGCTTACGCGCAGCTGGACGGTCGAGGCGATGACAAGGCATAGGCGCCGGCATTTGTGAGGTCAGCCATGATTTTATTACAAAGCTCGCGATCCCTCATACAGCGAAGTAATCGAAAAAAATCCATTTTGAGTTGGCCGTTTTGTCGCGTTCGCCATTCAGCCAAGTATCGGCGGATCTTGGAGACTATTATGACCGTTTACCCAATATCGTCCGACAAAGTTGTCGAGAGCGAAGCGACCCCAGCCAAAATTTTGGTCGCCGATGACAACCAGCCTTCGGCAATGACGTTGTCTTGGGCGATGGAAGCCTTCGGCCATGAGGTCCATACCTGCTACAACGGTCGCGAGGCGGTTGAAGAGGCGAGGACCTTCCACCCGGATGTCGTGTTGCTCGATATTGGAATGCCGATCATGGACGGCCTGGAAGCATGTCGCGCCATGCGCGCACAGCCTGGGATGGGATCCACACTGATCATTGCTCAAACCGCGTGGAGCGACACGGAAACGAGGGAGAAGACGGCTGCCGCTGGCTTCAACTTCCATCTGGTCAAGCCCGTAGACCTACGGGAGGTGGAGCGCCTTGTTTCGACCAGGGCCAAGAAATGAGCCCCCAGTACGTCGGTTGATCAACCTAACCGAGGATAAACCTATGCCGCAAACACCTCCACCGCCCGATGGCGCCGCCATACCCGACAGTGACGCGGCGTTGCGCCATAACCCCTCGCCAAATCCGCCTGGTGATGTCGCGACCGACACGACCAAGCCTGCGGAAGCACCGGGCTCGGGACCAACCTGGGTTGATCCAGGGGCGTCGCCGGTACTTCAGGGTGAAAAGCAAGCCGGAGGCGCGGACCCCAGTTACCCGCATTTGTTTCACCTGGCGGATGCGGCAGCGAACGTTTTCCCAGGCGGCGGCCTCCAAGGCGCTCACGGTGAAAACTGGCCAATGCTCCAGGACCAGAACGCCGCAATCTACATTGCCCGATTGGCGCCAGGCGGTATACGCGAGCCGCATTGGCACCCGTCTTCCTGGGAGGTCAATTTCGTCATGCAGGGACAGGCCCACTGGACCTTCGTCGGCCCCAAGGCGACGCAGGATGAGTTCGACGCCGTCAAAGGCGATGTCGTCTTCGTGCCACAGGGCCATTTTCATTATTTCGCCAATGCCAGCGACACCGAAGACCTTGTCGTCTTGATCGTCTTCAATTCTTCGTCCGGCGAACCCGGCGACGACATCGGTATCGTGCATGCCCTTTCGGCCCTGCAGCCCGAGGTCCTGGGCGCGGTCTTCGGCGCCGATCCGCAGGTCTTCCGCGACCTGCCGAAGAAACTGGGTCGCGTTGTCATCAGCAGCACAAAGGATAAGTGATCATGCCCACCTTTTCTGCGGAGACCCTGGCTGGAAAAATCGCTGTCGTGACAGGCGCCGCGCGGGGCATTGGACGTTGCACGGCCGTTGCTTTGGCCCAAGCCGGCGCCGACGTCGTCGGTATCGACATAGCGGCCGAGGTCAGTCCTATCCTCGACTTCGAACCCGCCACGCCTGACGATCTCGCCGGCACTGGTCGGCTGGTAGAGGATACCGGCCGGCGCTGGCTTTCCATTGTCCTCGATCAACGCGACATGACTGCGGTCAAGGTCGCCGCGGAGCGCGTGTGGTCGGAAATGGGCGGGGTCGACATACTCTTCGCCAACGCCGGCATTCAGGCCTTTAAGCCGATCCTGGAAATGCAGGACGCCGACTGGCAAGACCAGATCGACGTGAATCTCACGGGAACGGCGAACATGCTGCGCGCCTTTGCCCCATGGCTTGTGAAGCGCGGCGGCGGGCGGATCATCGTCACATCTTCCACGCAGGGACAGCACGGCACCAAGAACGGCGCCAGCTATTCCGCCTCGAAGTGGGGAATCCTTGGCCTGATGAAGTCCGCCGCGCTGGAACTCGGTGCCCACAAGATTACTGTCAATGCCATTGTCCCGGGTTTGATCGATACGGCGCTGACCCGACACGAGGACCGCTACGCTCAGGCACTTGAAGAGGGCGGCAAGCAACCGACCGGAGATCTCAGGAGGGACGAGGGCGAGGCGATCAAGGCGCTTAAAGCGAAGACGCCACTGGGTGTCCCGTGGATCGAGCCTGATCTCATCGCGCCGGCGGTTGTTTTCCTTGCCTCTGACGCGGCCAGCATGATCAGCGGGACCAGCCTGGCGATCACGGGCGGAGACAGTGCACACGGCATGGCATAGGAGGGGCTCGGGCCCTGGGCCGGCATTGCTCGGCCCATTGTCATTTGCCATTAGAGACGTTTCGGTCAGGCGGACGTGATACCCCATGTTCGCTTGTGCACGCTGGGAGCAAGTTGTACTGCGATCCGACCGGATCGGAGTGGACAATGAATATTTTGGTGATCGACGACAATGTCGCGCTTGGCGAGACGTTGGCTATCATGCTGGAGACATTGGGTCATACGCCAACAGTCGCGATGACGGGTTACGCGGGTATTGACGCCGCCAAGAGTTGTAAACCGAGGCTAATCCTTTTGGATCTCGGATTACCCGACATCGACGGCTACGAAACGTGTCGACTGCTTCGCGCACTCCCTGAGCTGAAAGCCGCCGTTATCGTCGCCCAATCCGGCCGTGATGATGCTGAGGATATCGAAAAAGCGGAAGCAGCAGGCTTCAACCGCTTTATAGTCAAGCCGGCACCCTTCGAGGAATTGCAAGAACTCGTCAGCTCGATAGAGAAGGCCTAGCCAAGTTGTGCCCGACAGCAGCTTGAATGGAGGGGGCTCGGCCGGCTTTCATCTGTTTGACGTGTGTAGCCCAGATGTGATCCACGGCCGAAAAGCCGTGCCGCAGGTAGAACTCCCCCGCGGTCTTCGTATCGGTACGCAACCGGACTGCCTGGTAGAAATTGCTGGCATGGCCAATTATGGCCTCAAGGAGGTCCGATCCGATACCCTGGCGGCGAAAGGACGCGGCAACATATAGGTGACGAACCCGGCCAATCGACGCGTTTGGCTCGTAGGGATCACAATTTAAGCCGCCGACACCGGCAAGTACGTCGTTGACGTAGGCTCCCACCAGGACTTCGCCCGGTTGTTCGAAGCGATTGGTGCCCGACCTCCATTCCGATACCAACCGATCGAGGAACAGAAAGCCCGACGCGGCAGCCTCCAGGCGCAAAGCATCGAGCGCGGGATCAAATCCACTCAAAGAGGCCAATCTTGTTGCTACGGCAGCCATGGTAATTGTAACGGGTCTTCAGGCTTGAACTCGTCGACGGTGCCGTCGCCCTAAGCGAATGGAAAAATTAGCCTTTTGAAAGATATTGGCACATCCGTGTTGAACCTGGAATCGAAAAGTTTGCCGGCTTGCGTCGTGGTCAGGGCAATTCCGCACAGACTGATAACGTGCGGATTTTCGACCTCGCGAGAGTTTTGATTGGCGCTTTAAAGCTCCGGCCGTTACAGGTCCGGCATGGCAATCCGACTATATGAAAGCGCCTGGGTGCGCATTGAAGGCACAGACGAGCCTTTGCAGGTCCAAAGGGATCGAAAGAATCCTGCGGCCTTTAATGTCGACGACTATCAATATGATATCGACGCCCATCCCCTACGGCGCGCCGACGAGGCGCCGGCCGCTGTCGCAATTCTCAGCCTCCAATCGGCCCGAGAGGCTGGCTTGGCTACCCAATACAATTGGGACATACGGTAACCGGCGCGGCGCTTTGGATTACTTCCCGTCGATCTTACAATGGTTACAAGAGCACCTACTCATGCATTGCCGCATCTATGCGGGCCTTACCGGCGTGTGCTCCTGATAAGCGATCGTGTAGTGCTCCGGGTAAAGTCGATCGGTAAACCCGGCGGTCCACTATCCGGCGGCAGATAAGGCTGGCGCCTGTTCGAGCACGGTCCACACCGAATTGTCGCCAGGGAAGCGGCCGACGGTGCGGTCGCCATAACGCCAAGGTCGGCAGGTCAGATGTCTGCCGCCAAGACCGATTTTAGCCGTGTCGGATGATAGGTTTTCGACGAAAGCATCAACCGTCGTACCGTCTGTCATCTGGATGGTCAGTTGATCGTTTGGATGGACCGCGCCAGATTTGATCGCAAGTGCGGCGCCGACGCCGATCTGCGACATGCGCGCAATGTATTTTGCCATTGTAAGACTCCATGATTGGCCAAGAGCTAAAAAAAACGGCAAAAGGAAGCGATAGGGAACGGGTGTCTCGCACTCACAAGTGCGTGGAAGAACCGTGATCGATTGCTGACGCGGTGGCGGCGAAAACGCGCCTCGCACTGATCGCTACCTTGTGATCAGGCATAAGTCCTGCGACTCAGCCTATAAGACGAAGTTCGTTGCGCGGCCCATCTGGTGAGTTTGTCCATGTCTTCTTCTCAATCTGCGCCATCCCACGGGAGTGGTTTCGAAGCTTATATCGCAAGGCTCGCCGGCCAGGCGCCGCAAATCACGCCACGGCAGTTGCATCCTGATTTCGGTACCTGGCAGGCCTTCTTCGACCATGTGAACTCCACAGGGCCACTGCAGATTACGCTCCCCGCGACCACGAAGACGAACTTAGAACTGATGAGGCTATTGGACGTGCTTCGTAAGGAAAGTCTCGACGTCGTCAATGTCGGCGATGGGCCCGGCCACGTGGCGATCTGCACGCGCGCACAAGCCACGGCATTAAGGGCGAAAGCCCCACCCCGGATTGGCCAGGTTCGGCACTATTTGACAAAGCCTGCCAAAACAGAAGGCTGACGACTTCGATTTGCGGTGATAAGTGCCGCGCTCGCGAGAGGCGTCAAGAGCTCGGCGGGAGACCTCCAGCTCTGTAATTCCTCAGTTCGACGGCGCAAGGCGACAGTGCGCTACGCAACTGACCGTAGGAACACCCACTCGTGTCTACTCTATCGAAATCGCAAGTTCGTGGCGGCGGCTTACCGGTGCGTCACCAAGCTTCGAGAGATAGTCGTCGCCATCTGACGCCAATAACCATCCGACAGCTTCGTTGTAATTGGTGAAGAAGCATATGGTCTCGTTGGGAAAATCCCGGCAGATTTCGGGGAGCCGCAATTTCTCAAATCGATCGGCCGCCAACATGGCCACCCTGGCGCTATATGTGACGCGCGCCGTGATTTCACTCCAACGTTTCGCTATCCGACCGCGGTCTTCATCGCCGATGTAACCAACGAGCCGGCGCATATCGATGATGCGGTTAAAGCGCCACGGCTCCTCAATCGAACCGTAGGCACTGATCACCTTATCGGCAAATTCCGGGCCCGGCATGATGCCGATCGGTCGAACAACGAGAAACCTGTTGTCCTGGTCAACTAGAAAGCTGAAACGCCACGCTACAGTCATGTACTGAACCTCTTTTGTGGGTTCTAACCGGTTCTGGTTGACACTTCGTATGCGGCGGCCGGCGGGCTTCGGTTAATCAGCCAGCACTAGCCAGACGTCACCCACGTGAAACCCAGCGCCAAATTGGGAAATGGCACGGAGTGTCGCTGAAATCTTTCGGCGGTTAATGCTGATGAGGGCCGCGGCGGCCAGCCCTCGAACCGAATTCAAAGGCTTGGGTGAACTTCAGAACCCAACGATGTCGGGATTGTTCCGCCCAGCCTTGGAGGGACGTGCAGCCTGCGCCTGACGATCAGCATTAAATCTCGTCGTTTCTTGCCGCACCTTCTCCAAAACTCGGTCACCGTATGCTTCCGCTTATGTACCGGGCGGAACCGGTACTCGGTATAGTTCTGCCGCAGACTCGGATAATGTTGTTATTTTAGCACACGCCTTAAGCGATTCCGTGCCGGAAAAATCGCCGGATTGACGAAGTTTTAGAAACCGTTAATCATATCCGCGTGGGAGAAACGGCATCAGTGTTGCCGGGAATTGCGTGGGTCCCACATACCGCGACGGACCGAGAACGTTATCCCGGGGACGGGGGGCGTTGTGTAATGGTCGCCGATACGCCGACATGAATTGAGACGGATAATAGCGTTGTGCTCGGCCGCTACGGCGGTGTCGAGCACCGTGGATGCTAGGGACGCGTCTAATAAGACGCATATTCGCAATCTCCAGCGCGTGCGTTCTGGATCCGATATCGGCTCTGGCGGGGGGCGCGCGCCCGGCAAAGCTTGTTATGGCAAGGGGACAATAATCATGATGAACCGGATCCTGAAATTTTCGCTGGTCGCGCCTTTTGCGATTTCGGCAAGCATGGCCGTCGCGCAAACCGCTGCGAGCGAGCCCGTCGCGCAGGCAGCCAGTCCGGAGGCGGCCCGCCAGCAACTGAGCGGCCACCTCTCGCCGGACATGCTGGCCGCACCTGTTACGCGCCCGATTCCTCCCGATACAAGGTTAACCCTGGTTGTCGGACTCGTGGTGAAGGATGCGGACGGCCTGAAGCAGGCCGCCGAGGCGGTCTCCGATCCCAAGAGCCCCGACTACCGGAAATATCTTACCCCCGACCAGGTAGCGGACCGGTTCGGGGCGTCGCCAGCCGATTATCAGACGGTGCTCGACTGGGCGAAGGCAAACGGCTTTACCGCCACCGCGCACGGCAATCGTTTCACGCTGACCATCGAAGGTCCGGTGTCGGCTATCGAGACGGCATTCAACGTCCATATGAAATATCGTAAGCGCTCGGACGGGACCGAGTTCTTCGCCCCCGATGCCGAGCCGTCCATCAAGCTCGCCTTGCCGGTGGAGCACATCAGCGGCCTGGAAAACTTCATCTTGCCGAAACACGCCGGGGGCTCCGGATCGGGCGGCGGATATCAGGGCCAGGATTACCGGAATGCCTATGCCCCGAGCATAACGCTGACCGGCGTCGGGCAATCGATTGGTATTTTCATGGACGATGGCTTCGCGCAGAGTGACATCGACGGTTACGCCGCGATGACCCACCAAAGCTACCATCCGGTTCAGGAAGTCCCTTCGAACACCGCCACGACTCCCGGCGGCGAAGGCACCCTGGATGTCGAGATGACGCTCTCCATGGCGCCGTCGGCGCAGATTGTCGCCTTTCTCGGCTCCTCGACGGCCATTCTCACCAACATGACCGACCGCAAGGATATCAAGCAATTCACGTCGTCATGGTTCTGGTACAACGGAAACACGGAGGACCAACTCCTGATGGCGGTGCTCGCGGTGCAGGGGCAATCCTTCTTTCAGGCGTCCGGCGACGGCGGCGCCTATCCGCCCAATGTCTGGGCAGGGTCCACGAGTCCCAATCTTGACTGTCGCCTGTTCCAGTTCATTACGATCGTGGGCGGGACCAGCCTCAATATGAGCGGAAACGGCGCATCCTACGGCACGCTCGAGACACCATGGTCGTCGAGTTCGGGCGGGATTGAAGCATCGGTTCCGTTGCCGTCCTATCAATCGGGCATCGCCGGTCACAACGGGGCCTCGTCGACGCACCGCAATGTCCCGGACGTCGCCGCGCAGGCCGCGTCAACCAAATATTACTTCAATGGAGGCCCCTCAAACACAGGCGGCACCAGTCAGGCGACACCGCTTTGGGCCGGTTATATGGCTCTGGTCAACGAGTTGGCCGAACGCGGCGGGCAACCGAGCGTCGGTTTCGCCAATCCCGGGCTTTACGCCATCGCCGGCACGAACGCCTACAAGTCCAACTTCCACGATGTGGTGTCCGGGTGCACGCCGAACAACTTGTCAGGCAGCAAAGCCAATCAGTATTGCGCCGGGACTGGTTACGATCTCACCACGGGTCTCGGTTCGCCAAAAAACGCTCTGATTTACACCTTGTCCAATGTGCAGGCTTATCCGCTGTATTGTCAGGGCCCGCTGGTTACGACCTCGGAGAAAACGCCGTTCAAGTGGGCAAGCCAGGGCGCCGGCGCAGGTAAACCAGGGGCCGGTGAATGCGCCTGGGCCGACGGCGCCCCTCGCGGTACGGAAATCAAGTCCGGCAATAGCAATGTGATTTCCGGCGATCTTCACGAGCTTTCCAATTTGCCCGCAGGAAAATTTATGGAGATCGGCGTCTTCAACGATCCGCACGGTCACGACATGGTCGTCACGCAACTCGTCGGTACTGTTGCACCGCCGTTCTCCGCCAATCCGAAGCTACCCTGAAGTTGAGGGCCTGATGTCGGCGGCGCGCGCAGCTGTCACGGCTAACCTCGACATCGCTGGCGACCAACTTCTGTCGCATGCGCTCGCCGGTTGGCTTGTAAATTTGGTGGAAGGCGATCTTTGGCCTGCGTCGATCGCCGTGAACATGTCGACCGACAATGAGCGAGCGACACGAATGGTGCCGTTCCAGTAGGGACTTACTGCTATGCTGGCTCGAATTTTGCGAGATGAAGACGAACTAACGGCCGGCAGAGAAGGCGTAGGGTTTCAGTTCGGTTCCGCAGGACATGCTCGGCGGCTAAGGCCGTCAAAATGAACCACAGAGAATTTCGGTCAGACGCCGGATTCCAATGGCGCGATTACAATCCGGCCTCTAATGGTCCCGCATGGCTATCCGATTATATGAAAGCGCCTGGGTGCGCGTCCAGGGCATTGAAGAGCCCTTGCAGGTCCGGCGAGACCCGAAGAACGCGGCCGCCTTCAACGTCGGCGATTATCAATACGATATCGACGCCCGGCCGCTCCGTGGCGCCGTAGGGGCGCCAGAGATCCTCTCCGTTCTCAGCCTGCAGTCGGTCCGCGAAGCCGGGCTAGCGACAAGCTACAATCGCGACATGCGCTGAGCTCGGGCCAGCCACTGCCACTTCCCCGGCCGAAACCGAGCGCCGGAAGCACTATATTACCGCTCACATCAATTTCCTTGAGCACTCCAGTTTTCAGGCGTATGATTCTCGTGGGGACGATCTAATTGCCGGTTCTACCGATATGCCTGAGGTCAAAACAGTGGAAACCTCAGGCATGCCCAATGTGCTGCTAGTTGAAGACGAGCCTAGCTTGCGCTTTCTGACGAGCGATTTCCTTTCCCTGGAGAGCGGTTTCACGGTAATCGAAGCGCGCACCGCCGATGAAGCGGTCGAAATATTGAAATCGAGGGCTGATATTCACTGCGTCTTCACTGACGTCCGCATGCCCGGGCGACTTAATGGCCTTGATCTTACCCGCCATGTGAATGCCCAATATCCTGGGCTGCCGGTGATCATGACCTCCGGCAATCTCCATCCCAATGAGAAGATGGCGGATGTCCCGTTCATGTCGAAACCATACGATTTGCCGACGTTGGCCGTCACCATTCGAGGACTGATTGACCAGCTAAGCCAAAAAGATCGTTGAACTAAAAGTCTGGCTGCCCATGTTGTGGGCAATGTCAGATCCAAAACGGATCCACGGCTAGGGGCGACTAGTGAATATCCTTGTGATCGACGATAATGTGGCGCTGTGCGAGACGCTGGCCATGATGCTGGATGTCATGGGTCATGCCCCGACGGTCGCGCTGACGGGGTACGCGGGCATTGAAGCCGCCAAGGCGATCCGCCCACCTCTGATATTGCTCGATCTCGGCTTACCCGACATTGGCGGTTATGAGACCTGCAGACTGCTTCGAGCACTGCCGGCCCTGGCAGACACGACTATCGTGGCTCAGAGCGGCAACGGCGAAGCCGAGGACCTCGATCAGGCAAAAATGGCGGGCTTCGACACCTTTATCGTTAAACCAGTGCCATTCGAGACCCTGGAAAAACTTGTCAACTCGATTGCGGCGAAGCAGGGCGCGTAGTCCGGATCGCTTTGTTGTTTGATTTAGCCGACAAAAACGGACGCAACTGCGGATTCATCCCAGCCGTCCGAATTCAACATCTCGGAGACAAGGATACGTAGATCGTTCGGCATGAACGGCTTCACAAGCTGAGCGTCGGCGCCGACCTGTCTGGTGGCGTTGAGCGCGTCGTGTTCACGGATCTGCTGCGGAATTCCGCCGGACATCGCGATATTTTGACCTTGGGCCAGGTCGCCTTGATTTGGCTCATGCCCATGAGGCCGCCCATACCGGGCATGAACACGTCGCAGAGTACCAGGTCGACGTGAGCAATATCAACATTGGCGAAGGCCGCTTCCATGGATGCCGCATCCGAAACACGATTTCCGCCGTCACTCAGGGCTTTGCGCGCAATGGTGCGAATGGTCGGGCTATCGTCTATAACAAGGATGTGCTTTCGCTTCTTGCCAGCGTCGGCGTCCTGGCCAATCGTGTTCAGGATTTGCTCCGCGGTCGCCTCGTTGAAGGGCTTACGTAAAACATGGTCGGCCCCACTTTGTCTCGCCCGGGCGAGCGTTAGCTCAATGTCCTGGCCCTGCGCGCCGGCTGTCATGAGCACCATGGGTACTTCGGGTGCAGCCGCCCGAAACCGATCGACGTGGATGAGGGTGTTGGCTGTACCGACGAAGATGTCGAGGAACATGGCGCCGATGCGCATGTTCTTGAGACACCCATGCGCAGATGCAATGTCTTCACAATGAAAGGTCTGCCAACCCAGGCGTTCCAGCATGCCGGCGATAAGGCGCGCTTGCGTCCGACTGTCTTCAAGAACTAAGGCGGTACGGGACACGGGAACTCCACAACCAGACGCTTATGCAATCGTTTTCTGTCTTAGAGCCTCCGGAGTTAAAATCACCTTACGCCTGGTGGGGAAATTGGCCGGATCGTTGCGACTGGCGACTGGAATATCGCTACATACCTGCTATGCAGTCACCGTTCGAAGTTTCGCTCGCTACACGCGGCTCGATATACCAGCGCAAAGACTTCCGATAATGGAAACTCAGCACGTTAAATGCGAGTCGGAACGGCGGACGAACCGGACGTGAACGGCCTCAATACGTTCTGGCCATAGCGTCATGCGTATTATTGAGCGCGGTCTATTCCGATAGGTTGGTATCGCCGCGGATTGCCCGTTCGGCGGCCCAGAGGCGCTGGATATGGCGCAGGGATTCCGGTATGGAACCGGTAAGATCGAAGCTGCGTTCAAAGCGCAAGCCGAGCCGCGCATCCTGGCGCCACGACACAGAAACCCGATGCGCTAGGGCATTTTTCATGTCGATCAGGATCCAATCGTCCGGCGGACTCATTAGCGGCGGCACCTCGATCATGGCGCCCGTCACGGATACATTACGAATCACGCAGGAAAAAGATATTCCATCATTCTGGACGACCCGGCCGCCCAGATAGGTTCTTTGTCGCGGCTCACCACGCTTCTCGCTCGGCATGAGTTCACCCTTTACGCCTGCCCTGCCTTAAGACGGTGCTACCAAGTTCCAACAGCGCTCGCTAGAGAGCTCGAATCCAAAATTCGCTTCCAATATTTCAACCGTGGGCGGACGGTCCAAGGCGCACTAAGCGTAATGAGCCGTTGAAGGTTCATAGATGGGAAGGTGAAGTAGCTATTCAACAGGGATGTTGGATGGCTACAACAAGTTACATTGACTAGCTCTCCGTCACTATCAGGACTTCAGCTATGCCATAGTCTTCGGACTGCGCAGATGGAAAAATCGAACTGCGTCGTATGCCATGGCTATGCTGGCGTTAATGTCTCCCGAGAGCAAAATTGAGCAAGGGATTGATCGCGGCCCAAGGCACCGAGTTATGTGACTGCCCGTCGAAAATTTGCGATACGAGCGCAAGATGATGTCCGGTATCGCGAGCCGCCAGATCTGCGGCCAGGTCACGCGCATTATCGACCATTCGCGCATAATCGATTTCTGGCTTTAGCTTGGCGGCATCTGCTGCGGGCAATGGCCCGGCTGGCATTTCTTGTTCATTTGCACCGACACCGATGAACAGCCGCGGATGCAGGTCATTTGTTTCGACGCGCTTCCAGAATTTCGGTTCATCCTCGAGGGTCGCGCGACCGCCCCACCAGATGGAGGGGCTAAGCGCAATGAAGATTTGGTAGGCATCCGGATGGTTGAACAGCGTGTGAAGAACGAATTGTCCGCCGAGCGACCAGCCGAATAGAGTTGATATTCGTGGATTGACGGGAGCCCTTTGCGCCACCTGTGGCTTGATTTCGCGTTCGATCACCTGGAAAAAGGGTTCCGCGCCGCCATGACGGGCATTGGGATCGGCATCAACGACAAGTCGCTTTTCTTGGTCGGTCAAGTCTGTCGGCGTGAAATCATAATAGCGGTCGGCTTCCTTCGGGCCCTTGGCACCGTCAATTCCGACAACCACGGCCTTTTGGAGTTCGCCGGCATTGCCGCGTGCCTTGACCGCGTCGCTGAAGGTGCCGAACAGAGCACCGCCATCCAGCACATAGATGACCGGGAAACCACCCTCAGGCGGCTTTCCTGAGGGGATGAAGACCTCGACCTGATAGGCTTCGCCTGTGATAGCCGAGGTCATTTGCCAGGTTAGTCGTTGGGGGTCAGACATGACGACGGCCGGAAGGGACGCCGGCGCACGTGCGGCATGCGGGATCCTTGCCTGAGCTGGATCGCCTCCGGCAAGAAGCAGCAAGAGAAGCAAGCCTCGATATTGGCGCATGCGGCAATCCTTTTTGCAGTGATTCCTAACATCGATTGGTCACGATAATGAGCTCGGTCGCCATTGATCATAGGTTTGGAGCGTTTGCATAACACATAGTCCACTTGAGCATTTAGGCTAGATGGCAACCTTTGACCCGGGCACGCAATCAACAGCGAGTTGGCCG
>OUWB010006064.1_pt1 | contig 20391 bp, 14 predicted proteins | sample 1779821 | NCBI WGS metagenome assembly OUWB01 (sample SAMEA3914806, study PRJEB12502) | metagenome | biome: forest; material: soil | place: Canada | collected 2011-08-03 | depth 0.1 m
CATGCCCGGCATGCGCATGTCGGAGATGATCAGATTGACCGGTTCCGCAGCCAGTATGTCGAGGCCTGCCTCGCCGCTCCCGGCAGTGAGCAATTTGCAGCCGGACGAGCGGAACAGCCGCTTGAGCGCGGAAAGAACGTCGGCTTCGTCGTCAACGAACAGAATGGCCGGCACCTGGGCTGCAGAGCCCGCAACATCGGTAGATTCATCGATCAGTTGGGACATAGCTCTTCCGAATGCTAGGGCGCGATTTGGATGGATGCCGCGCCGGTCGGGGGGAATGCTAAAACGTGATGGTATACAATTTTCTGGTTAAATTTTGATGTCGAGAGAAGGCAATCACCCCAACTGGGCAATTGCAAAACAATTCTGGTAAATCACAAGAATAACAACATTCCTTGCCACATCAATAATAGCTGGGCCATGTATTGAATTCGATACAGTTTTGGGATGAATAACGCAGGCGACCCAATATAATTTATATTTTATCTTCGGCTGGCATCAAATATTTATTGTTCATTGGAAATGATGCAGGGACCACAAACTTCGCTGGAAGGCATGATCACCGACACGATAGACCTGGGAATTTTTCTGGTCGATCGCGACGCGCGCGTCACTTTGTGGAATCGCTTCATGGAGCGTCACAGTGGCGTTGCTCGCGAACAAGCGCTTGGGCGCACCTTATTTGAGATATTCCCCGAACTGTCAGAGAAATGGCTGACGAAAAAACTGGAAGGCGTATTTCTCCTGGGCACGTCGACCTTCATATCTTGGGAACAACGCCCTTATCTTTTCCGCTTTCCACACCGTCGCCCGATCACCAGTTCGATAGATGCGATGCGCCAGAATTGCACGTTCTTCCCCATCATCGAAGAGACGGGCAAGACCACCGCAGCCTGCATAACTATTACCGATGCAACGGATATCTGCCAGGCACACGGCGAACTCAAGCAGGTGCTGGGCAAACTGACCCAGCGCAATCAAGAGTTATCCGCGTTGAATGAAAAGTTTACCCAGGCGCATCAGCAATTGCTGCAATCCGAAAAGTTGGCGGCCATCGGTCAACTCGCCGCGGGCGTGGCCCACGAAATCAATAACCCCGTTGGCTTTGTTCTATCCAACCTGAATACTCTCGCTCGATACGCCACAGAGCTACTCGAAGTGATAGATGCGTATATCGGCTTGGAACCGCAAGTCAGTGGCGAAATCCGAACCAAGCTGGTTGCGTGCCGGCAGCATGCCGATCTGGACTATCTGCAGGAAGACATCCCCGCGCTGTTGCGCGAATCCAAGGATGGACTGGTTAGAGTGCGCGACATCGTAATAGGCTTGCGCGATTTTTCGCGGGTGGACAGCACCAATTCCTGGGAAGTCATCGACATACATCAATGCATCGAGTCGACATTGCATATCGTCCATAACGAGGTCAAATACCGGGCCGAATTGGTGCGCGAATATGACCAATTGCCTGGTGTGGAGTGCATTCCTTCGCAGATCAACCAGGTTATCTTGAACCTGGTCATCAATGCCGCCCAGGCATGTGGTGAAGTTAATGGCGTGGACGGACGCGCGCCGATCGGAAAAATTATCGTACGCACCGGCACGGTTACGAACGCGGCCGAATCCGTCTGGTTTGAAGTCGAGGACAACGGATGCGGTATTTCGACCGACAGTCTCACACGCATCTTCGAACCTTTCTATACCACCAAGCCAGTTGGACAGGGAACCGGGCTGGGGCTATCGGTTACCTATGGAATTGTCACGGCGCATCACGGCAATATCGACGTGGACAGCGCCCCAGGACGCGGTACGCGATTTCGTGTGACCCTGCCTCTGGTCCAAGGTCATGTAGCCGCATCTCATGAACGTGGCTGACGCGGGGATCCGGCGCGATCAACCCATATCCGGCGCCGCGCTCGCATCCGTTGCCGCGTGCATGCGCGCCTGCCACGCATCCAGCCACTCCGGCACAGCCGCGGCGGGCATCGGATAGGCAATCCAGTAGCCCTGCGCATATTGGCAGCCGGAGCGCCGCACGAACTCCCAGTCGCGCTGGTCTTCGACCCCCTCGGCGACCACGCTTAGTCCCAGTTGCCGCGCCAGTCCCAAGCTGGCGTCGTACATCGCGCGTGCGGTGCTGTCGGACCAGGCGCGGTGCACGAACCGCTGGTCGATCTTGAGTTCGTCGAACGGAAGGTCGTGCAGGCGCGTCAGCGACGAGTGGCCGGTACCGAAATCGTCGATGGACAGGCCGAAGCGCTTCAGGCGCAGGCGGGTCAGGCTTTCCAGAGAACTGCGCTGGTCGTCCTGCATCAAGCGGCTTTCCGTCAGCTCCAGCATCACCCGCTGCGGCGGCATGCCAAGCCGCGCTGCCTGGTCGGCGACAAAGTCGGCGAAGTCGAGCGCAGCCAGGTTGTTCATCGAGACGTTGATGGCAATGCGCAGATCGAGACCGCTATGCAGCCAAATGCTGGCCTGTTTGAAGGCGGCGTTCAGTACCTGGCGCGTGAGTTCGTCGATCAGGCCGTACCGTTCCGCCAGCTCGATAAATTGATTGGGCCCAACCAGGCCGTCGCGCGGATGGCGCCAGCGCACCAGTGTCTCGAGACCGGCCAGTGCACCGGTCGAGACCGACACGATAGGATGGTAGTAGTTCACCAGTTCGTCGTGGTCGAGCGCCGCGCGCAACTCGGCCACATCGTATTCGCGTTGTATCGGCGAGCGCCGAGAAGCGGCCGCCCCTTGCCAGTTGTGCAGCAGACCGGCCAGCAAGTCGGGTTGCACCGGTTTTTGCAGATGACCCAGCACGGTGATGTTGTGTGCCTGCACCAGGCGCTCCACGGCCTGCAGCATGCGCTTCTCTTCGCCGCTGATCAGAATCAGGCTCCCGGGAAAATCCAGCGTCACCAGATGGCGCACGAATTCGACACCGTCCATCGCCGGCATGTTCAGGTCCAGCAGAATCATGTCCGGCGCCTGCGGTAATGCGCGGATCCAGTCCAATGCGATCACGGCATCATGATGCGTGCTGATGTCGGTATAGCCGATGCGGTTCAGCATGTGCCGCAACAACTTGAGCATGAAGGGGTCGTCGTCCAGGACGAGGATATGGGGTGTGGTCTTGTCGGGCATGAGGGTGCTCACGGTCCAGTGATTCAATCCGTCTGGGGGTTCTCGGCGCTATCATGCTGGCCGTATGGGCTGTGCCCATCGCGGCGGCTATCTTGCCGCTGCGGATCCAGCCAGTCGCGCAGCGCGTGTTCCACCGCGTCGAGTTGCTGCCGGAACTGGATCAGCAAGGCGCCAAGCTTGTCGGTCTGATCGAGATTGCCGGCTTGTTCGATCTCGGCGCAGATGTCGCCCAGCGCCATCGCACCGACCGCGCGTGCCGATGACTTCAGCTTGTGCGCCAGCGCCGCGGCGAGCGTGGTTCGGCCGCTCTCGTGCGCGTCCAGCAATTCGCGCGCGATGGTGCGCGCGCTGCTGTGGAAGTTCTGTAGGAATTCCTCGATGATTGCGCGGTCGCCGCCGACCAATGCTTCGAGTACGCCCACGTCGAGTGCCACGGTGTTCGCGGCCGCGACTTCCGGGGAGGCACCGGCGGGCTGTGTCGTCGGCTCCGGCGGCAACCAGCGCGTGAGCACCATGCGCAGATCGCTGAGTTGCGCGGGCTTGCTCAGATAGTCATCCATCCCGATCGCTTTGCAATGCTCGGCTTCGCCTTTCAAGGCGTTTGCCGTGAGGGCGACGATGGGGGTGCGGCGACGGCCGTTCTCCTTGGCGCGAATTGCCGCAGTGAGCGCATAACCGTCCATCTCGGGCATATGCAAATCCGTCAGCACCAGAGCGTAGTCGGTTTCATGCCAACGCTTGAGCGCTTCGCGGCCGTCCTTGGCCAGATCCGCGGCGACGCCGAGTAAGGCGCATTGCTGCAGAATCACTTTTTGATTGGTTTCGTTATCCTCCGCCACCAGAATCAATCGCCCGCCGCGTCGTGCCTGTTCGCGCGTCGGTGCGCGCGGCAGATCGGCGCTGGCTGCAGCGACTTCGGCAGGCTCGACCGAATGGCGGCCAAGCGCGGCGGCCACGGCTTGCAGGAAGGCTTGCCGTGTCATCGCATTGGCGTCGAGCATCACCACGTCACCCGGTTCGGTGCGCTCCTGCCGGCGTCGACCACGCGTGACCACCAGGAAATGCGGCTCGCCATGCACGGCCGAGGTTGCCAGCGAGGCGGCGAACGAGGTCGCGGACGCGCTGCGCGGCGAGGCGGCGCGGGCGCGGAACAGGCTGCGCAAGGTCGCCAGGGGCGAACTTTCTCCTGGTATGGTATCGACGATAAATAGCCAGGTTCCGGTATTCATGGCCGCAATCGCCTGCCGTGCCTGCTCGATCGTACCCGCTCGGATCACTTGGGCCCCGGTATTGGCGAGGTAGACGGCCAGATCGTCGCCCAGACCCGGCTGCGGACCGAACACGAAACAGGACAGGCCATTCAGTTCCATCGCCGGTGCCGCGACCGCGACCGTGTCCGGCTGCGCCTGCGGCTGCGCCTGGAACGGCAACTGCACGGTAAAGGTCGAACCCTGGCCGGGTTCGCTATCGAGTGCCATGGTGCCGCCCATCAGATGCACCAGGTGACGGGTGATGGCCAGGCCCAATCCGGTGCCACCGAAGCGGCGGGTGGTCGAGGCGTCGGCCTGGGTAAACGAGGTGAAAAGACGCTGCTGGGTGTCGGCATCCATGCCGATGCCGTTGTCGCATACACGCAGGCGCAGCTCGATGCACGTCTCGCTCTGCACGAGCGGATCGATCCGCTCGACCCGCACCGCCACCCGTCCCGGCACGTCGCGTCCGCTGGAAAACTTGATCGCATTGCTGACCAGATTGACCAGGATCTGCCGCACCCGCAGGGGATCGCCCAGCATCCGATGCGGTAGCGCGGGCGACGTGAACAGCGTCAACTCCACGCCTTTCTTGGCCGCCACCCGATCGAGCATCGCGCAGGTCTTTTCCGCCACTTCCTCGATCGACATCGGGATAGTTTCCAGTTCCAGCTTGCCGGCTTCGATCTTGGAGAAATCGAGAATGTCGTCGATGATGGTCAGCAGCGAAAAGGCCGATTCCCGTATCAGATTGACCATTTCCATTTGATGCGGCTTGAGGCTCGTTTGCTGCAGCACATCCGCCATGCCGATCACGCCGTTCATCGGCGTGCGGATTTCATGACTCATGGTCGCGAGGAAGGCGGACTTGGCCTGATTGGCGCGTTCGGCCTCCAGGCGTGCGCGTTGCAGGTCGCCGATGATGCGCAAGTGCTCGCGGATGTCGCGCAGGATGCCGGTGAAATAGCGTCGCCCCTGAACCCGATACTCGCTGATCGCGATGGTGAGCGGAATCTGCTCGCCATTGCGGTGGCGGCCGATCACCTGTCGTTCGACGCCGATCACGTGCGACACACCCGTGCTGCCATAGTGATGCATATGATGATCGTGCGTATCACGCTGCGATGGATCCATCAGCATGGTGATGTGGTTGCCGATCAATTCGTCTACCCGATAGCCGAAGATGCGTTCCATCACCCGATTGGCGGAGCGCACGACGCTGTTTTCGTCGATGGTGATCACGCAGTCCGCCATATGATCGACGACTGAGCGGATTTCCTCTTCGCGTGCCGCAAGCACGACATTGGCTTGATCCAGTTCCGCGGTGCGTCCGGCCACGCGCGCTTCCAACTCTTCGTTCAGCTTGCGTACCGCGATTTCCGCCTGCTTACGCTCGGTGACGTCCTGCAAAGCACCATATACGCGCCCGCGCGCGCGATCGACCTTGCCGATCACGTGGACCCAGCGCGGTGCGCCAGTTGCCGTCGGAGATTCGAGTTCCAGGTCGAAGGGCTGCCCGGCGGTGACGGCATCCTGCAGGGCGCGCTGTAATGCCTGCCCGCAGGACGGTGTATACAACCTAAGCCAGGCCGACAGATCGGGACGCGAGACGGTAGGCAATCCGTGAATCAAGTGAATCTCTTCGGTCCATGCCATCGAGCCGTCGTCGATCGCATATTCCCAGCCGCCCACGCGAGCCAGCGCACGGGTTTCGCGCAGCAGCGTCTCGCTGATCGCCAGCGCTTCCTCGGTACGTTTTCCGAGCGAAATATCTTCGATAAAGACGAGCAGATAATTGCTAGTGCCGCATTCATCGTGGACTTGCGAGGCGGTGAAGCGAATCCAGATCGGTGTGCCGTCGCGGCGGGTTATGTGGTGTTCCAGCGTGATGCTGTCGTGCTTTCCTTCGAGCAGATTTGCCAGCGCTCGGCGCACCGTGGCACCGTCCTCATCCGGTACCAGATCGAGCAAGCGCAGTGCGTGCAGCTCGTCGTCGCGATAGCCGCAGATCTGGCCGAACTTGCGATTGACCCGGTTGAAGTGCCCGTCGAGGTCGATCTGCGCTATGCCGATCGCGGCGTCCTCGAAGGTGGTCGCAAATTCGCGCTCGCTGCGCCGTAATGCGGCGGTGCGTTCGGTCACGAGTTGCTCACGCGCTTCGCTTTCGGCGGCGAGCTTTTGATTCGCCGCGCCGAGCGCCGCGTTGGCCTGAGACAACTCTTCCTGCGCGAGTTGCAGCTCGTTGTTGCGGCGCACCGCCGCCTCGTAGGTCGACAGCAGCAGATTTAGAATCTGTAATCGTTCCGACTCGATGAAATGGCGTCGGCCATTGAACTGGATATCCAGGCCCATGCGCGTTTCATTGATGGGGTTCATCTGAGCATTGGCGAGCACATAGCGCACACGGCTCAGTAGATAGTGTTCGTCGTAGGGCTTCAGGATGAAATTGTCGGCGCCGCTCTCCAGTCCGCGTATCACATCGGTTGGATCGGACAGCGAGGTCACCAGGATCACCGGAATGTGCTGCAGCTCGGGCGAGTGCTTGATACTGTGCGACAGCTGGTAGCCGTCCATTTCGGGCATCACCACATCGCTGATCACCATGGCCGGCTGCAGGGCACACGCCATCTCCAGCGCCTGCCGGCCGTTCGGTGCCAAGTGGACGCAGTAATTTTGCTGCTCGAGGATGTGACGCAAGCGCTCGGCCTGGGTCGGACTGTCCTCGGCGATCAGGATGCTGATCGGATGGGCGTGCGACGATGCGGCTTGGTTGTGAGGCGTGGAATGGGTGCGCATGGCTTCAGTTGTCAGTGGTCAATGGGTTGAAGTCCCGTTCCGGAGTTGGATATGTTCGACCAGTGCCCCGGCGATCTTGTCGGCCGGCAACACCAGACGGGCGCCGCCGAGTTCGATTGCGGCCCCCGGCATGCCGTGCACCGCCGAGCTTTCCTTATCCTGCGCGATCGTCAAGGCGCCGCCATCGTGCATGGTCTTCAGGGCATCGGCCCCGTCTCGTCCCATTCCCGTCAATAGCACACCGATCGCGTTCGGACCGCAGGCATGGGCCAGCGAGCGAAACAGGAACGACACCGCAGGGCGCAGATAATGCTCGCTCGGGGTTTTCAGCAGTTGCAGCTCGCCGTTCAAGTCGACGCCCAGATGACAATCGTCCGGTGCCAGATAGACGTGGCCGGCACGCGGCCGCATGCGGTCGCTCGCGATCTCTACCGGCAGGCCGGTCGTCTGCGCCAGCCACGACGCCATGCCCTGCAGGAAACCCGGCGAGATATGCTGGACCACCAGGATAGGCACCGGGAAGTTGCGCGGCAGCGCGGCCAGGATGGTCTGCAGCACGGGCGGGCCGCCAGTGGACGCGCCGATGCCGATCAGCTTGATCGCGGCCGAAGGCGGCACGTCGATGGGTGGCAGCGGCTTGGTTATGGGACGGCGCTTGACGACGCGGACCTCGGACATCTGACGCACCACTTCGAGCAGGTTCAAGGCGGACAGGGCCGGCTGGGTTGTATCCGACCACGGTGGCTTTTCGATGCAGGCGGTGGCTCCGACTTCAAGCGCCTGGAACGTGATCGAGATGTCGCGCGGATCGGAGGTCGCGGTGCAGATCACGATCGGGATCGGTTGTCGCTCCATGATGCGGCGCGTCGCCTCGAAGCCGTCCATGCGCGGCATGTGGATATCCATCAGAATGACATCCGGTTGGCACTTGGCCACGAAATCGACGGCGGCCTGTCCGTCGGCGACCGCGCCGATCACCATGAAGCGTGAATCGGATTCCAGCAGTCGCACCAGATACTGGCGCGTAACCGCGGAGTCTTCCGCCAATAGAACCCGGATCTTGTTTTCCTGTGTCACGTGTAGTCCCTCGCGTCCTTTATTTCAACTCGTTTTCCTGCGAAGTCGTCCGATTCCGGCGGGTCGGCTAGACCAGCCTTCGTATGGCATCGAGCAGATTGCTCTGGTCAAAGCTGCTTTTCACGATATAGGCATTGGCGCCGACTTCGATACCACGTTCCTTGTGCTCGCGCGTGTCGAGTGCGGTGACCAGGATCACCGGCAGCTCGGCCAGCTTGGTGTCGCCGCGGATGCGCTGGGTCAGCGCGTAGCCGTCCATGCGCGGCATTTCGACATCCGAAACCACCAGATCGAAGGTGTCGCTGTGCAAGGTTGTCAGACCATCCAGGCCGTCGACCGCGCAACTGACGCGATATCCGGCCGTCTCCAGGATGTTTTTCAGCAAGGCCCGCGAAGTGATCGAATCCTCGACCACCAGAATCGCCTTGCTGTCGGCGACGGCGGCGAATTCGTCTGGTGTCTTCTGGGTTTTCGTGTGAATTGCCGGCGGTGGTGGCGGCGCGAGGTAAGCGGCTTTGAGCAGATCGGCAGGATTCAGAATGGGTACCACTTGGCCGCTGCCTAGGATGGTTGCCCCCGAGAGATGGCGCACCCGGCGCAATTGCGGACCCAGTGCGCGCACCAGGACGTCCCGACCGCCCAGCACCGCATCGACCACGAAGGCGACACGCCGACCACTGCCGTTGACGACCACTGCAGTCAGCGGCGTGTCGGCCGACGCTGCGGGATGCCTGGGCGCCGGCGCCACGGAGGCCAAACCCATCAGTCCGGCGAGCGGTACCAGCGGCACGACCTGCCCGCTCAGCAGGACAGTGGCGCGGTTCTCGACGGTCTTGATGTCGGTCGGTTTGATACGCAAGACGCTGTCGACTTGCGCTGACGGCATCACGAAATGCTGCTCGGACTGCGTCAGCAGCAAACCATGGAAATTCGCCAACCGGGTCGGCAAGGTCAGGCGGAAGCAGATCCCGTTGGGCGCCGTGCGCTCGGCGCTGACCCGGCCGCCGAGCCGTTCGATGTGCTCGCGCACGATGGCCAAGCCCAGCCCGCGGCCCGAGACGTCGGTCAGTATCGCACTGGTCGACAGACCCGATTCGAACATCAGCGCCAGTGCCGCCGCGTCATCCATTCGCGCCAGCGCTTCGGCGTGCACCAATCCGAGTTTGGCGGCGCGCTGCTTCAACTGTTCCGGCGCGGCACCGCGGCCATCGTCGCGTATCGACAGGAGCACCGTATTGTTGCTCTGCGCGACGGCATCGACCGAGATCGTGCCGCTTTCGGGTTTGCCTGCAAGCCGACGCTCGGCCGGCGTTTCTATGCCATGATCGACCGCATTGCGCAGCAAATGCATCAACGGGACCTTGAGCTGATCCAGCACGCGCCGGTCGATCTCCAGGCTCTCGCCGCTGATGCGCAGGTCGACCCGCTTGCCGCTGTCGCGCGCAAGATCGCGCACCAGCTTGGGCATCCATTCAAACAGGGTGGCGGTGGGCAACATCAGGACCTGCTTGATGTCGTCCAGCAAGCCGTCGAGCATGGCGGCAAGCGCGCGCTGTTCGCTTTCGGCGGTTCGAGTCAGCTGATGCAGCTTGTCGGCTAGCGTTTTGATGAATTGTCCATCGATGTCCTGCCGTTCGCGCAGCATGGCACCTCGCTCGATCTGCAGTGCGAGCGGTGCGTGCAGGCCCATACCGCGTGCGCGGTCCCACTGCCCGACGGCTTTCCTGGCCTCGCGCAGTTCGCCCACGACGTGCGCCATATTGAATTTGAAGCCGAGCAGCTCTTCCACCTGTGTCATCAACGCATCGATCCTCGACGACGCGATACGTACGGTGTCGGTTGCGTTGGTTTCGAGCGGTAGTGCGATGTGGGTCGGTTCGTGGTTGACGTGGTCCTCGGCGCCGTCGTCGTGCGAGTCCGTTGAATGCGTCGAAGGTGTCGGCGCGTCTTGCGCCGCAATCTGCACGGTGGCGTCTGTCACGCACAGGGCGCCGACTTCCGCGATCGACGGATCGAGTGCTTGCGCGGGACGATTCTCCGGCGCGCTGTTCAAGTATTGTTGCAGGCCATCGACGGCACGCAGCAGCACGTCGAATTCCGGCGGTCCTAATTTCAAGGCCGACGTTTTGAGCAGTGAAAACACGCTTTCGAATGCGTGACACAGACGCTCGACTTCGTGCAGATCGACCGAGCGCGCAGCCCCCTTGAGGGTGTGCGCCTCCCGAAACAGCGCCTCGACCGCGACTGGCATGGCGCTCGCCGAACCCGCGCGCTCCAGCGCAAGCAGCCAGCGCGACATCGCGCCGAGGTGCTCGTTCGCCTCGCCCGCGAAGGTCGCCAGCAGACGCTTCAGAAAAGCTTGGTCTTCCCGACTCATGCGTGCTCCCTGCAGAGTGTTCGGTGCTTCGCGCGGATTCGGCCGCGGGCCGTATTGTCTTGAGCGGCGCTATGTCAAATCCGGCTATTCAGACTCTGTACTGTTCGACCAGCGCTTTCAGTTTCAGGCCCAGGCCATGCAGATTGCTGGCGGCGATCTCCGCTTGTCGGGTGCTTTCCGCGTTCTGGACGGTCGCGATCTTGATGTTTTCCATCGCGACGCTGAGCTGATCCATCCCGGTTAATTGCTGATGGGCGGACACCGCGATCTGATTCGCAGCCTGGGCACTTTCGATAATGCTTTCGCTGAGTTGGGCAATCGCGTCGCCGGCTCGTCTGGACTGCTTGGTGCCGGCTTCGACCGACTTGCTGCCTTGTTCGGTCGCCAGCACCGCGCCGGTCGTGGCCTTTTGGATCTGGCCGAGAATCGCGCGTACCTGGATCGTGGCTTGTTTGGACTGCTCCGCGAGGTTCTTGACTTCCTGTGCCACGACGGCGAAGCCCTTACCCTGTTCGCCCGCGCGCGCGGCTTCGATCGAGGCATTGACCGCCAGCAGATTGGACTGTTCCGACAGATCGTTGACGGTCGCGATGATCTCTCCGATCGCTTGACTCTGCTCGGATAGCTGGACGATGCTGTCGGCGATCAGGTTCATCTGCGCGCGAATCTGCTCGATGCCTTCGATCGATTCTTCGACGGCTTTGCGCCCGGTTTCGGAAACATGGGCCGCCTGCTGCGCGGCTTCGGACACGTATTTCGCTTTTTGACTGGAGAGCTTGGCCGTCTGCTTGACTTCCTCCACGGTAGAGGTGGTTTCGGTGATCGCGGAGGCGGTTTCAGTGGCACCGACGGCGAGCTGATTGGTGCCGGCCATGATTTCGCTGACCGAGCCGGCCAGCACCGTGACCCCGGCAACCACTTCCTGATTGACCTTGCGCAGGTTCTCTATCATCACCTGGAACGCCTGGGCGAGCAGGTCGCGGTCGGAAGCGGGTTTGACTGTCACGGTCAGGTCGCCTGTCGCGATCTGCTGTGCAAGCGTCGCCTTCTCTTGCAGCGAGGCGCTCATGGTGGCGAATGCGTTCATCAGTACCCCGACCTCGTCGCGCCGTTGGGTACGCGCGATGTGGCCGGACAGATCACCCTGGCTGATCCGTTCCGCAATCGCGGTGATGTCGACCAGGGGCCGGCTGATATTGCGCGTCAGGATCCACCCGGCGGTGATCAGAATCAGCGCGGCGATACCGATGCCGCCGACGATGCTGGCAATCGCATTATGGGCGTTGCGGCGTGTGACATTGTCGCGCTCCGCGAGCAAAGAGGTTTCGGTCAGGCGCATTGCGCCGATCGCGCCGCGGAGCGCATCCATCGTTTGCTTTTCGCGATCGACCAACTCCAATTGGTGTGCTGTCTCGGCGGGAGAACCCTTGGTGGTGTGCTGATCGATCTCTTGCTTGAGTCCTGCTAATTGTTCGGTTATCAGACCGTGCAATTGGTCGAGCCGGCGCTGCTGCACTGGATTGTCCACGGTCAGTGCCTTGAGTTCATCGAAATACGCACTCTGCTGCTGCGAGCCTTGCGTATAGGGAGCCAGGAAGCGCTCATCGCTGGTAATGAGATAGCCTCGCACACCGGTCTCGGTATCCTCCATGGCAGACTGCAGGTCGTCGAGTCGGGTCAGAACGCGTTGCGTATGCGTGACCCAGCCGCTGCTGTCGAGCAATTGGTTGATGCTCCAATAGGACACGCCACCGACTGCGATTATCACCGCAAGAATCGCGAGATAGCTGCTCCAGAGTTTCAAGCCGATCGAAAATTTCATCGCGCCAAGCTCCAAGAAGAGACAATCATCATTCGACCTCCTCGTCGACGATCATGCGGGGGTCGTTCAACAACTGGCGAGCATCCAGCAGAATCAGATGCTCCGCGGTCACACCTTTCAAATAGGGCAGTCTGGCGTCGTTCAACGGCAAGGAGGCTTGTGCCAGGGCTTCGCTGTCGACGGTGAGTACACCGAGCACGGCATCGGCCAGCAAGCCGAACTCCATCTGCTCGCTGCCGAGCAGGACGATCTTGTTCATGTCGGTCAGGCCGCCTTGGGGCAGACCGAAGAAGCGCTTCAAATCCAGTACCGAGACCACGTGCCCGCGTACGTTGACGATGCCCATCACGAAGTCGGGCACGCCGGGAAGCGGTGTCAGCGACTTCAGCGGACACACTTCCCGCACGGCATCGATATCGACTGCGTAGCGCTCCTGCGCCAGGCGGAAGGCAAGGACCTGCAGTGGGGTGCCCCCGCTGCGCGTGCCGCCCCCGCTGCGCGTGCCGCCCGCGGATTCGGCCAAGGCACGAGCGCGGGCCTGCAGTACGGCCTGCTCGGCGTCCCGCTCGACAGATGTGGATGGCGTCTGCCCCGCGTGTATGGGTGAGTGTTGCGTCGCCGGCCGATGGGCGGATGGATAGTGGGTTGTCATGTCGCTTGCCCTTGTCGGTCGGCCAGGCCAGTCCAGCCGCGCAGATGGCCCGCCGCGAGACCGCCCGTATGCGCGAGCGGATGCGCATCGGGCAGCGCGCGCAGCAACGCGGCCGCGATGTCGAGGTGGCGTCGGGCGTCGTGGTGCCGCGCCAGCGCACGATAGATGTTTGCCAGACCGAGGTGGGCCAGGGCGAAATCCGGATCGAGATAAAGCGCGTGCTTGAGAGAGGCGGCCGCCTCGGCCACGCGGCCTTGTTCGTTGTGGATCAGGGCCAGCAGGTAGCGCAGCGATGCATCGCATTTATCGGTTGCAACCGCGGCTCGAGCCCAGCGCAGTGCGTGTTCGAGCGCACCGCGATTGGCCAGGGTGCGGGCACGCTGCGCCATGCGCTGTGCCTTGTCGTGGGGATGCGGGGCTGGCGCGGTGCTCGTGCGGCCGTCGGCGGGGGTGGCTGACCCCGTACGCCGCCTATTCGGGGCCGAGCTGTATCGCGGCGCTTGCTCATCGGGCTGCGCTTGGTTAGGCTGCGCTTCGGCGGGTGGCATGACCGGTAAGCGTTCGATCGAGTATTCGGCAAGGTCCGGTGCCGCTGCGCAGCGTGTCGTATTTGCCTTGGGCCTGCGGTACAGCAGCGTATCGCGATAGAACACCGGCGCGTATCGGGAAAACGCTGGATGACCGCTTTCCGCGGCGCTGACGACCAGCCAGCCCTCATCCGCCAGCAACACTTCCAAGCGCTGGACGGCATGATCGATGACGGTATCGTCGAAATACATCAGAACATTGCGGCACAACACCAGATCGAAGCCGCCGGCCGGCAGCATCGGCGGCGCATCGGTGCCCGCCAAGTTGTGGTATGCGAAATGCGTCTGCTGCTGCAGCGCCGGCAGAACGGCGAATCCGCCGTCGCCGCATGGGCGGAAATAGTCGCGTCGCAACGTCGGCAGCACGCTGCGGAACGACCAATCCCGATACACCCCGCTTTTGGCTTTGGCGAGCGCGCCTGGATCGATATCGGTGCCGACCAGACGCAGGTCCCAGTCGCGTGCGTCAGGCAATAGACGCGACAGCACGATCGCCAGCGAATACAACTCTTCGCCGCTGCTGCAGCCAGCGCTCCAGATCGACAGGCGCCGATCCGCGGCGGCGCGGCGTGCGGCGATCAGCGGCGGCAAGATGTGTTGCTCGAGCGCGGTGAACAGAGCCGGGTCACGGAAAAAATAGGTCTCGCCCACGCTCAGCTGGCGCGCCAGCACCGCAATGTCGTCGCGCGCCAGCGGCTGAGACATCAGGTGATCGGCAAAGCGGTCGAGATCGCGGTAACCGCGCGCGCGCGCGATGCATTGCACGGCACGCTCCAGTTCCTGCCAGCGGGTTTGCGCGAGCCGCAAGCCCATCTGTGCGGCGAGAAAATCACTGAGGAGGCGTAATCGGGCGGCGGAGATCGGCATCATGACCGGGCTTCGTGCTTACTTGGGGTCAGGCGAGCAACGTGCGTTCAAGTTCGGTTTCCTCCTCGAACGAGAGGAACCGTGCCAGATCCTGGATCAATATCATGCCGTCAGCGGTCTTGCCGACGCCGCGCAGGTGTCGGGTGCCGTCGGCGATGGTGTCGATGGCCGTCACCGCGCTGTCTTCGATTTCGATTACCGGTTCGACCACATCGACATAAAACGCCACCGGCCTGCGCTCGGTGCGGGCCAGCACCATACCGTCTGCCGCCTGCACGGGGCGCGGCGGCAAGCCCAGGCGGCCGCGCATATCGACCAGCGGTGTCAGCCGGCCCGCCACATCGATCACGCCGCTGACGATGGCGGGTGCGCCGGGGAGTGCGGTCGGTGCGACCGCGCGAATTACCCGATCGACGGTGTCGATCGGTAGGGCATAGCGTTGGCTATCCAAACTCCAGACCAGCAAATGCATATCCGGCTCCAGCGGAAATAACCCCATTTCGACAATCGCCATTTCTTTCGCGCAATGGATTTGCGCCTTGCGGCATGACTATCGCGAAACAGTATTTCTGTAACGGTTGATTTGCAAAACGGAACCTGGGTCGCCACTCGATATATGAAAGGCTTTTATTCAGTATAAACACTTTATGTCGAATTATTGTGACTGTGTACGAGGAGTCTGATTCTTACAAATCTTTCTAAAATGTAATATGCGCTTGCTGTTGTTGTAATTAAAAAAGATATGACGCGTTTCCATGAACGAATTCCAATAGTGCGGTTTCCAGCTTGACGATTTCCTCACTCGAGCGCGCGCGAGACAGGGCGCAGGGCAGTGCGTGGGCGAAATCGCCCTGCGCGGCGATGCCGGTGCAACGGGTGTCTTGTCGTAACGGCCCAACATGGAGCCGTATTTACCAAATATGCATATTTTTCATTCGATGTTAGCCGATTTGTACATTTTTATTGAATTATTCGGTAAATGTGATAAATTTAGTTCCGTGGTCGGTGTGGCGCTGCTCTCGCCGACAGGATCAAGCCCGATCCGAGGCCCATTCCAGGGAGGTCGACGATGGAACACGGAACACGGAACACCATAAGCAAGAACGTCCAACGACAAGGTTTGCCGCACGAGTTCATCACTGCCGGCAGCCAGGAGCCAGGTCTGCAACGGGTCTCGGAGACGCGCAACATCGGGTCCGCTGCAGTGCGGCGCCATCCCGACTTGCATGCATTGCATCGGCTTGCCGAGGATGTGCTTTTGCCGCGCTGCGGCGATGGTGAATCGGTGTCGGACATGCGTCCGAGCGCAGCCTTGGTCGCGCTACCGGCCGAGTCGCGACGCGCCGGACAGACATGCGGCAGCACGGCGGACCGCACGACCGATGCGCGCATCGATTTGCATTGCGGCACGCAATTGGGGCTGTTGAACCGGTACGACCCCGTACTGGCGGCGAGCATGGTGGCGGACTATCTGAGCGACACCTCGATCCTGCTGTGGGAGATCGGCGACATCCCCATGCTGCCGTCGTGGCATCGACTCGGTGAAATCACCGCATCGCTGCGCGCCAGCAGTCAATGCCTCGGCGCCGTGGGGCTAGCTGTCCTGTTCGGGTGCCTTGAGCAGGCGGTCGAGCGGCAGGACCTGATCGAATTCATCCACGTGTTCGACCGTGTGCTGGATGCGTTTACCGCGGTTTCCGAATCGCTACTGGTGTTGGTCGAGGACTGAGTCGACCCTCGTTGAACGCCATCTCGAGGACACCCGATGCGGCGCGCAGGTACGCCGCCCGCCGGCCGAAGCTGTAGAAGCGACAATGCCCGCATGACTGCGGGCATTGTCGTGGTGTGGCTTGGGGAATCGCTTATTGCGCTTCGTCGATATCGCTGAAGGTGTAGAGCCCGATCAAATCGATGCCGACTTCGGCAAGCGCTTCCTTGCCGCCGGTTTGGCGGTCGATCACGCACAGGGCGACCTTGGGCTGCATGCCGTCTTCGCGCAGCATGCGCACGCCGTCGATGATGGCGCCGCCGCTTGACACCACATCTTCGATCAGCACAAAGTTCTTGCCCGTCAGATCGGCGCCTTCGGCATAGCGGCAGGTACCGTATTCCTTGGGCTTCTTGCGGATGAACGCGGCGGGCAGGCCGGTCACCTGGCTCAGCATGGTGACGATGGGAATGCCGCCCATTTCCAGTCCGGCTAGCACTTCGGTGCCTGGCGGTACCAGCGCGGCCATTTCCTCGGCGATCTGGCGCAGTAGGGCGGGCTCGGCTTCGAAACGATATTTATCGAAATAGGTATTGCTGCGCTTACCCGAGCGCAGCAAAAAATCGCCCGTCAATTTCGATTTGGTTTTGATCCACAGCGGCGTATTCATGAACGTCCATCTCTGCAAAAGCTTCCCGGCTGCGGTGCGCACCGCATTGGCATGACCTGATTCGCCGCCCGGTACCGCGCGGGCAGGCGAAACGAAGTCGATATTATAGCGTTGAGCGTGGAAGACGGTCTGAAGAGGCTGCGGTGCCGGGGCGATGCCGCTTCAGTTGATGGCTACCGCATGTGCCGCGCCGACTGGATCCCCGGCCAGCGCGGCCGATACGCGGCCGTCGGGACCGTACGGCACGTCGCCCACCAGGGTGACGCGGTAGAGCTGGCGGTCGAACTCGAGATCGAAGATATCACTGGGGGCAAGATGCGCGGTGGCGCGGTTGTCCCAGAAGGCGATGCTGCCAGCTTCCCACTTGAAGCGCACCGTGAACTCCGGTCGGGTCACATGTTCCCACAGCAATTCGAGGAGCGCCTGGCTTTCGCGCGGTGCGAGGCCGACGATGTGCTTGAGGAATGTCGGGCTGACATAGAGCGCGCGTTCGCCGGTTTCGGGGTGGACGCGCACGAGCGGATGCTCGGTGCGCAGCGTGCTGTCGCGCACGGCTTGTTCGAAGGCCGCCTTTGGCCGCGCGCCGGGAGGCGGGGTGAATTCGTGCACCCCTCGTAGCGTGTCGACAAAGTCGCGCAGCGGCGCGGACAGCTTCTGATACGCGGTGACCAGATTGGTCCATTGCGTGTCGCCGCCATAAGGTGGAATGGTGACCCCGCGCAGGATAGATGCATAAGGGGGGTTGAGCGCGGCCGTCACGTCGGTATGCCAACCGCTCCAGGGTCTGAGCAGCTCGGCTCCTTCGAAGCGTTTTGCCTTGCGATGCTTGCTGATCGAATAGATCTCCGGGTGATTCGGCTCGCTGCCGAACACCGGATGCCCGACCGTCGGTTCGCCGAATTGGCGGGCCAGCGCGACGTGTTGTTCGTGCGATAGAAATTGTTCGCGAAAGAATACGACCTTCCAGCGCAGCAAGGCGACACGGATCAGTTCAATCTGCTCGGCCGTCAGCGGACGGGACAGATCGACACCATGGATCTCCGCGCCGATATGCGCGGACAGGGGGCGCACGGCGAACGTGCGGGTTTCGTTACGAACGGCTGCATTCATGACTGTCTCCAGGGATGGTGGTGTCGGTGGTTCGGTGATAGGGAAAGGGGTCCGGGCGCCAATGCGCGCCGGGCGGGTGTCGGCTTATCGCACCGGCTCGAGCGCAGGGTCGGCGAAATCGCGCAGCACGTCGTCGCGAAGCCGGATGAAGGCGGGATCGCTGCGGTTGCGGGTACGCGTGAGCGGGACCCCGACGATACGCTGCACCCGGCCCGGGCGCGGCTGCATCACGACCACCCGGTCGCTCAGGAAGACGGCTTCTTCGACATCATGCGTGACCAATACCATGGTGATTTTTTCGTGTTCCCAGATGCGCTGCAGTTCGGTTTGGAGTCGGCTGCGCGTGAGCGCGTCGAGGGCGCCGAACGGTTCGTCGAGCAGCAGGACGCGGGGTCGGTTGACCAGGCCGCGTGCGATTGCGACGCGCTGCGCCATGCCGCCCGACAGCTGATGCGGATAGGCCTGCTCGAAACCGTTCAGCCCGACCAGTGCGATATGTTCGGCCACCGTATCTCGCTTCTGGACGGCGCTCAGGGAGGCATTGCGCAAGGCCACTTCGATGTTCTGGGCCACGCTCAGCCAGGGGAACAAGCGGGCGTCCTGCAAGACCAGGCCGCGCGACAGATCGGTGCCGGCCACCGCCGCGCCGTCGACAGTGATGCCGCCGCTGTAGTCCAGGTCGAGACCGGCGATCAGGCGCAGCAAGGTGGACTTGCCGCAGCCGCTCGCGCCGACCAGGCTGACGAATTCTCCGGGTGCGATGGCAAGGTCCAGCGCATCCAATACCCGCAGCGCGTCCTGTCCCGCGTGCCGGTAATCCTTGCTGACTTTGTCGATGCGCAGGCCTTCCGTGGGCATGCTGGCCGTGCCGGCGATGGTGGGCGTGGACATGGTGTGGTCTCCGGGTTCAGTGGGTTCAATGGGTTCAGCGGATGTGCTGCGCGGCGGCGAACCAGCGTCGCTCCAGCGCGCGCGGAATGGCGTTCAGGGCCCAGCCGATCGAACCGACGATGACGATGCCGAGCAAGACCAGATCCATGCGGAACTCGTCACTGCCGTCGACCAGCAGATTGCCGATCCCGCTGCCGGCAACCAGCAGGTATTCGGCGCCCAGCGTTGCCAGCCAGGAATAGATCAGGGCGAGATAGATGCCGGTAAATATCGACGGCAAGGCGGCCGGCAGGATCACTCGCAGGATCAGCTGGGCCCGGGTGTAAGCGAAGATGCGTGCGACTTCGACCAAATTCAGCGGTACCTGGCGGATGCCGTCGCTGACGTGGGTGACAACCGGTATCAGGGCCGCCAGCGACAGGAATACGATCTTGGCCAGATCGCCCAGGCCGAACCAAACGGAGATCAGAGGAATCCAGGCGAATAGTGAAATCTGCTTGAAGGTGTTGAAGCTCGGCCCCAGCAGGCGACGCGCAAACGGCGACAAGCCCAGCGCGGCGCCGAGCACGAATCCGCCCACGGTGCCGAGCGCAAAGCCGATCAGCTCGCGGGTCAGGCTGGCGCTAAGCGCCCGCGTCAACGCGCCACTGGCTGCCTGGTCCCGGCCAGCCTGCCACACTTGCAGTGGCGACACCAGCAAACCCGGGTGGGCGCCTGCGCCGCGCGTGGCCCACCACCATACGAAGCCGAGCGCGGCCGGTAGCAGCCAGCCACGCCAGCGCCCGGATCGGTCGGCGGCGCGCAGTGCGACCAGATAGTCGGTGTGGGATCGGTCGGCGCGTCGCGCGCGATCGGGTGAAAAAAAAGCCAGAATCAGTCGGGTCATAGCGAGCTCCGGGATCAGAACGCAACAATCAGAACGCAACGACGCGGCCGCGAGTCAAACGCGCTTCGAGCCAATTCAAGCCGCGATCGATCAGATAGCCGAGCGCGCCGACCACCAGTACCGCCGCCATCACCAGATCGAGCTGGAACAGTTGGCGGCCATAAACGATCAGGTAGCCCAGGCCCTCGGAGGACGCGACCAGTTCCACCACCACCAGCGCGAGCCAGGCCTTGGTGAAGGCGAGCCGGATACTGGTTGCGAGCGTCGGCAGCGCATGCGGCAGGACCACATGAACAATCCACTGCGCGCGCGAGTAGCGAAACATCGCGGCGACTTCGGCCAAGACTACGGGCGTTTCGCGAAACGCCTGCAGGGTGCCGAGGGTGACCGGGATCAACGCAGCCTGTGCAATCAGCAGGTATTGCAGCGGTTCGCCGATACCGACCAGCAATAGCAGCAAGGGGAGCCAGCCGAGGATGGGAATTTGCGCGAGCGCATTGAAACTCGGCAACACGTAGATTTCCAGCGTGCGCGACAAGCCAAGCGCGATGCCCAGCAGCAGACCG
>OUWB011198171.1_pt1 | contig 20307 bp, 17 predicted proteins | sample 1779821 | NCBI WGS metagenome assembly OUWB01 (sample SAMEA3914806, study PRJEB12502) | metagenome | biome: forest; material: soil | place: Canada | collected 2011-08-03 | depth 0.1 m
GAAATGGCGACGGTGTATTCCGCACTCGGCAGCGAAGTGACCGTGGTCGAGTTCATGGACCAGATCATTCCTGGCACCGATGCCGACCTGATCAAGCCGCTCGCACAGCGTCTGGCCAAGAAGCTCAAGGGCGTGCACCTCAAGACCAAGGTGGTGGAAGCCAAGGCCACCAAGAAGGGCATCGAGGTCAGCTACGAAGGCGAGAGCATTCCCGAAACCACGCTGTTCGACCGCGTGCTGGTCGCCGTGGGCCGTTCGCCCAATGGCAACAAGATCGGCGCGGACAGGCTCGGCGTGGCAGTGACCGAGCGTGGTTTCATCAACGTCGACACGCAGATGCGCACCAACGTGCCGCACATCTTTGCCATTGGCGACCTGGTCGGTCAGCCAATGCTGGCGCACAAGGCCACGCACGAAGCACGCGTTGCAGCCGAAGTCGTGTCGGGCATGAAGAGCCATTTCGATGCGCGCGTCATTCCGTCCGTGGCATTTACCGATCCGGAAGTGGCATGGGTCGGCGTCAGCGAGCGCGAGGCAAAGGAAAAGGGACTGAAGGTTGGCGTGGGCAAGTTCCCGTGGGTGGCCAGCGGCCGCGCCATCGGCATCGACCGTACCGAAGGTTTTACCAAGCTGATCTTCGATGAGGAAACTCATCGCATCGTTGGCGGTGCCATTGTCGGTCCGCACGCAGGCGACCTCATCAGCGAGATCTGTCTGGCGATTGAAATGGGCGCGGAAGCAGGTGATATCAGCCTCACTATCCACCCGCATCCCACGCTGGGTGAATCGGTTGGCATGGCGGCCGAGGTCTACGAAGGCACCATCACCGACCTGTACATGCCGAAGAAGAAAAACTGAAATCGGCGCTCCATCAAAAAGCCCGGGCCATGCCCGGGCTTTTTTATTGCTTGGCCGGCTGGCCCAAGGCGACCTTGATGGGGCTGGCTGTTTCCTGCAGGTGATAACCCATTTCCGCAGACGTGTTGACCATCTGCTGCAAGACTCCAAGGAACTCGAGCGGATCGACCTCCTTGCCCAGCTGGATGCGGGTGCGCAATGCGACCATGCGGGGGCCGTCGAGCGCGAGCGTGGCATCGTGGCCCACCCAGGCGGCTGTTTCGCGCTGGGCGGCGTAGGCGGCGGAATATTTTCGCAGGCGGCTGGTGTCGATCCAGGTTGCCGATTGGTTGGCCACCGCCACGTCCCAGGCCTGGGTAGCGAACGTGGGCCAGTTGACGCTCAGAATGAAGTCGTCCTTCATGCGCTGGATATGCTGGTTGATCTGCGCATCCGACAGACCGTTGCGTATATCGTCGCCGATAGCCTGATTCAAGGCCCGCAACGGCGCGAGTTTCTTGGCGTTGGTCTGCAGCGAGGTCTGGATGTCATCGAGGTTGCCGCGCAACTCTTGGTCGATCTGCGCGCTGGCATATTCGGCGGCATGCTGGTGATGCGCATGCTCGATCCACTGCTCCAGTCCAAGTGCAGTCAGGATGCTGAGTACGATCATCAGATAGTGCTGCAAAAATTCCCGAAAGGAGTGCATGCGCACTCTGGGCACTTCGAAATGCATGGCGCCTCCCGTCAGCGTCGCCCGGAAAGCGTGCAGGGTACCTGATCCGCAGTCGCGCGCGTTACCGGCCATACGTTGGAGTTGGCGTCATCAAGGCAGATGCCGGGGGCGATTCCCCGGCATCTGGATTACCCGACGATATGTAGCGCTATCAGTTCGATTCGGTGAACTGGATCGAGGGCGACGAGCCACCTGCGGTGGTGCAGCTGCCCAGATTGAGGTTGTTGCTCTCGCCGGTGGTGCCCGAGTCGGCGACGCATGACGGGGCAGTGGTGGAACCGTCGCTCACGGCCGCCTTCACCGTAATCGACGAGCCACTATTGAACTCCGCCTCGGAGCCGCCGGCATTGCCGACCACGTTGAACTCCGACTGCTTCCACACCTGCGCCAGATACAGCACGCTGTCCTTGCCGCTGGAGCTATACGCCTTGGTGCCGTTGGTGAATACCACCGTGTCGTTGCCGCCGGACGATACCGTGCCGGTCAACTTCACATTGGCGAGCTGAGTCGCCGCGACATCAGGTGCGGTGGCCGCGGCGCTGTTCTTGTAGCAGTCACCCTCGCCATCGCTTTCAAAGCCGCTCGGACAGCGGCTGCTGCCGTAATCGATCAGCCAGTACTGCATGAACACGGCGGCCTCGCCCTGCGTTTCGTAGTCCGGTGCATAGACGAACTGCTGCCACACGGTGCAACCCGAATGGCTTTTGCATGCCGAGGTGGTGTCTGAAAAACTGGAGTTGATCTGCAGCGAGTACTCGTTCGCCCCGAGAATGCCGCCGCCGCCATACGAAGCGACTCCCACGCCCGTTTCCGACGTCACGCCCTTGACGGTCGGAAAACTACCCACCGTCTGCGTGATCAACGAGGTGGTCTGCAAGGTGTAGTCGTTGCCGTTGCCGGCGGTTTCCGTAGCACCGAACGTGTGCCAGCGAGGCTGCGGGCGGACGCGCGGGGTAACTTCCTTGCACGCCACCTGTTGCCAGATGACACTGGGATAGGTGGCCTGGAAGCAGCCTTCCGACGGCGTGGAGACATGCGCGATGTCTTCGCGCCAGCTGTCACGTGCTTGCGCTTCCAGCGGACTAACGATCTCGCTTGGAGCCTGCACGGAAGCACTGTTGGACTGGGCAGCACAAACAGCGGGTAGCGCGGTGGCGCCGACAAGGCCGGCAAGAAGCGCCAGCGTCAGTTTTGCTCGCATTGAAATTCTCCCTAGGTACGCGAATAGCCATCGGTTCCGCCCATGACGATTCATGGGTCGGTGATCTCCAACAACAACTCACCCCACACACCGGCAACTGGAACAGTTGTCGGCATATCTCAACGATTGCTTTGATGCTTCCCCTGACGGAGCACGATGAAACGATGAGGTGCGCACAACTGCGCACTCGGTCACGGTTGGAACATGTGCGCGGGCACATTCGTCATGTCATCGACATAGGATCGTGTATCGAAAAAAGCTGCGTTTTAAGCCAAAAAACGCAAAGAAGCATGGGTGCTTCGCGTCACGCCATCGCGAAAAGCGCGCACACGCTGCATCTCTTGAACATCATGTTCAAGCGGTGACCTCGCAAATAGTCGCGATTACCCTTTTGAGGGCGCGTTTCTTGTGAAGGTGCGTTCACGCGCGGCGTCGCACGACAGCTTGACGTCAGTCGCTATAACCCAAGCGTTCCATTATCGGGCGCAAGATCGGCAACACCGGCTCGAACTTCTCGCGATAGGCATGCCAGCGATTCACGGCCTTGCTGTGAATGTTCTGGGTGACCTGGGCGTAGCTTGGCGTGCTGATAAAGCCCTTGTTGCGTGCGTGCTCGGCAAATTTCGCCATGGGCGATGCGTCGCGTACTTCCAGAAATTGTCCCAGCCGCACCACGTGCTCGTCGAAGCGCGTCACCACCGATTCGTAGCGCCATTCCAGTACGCGGGGTGCAAATACTTCGGCATGCCGATACCAGTGTTCAAACGCATCGACGTAACCATGGGCGAGACGTTCCAGCGACGAGCAGAGCACCATGAAGGCAGGTGAGCGGAAAGGTTGCATGAAGCAGCTCAGCAGCACGTCGCATGGGTGCCGCAGGCACAAGATGATGCGTGCCTCTGGAAACAGTCGCGCAATCATGGGCAGGCACAACATGTTGAGCGGGTTCTTGTCGACCAGCTGGCATTGGCCAAGATCCGGTACCACGTGTCGAACCATGTCCGTGTAAATGTCGCGAAGCTGATCCACATTGGGCTGCGTCAGTCGTGCGAGATCCGCCGGATAGGCCTGCCCGGTAAGTTGCATGCGCTTGATCAGCTCGTAGACAAAGGCGCGCTCATCCATGGAACGAAAATCGGGATGCGCGTCGATCATCTGTTCCAGCAGCGTCGTGCCGGAACGTGGGAAGCCCACGACAAACACGGGGCTTTGCGCGCTGCGCGGTGCCTGCAGCGGTGCCCACCGATCAAATTCGATACGGCTCACCTGCTCGGTCACCATGTCGAGCGGCTGGCTGCCTGCGGTCAGCAGCTCAGGCACGAAGTCGGCCGCAAATTCCAGTTGGCTGGCGTGCGCTGTCTCCAGTGCCCGCCATGCGTCGTCGCGGCGTCGCTGTTTGTCCCTGATCGAAGCAAGGCTGAAGGCGGCGCTGGCCAACACCTGGATGTCGTTGCCTTCGTCTTGCAGCTGCTGATAAAGCGTTGCGGCGTGCTCCAGGTTGCCTTGGCGTGTCGCCAGACTCGCGTGCACCTGCAGGCCGGCCTGGCGCAGGGGTTGTTCGTGCACAGGCAATGCCTGCAGCACCTCCAGCGGCAGCGGCGATAGCTCTGCGCGGGCTTGATCGATCTGGTTGCTGCGTTCGTAGAGCGACGCCCGCAACGCTGCGATACGCCACTGCGCCGATGATCGCTGTGCACCCTCGGGCAGGACCGCCTGATCGAGCGCGCGAAAAGCAGTCGCCTGATGACCCAGGCTCGACAGGATGGTGGCAAGGATCAGTGCCTGATCGAGGGGTTGTGGTGGCCAGTCGGTCGCACCGGCAAGCGTGACTTCGGCGCCACGCGTGTCGCCGCAAAAATGGCATGCATAAGCTGCCTGCAGCCGCGCCTCGACAAAGTCCGGCGCAAGGCTCACTGCCTGTAGCAGGGCTTCGCGTGCGAGCAGCCAGCGTTCCTGCTGCGCATACAGCAGGCCCAGGTTGTAATGGACTTCTGCTTGTTCGGGGGCGAGGCTCAGGGCCTTCAACATGGCCTGTTCAGCCATTTCGACATCGCCCGCCTGGCGGGCCACGACGCTGAGGTTGTTCCAGTATTCGGAGACGTCGGGCCGGCGTGCCGTCAGTCGTCGGAAGGTGGCGACGGCCTCTACGTACTGGTCTGCCGATTGCTGCGCAAAGCCAAGCAGCAGCAACACCGTATCGTCAGCGAGATCCAGGTCGGCAACGGATTGGCCGAGGGCCAGCACACGTGACATGTCGCCGTTGTTGTAGGCGGCGACCATGGTTGAGACCAGCTGCTGCGATGACGGGTAAACGGGTTCGCTCATCGTCTGATCTTATCAGCGAGTGGCCGCAACCCTCAGGTTGCGGCCACCTTCTTGCTATCGATCAGAACTTAACGGTGACACGTGCCCAGTAGTAGCGGCCAATCGTGTCGTACGTTGCCGTATCGACGTTGTAGTTCAGGCCGTTCTGGTACACCAGCGGCGGGATCTTGTCGCTGAGGTTGTCGATGCCCAGGTCAATGCGGGTGTGATACTTCGCAAACTCGTAACCACCCTGGATCGAGTGATACGCCACGCCACCCATCGGTGTCGCCACAGCGGCGCCGGTGTCGGCGTAGCTGGTCAGGTTGGACAGATGGTTGATGTAGCGCGTCTGCCACTGGGCGCTCCAGCCACCCAGGTTCCAGTTCAAGGTCCAGGTTGCACGCCAGCGGCTGATGTTGCCGAACTGCTGGGTGTAGGTGCCCGCGTAGTTGATGGTTTCCGCGCCCGGCTGGCCCGGCGTGGCATCGTTCTTGTACGTATCGACATACGTGGTGTTCAACGATGTCTTGAAGTGGCCCGGATCCACGGTGCCAACATCGAAATGCGGAATCACGTAGTTCAACGTGAAGTCGACGCCGCTGGTGCTCAGGTTGCCCAGGTTCACGACCGGCGTGTTGACGTAGTTGATGCCACCGGCCAGCGAGCTGCTGCTGTTGTATCGGTTGATGTACGAGCAGTACGGGCTGCTGTCATTGGCGTAGCAGGAGTTGAGCACCGTCTGGGCCTGAATGGCCGTCAACAGGTTGCTCAAGGTCACGCGCCACAGGTCGACCGTGGTCGATGCGCCTTCGAGCCAGCTCGGCGAATAGACCAGGCCAAGGTCGAACGAGTTGCCATGTTCTGGCTTCAGCGTGGTGCCGACGGGCGTTGCGCCCGAGTAGTAGGCAGTGATCTGCTGCGAAAGGTTGTTGTTCGTTCCCGGGATGACGTACTGGCACGCGTTCGGATGGGCCGCCAGCGTGGAGGCCGACAGGTTGACGCACGGATCGTTGATGGTCGGGTTGGCAATCGTGCGGCCGTCATACAGCTCGTCGAGGTTGGGCGCGCGGAACACCTGCGAGACCGTGCCACGCACCAGCAGGTCGGCGATGGGGCGGTATTCGATGGCGAACTTGCCGTTGGTGGTGGTGCCCGTGGTGCTGTAGTTGGAGGTGCGCAGACCCAGATCGATGTTCAGCGCGTAGGCCCAAGGCTGTTCGGAAAGCAGCGGAATCAGCGTTTCGGCGTACAGCTCCTTCACGTTGATGGTGCCACTGGCGGGCGAGCCGCAAGCTTCCTGCAGCACCGTACAGGTGCCCGTGGTCGGATCGAGGATCGCGTCCGAGGTCACGTCGTAGTTCATGGTGTTCTTGCGGTACAGCGCGCCGGCGGACAGCTGGACGGCACCTGCCGGCAGATCCCACAACTCACCGGAGGCGTTGGCCTGCGCCTGCTTCATGGTGTTGGTCATGGTGTAGACGGGATTGTCCACGCCCTTGCGCAGCAGCGCGCTTACCGCCGGGTCGGCCTGGTTGAAGATATTGGCGCCGGCGTCGATAGCCGCCTGGAAGTCCGGTATGTTGACTTCGTTGTAGTCGGTCTGAACGCGATGCGAGTGACCGTAGTCGATGCTGGCATCCCAGATCCACGTGCTCTGACCGAAGTTGCCGCGCAGACCCGTATTGATCTGCTCGTTGGTGGTCGTATACGTGTGCAGACGCGTGCCCAGGCCGGTCAGGCGCGTACTCATGAAATTGCCGCCGTCATTCGGATTGCCGAAGGTGACGCCGAATGGGTTGATCGGATTGTTGGCCGCCACGCTCCAGCCATCGCTCACGCTGGTCGGTGCCGGTGCGTCCTGGCCAGACGAGTTGGTGTGGTTGTAGAACGCGTCGGCAAAGAACGTGACGTTATCGTTGAACTTGTAGTTGCCCAGCACGAACAAATTGGTGCGTTCGCTCTGGGTCTGGATGTAGTTGTAGGCGTTGTAGTTGTAGACGTCGCTGGAGCCATTGAAGCAGCGGTAGTTGTTGAGGCTGCTTCCGTTACCGTTGCCCAGCGTGAGGTCGAGCGTGCCCGAACTGTTGGCGCAGCTTTGCAGCGCCGAGTTGGCTGGCTGGGAGCCCGGTGGCACCTGCATGCGACCGCTGGGAATCGTGTGCGAACCCGAAATCTGCGGGCCGGAGCTGTACAGCGATAGCTGATACGCAGAGAAGCTGCGGCGCGTGGCGACGATCGGGTCCTGCTTGTTGTAGTCGATACCGGCAACGATGTTGCCCTGGTCGCCGCTGGCACCCACGGTGAACTGCGCACCGTGGCGCTGACCGTCGCCGTGGCTGGAGATACCGTCGTTGGCGGTGAGTTCGGCGCCGGTGTAGTCCTTGCGCAGAATGAAGTTCACCACGCCGCCGATGGCGTCCGAGCCGTAGACCGTGGAGGCGCCCTCGGCCAGCACGTCGACACGCTCGACCATGTTCTGCGGAATCATGTTGAGGTCGGCATTGGCCAGGCGCTGGCCATCAACCAGCACCAGAGTGCGATCGGTACCAAGGCCGCGCAACGAGACGCGTGCGGCGCCATCGCCGCCTTCGAGCGTCGGGCTGGCTACGCCGCCGCCGTTGCTGTTGTTTTGGCTGTTGGTGGCATTACCCGCGATGCTGGGCAACTGCTGCAACACGTTGCCCAGGGTAGGGCTGCCGTTGTTGGTGATGGCGCTGCGATCGAGCGTGACGACCGGGCTGGCCGTTTCCGCATCCACGCGACGAATGAGCGAACCGGTCACCGACACAGCAGTCAACGTCTTTGCACTGCTCTGCTTGGGTTGTTCCGTGGTGCTCTGGGCCTGCGCGGCAGGGCCTTGGGTGGTCGAGGCATCCTTGCTGGTTGCGTCCTGTGCCTGTGCTACCGCTGCTGTCGAAACGAGGCCGACCGACAGGGCCAGGCGTACCGCGATTGAAAGGCGATTGTAGTTGGACTGCATGTTCTCTCCCCGAATGATAGGCAAAGGAACCCCGCTATAGGCGCCTAAACGTCTATAGGGAGGGGCGTTGCCGTTGTTTCCCCGACCCAAATGTTTCAGGAAATCGCGGGAGAGTAAAGGCCCATTTAACAAATTAGTTTGGGCGACTTGCGCTATTTCGTTCAGTCGAAGGATCGTGCGCCAAAAAGATCGCGCTGCGCCGCAAAACTGTCGGCGTCGACGAAACCGGCCAAACCTACGCCCACCAAGCGGTAGCGGTGGTCGGCCGGGCGCGCCACGCGGTCGCACAGGGCGCAGCCGATGCGCGCCAGCTCGGCGGCCGACCCAGGTCGGGCGGAAGGGGTGAGGCTGCGCGTGAGCGTGTGAAAATCCGCCGTTTTCAGTTTTAGCACCACGGTGCGGGCCACCCGGGGCGCGATTCCTTGCGCCTCACGCTGGTGCGCGGCCCAGGTCTTTTCGGCCAGGCGGTGGATGTGCGGGGCAAGTTCCTGCAGGGTCAGGTCGTGGGCGAAGGTGTCCTCGGCCGATACCTGCAGGGTGGGTCGATCCGGCTGTACCGGATGGTCGTCGATGCCCAGCGACAGCTCGTGCAGGCGCCGGCCCCAGCGGCCGAACTGCCGTTCAAGCTCGTGGGCGGCGCGACTGCGCAGGTCGCTTACGGTGTGCAGGCCAAGTTCCGCCAGCCGGCCTTCCATCACCTTGCCTACGCCCGGCAGGCGCCCCACCGGAAGCGGCGCGAGGAAGGCCTCGACCTGATGCGGTCGGATGACGAATAGACCGTCGGGCTTGTTCCAGTCCGAGGCGATCTTGGCGAGGAACTTGTTGGGAGCCACGCCGGCGGAGGCGGTCAGCTGCGTCTCCTCGCGAATGGCCGCACGAATCGCTTCGGCGGTGGCCGTGGCAGAGGGCAGGCCCGTATGGGTAACCGTCGCGTCCAGATACGCTTCGTCCAGCGACAAGGGTTCGATCAGGTCGGTATGCCGTGCAAAGATTTCGCGTACCTGCCGCGACACCGCCTTGTAGCGACCAAAATCCGGCGGCACGAAGATCGCTTGCGGGCATAGCCGCTCGGCGCGCACCGCCGGCATGGCCGAACGCACGCCAAAGGTGCGCGCTTCATAGCTGGCAGCGCACACCACCGAGCGCGCGCCGCGCCATGCCACCACCACGGGCTTGCCGCGCAGCGATGGGTCGTCGCGCTGCTCCACGGATGCGTAGAACGCATCCATGTCCACGTGGATGATTTTGCGGGGCGAGGGTGACACGGCGTGAAGGACTGGCGGCGGGGCGCACAGTCAACCATGAAACCGTTGCCCGGGTGCAGGCCCGTCGCACTGCTCGCCTTATTGCCAGGGCATTTGCAGACTCTCGTTGATGAGTTCGTCCTCGTACAGTACGAAGCGGTCGAGCTCCACCGTATCGAGCCGAAATCGCTGTGCCGCCGTAAAGAACGTCATCAGCGACAATACGCGCTGGGTGTCGCGTGCCCACGGCGGTACGTAGACGGCGCGTGCGATCAGGCCGCTTTGCATGTACGGCGAGAGCGTAATCACGTCCGCGGTGGTGACACGACCGGCGAACAGCATCGGCAGCATCTCCGCATGGCCGGCCTGCAACACCTTGCGGATGAACATGTAGACGATCATCACGCCTTCGAGATAGGCGCCATCCTTGGTGAAGCAGATGTGCCCGCGCACGTCGCCGCCGCGGAAGATGCGGGCGGCGCTCTGGTAGCTTTCGGTGGGTGTCTGTCCGGCATCGAGGAAGCCGCGGAACACTTCGATGAAATCCGCGCCGTTGAGGGCCCGTTCCAGCATGACCACGCGCAGCGCAATGCGGCGCAGACGGTTGAGGTCGATCGCCCCGGTGATGATTTCCGAGAACGTGGCCAGGCCTTCCTGGATGCGCGTGGTGCGTGGCGCACCGAGCCCCAGCGACTTGAAATACGGCTGGTGCTTGCCGTTGAGCAAGGTGGCGGTATGCACGAAGGCTTCGTGTTCGGTGAGCTGCTCGAGATCGAGCGCCGAGAACAAGGCTGTCGAACGCAGGTTGATGCTCTTGCTGCCGGCAGTCGCCTTGGACGGCATGTCTGGGTTGAGTATGACCTCCACCTTGTCCTTGTCGAAGAACGGTCCGAGCCGCTCGCGCAGGCGCCGGGCGAATTCTTCGGCCGGAATGTCGGCCGGCACCGGCGGCACGCCTTCACGTCCGGCCAGGTCGTCGCTGATCGCGAGCAGGTCGTTCGCCGCGTCTACCGCGTTGGCGGTCTGGCTGGGATAGATCGTGTCTGGACGTCCATACAACGCGGTGGAGCAACGGGTGAATTCTTCGGTGCCGACATTCATCAGCATCTGGGCCGCGGTCAGATAGCTCCACGTCGTCTTGAACAACCAGTTGCCGATCGGGTGGCCACGGTCGAGCTTGGCCATGATGGTCTTCAGCGTTGCCATTTCACCACTGAGATCCACCTGTTTCACGGGAGGCTGAGGCAGCACCGGGTTGCCGCGCTCGTAGCTGGACAGGAAGGTGGCTTCCATATCCGCCGGCCAGCCGATGGCCTTCAGCACGGAGATCTTCTTGCCCGCGGCGACCAGTTCGCGATCACATTCCAGCAGCGGCCCCAGGGTTTTGTCGTCTTCTGGGCGGACAGTGCTTGCGACGGTACTCATGACGCCTCCTTCAAGGGGGTGCCGAGCCCTGCGCAGGCTGGCATGCAGCGATGGGGGAGAACGGCACTGTGCGCCCGGCCGCCGGACCCGCGCTAGCGAAGAACTACTGAGTCGGGCGGAAAAGTGTCGGGGATACCGATTGTTGCAAGTACATGTCGAAGTGGATGGCCCACTCGCGCTATGGTCCGTCCTTCGTACCTGTGCCCAAGGATGCTGTTGCGCACCATGACTGACGAGACATCACCCGCCTACCTGCGTCGCCTGGGCACCTGGGATGCAGCTGCCATCGTGATCGGTGGTGTCATTGGCGCTGGCATCTTCCGTAGTGCTTCCACCGTGGCCGAACGCACCTCTTCAGGTGCGCAGCTGCTGACATTGTGGGCGGTGGGTGGCCTGCTCACGCTGGCAGGGGTGCTCTGTTACGCCGAGCTGGGCGCGCGGCGGCCGCAAGCGGGCGGCGTGTATATCTATCTGCGCGAGGCGTTTGGACAGCTGCCGGCGTTCCTGTTCGGCTGGACCATGGCGCTGATCAATTACCCGGGTAGCGTAGCGGCGGTGGCTACCACCTTTGCCGATTACTTCTGTTCGGCCATTGGCTTGCCGCTGCTGTGGGTGAAGCCGGTGGCAGCGGGCGCCATCACTTTCATCGTGGGCGTGAACTTCTTCGGCATCCAGGCCGGCGCGCGGATGCAGAACCTGTTCACCCTGCTCAAGCTCACGGCGATCACGCTGCTAGTGATCGTGGGCGTGGTGCTGGCGCACGGGCACCTGGGCACGGTGCTGGCGCCGGATACCACCCATCCGGTGCCACCGGGCGCATTCCTGGGGGCCTTGCTGCCGGTGCTGTTTACCTATGGTGGCTTCCACTATCTCAACGACCTGGCCGGCGAAGTGCGCGAGCCTCAGAAAACCCTGCCGCGCGCGTTGGGGCTGGGCCTGGGCGGCGTGGTGGTTTGCTATGTGCTGGTCAACTTTGCCTATCTGGCGGGGTTGGGCCATGCGGGGCTGGCGGCCAGTCAGGCGCCGGCGGCGGACCTGATGCGCAAGCTGTTCGGTGAGCACGGCGCCACGCTGATCGCGGTGGGCATCGCCTGTTCCACCTTTGGCTATTGCAGCATCGCCATTGCCGGCGGTGCCCGCGTGTTGCAGACCATGGGCGCGGACGGCATGTTCTTTCGTGCTGTGGGGCGCATCGATAGGCGCTCGCACGCGCCGCAGGTGGCGCTGGCCGTGCTGGGTGCCTGGGCCATCGTGCTGGTGTTGTCAGGCAGCTTTGGTCAGCTGCTGGACTACACCACGGTCGGGGAGTGGTTATCGCATGCGTTCGGCATCGCCACGCTGTTCTGGTATCGGCACCGCTTCAAGAACGAGCCGTCGCCGTATCGCGTGCCGCTCTATCCGCTACTGCCGTTGCTATTCGTATGCACCGTGCTGGGCGTGATTGTCGCGACCACCATTCATCAGCCCGGGGACGCCGGCATGAGCCTGTTGCTGATATTGATGGGTGTGCCGGTGTATTACGCGTGGCGGGCCTGGCAGCGGAGGGCGGCATGAATTTGCGCCGCCGCACTCACTCCTTGCAGCAAGGCAGCCTTCAGTCGAGGCAGGCATACTGCCTGCTGCCAATTTCCCGTGCAGAGCCGCTGATGAGACGGATCGCTCCGCTTGCCCTGTCTTGCCTGCTGGCCCTGGCGGGCTGTCACAAGGCCAGTGACACCGACAGGGCCGATCTAAGCCACGTCGCTGCAACAACGCCAGCCATCGCGAGCCATAGCACGGCGCCCACGACGAAAACTGCGCTCGATCATGTCGAGCCCGTCGGTGCGCCGGTGACCGTAGGCGGCTTGTCGTTGCAACGCTATACCTTCCAGCCGTCACCGCAGCCGCAGCTGGTGGTGTCGTTGAGCCAGGGCGAGTGGGACTGGTCCAAGGAAGGCGCGCTGCATGTGGATATGCAGAACGCCATGCAATGGGCCGTGACGCTGACGGTGGATATCGATGGCGTCGGCAACGGCCAGCATCTGCATGCGACCATTCCCGTGCCGGCGGGACCGCCGGCAACCTTGGTCGTGCCGTTGCACGCCACCTCGCCGCGCATGATGGGCATGCAGGCGGGGCCGCCCATGCCGTATGTGCAAAGCGGAAAGCGCATCCTGTTGGCGACCACGGTGGAAGGTTCGCTCGACCTCGCCCATGTGAAAGCCGTGCGGCTTGGTACACCTGCGCCGAGCGCGCCGCAGACCCTGCTGTTCGGCAAGCTGGAAACCTCGCGTGGCGACCACGACTTGCGCGACGCCTATACCGGCATCGTCGATGCGTGGGGCCAGTACACGCGTGGCCAGTGGGCCGGCAAGATCGATTCGGATGACGCCTTGCGCGGCGGGCGGCACAAGTTCAAGCAGGACGCGGCGCCCGCTGCCCCGGTCCCCCGCAAGGGCTTTGATCGTTACGGCGGCCGCACCGATGTGGCGGCATTCAAGCCCACCGGCTGGTTCCGCACCGAGCATCGCGATGGGCGCTGGCAGCTGGTGACGCCCGAAGGCCATGCCTTCTTCTCGCTCGGCGTCAACCTGGTCGACGACGACGGCGGTCGCACTTATATCGAAGGCCGCGAGTTCATGTTCAAGGACTTGCCGCCCGATAGCGGGCGCTGGGCGCCGTTCTACGGTAGCGATCCCAAGTCCATCAGCGACCAGACCGCATCGGCCGGCATCGGCTATCACCACGGTCGCTGGTTTGACTATTACTCGGCCAACCTGTTCCTGGCCGATGGCCGCCATTGGCGCCAGGCCTGGCGCGCACGCACCGTCGAGCGGCTGGAAGACTGGGGCTTCAACACGTTGGGCAACTGGAGCGACGAGGCGCTGACGCAGACGCATCATCTGGCCTATACGCGCTCGGTGAACATCGCAGGCGTGTTCGGCAATGTCTCCAGTGGCTACGACTATTGGGGCCGCATGCCCGACCCGTTCGATCCGCGTTTCGCCCAGGCGGCAGAAGCTGCGGCAGCGCAGGCCAGCAAGGACGTGCGCGATGATCCCTGGCTGCTTGGCTACTTCGCCGACAACGAACTGGCCTGGGCCGGACAAGGCCCGCAGGGCCGCTGGGGCCTGGCGCAGGGCACCTTGCGTGGTGAAGCGCGTAGTCCGGCCAAGCAGGCTTTCATCGGTCAGCTGAAGAAGAAGTACGGCACGCCGGCAAAGCTCGCCGCCGCTTGGGGCATCACGCTCGATTCCTGGGACGCGCTGAACGCCACCAACTTTGCCGCGCCCAATCCAGATGACACCCACCCGGCCATTGCCGACGACTACAGCGCCTGGCTGCGCGAGTACGCCGACCAGTATTTCCGCACCGTGGCCCAGGCCATCCACAAGCACGACCCGCATCACCTGTTCCTCGGCGGACGCTTTGCGGTGCAAACACCTGAAGCCGTCGCCTCATGCGCGCAGTACTGCGATGTGGTGAGTTTCAACGCCTATGCCGACGTGCCCGAGCACGCGTTCGATGTCGCGGCGTTCGCCAAGCTCGACAAGCCGGCGCTGATCACCGAGTTCCATTTCGGCTCCGATGATCGCGGTCCGTTCGGCAAGGGCGTGGTGCCGGTGTGGACCGAGCAGCAGCGTGGCGAGGCTTATGCGCGCTATATCGCGGCGGCAGCGGCGGACCCTTCCATCGTGGGCGCGCACTGGTTCCAATATGTGGACCAACCGGTCACCGGTCGCCTGCTCGATGGCGAGAATGCGCATATCGGATTGGTCGCGATTACCGACCACCCGTTCCGGCAGTTCGTGGATGCGGTGCGCGAGGCGAATCGCAAGACGGGGTACTGAGCCGCGTTTTTCCCTCTCGCCTGTGGGGAGAGGGTAGGGTGAGGGGCCAGTCTTGCGATGCCGGTCTGTACAAGCGGGCTCTTTTGAACCCGTCCCGCGAGCACCCACCCCTCACCTCAGTCCTCTCCCGGCAGGGGAGAGGAAGCTGGAAGCTAACCCACCAAGCTCGTCGCGATCCCGACACTCACGGCCATGATCACCCCCACCGCCATGCAAGCACTGGTGGGACGAATGCGATGTGCGTCGATGCGTGGAATAAGTCGCCACAGCACCACCACACCAAGCACCATATCCACCACCAGCGCCCCGCGCAGCAAGGCCGAATTGAACAGCGGCGCAAACGGCGGCCGCACGTGGCCTTCATGCATGGCCACGCCGGTGATGATCAGCAGGCTGATCAGGCTCCAGACCAGGCAAGCAAGGTACGCACGGTTGAACACCACCGGGCAACGCTCGATCCAGCGCAGCACGCTCCACGCGATGATGGCGAAGAACAGCGCGCCGATGCTGCTGTAGAGCACCCACCAGAGCAGGGTGCTGAGTACGGTAAGCAAGGTGGTCACGGGAAATCCTATCAACGGCTAACAAGTTCACCGTCATTCCGGCGAAAGCCGGAATCCAGCGCCCTTACGGCCAGGGCGCTGGGGTGACGAGGTAAGGGGAGGTTACTTGCCGACACGCCGCAGCAGCTTATCCATCAGCCACGCCGGGCCAACCAATAGATAAGCAGGGTCAGTGAGAAAGCTCGGGCGTCGCCCTTCGATGGCATGACCCACGAACTGGCCGATCCACGCCAACACGAACACGCTCACGGCCAATATTCGCAGTGACGTCGGGCCGAGCTGGCGATAAATCAGCTCGGTGAGCAAGGCCAGCAACGCCAGGACAACCAGCAGCGCTGCGCCGAGGCGGTGCGAACGTTTCCAGTACCAGGCAAAGGCCAGCACCAGCATGCCAACGGCCCAGAAGCCTTGTCGGCCCAGGAACGCGGGTACTGGAACGGTCCATACCAGCGCTATCACGCACCACAAGATCAACGGCACGCAGATCCAGTGCAGGATGCGATTGGTCGGGTGCTGGTGATCGGCGCTGTAGCTATCCAGCCAGGGCTGCATGTCGCCCATCAATCGAGCGCGATGCCGGCCAGGCGCTGCAGCGCTTCGGCGTATTTGGCCGAGGTGCCGGCAATGACGTCGGCGGGCACGTGCGGGCCGGGCGCCTGCTTGTTCCAGTCCAGCGTTTCCAGATAGTCGCGCACGAACTGCTTGTCGTAGCTCGGCGGGCTGATGCCTACCTGGTAAGAGTCGGCCGGCCAGAAACGCGAGGAGTCGGGCGTGAGCATTTCGTCCATCACGTAAAGCTTGCCGTTTTCGTCGGTGCCGAACTCGAACTTGGTATCGGCAATGATGATGCCGCGCTCGGCCGCGTAGGCAGCGGCCCACTTGTAGATGGACAACGTAGCTTCGCGTACCTGTTCGGCCAGATCGGCGCCCACGGCGGCCACCACGGCATCGAAGCTCACGTTCTCGTCGTGGTCGCCCACGGCGGCCTTGGTCGACGGCGTGAAGATCGGTTCGGGCAACTGCTGGGCCTGTTGCAGCCCGCTGGGTAGCTTGATGCCGCACAGTGAGCCGGTGGCCTGATAGTCCTTCCAGCCCGAGCCGATGATGTAGCCGCGGGCGATGGCTTCGACCGGCACCGGCTTCAGGCGACGGGTGACCACGGCGCGCTTTTCATACAGCTTCAGATCAGTGCCAGCGGGCAGCACCTCACTCAGCGGCGTGTGCAGCAGGTGGTTGGGCACCAGATGCTCGGTCTTGCCGAACCAGAAGTTGGAAATCTGCGTCAGCATCTCGCCCTTGCCCGGAATCGGGTCGGGCAACACCACGTCGAAGGCTGACAGCCGGTCGCTGGCCACGATGAGCAGGCGATTACCGGAGAGGGCATACACGTCACGCACTTTGCCGCGATGGATCAGCTCCAGGCCGGGCAGGTTCGATTGCAGCAGGGTGGTGGGCACGTTCGTTCGCTCCTGGTGGCCGACCTGGATGCCCAGAACGGCAAGAATGCATACCGGCGCTGCACCGAGAGCCGGCGATCAAGCCCGGCATTGTAACGGGTGACGCCTGTGCGGGAGGTGCGGGCGCGGCGTGTTGCCACCGGGCCATGCTTGCGCCGGCTGCTAGAATCGGCGCTTTTTGAGCCCCGGCTCCGCCCATGGTCCTGTCGTCCCGCCTTGTTCTTGCCCTTACGCTGGCACTGGCCACCGTTGGGCCTGTTGTTGCCGCCGCGCCAGTTAAGCCGGCGCGGCTGGGCTTGTGCGCGGCCTGCCATGGCGAAACCGGCATGGCGCAGATTCCGGGGGCACCCAACTTGGCCGGCCAGCAGCTCGATTACCTGCGCGAAGCGCTCAAGCAATATCGCGATGGCCGCCGCAATGTGCCGCTGATGCGGGCCGCCATTGGTCCGATGAGTGACGCGGACCTCGATGAACTGGCACGCTGGTACAGCGCGCAGACGCCACCACAACAAGGCAAGCCATGACCTTCACCTGGACCCTCTGGTTCGCCCTGTTCGGCCTGATCTTTGGTCACGGCCTGCCCGGCGCCGTGGTCGGCGGCATCACCGGCTTCATCATCGACAGCCTGCGCCAGGGCCAGCGCCGACGCGTCACGCCCCAGGCCGGCGGCTATATCAGCCCGTTGTTCGCCTTGCTGGGCGCGGTGGCCAAGTCCGATGGCCGCGTGTCCGAGGCGGAAATCGCCGTGGCCGAGCGCGTCATGCAGCGCATGGGCCTGGAGCATGAGCAGCGCAAGCTGGCCATCACCGCGTTCAACGCCGGCAAGCAACCCGAATTCAATGTCACCCCGGCTATCGAGGAACTGCGCCGCTGGGTGGGTCTGCGCCGCGACCACGCGTTCCCAGTGTTGGACGTGGTCATCGAAACCGTGCTGGCCGAGGGCAACCCGCCGCCGGAGAAAATGGCCATCCTGCGCCAGCTGGCGTTCGCACTGCGCGTGAGCGACATGGAGCTGATGGCGTTGATGGCCATGAAGGGCTACGCCTGGAACGCCACTGGCGGCTCGCGCGGGCAGGGCTACAGCAACTACGGCAACGGCGGTTACTCGCCGCCCCAGCGCAATACGCAGGGCCCCGACCCGTACACCGTGCTGGGCATCTCGCGCAGCGTGGATGACCGTGCGGTCAAGCGCGCCTATCGCAAGCTCATCTCCGAACACCATCCGGATCGCCTGGGCGACCTGCCCGAAGCCATGCGCAAGCAAGCCGAATCGCGCGCCAGCGAGATCAATGCGGCCTACGAGCGGATCAAGGCCGAGCGCGGCTTCAAATAGACTTTGCGCTGACCTGCAGGAGCGCACCCTGTACGAGCCCAGCCACCCTGTTCGCCTCAGGTCGCGCACCTCATGGCACTCCAAAGGAATCCGACTCATGAGCAAGCAATCCAACGTCATCGCCCCTTCGATCCTCTCCGCCGATTTCGCCCGGCTGGGTGAGGACACCGCCAAGGCGCTGGCCGCTGGTGCCGACTGGGTGCATTTCGACGTGATGGACAACCATTACGTGCCCAACCTCACCATGGGCCCGATGGTGCTCAAGGCGCTGCGCGATTACGGCATTACGGCGCCGATCGACGTGCACCTGATGGTCAAGCCAGTGGATCGCATCGTGCCGGACTTCGCCAAGGCTGGCGCCAGCGTAATCAGCTTTCACCCGGAAGCGAGCGAGCACGTCGATCGCACCATTGGCTTGATCAAAGATTCGGGCTGCAAGGCCGGCCTGGTGTTCAACCCGGCCACGTCGCTGAGCTGGCTGGACTACGTGATGGACAAGCTCGACCTGATCCTGTTGATGTCGGTCAACCCGGGCTTTGGTGGGCAGAAGTTCATCCCCTCCGCGCTGGACAAGCTGCGCGAAGTGCGTCGCCGCATCGATGAGAGTGGTCGGGATATCCGCCTGGAGATCGATGGCGGCGTCACGGCGGCCAATATTGGCGAGATTTCTGCCGCGGGGGCCGACACCTTCGTGGCCGGCTCGGCCATCTTCAACGCGCCCGATTACCGGGCCGTAATCGAGGCCATGCATCAGAACCTGGGTGCCGTGCGGGCCTGAATCGGCGAGATGCCGGGGCCAGATAGAAAAATCCCGGCGCAATCCGCGCCGGGAGAAATTCGTCGGAACGACGTGTGAGGAGACCACAGGTAGCCTCGAATCCACGGCAAGAATCCGTGGCTACCGGGATATAGGACCGGCATTCGCCGATTTGGTTCCCTCGTCACGCAAGATTGTTCAAGCGCGCAAAAAAATCCCCGCCGAAGCGGGGAAGGAACGTGCCCACAGGGTTGGACGAGATACTTAAAGAGGTTGCCAGTCGGGACCGGGCTCATCGGCCCCGGCGGCTGGCGCGCGTCCGTGCACACCAGCCGCCTCCATGCCTTCCACGGCGGGTGACAGGAAACCGAAATTCAGCGCGGTATCGCGGTGCATGAGAAAGCAGCTCAGTGCAGGCTCATGACCAGGCCGAGCACCAGTGCGCCCAGCGCCAGCACCACCCGCAGCGGCTCGAAGCCATGCAGCTCGGCGTTGGGATCGACAGGGGGTTGGCCGGAGGGGCGCATGGGTGACTCCTTGGTAGACGACTTCATTTGGCGAGTACCGGCTGCGCCTGCCGGGACCCGAAAATGGCAGGACGCGGGCAAGATCGGCCATCGGCCTGACAGGTCTTTCCGCGTGCCGTCGTAAGAATATGCGCTAGAGTGGCTTGGCCTCCATCCAGCGAAGGGACCTTCGTGATGATTAAGAGCGCTGCATTTGGTCTGCTGGCTTCGTTCCTGGTGCTTGCCGATGGCTCGGCCCAAGCCGGTTATGCACCGCAAGTTCCCTCGACTTCACCGCCGGGCGTTGCTGACTTCAAGCAGGACAACACCCTGGCCGAGGTAGCTCAGTCTTATTGCGCTCGCGGGTTGGAGCGCTACCTGCCGGGCAGCTATTACTACTGCGTGGGACGCCGCGCCCTTGCCAATGGCCATCCGGCCAAGAGCGTGGCCGCGCTGGAACAGGCGGCCCGCTGGGGCAGCAAGCAGGCCCAGTTCTTGCTCGGCGTGGGTTATCTCAAGGGCGACAACGCGCCACTCGACCGGGCCCGTGGCCTGGCGTGGCTGGCGCTGGCGGCCGAGCGCAAGGACGTGGTCTACCTTGGCGTGCTCAAGTCGGCCCTGGCGCAGGCCAGCGACGCTGAAAAAGCGCGTGGCAATGCGCTTTACGAGGCCATGTTCAGTACCTATGCCGACGACGTGGCGGCACGTAGGGCCGAGCGTCGTTTCCAGCGTGAGCGCGACATGCTTGTGCGTAATGAAGCTTTCGGGGTTGAGGTGTGTATCGCCGGACTGAACGTGTTCCAGATCGAGGCCGCGTGGGACATCGGCGGGAGGGAAAACAATTTCTGTCCGAGCCGTCAGCCGGTCTGGCAGGTGGCGCAACGGGTGGATGTGTATGCCGCCCAACTGTTCCAGGGATGGGCCGGACATGTAACCGTAGGTAATCTGCAGAAGTTGTCGCGCCAAGGCAAATAAGCTGTGGCGCCACGCCGCGCGGCAAATGGCGAAACGCGGGCAGTGCGCGGCAACGGCTTGCGCGCCGGGGTCGCACGCTTCACGCTGCGCGCCATTGCCAAACCGGAGTAAGCCATGGGCCGAAGTATCGCCATCGTCGAGGACGAGCCGCTGATC
>OUWB010000020.1_pt2 | contig 20300 bp, 22 predicted proteins | sample 1779821 | NCBI WGS metagenome assembly OUWB01 (sample SAMEA3914806, study PRJEB12502) | metagenome | biome: forest; material: soil | place: Canada | collected 2011-08-03 | depth 0.1 m
TTCCGCGAAGGCAAGATCAAGTAGTCTGCCCTTGCTTGAAAGATCGTTCGTCGGGCATCCCCCCCCTCGCCCGGCGGACTGCGGAAGCCGCGCCTTTGAGTCCCCCTAAACTCGGCGCGGCTTTTTCGTGCGCGTTTGGCCAGAAAATCCTGAAGTCCGTGTTTTTCCGTGTTTTCCGTGGCAAAAACCTTGCGGACCGGTCAGCAGCGCAAAAAGGCTAAGATTGGCCACGGAAAACACGGAAAAACACGGACTTCAGGCTGATTCCCAAGACCTGAGTGACCATCGAACAAATGCGCTGGGCGCGATTTTCGCGAGTGATTAAGCCGCCGAGCGGGCGATGACGCGGTTGCGGCCCGAGGTCTTGGCCTCGTAAACACCTTCATCAGCGCGCTTGAGCAGGGCTTCGGGCGAATCACCCAGGCCCGTCGAGGTCGACACCCCGACCGATACCGTCACGTCGAGCTTGCGGCCGTCACCCAGGATGAAGGGCGCATCGGCGACCTGCTGGCGCACGCGTTCGGCGATGTGCATGGCGTCGGCCGGATTGGTTTCCGGCATCAGCACGACGAATTCCTCGCCGCCGTAGCGGCAGGCCATGTCGATGGCGCGCACATTGAGGCCGAGCCGCCGGGCGAATTCGCGGATCACCTCGTCGCCGGCATCGTGGCCATAGGTGTCGTTGACCAGCTTGAAATGGTCGATATCGAGCAGCAGCAGCGACATGGCCTCGCCGCCGCGGATATGCCGCGCCATGGCCAGGTTCAGCTGATGGTCGAGGAAGCGGCGGTTATTCAGCCCGGTCAGGGCGTCGGTCACGGCCAGTTCCAGGCTGCGGTCCAGCGAGGTGCGCAAGAAGTCGGCATAGCGCTTGCGGCGGATCTGCGTGCGGGCGCGGACCTTCAGCTCCTGCATGTCGATCGGCTTGGGCGTGATGTCGTTGACGCCGAGGTCGAAGCCCTTGAGCATGATGCGGCGGTCGTCGGGATCGGCGATGGCCAGCACCGGCTTTTGGCGCGTCGCTTCGGCCGAGCGCAGATTCGCCATGAAACGCAGCGGATCGAAGGCCTTGGCCGTCAGGTTGAGCACGACCAGGTCGACACGGCCGGCGGCGATCTTCAGCGCGCGGGCGGGATCGGTTTCGAAAGCGCAGCGATGATCCTGGCCCAGTTGCGCCATGATGCGTTCGGCCTGGCGTTCGTTGTCGTCGACGATCAGCACATTGCCGCTGGCCGATATCTGGCGCGCCAGCAGGTCGGCATTGGACAGGCCGACGCGGCGCGACGAGGCTTCACGCGCGCGCAGTTCGTCGATCAGTTGCTTCAGCCGGGCCAGGGCGCGCACACGCGCCATCAGCAGGACGTCGTCGACCGGCTTGGTGAGAAAGTCGTCGGCGCCGGCTTCCAGCCCCGACAACCGGTCCTCGCGGCCGTCGAGCGCGGTCAGCAGTATGATCGGGATATGGCAGGTCTCGGCGCTGTCCTTCAACTCGCGGCAGACGGCGAAACCGTCGATACCGGGCATCATGACGTCGAGCAGGATGATGTCGGGCTGGGTCGCTTCCGCCAGTCTGATCGCCTCGCGGCCGTCATGGGCGGTGAGCACGTCATAATATTCCGCTTCCAGCTTGGCCTGGAGCAGACGAACATTGGCGGGAATATCGTCGACGATGAGGACGCGAGCGGGCACGCGGGTCTCCGGTTTATCCGAGGTATTTACGGACCGTATCGAGGAAATGGCTGACGGAAATAGGCTTGGAAATATAGGCTTCGCAGCCGCCCTGCCTGATCCGCTCCTCGTCGCCCTTCATGGCGAAGGCGGTGACGGCGACCACGGGAATATGCGACAGTTCGTCGTCCTCTTTCAGCCACTTGGTGACTTCGAGGCCGGAAATCTCGGGAAGCTGGATGTCCATGAGAATCAGATGCGGCTGATGCTTGCGCGCCAGCGACAGGGCGGAGAGGCCCTCGCCGGTCTGAAACGTCTCATAGCCCTGCGCATCGAGCAGGTCGTGAAACAGTTTCATGTTCAGTTCGTTGTCCTCGACGATGAGAACGCGCTTGCTGCTCATTACAGACCCTTTTGACATCTGGCGCCGGATGATTCTGTCCCGCGCGATGCCTTTATTCCACCGGCTTATTGTCGATATGGCGGCCGCTTCTGGGCCGTCCTGATGACATTGGGTTCTACAGGGACTCTCTTAAGGTGAGGTGAAAGGAAAGGTAACAGAAGGTAAAGATCGTGATTTCTACAGGGTTTCCGCATAACGCGATTCCGCCGGACGCGTGGTAAAGGAAGACCAGGGCGGACACCAAAGCCTCAGGTTGCAATTTCCATGAAGCATGCGCTTGCGGTCGCGCGCCGCTTTTGAATCGGCTATAGGAGCGCAAAACCGGAGGTCCGCGCCATGTCCAATGCCGATGCCAAACTCAAAGCCCTGGGCCTGGTCCTGCCCGTGCCCGCGTCACCCGTGGCCAACTACGTGCCCTTCGTGCGCACCGGCAACCACATTCATATTTCAGGCCAGCTGTCCAATGACGGCACCGGCCGCATCAAGGGCACGCTGGGCGTCGATCTGAGCGTCGAGGACGGCGTCGCCGCGGCGCGCATCTGCGGCGTCAATCTGCTGGCCCAGATGAAGGCGGCCGCGGGCGGCGATCTCGACAATGTGGTGCGGGTGGTCAAGCTCAACGGTTTCGTCCAGGCCGGGCCCGACTTCTATGATATTCCCAAGGTAATCAACGGCTGCTCCGACCTGATGGTCGAGGTGCTGGGCGACGCCGGCCGCCATGCCCGCTCGGCGGTCGGCATGTACAAAATTCCGCTGGGCTTCGCCGTCGAGATCGACGCGCTGATCGAGGTCATGGACCGGCGCTAACGTCCCGGTGTCGCCACCATCATCGGCACGGCGCCACTCACGGAATCGCGCTCGTTCTCGGTTGTCAGGACGATCGCCACGTCCCGCCGCTCAAAACTGATACGGAACGGACCGACCTTCTTCAGCACGGGCAATGGCGAAGACATCGCTTTGCCGTCCGCCCCGATCAGATAGAGTCCGTCCAGCCCGACCGCCAGCAGGTGGTCGCCAGAAGCCGCAAGCCCAAAAAACGCCATGGTCGGATAGGCGTCGTCATCCGATAGCGATATGTTCGGATAGCGTTGACCGATCTGCCTGCGGTACAGCAGCTTGATCCGGCCGCCGCAAACCTTGACGATACGGCCGTTGGTGACGATGTGCACCAAGCCGACGGCCGCGGCAATACAATCCGGTTGCCCGGGCGCCACCACCAATCCGTTGACCGGATCGCAACTCGCGTTGAGCAGGCCGCCGCATCCGTGCGGCGGCGCGTCAGAGATAACGGACACCTTTCCCGCCACGCGGTCGATGCGGTTCAATCCGCCGCCCCATTCGCCGCGGTTAAAGCCTACATAGACCGCATTCGACGTCATCAATGTAGACGCCACCCCATAGCCGACCTTTTCGGACAGTTGTGTCGCCTTGATTTTCTGTCCTGATACCGCGATCAGCCGGGTAGCGGTCAAAACAGTTTCACCATCGATCCCACACATCAGGGCCAGCGGCACCTCGCCTTTCGCAGGCAAAGTCATTTGCTGCGACCACTGGCCGTTCCCGCGCGCCCAGACGATCCATTCAGCGGGCGTGTTCCCTTTCGCTGACAATGCGACAAAACCCGAAGGGGATTGACATATATCGAAAATGGGAGCGTTGCCCGGAACAAATTCCTGCCGATCCGTGGTATCACCCGGGCGCACACTGAATAACTGGCCGGCGTCGGATAGCAGCCACAGCCGGGCCTCGGCGTAGACGCCGCGAACCAGTGCCTCTTCCTGACCCTGCCGTACTGGCTCGATCGCCGCCGCCTCTACCGGTAGCAGCACGAGTAACGCCGCCCAAATAAATGTTGTACGTTTCATCTATCCCCCCAAAGTCGTGAAATAATACAGCTGGCGGCGCGGCATTGACAAGCCACCGCGCCGGTTGCAGTTTCGACAAACTGTGACCGGAGCCCCTGCATGACCGTTGACGACGCCCATCCGCCGAAGGGGGAGAAATCCTTTCTCGGCCATCCATTCGGTCTGATCTTCCTGGTCTTCGCCGAGGCGTTCGAGCGGTTTTCCTATTACGGCATGAAGGCCTTGTTGCCGCTGTACCTGACGCACTGGCTGCTGTTGCCCGGGCACGTCAAGGAGGTCATCGGCTTCGCGCCGTTTCGCGGCTTCGTCGAACATTTCAGCGGGCCCTTGCAGCCGGCGGCCCTGTCGTCGGTGATCGTCGGGCTGTACGGCTTTACCTATCTTACGCCGTTGGCGGGGGGCTTGATCGCCGACCAGTGGCTGGGCCGGCGCAATACCGTCACCATCGGCGCCATCATCATGGTCTTCGGCCACTTCCTGATGGCCTTCGACCAGTCGTTCCTGATCGCCATGGTGCTGATTCTGCTGGGCGTCGGTTGCTTCAAGGGCAATATTTCCAGCCAGGTCGGCGCGCTGTACGGCCCCGACGACTTCCGCGCCGGTACGGCGTTCCAGATCTTCTACCTCATATTCAATATCGCCGTCATCGTGGCACCGATCGTGTGCACCGGCATGAGCAATTTCGGCTGGAGCCTGGGGTTCGGCGCCGCCGGGGTGAGCATGGCGCTGGGTCTCCTGGTCTATCTCAGCGGCCGGCAGTGGCTTCCCAAGGAACCGCCGCGAAAAAAGGCGGCGCGCGCGCCGCAACCGCCCTTGACCCAGCGTGACTGGCAAAAGATCGGACTGCTATTGCTGCTTCTGCCGCTGACCGGCGCGGCGCTGGTGATGAACGAACAGATATTCAACAACTATCTCACCTGGGGCAACGACGCTTTCAACCTGCACTTCTTCGGCAAGGACCAACCGGCCAGTTATCTGGTCTCGGTCGACGCCACCATGTCGATGATCTTCCTGTCGGCCTCGATCGTCTTCTGGCGCTGGTACGCCATGCGCTGGAAGGAACCGGACGAAATGGCCAAGATGGCGCTGTCCGGCGTTTTCGCCGCGGTCGCCCCTCTGGCCCTGGTCGCCGCAGCCATGAGCGTCCACGACGGCCACAAGGCCTCGCTGTGGTGGGCCATTCTGTTCGAGGTGTTCAACGACATCGGCTTCGCCAATCTGGTTCCGGTCGGGCTGGCGCTCTATGCCCGCGTCGCGCCGCAGCAGGTCAACGGCACGATGATCGGCGTCTATATGGGCACCTTTTTCGTCGCCGACATGGCCGCGGGCGCGCTCGGCACGCTCATGCCGTCGCTGGGACCGACCAACTTCTGGGGCCTGCATTTCATCATCGTCGCCGTGGCGGCGGCGGCACTGTTCGTCTTCTGGCGCGTGTTCCACCGCATCCTGGCGCCTTACAGGGTCTAGGTTGAGCGCCGTTATTGTGCACCCGCGGCAAGGGTGATAGCGTCGGGCAACCGGAGGGTTTCTCATGCGTCTTCTGCCTTTGCTCGCCGCCCTGTTGACCGTCCCGATGGCGCTTCCCGCAGCCGCCGCGCCCGATCCTTCCGGCGACGGCGAGCCCGCCTTCCGTGCCTTGTTCAAGGAATTGATCGAGACCAATACCGAGCATTCGGTCGGCTCGTGCAGTCTGGCCGCGCAGCAGATCGCGGCGCGGCTGAAGGCGGCCGGCTATACCGACGCCGACATCCATCTGTTCGCGCCGGACAGCGCGCCCAAGGACGGCGGCGTCGTCGCCACCTTGGCCGGCAGCGATGCCAAGGCCAAGGCGGTGCTGCTGATGGCCCACCTCGACGTGGTCGAGGCCAAGCGCGCCGACTGGACCCGCGATCCGTTCACCCTCTATGAGGAAAACGGCCAGTTCTACGGCCGCGGCGTCGCCGACGACAAGGGCGAGGCCGCCATCTTCGCCGATCTGATGATCCGCTATAAGCAGGAAGGCTATCGCCCGCGGCACACGATCAAGCTCGCCCTGACGTGCGGCGAGGAGACCGAGGGCGTGTTCAATGGCGCCCAGTGGCTTTCCACCACGCACAAGGACTGGATCGACGCCGGCCTGGCGCTGAACGAAGGCATTTTCGGGCAGCTCGACGCCAACGGCAAGCGCTTCACCTTCGATATGGAAGCGGCCGAAAAGGTCTATCAGGACTTTACGCTGGAGACCGTCAATCCCGGCGGCCATTCATCCCTGCCCCGCCCGGACAACGCCATAGACGAGATGGCCACGGCGCTGCTGAAGGTGCAGACCTATGAATTCCCGGTGCAGCTCAATGACGCCACGCGCGGCTACTTCACCGGTATGGCCAAGATCGTCGGCGGCGAGGACGGCGCGGCCATGACGGCCATCGTCGCCGATCCCAACGACAAGGCGGCCGATGCCCGGTTATCGAAAAATACCCGATGGCACGCCCTGCTGCGCACCACCTGCGTCGCCACGATGATCGACGGCGGCCATGCGCTGAACGCGCTGCCGCAAAGCGTCAAGGCCAATATCAATTGCCGCATGATGCCGGGCACCAAGGCCGAAAGCGTGCTCGCCACCCTGGCGTCCGTCGTCGACGATGCCAAGGTCAAGGTCAGCCTGCACGGCGACGTCAGTCCGGGCACATCCGCCCCGCCGCTGGGCCCCGACGTGATGGGACCGATCACCCAGGCCGCCGCCGAAGTCTATCCCGGCACGCCCGTTCTGCCCGGCATGGAAACCGGCGCGTCGGACCAGATCTACACAACCGCCGCCGGCATCCCTACCTATGGCATCTACGGTTTCTTCGAAGGCGAGGACCAAGGCAATATCCACGGGCTCAATGAGCATGTGGGGGTGCAATCGCTGATGGACGGCCGCAGGTTCTTCTACAAACTGGTCAAGCTCTATACGCAATAAATGAACGCGCTTACGCTCAGCCTGCACAACCGCATCGACGAGATCGGCGCCGAGGCGTGGGATCGCCTGCGCCCCGGCGGCAATCCGTTCAATTCCTATGCCTATCTGCATGCTCTGGAAGCGACGGGCTGCATCGACGGGCGCACGGGCTGGCAACCCGTGCATCTCGCCTTGCGCGACGACACGGGGCTGATCAAGGGCGTCATGCCGCTCTACGTCAAACAGCATTCGATGGGCGAATACGTCTTCGACCAGTCGTGGGCGCGCGCCTACGAACAGGCCGGCGGCGCCTACTATCCCAAGCTCCAGGGCGCCATACCGTTTACCCCGGTGACCGGCGCGCGGCTGCTAAGCCCTGATCCCTTGATCCGCCAGGCCCTGGCGGAAGCGGCCATCAGGGTTTGCGACCAGAACCGGCTGTCGTCATTGCACGTCACCTTTCCGCTCGAGAGCGAATGGCAGGCCCTGGGAGAGATGGGTTGGCTGCTGCGCCAGGACCAGCAGTTCTGGTGGGACAATGACGGCTATGCGACCTTCGACGATTTTCTGGGCCAGCTGTCGTCCAATCGGCGCAAGGTCATTCGCCGCGAACGCCGCGACGTCCAGGCGGTCGTGCAGATGCGCACGGTCAGCGGCAACGATATCACCGAGGCGCATCTCGACGCGCTCTACGGCTTTATCGAGAACACCTACGACCGCAAATGGGGCACGGGCTCGCCCTACCTGACGCGTGACTTTTTCTCCCAGGCGCGCCAGACCATGGGCGACGCGATGGTGCTGATCTTCGCCTATGACGGCGCCGAGGCCATCGCCGGGGCGATCAATTTCGTTGGCGACGACACACTTTACGGCCGCCAATGGGGCTGCACCGTCGAGGTGCCGTTCCTGCATTTCGAGGTCTGCTACTATCAGGCCATCGACTTCGCCATCGCGCGGGGCTTGAAGCGCGTCGAGGCGGGCACCCAGGGTGAGCACAAGCTGAGCCGCGGCTACCTGCCCCACCCCGTCTATTCGGCGCACTATATCCGCGACAAGCGGCTGCGCGAGCCGGTGGCGCGCTTCCTCGACAGCGAGCGCGAGGCGGTGAGCGAGCATATGCATATGCTGGAGGAAGAAGCGTCGCCGTTCAAGAAGGGAACGCCGGAATGAAATCATGGTTTCTCATTTTAGGCTGCCTGGCTTTGACCGCGTGCGGCGCCCCGGTGCGGCGCGAAAAGCTGGAAGCCAGTTATGTGCTGTTCGCAGCGGACGTCCCGGAAGACCTGTCGATCTGCCGAGCCGTGCACGATGGCTGTATCGGCGGGATACCGGCGACGATCTCGGCAGTCGGGATGGATGGCCGCTATATCGCCGCCGCACAACATCCCGGCAACAACAAAGCGATAACTCAATACTATTTCATCGACCTGACCGTGCCTCAATCAGAACTGAACGGGATTACCGGACCGCTGTCTCAAGCCGAATTCGACGCAAGAAGCCGGGATCTCGACCTGCCCCGATTGAAATGGACGGTCGGTGGCGACTACGCATTGGAACGCCCTTACAAACTGTCCAACTATTGGCCGTAGTGATAGAGTGACGGCCATGCGCTACCAGACCTATGCCGCCTTTTTCGACTTTTATCTCAGCGAACACCGCCACCCGCTGACCCGCGCCCTGCACTATCTCGGCTCGACGTTCGGCCTGTTGGCGCTGTTTCTAACCCTGCGCACCGGCAATCTTTTATGGATACCGGCGGGTCTGGTGGCTGGCTACGGCTGCGCCTGGATCGCTCATTTCTTCATCGAGCATAACCGGCCGGCGACCTTCAAATACCCGCTATGGTCGTTTATGGGCGACTATCATATGTATTTTCTATGGCTAGCGGGACGATTGGACAAGCGCCGCGCCCGCGCCGAAGACACCTTGGCCGCCGCAGAGGCCCATGGAAATAGCTCAAAAGGCGCGCGCGTGGCTCCCCCTGACCCTTGACCGCAAGGCGCTGCACCCTTATGCCAACGGCCATTGATCACCGGGAGAGTCGCCATGCATATCGCTGCTTTCGCCCTTGTCGCTCTGGGACTGGTTCTAACGCCCGGCCCGAATATGATCTATCTCGTGTCGCGAACGATCAGCCAGGGCCGTCGAGCCGGCTATATGTCGCTGAGCGGTGTCTTCATCGGCTTTGTCATCTACATGCTGCTCGCCGTCTTCGGCATTACCGCCATGTTGATGGCGGTGCCGTTCGCCTATGACGTCCTGCGTATCGGCGGCGCGATCTACCTGCTATGGCTGGCTTGGCAAGCAATCAAACCGGGCGGCAAGGCGGTGTTCGATGTGCGCGAACTGCCCGCCGACAGCCCGCGCCGGCTGTTCACCATGGGTTTCTTGACGAATCTGCTGAACCCCAAGGCCGCTGTGCTGTATTTGAGCCTGCTGCCGCAGTTCATCGACCCGAAGGCGGGCCATGTGCTGGTGCAATTGCTGACGCTCGGCTGCGTGCAAATCCTGATTTCGATGTCGGTCAACGGGCTGATCATCTTCGGCGCCGGTACCGTGGCCGCGTTCCTGGGCTCGCGGCCGTCATGGATCAAGGTACAACGCTGGGTTATGGCTACGGTTTTGGGCGCCTTGGCGGTGCGTTTGCTGGCGGACAGCCGCCGCTAAGCATATCCACAACTATATCAACGGCTTGCCGAATGCTTCCTGCTAACAGGAAGCAAGAAGACTTGTCAAAATCGATTCCGTATATCAGGAATTTTCTCCATCCACGCGAAGATGGCCGAACCAAACTTCCAGGCTAATCGCCTGTTTTTCCATGTTTTTGGCACGGACCACGGCCTCCTCGTCGCGTCCCCAGGTTTCGGCCTGGAAATTTTCGCCGATGCGCGACACCGCGAAGGCTTCGGCGCCGGCAAGGCGACCGCAATGCAAGGCCAGGGCGAGCACGACCGAGCCTAACAACGGAATGGCCGACATCAATCCCGTCTGTTCGAAGGCCGTCATCGCGCGCACCCTGGCCTCAAGACGCGCCAAGGTTTCGGCCGGCTGCGAGGTATGGATCAAGGTCGTATTCTGATGGATGACGAGCCCCTCGCCCGCCGCCCAGTCGAGCCATGGGCGCCACGCGGCGGCTTCGCGCTTGATTAAGGCCTGGGGGTAGTCCGACGGATAGACCAGCAGATCGGTTTCCGCGTAGCGCAGGACTTCGGTCACGGTCTCATCGACGACGGTCGGCATGCGGTCGATGGCGGTGAACGCCAGCCGCGTCAGCGGCATGGCCTCGAAGGCGATATGATCGGTGACGGCATCCCATTCGGCCTGGATCGCTTCGGCGAGACGCAGGTTCGGCACGACCATCGGCGCTCCGCCCGGCGCCTTGACCGAGCGGCCATCGAGCCAAACCCCGAAGCCGCCTTCGGCCGCTTCAACCGTGCTGGCCTTCCAGAAACGCTTGGGCCGGAAGCCCAGTTGGTCCGTGCGCTTCGACGGCACAGCGTCGGGATTATGCTTTGAAATGAAATTGTTAGGCGTCATTGTACGGCCGTATTACCCGTCACGCCCCCGCACTCGGCGCGTTTAAACATATGTAAAACTCGTTTTAATTCAGCGAAATCGGCGACGATGTCGTCCGTGCCGGCGGCGACCAATTCCTCGACCGTATGAAAACCCCAGGTGACGCCGATCGCTCGCACCCCGGCGTGGCGCGCCATAATGATGTCGTGGGCGGTATCGCCGATCATCACGGTGTGCTCAGCCGCGAACCCCAGGGTTTCCATATTGCGGTTCAGCATGTGGGGATGTGGCTTGGACGGACCGTCATCGGCGCAGAAGGTGCAGTCGAAGACGTCTCGCCAGCCATGAACCTCGAGATTGCGTTCGACCCCGCGGCGCGATTTCCCGGTCGCCATGCCGATCGCCCATCCCTCTGCCTTGAGCTCCGCCAGCAGATCCGCGACGCCGTGATACAGGGGCTCGACAAAGTCGGGGTCGGCGTGGAAGCGGGTAAAGGTGCTTTTGTAAGCCTCCACATAGGCATGGACCGTCGGCGCGTCGAGATCGGGCCGCATCTGCGCCATGGCTTCGGTCAGGGACAGGCCGACGATCGCCCGCACATCCTCATAGGTCGGCGGCGCAACGCCGATCTCATTGGCCGCCTCGACCATGGCGCTCAGAATCGACGCTCGGCTATCGACGAGCGTGCCGTCGACATCAAACACGGCAAGTTTTTGTTTGCGTTCAATCGCCACGCAGGCTCTCCTCGCAACGGCTCGGGCGGGCAGTCGCCCTTGCCGAAAGCTTCGCTTTCGGAAGTTTGCCCCTCATCGCCGAGACTTCTTCTTTTGGGCAAAGGGCTCGGGCTCGGCGTCGTGAATCTCGAAACCGAAGCGGTCGAAGCCGGCCTTGATCACCGGATCGAGTGGCGCCTCGACGATCAGGGTGCCTTCGGTCGGATGCGGCAGTTCGATACGGCGGTGATGCAGTTGCAGGCCCAGGCCTTCGGACAGCGCCTTGCTGGCCTCATCGCCGTATTTCGGATCCCCAAGGATGCTGTGGCCGATGGCCTGCATGTGGGCGCGCAACTGATGGGTGCGGCCGGTATGCGGGCGCAGCGCCATCCACGACACCCGCGGGCCGGCGCGACCGATGGTGACGTATTCGGTCTCGGCCGCCTCGGCGCCCGGTTCCTTGGGGTCGGCCGGCTGGACGATTTCACGGTCGTGGAAGCCCTTCTTGACCAGGGGGGTGTCGATATAGCCCTCTTCCGGCTTGGGATTGCCGGCGACCAGGGCCCAATAGGTCTTATTGGCCCGGCGCTTGGCGAAGGCGCCGGCCAGACGCGCCGCGGCCGCCGGCGACTTGCCGAGCAGCAGCACGCCCGACGTATCGCGGTCGAGACGATGGACCAGACGCGGCCGTTCCAGCCCCTCGCCCCACGCCGACAACAGGCGGTCGACGTGGTTCTTGGTCTTGGTGCCGCCCTGGACCGCCAGGCCCGCCGGCTTGTTGATGGCGATGACATCCTCGTCTTCGTACAACACCAGCGAGCGGGCGTATTTGATCTCCTGCGGGCTCAACAAGGCACGCTCGCGCTTTTGCTGATCCTCGGCCGGCGCCTCCGGTAGGGGCGGCACGCGCACTTGCGAACCGACGGCCAGGCGGGTGTCGGCCTTGACGCGACCGCCGTCGACGCGCACCTGGCCCGAGCGCAGCAGCTTGTTCAATTGCACGTGGTTGATGTGCGGCCACCGGCGCTTGAAGAAGCGGTCGATGCGGATGCCGTCCTCGCCGTCGGTCACGTACAGGGTTTTAACTTCGCGGCTCATCCGGCCACCTTTCGCATAACAATCAAGCCCAGCGCCACACCGCCGACCGCCAGCACCACCGACAGCACAGTATAGCCCAGGGCCATAAGATAATGACGGCGTTCGAGCATGAACACCGTTTCCAAAGAAAACGACGAGAACGTCGTGAATCCGCCCAGCACGCCGATGCCGAGGAACAGGCGCCACCGTTCGACGTCGACATGGCCTTTCAAGGGGCCGAACAAGGCGCCCATGAGCAGCCCCATCAACAGTCCGCCCAGCAGATTGGCGATGAAGGTGCCGATTGGCCATTCCGACGTCGGCCACAGGCCCCGCGTCCAGTTGCTCAGGCCATATCGCGCCAGAGAGCCGACAGCGCCGCCAACCAAGACCAAAATGATGTTGATCATGGCGCCTCATACCCCTCTTGGCGGCAAACCGATAGTCCTCTAAGGTTTTTTGCACGGCCTACTGGGGAGAATCCATGAGTCTTTACAGCGAATACGATCCCAAGAACATCTTCGCCAAGATCCTGAGCGGCGAGATTCCGTGCGCCAAGGTCTATGAGGACGCTCGGGTGCTCAGCTTCATGGACGCCTTTCCGCAGTCGAAGGGCCATACATTGGTCGTGCCCAAGGTCAAGGCGTGCAACCTCTTCGATATTTCCTCGGAAAACCTGCAGAACCTGATCGCCCAGACCCAGAAGATCGCCCGCGCCGTGCGCGACAGCCTGCAGCCCGACGGCATCCAGATCATGCAGTACAATGGCGACGCCGGCGGCCAGACGGTCTTTCATATCCACTTCCATATCATCCCGCGCTGGCACGACATGACGCTCAAAGCGCACGCCAAGGGGGTCATGGCCGACCTCAAGGACCTCAACGATACGGCGACCCGTATTAAAGCAAAGCTTTGATCTTTTATGGCGTTTGGGGTAAGCAAGCCTTTGAAATATGAGGTCTGCCCATGTTCTACGTCTTACGCCATGGCCAGACCGACTGGAACGCCCAGGCGCGATTGCAGGGCTCGACCGACATCCCATTGAATGAAACCGGCCGCGCCCAGGCCCGCGTGGCGGCGGAGATTCTCGACGGTCTCGGCATTACGCGCATCGTCGCCTCGCCCCTGTCACGCGCGCTGGAAACGGCGCAGATCGTAGGCCGCAAGCTCGGCCTGACTCCCCAGATCGACGCTCGCCTGATCGAGCGCAATTTCGGCCTGTTCGAAGGACTGACGCTCGACGAGGTGCGCCGCGAACGCGTCGAGATGCGCGCGCACATGAACCCGCAAGCCGATATCGACGGCAAGCACTATCCCGACAATGCCGAGCCCTTGGCCGCGGTCATCGACCGGGTCTATGCCTGCGTCAGCGAATGCCGCCAGGGCGACAACTGCCTGTTCGTCTGCCACGGCATTCCGTTTCGCGCCATTTCGCGCAAGTTCCTGGGGGAAATGTATTCCAGCCCCAATGCCGCACCCGTGCGCTTCGAGGAAAGCGGCGGTCGCTGGCGCATGATCGCGCTTGACCCGGAAAACGCGCCGATCCCGCAGGTCTACAACGCCACGACGTCCATGGGGCGGATTTAGACCGTTTCCATGACCGGCGTTTCCGCCTTGCGCATCAGGGGCAATCCGGCGAACAGTTCGACCGAGCGCAGGCGCGCGCCGATATCGTGGATCGGCATGGAGACGATCAGCTCATCGGCCTGGGTCTGGTCGAGGAACGACGCCAACCGGCGTTCGATGGTCTCGGGCGCGCCGACCATGGCGTAGCGCAGCATGTGGTCGACCATCACCGTCTCGTCGGGCGTCAGTTCGGCGACGGCGTCGTAGCTTGGCTTCGGGAACGGCTTTCGCACATTGCGACGCAGATTGGCGAAGGACTGCCGCATCGAGGTATAGAGGAACTCGGCCTCGGCATCGCTGGCGGCGGCCACGCCCATGACGCCGACCATGGTATGGGGCTTGGTCAGTGTGTCGGACGGCTTGAAATGGGTGCGGTAGATGTGCAGCGCCTCGAACAGAAGCTCCGGCGCGAAGTGCGAGGCGAAGGCATAGGGCAGGCCCAGAGCGCCGGCCAGTTGCGCGCTATAAAGGCTGGAGCCCAGCAGCCAGATCGGCACATGGGCGTTCATGCCGGGCACGGCCAGGATGCGTTGACCGTCCCCTGGCGCGCCGAACAGGGCCTTCAACTCGAGAATGTCTTGCGGGAAGCTGTCGACGCCCGCGTCCATGTTCCGGCGCAGCGCCCGGGCGGTGGCCATGTCGGTGCCGGGCGCGCGGCCGAGGCCAAGGTCGACTCGGCCCGGGAACAGGGCTTCCAGCGTGCCGAACTGCTCGGCGATCACCAGGGGCGAATGGTTGGGCAGCATGATGCCGCCCGAGCCGATGCGGATCGATTTCGTCGCCTGGCCGACATGGCCAATGACGATCGACGTCGCCGCCGAGGCGATACCCGGCATGCCGTGGTGTTCGGCCAGCCAGTAGCGGCTATAGCCCTGCGCTTCGGCGGTTTGGGCCATGCGCGCCGAATTGGCCAGGGCGTCCGAGACGGTGAAGCCTTCGGAAATTTGTGACAGGTCGAGGATGGAAAAAGGAATGGGCATGGATGGAACTCCTGCCCCTTATGTAGGTGTGGCGGTTGCGATTACCAGCTTTTGGCCCCGCGTATGTCCTTGAAAAATGGCCAGCGCATTGGCCAGACCGGCGGGCGCCAGGAAAGCGGCCATATTGCTTGCAGAGGCCGCAGCCGACGGTGGAATACGCTCGAACATCTCCGCCTCATAGGCGCGGATACCGGCGCGCCAGTCATCCGAAACGATGGCCCGCGCCAGGTGCAGGGCGTCGAGCATGGCGTTGTTGACGCCCTCGCCGGCGAACGGCGACATGACATGAGCGGCGTCTCCCAGCAGGGTCACGCCGCGGCGGTGCGGCCAGCGCAAGGGCGGGTCGAAGGCGTAGATCGGCCGCGCGGCCGTAATGTCGACGGCGGCATGGATGAAAGCCAGAAGCTGCGGCGTCCAACCGTCCAGTTGCCCGATAAGGGAGGCTCTCGCCGCCCGCGGATCGCTGGGATCGAAGCTGGAAAGTCCCGTTTCCGGCGTCCATACCGCGACATAGACATGCAGCTTTCCGCCGGAATTGCGCTGCGCGATCAGCGCCTTGCTGTCGGCCAGGGCGAAGATCTTGCCGCGCCCGACCATCGCCGCCAGATCCGGGTGATCGCGGTCGACGTCCGTCACCTGCATGCCGACAAAGGATACGCCCGTATAGGCGGGCGCCTCATCTGTCAGCAGCGCCCGGGTCTTGGACCAAGTCCCCTCGGCGCCGATGATGAGGTCAAAATCCCCTGCGACGCCGTGCTGTGCATGTAGGCGAAAGCGGTCGCCAGGCAAGGGTTCGATCTTCTGGACGCGCGCCTCCCATTGAAGGCACTTTGGCGGTAGTGCCGACAAAAGCAGGTCGCGCAACTGGCCACGATCGATTTCCGGCCGTCCCGCATGTGCGTCGTCACCGTCATCGAGGACACAAACGCCGGATCGGTCGTAGAGGCGAATGCCCTGATCCTCCGGCCGGGCCACGCGCGCGAACGCCGCCATCAGGCCCGCCGCTTCAAGCGCCGCCAGCCCTGAGTCGGTGTGCAGATCGAGTGATCCGCCCTGAATGCGGGCATCGGGACCGGCATCGCTTTCGAAGACGGTCGCGGTGATTCCCTGAACGTGAAGCAGCCGCGCCAGGGTCAGGCCGCCCGGCCCGCCGCCGATGATAGCTATGCGTGGAAAATCGCCCATGATATCACCTTTTGTTTTTACATAGGCACCTATGTATAATTATATAGGCACCTATTCAATGAGGCTTTGCATGTTCGATGACGCTTTTTTCAACCGGCCGGCCCACCTGATCAACCGCACCGCCCGCTTGATGACCCGTATCGGCGAAGCGCGGATGAAACCGCTGGGCTTCAGTCCGGGCCAATTGCCGGTGCTGGGCGCGCTGGCCCGCCAGGGTCCTCTGTCGCAGAAAGCCCTGGCCGAAGGGGCGATGATCGAACAACCCAGCATGGCGCAGATGTTGGCGCGCATGGCGCGTGACGGTCTGGTCACGCGACGGCCCGATCCGGACGATGGCCGTTCGAACCTCTATGCCCTGACCGAAAGCGCGCGGGAGAGGCTTCCGGCCCTGGCCGAGACGCTGACAAAGGGCGGGCGTGAAGCGCTGGCCGGGTTCAGCGCGGAAGAGGAAGATATCCTGCGCGGACTATTGAAGCGAATAATCAACAATCTGGATGCGATGGCCGACGGATAGACGACGCGGCGAATTTTCGCTAGGTTCGCCCTCGGGGGTGGGAACAATGACTCTCTTTCAGCGTGTTTTCGGTGGTTTCGTGGCGCTCGTCGTCGCGGTTGTGGTGGCGTGGATTTTCGTGCCGCCATTGCGCTTCGGGCCGGTCTGCGCGCCGGTTGAGGCGTGGGCCATCGATCACGGGTGGGTCAAGGTCGAAGACGCCGACTGGGGCTATCTGAAGCTGCACGCGGGCACCTATGGGCTGGCGGCGCTGCGCGACCTGGAAAGGCATGGCTCGACACCGCAAATCCGGCGCGCCGCCGTGGCGGTGCAATTGGCCGATCACGAATTCCGCTTCGCCGAACTGCCTCTGCCGAGCGACGCGAAGACCCTGCCCGGCGCTGCGGCGGTACCCGCCGACTTCTGGCCCGACTGGCAATACCGCGCCGGATGCCTGATGCCGCCGCATAGCGTACACGAACAGAATACCTGCGCGCTGCGGATGATCGACCTGACCGGTGACGGCCGGCCCGAGATCGTGGCGGAACGCAAGGTGACGGGCGACGAGGACATCTACCCCAGACCGGTCGTGCGCTATGTGTGGCAGGTTTACGTCCGCAAGGCCGGCGCATGGGCCCAGGGCCCGTCGCTGCATTTTTGCGCCGCGGATCCAGCCACGGAAAACACGGCGCCGCCGCAGGTTTCAGCCAAAGCGTTCGACCGGATCGACATCGATGGGCGTGAGGTCAATGTCTTCGGTGCGACCCTGTGCGCAAAGACCGACAATACGGTCACCGATCCGCACGACCGCTTCGCGGATGTGGCCGGCGAAGCGACGCGGATGTGGCGCGTGCCCGTCCTGTTCCCCTATCAAGGCTACGTGCCGGCCGACTTTATGACGGCGCTGCATACCGGCGCGATCAGCCTCATGCCGACGGCCGATCCGTTATCGCGATTCAAGACGCACATCACCTATGCCGGGCTGCCGCCGTGCTTTGCGTCGCATGACATCCTGGACTGCACCGCGATCGTCGCCGATCTCGACCATGACGGGCACGACGACGTCGTCATCGTCAGCCGCGAGCCGGTGCGCGGCCTTCCCGGCAGACACATGGCAACCTTGTTCATGAACCACCAAGGCCATTGGCAGGTGGTCGCCAACCGCCCCGTGTGCATGCCCGACAACCTGTATGCGGCCAAGATTCACGTCACCCCCAGCGGCTGGCACGCGGCGATGTTCGCCGGGCGGCCCTACCTGCCCGACGATGGGACCGACAATTGCACCGAGGCCGCGCCGCAGATGTGATGCGGCCGGGAAGAGGAAGGCCAAGGGCCGCAGGCCCTTGGATCCCGAAACTTTGACCGTGAAGACCGAAAGACGGGTGATCAATTTGCGTCATAAAAAATCCCGGGCCCTTAGGGCCCAGGATTTTCTATGTATTCAATTTGGTACCGGCCTTTCAGCCTGCGCGAACAAGGTCGGGGTCGAGGGGCCTCAGGCCCCTCGCCTTTTCCTAATCCACGGCCTCGGTCTTGGCGCCCGACTTGTCGACGCCGCCCTTTTGCGAGGGCGTGATGTCGAAGGCGATCTTGCCGTCCTGCAACTTGACCAGGATATGGCCGCCGCGGACCAGCTTGCCGAAGAGAATTTCGTCGGCCAGCGGCTTCTTGATGTTTTCCTGGATGACGCGGGCCAGCGGGCGGGCACCATACAGTTCGTCGTAGCCGTTTTCGCTGAGCCACTTGAGCGCGTCCTCGGTCAGTTCGATCGAGATATGACGGTCGGCCAGCTGCATTTCCAGCTGCATGATGAACTTCTGCACGACCAGGCCGATCACGTCCGGCTTGAGCTGGCGGAAGGTGACGATCGCATCCAGGCGGTTGCGGAATTCCGGCGTGAACAGGCGCTTGATCGCTTGTTCGTCCTCACCGGTGACCTTTTCACGGCCAAAGCCGATCGAGTTCTTCTGGTTGTCGGACGCGCCGGCATTGGTGGTCATGATCAGGATGACATTGCGGAAGTCGACCTTCTTGCCCACCGCATCCGTCAGCACGCCATGATCCATGACCTGCAGCAGGATGTTGTAGATGTCGCTGTGCGCCTTTTCGATTTCGTCGAGCAGGACGACGGCGTGCGGTTGCTGGTCGACCGCGTCGGTCAACAGGCCGCCCTGGTCATGGCCGACATAACCCGGAGGCGCGCCGATCAGACGCGAGACCGTGTGGCGTTCCATATATTCCGACATGTCGAAGCGCAGCAGCTCGATGCCCAGGGTCGACGCCAATTGCTTGGCGACCTCGGTCTTGCCGACGCCGGTCGGGCCGGAAAACAGATAGCAGCCGATCGGCTTCTGCGGATCGCGCAGGCCGGCGCGGGCCAGCTTGATCGCGGTCGACAACTGCTCGATGGCCTCGTCCTGGCCGAAGACGGTCCGGTTGAGGTCGGTCTTCAGGTCACGCAGCGCCTGGGTATCGTCGCGCGACACCGACTTGGAAGGGACGCGGGCGATCTTGGAGATGACGTATTCGATCTCCTTCGGGCCGATGACCTTTTTGCGCTTGGCTTCGGGCAGCACCATCTGCAGCGCGCCGGCTTCGTCGATCACGTCGATCGCCTTGTCCGGCAGCTTGCGGTCGGTGATGTAACGCGCCGACAGCTCGACGGCCGCCTTGACCGCGGCGTCGGTGTATTTCAGGTGGTGGAAAGTCTCGTAGTACGGCTTCAGGCCGCGCAGAATCTTGATGGTGTCGTCGAGCGACGGCTCGTTGACGTCGATCTTCTGGAAGCGACGCACCAAGGCGCGATCCTTCTCGAAGTGCTGACGATATTCCTTGTAGGTCGTCGAGCCCATGCAGCGCAGCGAACCGGCGGCCAGGGCGGGCTTCAACAGGTTCGACGCGTCCATGGCACCGCCCGACGTCGCGCCCGCACCGATGACGGTGTGGATTTCGTCGATGAACAAGACGGCGTTCGGATGGGCTTCCAGTTCCTTGACGACCTGCTTGACGCGCTCTTCGAAGTCGCCGCGATAACGGGTGCCGGCCAGCAGCGTGCCCATGTCGAGCGAATAGATGGTCGCGCCCGCCAGGACTTCGGGGACGTCGCCGTCGACGATCTTCTTGGCCAGGCCTTCGGCGATGGCCGTCTTGCCGACGCCCGGATCGCCGACCAGCAGCGGGTTGTTCTTGGTGCGGCGGCACAGGATCTGGATGCAGCGCTCGACTTCGGCCGAACGCCCGATCAACGGGTCGACCTTGCCGTGGCGCGACTTTTCATTCAGGTCGACGCAATAGGCCGCCAAGGCATCGGTAGAGCCGCCCTTGGCCTTTTCCTCGGTCGAGGCGCTGTCCTCGGTGGCGCCGCGCACGGCGCGCGGTTCCGACGCGCCCGGCTTCTTGGCGATGCCGTGGGCGATGTAGTTGACGGCGTCGTAGCGCGTCATTTCCTGCTCCTGCAGGAAGAAGGCGGCGTGCGATTCGCGCTCACTGAAAATAGCGACCAGGACATTGGCGCCGGTGACTTCGTCACGGCCCGACGACTGGACGTGGATGACCGCGCGCTGGATGACGCGCTGGAAGCCGGCGGTGGGCTTGGCCTCTTCCGACTGCGGCTCGACCAGCGACTTCAGGTCGGTCTCGATATAGGCGTCAAGCGCGGTACGCAGCTTGGCCAGATCGACGTTACAAGCACTCATGACGGCCGCGGCATCGACATCATCGATGAGGGCCAGCAGGAGATGCTCAAGCGTCGCGTATTCGTGATGATGCGCATTGGCGTGCCCGACGGCACGATGCAGAGTTTCCTCTAAAGCGCTTGAAAAAGACGGCATGACGATCTCCTAAACCTCAAACCA
>OUWB010689171.1_pt1 | contig 20276 bp, 19 predicted proteins | sample 1779821 | NCBI WGS metagenome assembly OUWB01 (sample SAMEA3914806, study PRJEB12502) | metagenome | biome: forest; material: soil | place: Canada | collected 2011-08-03 | depth 0.1 m
ATCGACACCAGCGACTTTTACGGCCCCTACGTCACCAACCGGCTGATCAAGGAAGCGCTGCACCCGTATCCGCAGGACCTGGTCATCGTCACCAAGATCGGCGCCAAGCGCGGCGAGGACAAGTCGTGGAACCCGGCCAATTCGCCGGCCGAACTGGCCTCGGCCATGCATGACAACCTGACCCATCTCGGCCTCGAAGCGATGGATGTCGTCAATCTGCGCATCATGTTCGGCCATCACCCGACCGAAGGCTCGATCGAAAGCCAGTTGCGTGTACTGGTCGGGCTGAAGGAACAGGGCCTGGTCAAGCATATCGGCCTCAGCAACGTCACCGCGGCCCAGGTCGCCGAAGGTCGCGCCATCACCGACATCGTCTGTGTGCAGAACCAGTACAACCTGGCCCATCGCGAAGACGATGCGATGATCGACGACCTGAACGCAGCGGGCATCGCCTATGTGCCCTTCTTCCCGCTGGGCGGGTTCTCGCCGCTGCAATCGACGGCCCTGTCCGAGGTCGCGGCGCGGCTGAAGGCGACGCCGATGCAGGTGGCGTTGGCCTGGCTGCTGCAACGCTCGCCCAATATCCTGCTGATCCCCGGCACCTCGTCGGTCGCCCACCTCAAGGAAAACCTGGCAGTCGCCGACCTGCAGCTGCCGGCCGACGCGGTGGCCGAACTGGACCGGATCGGTGCGTAACCCTTAGACCCGGCGAATCTCGCGCTTGACGTCATCGAGCGTGGCCAGCAATTCGGTGAAATCGACCGGCTTGACCAGAAGCCGGTCGAAACCCGACATGGCCGCCTGGCGCAGCATCTCCCGGTCGCCGTGGCCGGTCTGGGCGATGATGCGCACGCGGTTCCAGGTCGGCGAGGCGCGCAGCCTCTGGCAGACCTCAAGGCCGTTCATGCCCGGCATGGCGATATCGAGCAGAAGCACATCGGGCCGCACGCGTTCCATCAGCAGCAACGCTTCGGCCCCGCCGTAACAGGCTTGGGCGATACAGCCTGAATCCTCAAGCAGCAAAACCTGGGTGTCGGCCAGGTCGGCATTGTCGTCACAGACAATCACCTTGAGACGGCCCCCGCGATACGCCGGCAGATCGTCGTCCATACGCCTCTTTTCCTTCTGCGCCTGCACGGATCCGTCCCCCTGAAGACCTGACAAAGCCCGGTTGCCCGGCGTATCGAATCTATTCGATTTTTCAAAAATCGGCATAAGGAGTCAATGCGGCCCCGCGGGTTAAACCCGCGGGGCCGCCACACCGTCTGCCAATGGGGATTATTTCAGCAGGCGCGTCTTCAGGTCGGCGACATCGGTGTCGCTGAGGCCGAGGTCTTCGTGGACGTAGCGGTCCCAACCGCCCGGATGGGCGTCGATGGCGGCAAAGGCGGCCTCGATATAGCGGCGGTCGACGCCCATGAAGGCCTTGACGACTTCCGGCGGCAAGGTGCGGAAGAAGGCCATCTGCGGATCCTGCGCGTCGCCGGCGCGCGGCATGTCGGGCGTATAGTATTGGTTGGACGCCAGATAGTCCTCAATTACCGTCTCGCGCGGCACGCCGAGCAGGGTCAGGATCACCGCCGTCGCCACGCCCGTGCGGTCCTTGCCGGCCGTGCAATTATAGACGATCGGCGTATGGCCGTTCAGGACTTCATGGACGAGCGTCTTGTACTGAGGTCCGAACATGAACGGGGCCTGGCGGTAGAATTCGGTCATGGCGCCGGCGGCCTTGTCGGCGGTGACGGGGCCATTGGCGAAGATCGCCATCATCGCCGAATTGTCCAGCCGATAGTCGACGGCGAAGACGGTGACGCCCATATCGGCCGGCCAGATGACGGGCGCCTTGGCGCGTTCGTCGGTCGAGCGGAAATCGACATTGGTGCGGATGCCGAGGCTCTTCAGATAGGCAAAGCCCGCCGGCGTGACGCGGTTGAGCGCGGCGGAGCGATAGAGCTGGCCGGTGCGGACGGTGTGACCATCAGCCGTCACATAACCGCCGAGGTCGCGGAAGTTGTTGCTGCCTTCGAACGTGATGACGTGCGAGGCAACCGGGCTCTGAGCCGGGGCTTGATCGGCGTGGGCGACCGTGGCGCAGGCAAGCATAAGCACGGCGCCCAGGCCGGCGAGCGTTGAGGAACAAGTCATGGATTTATCCTGAAAATAGGGGGCAATTAGTACTTGACGGTCATGTCGAGCCCGTAGGTCCGGGGCTCGTTGAAGATGCCGTATTGGCCCAGCGCGCTGGTGCTCTTGTAGAAGGCGTGCTGCTCGTTGCCGAGGTTGCGCGACCACAGCGAAACCTGCAGCTTGGCGCCGTTGGAGCCTATGGCAATGTCGGACAGGGACAGGCGCCCGTTGACCACATCCGACTTGTCCGACAGCGTCGGGTCGGATGACGAGCCATGCAGCCCGTCGGAGATATTGGCGTCGAGGTGGGCGCGCAGTTGCATGCCGTCGATCGGATGGTGATAGTCGATGGCGAAGTTGTGCGCCGAGCGCGGCGTGTTCAGCGCATAGACCGCGGTCAGCACATTGCCGGCGAACGGGTTGTCCGCCTGGGGCATGGTGATGTCGGTCTTGGCGATGCTGGCCGAGACGGTGAGGTTGCGGGTGATGAGCGCCGTCAGGTCGCCTTCATAGCCGCTGGTATGGCCCATGCCGGTGGCGTTGACCGTTTCGATCGTCGCCCGGTTGCTGGTACCGACGGCGAAATTGGCGTTGAAGTCGATCTGCGGATCCTTGTAATCGCCGGAGAAGCCATCGACATTGAAGCGCAGGCGATGGTCGAAGAATTCGGTCTTGGCGCCGATTTCGGCCATCGACACCGATTCCGGATTGAAGGTGCGGTAGGTCAGCGAGCGCGAATTGGCGCCGCCGGCCTTGGAGCCCGTATCCCACTTGGCATAGAGGTCGATATCCGGCGTCGGCGTCAGGCTGGCGATAACCAGCGGATCGAAGCGGCTCCACGTCTTGTCCATGGTCAGCACGCCGGACACCAGGGTGCCGTTTTCGCTGACGACCGGCAGGGTGCCGTTGACCAGGTCGAGATCGCCCTGCTTGTGGTCCTCGCTGAGGCGGCCGCCGAAGGTCAAATGCATCAGCTTGTTGGCGAAATCGGGCGTCCAGGTCGTCTGGGCGTAGGCGCCGAGGCTGTGGTCCTGGGCATGGCTGGCGCGATCGGGGAAGGGCGAGGCATCGACCGGCACCGGCAGCACCGAATAGGCGGTCGGGCTACCGTCCCACTGCAGCGGATCGGGCGTCCAGGCATTGTCGTGGACGTTTTCGGCATAGTAGAACAGGCCCGCGACATAGGTCAGGTTCTCGGTCTTGCCGATCAGCTGGAATTCCTGGCTGGCCTGGGTCTGCCAGAAATTGGCCAGGCTGTAGCGGCCGAAGGTCGAGGTCGGCGTCGGTGTCAGCACATAGGCGAACAGGTTGGTTTCGCCGTCGTCGTACTGGCTTTGCGACAGGGTGCGGAACGAGGTGATCGACTTGAACTTCAGATCCGAATTCAGCGTCCAGTCGACGCTCAGCGTGTGTCCGGCGGTGCGGCCCTCGCTATATTGCAGCGGCACGCCGAAATTGGCGGTCGTGGCGCGGTCCGGCTGGATCGTGGCCAGCGGCGACATCGGATAGGAGCCCTTGCTCAGCAACTGCACATAATAGGGCGTCGTCGCGTCGAACGAAGTATCGTAGGCGTAATTGATGTCCAGATCATCGCGCGGCTGCCAGCGCAGCGACAGGCGGCCGCCGTGCTTGTCATAGGCGTTGAAGTCGTGCTGGCCCGCCAGCGGGTTCTTGACCGTACCGTTGCGCGAGGTGTCGAGCAGGTCGATCTTGGCGCTGATGCCGTCGAAGCTCGGCAGGTCGATATGGGTCTGGAACAGCGAACCGCCGAAATTGCTGACGCCGACTGTGGTCGTCATATCGAACACGCCGGTCGGCTTCTTGGTGACGATGCTGATGGCGCCGCCTTCGGTATTGCGGCCGAACAGGGTGCCCTCGGGGCCGCGGGCGACTTCGATATGGTCGACATCGTCCATCGCCGCGCCCAGGCCCTGGGCGAGACCGAGATAGACGCCGTCCTCATAGACGCCGACGCCCTGGTCGCGGTTGGGTTGGTTGGCGTCGCTCATTGCGCCGATGCCGCGCAGGCTGACGATCAGGGCGGAGCTGCGCGCGAAAAACGGCTCGACGCTGAGCGACGGAACGGCGCCGCCGGTAATGTCGGCCAGGGATTGGATATGGCGGTCGGCCAACTGGTCCTTGCTCATCACCGAGATGGCGATCGGCGTCTTTTGCAGGTTGGTGTCGCGCTTTTGCGCGGTGACGATGACCTCGGTCAGGCCCGCCTGCGGCGTCGACGGCTGGGCCGCCGTCTTGTCCTGGGCCATGGCGGGCGCGCCGAAGGTGGCGCCGGCGGCGAACAGGGTCAGCAGGACCGACGACTGGGAAATGCGTTTGGACATGAACAGCCTCACTTTTTACGCCCGCCCTCCGGGCCGCCGCTGAGTGCCATTTTGAAATGACATTAGAACAAATGTTTTGTGGACCTATTGCGATGTAGACTGTCTATGCGGATGCATCGGCTTGCCTTTTGCCCTGTACGACGCTAAGCCGGAACGATAGAAATATGATGCAGATCACCGATGCCCGACACGTTTAACGATAAGAAAAACAATAGTTTTCATAAGGCACCCGGTGCGCTTACGGGAACGCAGGCCAAGCTGGCCGCGGCGGCGCGGGCGCGGATCATCGGCGTCGGCCTGGCCGAGGCCTCGGCGCGCTCGATTGCCCGCGACGCCGGCGCCAATCCCAGCGCCATCAACTACAATCTGGGCGGGGTAGAACAATTGTACAGCCTGGTCTTCGAACAGGCGGCCGATGATGCCGCGCTGTGGATCAGGGATAAGCATCATGAAATCAGCGCCTTGCCGGCCGGTCCGGCGGGCGCCTGCGCGGCGTTGGAATATGTCATCGACGCCTGGACCTCGCAGGGCCGCGACTTGGCGCTGCTCTATCAGGAGGCCTTGTCATGGGCCGCGGCCGATCCGGCCTTGCTGGCGCGATGGACGCGGCAATGGCGAGATTTCTGGACGACGGCGGCGCGGCATTTCGGCCTTGAGGCAACGGATGGCCTTTTGCTCAACCTGTTTTTCCAGTCCGAAGCGCTTTATCATTTGTCGTCGTGGAGCCCGGCGATAGAACGCCTGGCGCTGCGCGACCTGTGCGACGAGTTCGGCTGGATCTGGCTGGGTGGGACGCGGCATCCGGCCAGCGGCGGGCTGGCCATCGTCCAGGGAGTGCTGCACGGCGAGAACCCGGAGCGGTTGGCGCCGGCGGCGCTCAACCTCGCCCTTGCCGCCGTCGCTGTCGTCCAGGACAAGGGCCTGCTCGGCTTGACGCACCGCGCCGTCGCCGCCCATGCCGGCGTGACCGTCGGCGCCGTCACCCATTATTTCCGCACGGCCGAGGACCTAGTGGCCGGCACCATCCGCGGCCAGGTCGAACAACTGTTCCTGTCAGAAAACGCCGAACGCAACGCCGATTCGGACAATCGTTCCGTGGCCTCCCTGGCCATAATGGCGAGCCAGATCGACGCTTCGGTCGCCACACCCGCCGTGTCCAAGGTTCTGTTTGCGCGCCGAGCCCTGTTCCTGGCCTCGTTGCGTGACCCGGCCTCGGCGCGGGCAGGCGCGGTCGTCCGCTTTGGCTACGGCCGTACCTCCGAACGCATACTGGCGCCCTTCACCAAGAGCGATCCCGAGGCCTTGCCCTTGCATGGCGCCGTCATGTCGCGGCTGGTCTCGTCCCTATGGATCACCGGGCTCAGCGGCCATGCCGACGAGCGGCTGGGCGAAGAGGTCATCCGGCGCCTGGAGCGGGGTTTAGGCGCTCAATAACCCACTTCGAGCGTGACGATGGTAAGCCGGCCATCGATCCGGCCGACCAGGGTGACATCACCGCTCGGCGTATCGACGCCATTCAAAGCCAGGATCGTGCTGACCGACATGCGAGTCGTGAACAGGGGCTCAAAGGTCTCGGTAAACGGCACGCTGACGATCGTCGTTCCGGTCCGGTCGTCGGCCCAGGCGCCATAGCCCCAGGCGCTGCCGATATAGCGAAGCGCGGGATCGGAGGGTTGTGCGGCAGGCCTCGCATGGGGCGTGGGGTGGTCGCAGCTGATGGGGACCAGTCGGGCGTTCGACAGGGTGCCGCTTTTTACGGCGCTGCTATAATAGTCCGCCGTCAGCGAAAAACACCGGCCATCGCTGAACTTGAGCGTCACGGGAAGATATCCGGGCGACCACGCATCGACAAGATGCGCATCGCGCGTTTCGGCCACTTCGAAAGCCCCCACAAGCCTGAGATAAGACTGGGCGGGCCGCGAAGTTTTCGGATCTATTTTGAACAGACCTGCCAGATCGGCGATGGGAATCTGCCGCAGGGCCGGCGCCCCGGACTCAGCAGGGCCGGCTACACCTGGCGCCACGGCGGGCGATACGGGCTGTTGTGCATTGGCGGTGCCGGCAAACGCCGCCACCAAAGCCGTCGCGACAATCCCCAAAACCGTTATGCGCATTGCATCCCCCTTTGCCAAGCCGCCGCCACCTTAGGCGCAACCTTCACGGAGGGTCAACGGCAAAGACTGCCGCAAAGCGTGTGCTAAAAGCGCTTCGCCACGCCGCCGTCCTTCAGTACCAGGCTGGTCCCCGGCGCCACCGGCACCCAGGTTTCGTTGCGGGTGAGGGGCTGCGACGCCAGGATCAGCACGCGGTCGTCCGGCGTCGTTTCCTGGGAAAAGTCGACCTCCATATCCTCGTCGATCAGCGCGGCCTGGCCGAACGGGGCGCGCCGTTCGACATAGCAAAGCTTGGTCGAGCAACTGGCATAGAGGGTCTGGCCGTCGCTCAGCAGGGCATTGAACACACCCAATGTACGCAGATGGGCGAACAGGTCGGCAATGGCGCGGGCCAGGCGTCCATCCGGCGGGCGCTTTGGGAAGTCCGCGCGCAATTGCCCCATCAGCCAGCAGAAGGCGTGTTCGCTGTCGGTCGTGCCGATCGGTGTCGACTGGCCGAGCGGATAGGTCTTGATGCCCTTGAGCTGGCCGTTATGGGCGAAGGTCCAGCGCCGGCCCCACAGTTCGCGCGTGAACGGATGGGTGTTTTCCAGCGCCACCCGGCCGCGATTGGCCTTGCGGATATGGGCGATGACGACGCGGCTCTTGATCGGATAGTCGCGGACGAAGCGCGCCAGTTCCGATTGGGCTGAGGGCGCCGGATCCAGCAAGGTGCGGCAGCCCTTGCCTTCATAAAAAGCGATGCCCCAGCCGTCGGTATGTGTGCCGGTATGGCCGCCGCGCTGCGCCAGGCCCGCAAAGCTGAAGCGGATATCGGTCGGCACATTGGCGCTCATCGCCAGCAGTTCGCACATGGGCAGGTCTCAACACACCAAAGAGTAGGGTTATGGCGCGGCCGCGGTTTAGACGAAAGCGAAAAGACTATGTTTCCCAACCGAAATTTGACGTCTCGCCGGACCCATCCCTGTAGGAAATCGCATGCCCGGCCGGTCAAGACAAAGGAAGTGATTACAGGAGGTCGCACATGGCCCGGCGTTCGATTTATTCTTTGGCTTTTATTCTCACCTTTGCCACACCCGCCACGTCGGTGTGGGCCCAGGACGTGGCCAATGGCGACCTGATCGGGCCTGCACCCGTCAAATACACGGTCGTTTCGGGTGACACGCTGGCCACCATCGCCCGCCAGGCCCATATCGGATATGTCGAGCTGTTGTCGGCCAATCCGTCGCTGATCTCGACCACCATCCGTCCGGGCCAGGTCCTGACCCTGCCGACCCAGCACCTGGTGCCGCATCTGGCGAACGGCGACCATGCCGGCGTCGTCGTCAACCTGGCGGCCTTGCGGCTCTATCATTTCGACGGTTCGGGCCAGGTCACCACCTATCCGATCAGTGTCGGCAAGGAGGGCTGGGACACGCCGACCGGCGAAACCAAGGTCGTCGAAAAGCGCAAGGATCCGAACTGGACCGTGCCGGCCTCGATCCGCGCCCAGGATCACAAACTGCCCGCCGTGGTGCCGGCCGGCCCCGACAATCCGCTGGGCCAATACGCTATGAACCTGGGTTGGCCGGGCTATCTAATCCACGGCACCAACCATCCCTACAGCATCGGCCGGCCGTCGAGCCACGGCTGTATGCGTCTCTATCCGGAAGACATCCAGGCCCTCTACGGCCAGGTTGCCGTCGGTGACGCCGTCACCGTGATCGATACGCCGATGACGCTGGGTCAAAACGGCGGCGACCTCTACCTCCAGGTCACCCCGACGCGCGAACAGGCCATGGAAATCGCCGGCTTCGATCAGCCCGCGCCGCTCGACGAAAACGACCCGACCGTCACCGAATTGAAGACGCGCCTGGCCACCCTGGTGACAGAGGGCGTGCACATCGACGACGCGGCCGTCGTCGGGGCGATTTTCCGCCACGACGGCATGCCGGTCATCATCGCCCACGGCCTGCCGTCCGGCCTCACGGCCCAGACGCTTCACCCCGCGGCCCCGCGGTTGGCGGCGGCCCAGATGCCTGCCCCGGCGCCGGCGACGCAGCATCTGGCGTCGGCACAAGCGCCTGCCGCTCAGCCGTCCCAATCCCTGGGGGCAAGCATCGTCCACGCCCTGCTGCATTAGCCTCCAAACACCAGCCAAAACACTGCAACGTGACTACAGTTTATAAGAAAGCGATGTGGATGCCGTCATAACGCCATTATATTCCTGGATACTGCCCGGCAGTAGCGTATCCAGGAGTACCCATGAACAGACGCCAATTGTTCGGCGCCACATCCGCAGTCCTCGCCATGGCGGCAATGCCGGCGTTTGCGGATCAAGCTCTTCCGTCTTCCAGTTTCCTGGCCCAGGCCCGTGCGGCTCTGGCAAAACACCAGGACCGAATCCGCAATCTCGATCGCGTCGCCGTGGTCGATTTCGGCCAGCATTCGTCGAAGCCGCGCTTCCACCTGATCGATGTTGCCGCGGGCACGACCCAGAGCTTTCTCGTCGCCCACGGCCGCGGATCCGACCCCACCCATACCGGCTGGCTGAAGAGCTTTTCCAATCAGCCGGGATCGGACGCGACGTCGGAAGGCGCCTACCTCACCGGCGAGGCCTATGACGGGGCGCATGGCCATTCGCGACGCCTGATCGGGCTTGACGACGGCAATTCCAATGCCCTGTCGCGCGGCATCGTTATCCACAGCGCCTGGTACGTCACCCCGGCCATGGCGGCCGGCGCCGGCATCGGCCGCAGCGAAGGCTGCTTTGCCCTCTCCGAAGCCGACCATACCACGGTGATGAACGCGCTCGGTCCCGACCGCTTGCTGTTGGCGATCAAGGCTTAGATTTCGGTGCCAACCGGCCGATAATGACGGCAAAAGCCAGTTGCAACGGTCCCGCCAAGCCGGTCAAGGCGCCTGCGCCCACGATCAACACCGTGTCGAGGTCGTTATCGTAGTGCGCCTGGATATCGGCCGTGCTCTCGTCAGGTGCATGCAGCCGCATCGGCGCCAGTTGCGCGCCCCAGCCGTCCAGGCGATGCTGATAATAGACAAAGGCCATCAGGCCGACGGCATAAAGCGCCAGCAAACATAACAGCCACTTTCCGGAGTGGCCGGTGTCGTGCAGTCGGCGTACATAGATCGACAGCTGTGGGCCGATCAGCAGCAAACGAAGCGGCACGATGACGAGGAGGGGCCTGTCATCCAGCCAGGTTTCGGCCAGCCCCACCCACAAGGCCGTCAAGGCGATCGACAAGCCAAGATAGACCACAAAGCGGAGCCAAAATCCCTTGCGGCCCAGATTGCCGGTCAACGCGAAACGAAGCCGGGCGATCAATGGCATGGATCGATCCGGAACCGGGCGTTACTCGCCGCCGCTTCCCCGGGCATCAAAGTCAGTTTCCCTTTGGTGCCCCAACGATGGCAGGCCTCGACGGCGAGGGCCTTCGCCGGCATCCCCAATAGAGGATTGAGGTTATAGCGAACCAGAACATGGGTTTCGTCAATGGCGTACACATTGGCATCCGTGAAGGCCGAGCTACCGACCAAATCACTGGGTAGGTCGACGGCTGTGCCGACAAGCCTCGCCGTATCGAGATCGAAAAACCACGCCTGGTTCAGGGTGGTGATAACCAGAATCCGGCCGTTGAACAGGGTTTGGGCGGATTCGATATTGCCGAAATCAAGGACGGGTCCGATGGGCTGCCCGGTGGACAGGCTCCAGACGCGCGTGCCGTGCGTCCAGGTCAGGTGGTCCGGTGTCTCACCGGTAATGACCGATGTCACGAGATATTGGCCGTCCTGGCTGAAGGCCGCATCGATCGGGCCATCGCTCCTTATGGTAAGCTTGACCCGCCGCGACGGTAATTCGATCACCGTTCGCGAACTGCCGGCGCCGGTCAAGGACAGGGTGCCGACGATTGCCGTCTTGCCGCCGGGCGCTATGTCGAAGTCGTCCGCATAGCCATCGGAACCATAGGGAATATCTGTCACGCGCACGGGATGGGCGCTGAAGTCCCAGGTGCGAAGGCCTTTGTCGCCATGCGCCGTGACGAAACGCCGATCGTTCGACACCGACCAATCGTAGTCGCCAGGGGGCGCCTTGAAATCGGTCAGAACGGGTTGATCGCTATCGACATCACCGAAATAAACACCATTCGTCCGCCAATGGATGGCCGTCGACAAGTCGGGCGAAAATCCGAAGATCGCCCCCTCGGCGCCGTCGGGGCCTGTGTCTCGCTCCGGAAATTGCCTTATCAGCCTTCCGGACGGCAAGGCATAGATGCCGACGATCGGATGGGCCCGATCTTCGTTGTGCAGGATCATCAACCGCTTGCCATCCGACCCGATCGCGGCGTTCGGCGGGACCACATCGCCCGTGATTGTAAACTGCGGGAACGGCATCCGGCTCGTCTCGATCAAAGGGGTTTTGCCGGTCATCAAGGCGTCGCGAAGCAGGGCTGTGGCGCGCCTATTGTCAAAAGATGGAAAAGGCAGGTCACGCCCCTGCATCGCCGCTAGCGCCAGCCTGGCCGCGGCTTGCGTATCGTTGCGATTCAGAGCGGCTTCGCCGGCTGTGCTCAAGACGGCATAGCGCCGGGTCATCATCGATGTGAAAAGCTGAAGGCCGCTCCAGGCCAGCCCGCAGAGAACGGCCAAAACCGCCAGCCACCCGATAACGCGCTTCATATGTCCCCCGACGCGACCTTGTCCCCGTCGCCTGCCGCATCCTGTCACAATTCCGGCTAAACCGCGAGTCGCGTGACGACGACCGAAGTCCATGATACGAAAAGCAAAAAGGCCAAGAAAGAAAAGACAGGGACATGAAGCGCATCATTCTGACAGCCGCCGCCGGCCTGTGCCTCGCATCGACAGCGCAGGCGCAGGTCTTCAAGGATGTCGACGTCTTTATCGGTGCCGAGGGCGGCGGCAATACGGTGCCGGGCTCAGGTGTGCCCTTCGGCTTCGTCTCGGTCAGTCCGGACACCGCCCATTCCGATACCAACGGCTATGACGGCTGGTCGCCGGTCGTCGGCTTTTCGGCCACCCACGTCAGCGGCACCGGCGGCGCCTCGAAATACGGCAATTTCCGCGTCACCCCGACGACCGGTCCGGTCGACCCGAAGAACCTGGTCTTTCACCGCCAACACGAGACCGCGTCGCCCGGCTTTTATAGCGTCGATGTGCCCGATGCGCATGTCGAGCTGACCGCCACGCGCATGGTCGCCGTCGAGCGCTACACGTTCACCGGCCAGGCTCCGGCCAACCTGCTGATCGACGTCACCTCCGCCGTGCAACTGGGCGGGGGCGGGCCCAAGGCCAATGCCGCCCATGTCGAGACCCAGGCGGATGGCTCGATAACCGGCTGGGCCAAGTTTTCCGGCGGCTGGAACGGCTCGCCCTATACCCTCTATTTCGACGCCGTGTTCGATAAGACGCCGACGCAGACCGGCACGTGGTCTGCCTCCCAGGGCCAGTCCGCCGTCGAGCCGGGCATCCACGCGGCCGACGGCGGCGACCAGCGTGCCCGCATCAGCAATCGGCTGGGCGCCTATGCCCGCTTTGCGCCGGGCCAGACCGTGACCCTGAAACTGGCCGTCTCCTTTGTCAGTATCGATCAGGCCAAGGCGCATATGACCGCGGAAACCCAGGGCAGGGATTTCGCCGCCGTCCGTGAGGAGGCTGAGAGCCAATGGCGCGATGTGCTGTCGCGGATCGATGTCGACGGCGGCACGCCCGGCGAACGGACGCAGTTCTATTCAGCGCTCTATCGCCTGCACACCATGCCGCACGACCTTTCCGGCGATAATGCCTGGTGGAGCTCGACCGAGCCGCATTATGAGGACTTTTATACCCTCTGGGACACTTTCCGCACGGTCCATCCGCTCCTGACCCTGGTCGAGCCGCAGCGCCAGCGCGACATGGTGCGCTCGCTGCTCGACACCTATCAACATACGGGCTGGCTGCCCGATGCGCGCGTCGCGGGATCAAACGGCCTGACACAGGGTGGATCGAACGGCGACGTGGTCATCGCCGATGCGGTCGTCAAGCACCTGGGCGGCTTCGACCTGGCGCTGGCCTATCAGGCGGTCAAAAAAGACGGCGATGTCGACGCCGACGATCCGATGGTCGAAGGCCGCACGTTGAAGGACTATCTCAGCCTGGGTTACATGTCGCTTTCCGAGACCCGCTCAGGCACGCGGACGCTGGAATATGCCTATGACGACTTCGCTATCGCCGAGGTCGCCCGTGCGACCGGCCATGCCGATGACGCGGCGCGTTTCCTCAAGCGCTCGAACAACTGGCAAAACCTGTGGGACGACAAGCTCGCATGCATCCATCCGCGCTATGCCGACGGGGCGTGGCTTGAGAACTACGACTGCGACTACACCTATCCGGACTCGACGACGCCGTGGTGGGACGCGCCCTTCTACGAAGGCTCAGGTACGCAGTATTCGCCCTATGTGCCGCAGGACCCGGCGGGCCTGATGCAGCGGATCGGCGGCAAGACCGCCTTTGTCGCCTGGCTCGATCATCTGTTCGACGGCCACTATGATCCCGGCAATGAGCCCGATATCCTGGCGCCCTATTTCTATCTCTATGCCGGCCGGCCCGACAAGGAGGCCGACACCCTGCGCAAGATCATGGCCGAGTCGTATCATCCGACGCGCCGCGGCTTGCCGGGCAATGACGATGCCGGCACCATGTCGGCCTGGTATGTGTGGAATGCCATCGGGTTGTACCCCAATGCCGGCCAGCCGCTCTACTATATCGGCTCGCCGGTGTTCACCAGGGCGGTGCTCAAGCTCGAAGGCGGCAAGACCTTTACCGTGTCGGCGCCCAATGCCTCGGATACGAACCGCTACATCGTGGCGGCGCGGCTGAACGGCAAGCCGCTCGATCGCGCCTGGCTGAGCCATGACGAGATCATCAAAGGGGGTGTGCTGGAGCTCGATATGGCGGCGCAGCCCGGAAGCTGGGCGACCTCCGGGGTGTCAGTTCCCTAACAGGGCGGCGATATGCCGGTCGCATTCGTCGAAGGCCGACTGCAGGTCGTAGCCCATAACCACTGCGGCTTTTTCGTACAAGGTCCTAGCTTCACGCCACAGGATCAGAGCGGCAAACCGTCCGCCATACTGCTCTTCCCACAGCGCCATCGGGCGGCGGCAGTTGGCCATGTCGAGCTCAGGCGCCGGGTCGAGCGTGAGATAGAGACGCCAGGCCTGTTTATACGCCTGCAAGGCGGCTTCGCTTTCCCCCAGTTCCGCGTGCAGGTCCGCGGCATGACGCACGGCCGACGCGGTGGCGACCGGGTCGATGTCGGCGAGTTCCGCCGCAGCCTGGCGATAAAGGGCAAGCGCGCCCTGACGATCGCCGTTGCGGCGGGCCTGATAGGCCTGGTCGATCAGGGGATGTTGGCTTGAACCCATGCCGGCATCATGGGGCCGGATCACACCGCTGACAAGAGTGTTGGCCTGGCGGTTTGGGCGCGGCGAAACACCTCGGCAAACCCGTCCGCGGTCAGCCGGCCGGTGTTCAGGTTCAGCCGCGAGCAGTGATAGGAATTGATCACGCGAAAGCCGGTGATATCGGCTTCCGCGCCATGGCCGCCACTCATCGCCGAAGCCGAAGCGCCTAACGCCTTCAGCAGGTTACGCCGGGCGACATCGCCCAGGGTCACGATGACCTTCAGGCGGGGCAGGGTGGCAACCAGCGCCTCAAGGTGCGGCCGGCAGGTCGACTGCTCCAGCGGCGTCGGCTGGTTGCCGGGCGGCGCGCACAGCACGGCATTGGTGACCATGACGCCAAGGAGTTGGATATCGTCGCGGCCGTCATCGCGATAGGTTCCGCTCGCCAGCCCCGTCGCGATCAAGGTCTCGAACAACATCCGCCCGGCGGTATCGCCGGTGAAGACGCGGCCGGTGCGATTGGCGCCCATCCGCCCGGGCGCCAGGCCGACGACCAGCAGCCAAGCCTCCGGATCGCCCCAGCAAGGCGCCGGCGCATTATGCCAGTCGGGATTTTGCCGGATATTGTCGTCACGATAGGCGACCAGACGCGGACAGAGCGAACAGGGATCAGTCGCCGACATGCTGCGACAGCGACAGCACATTGCCGCTGGGATCCTTGAACCAGGCCACCTTGTCGCCGTTCGGCGCCGTCCATATGCCGTTGGCCGCCTGGGCGTCGCCGAAGAAGGGATAGTGTTCGAAAGCGATGCCCTTGGCGGTCAGGGCCGCCACTTCGGCGTCGATATCGGCGACCTGCCAGCCGAACACTGTATAGCCGGCGGGCGTAAAGGGCTGTGGCACGGTCAGGCGGATGTGTAGCACACCCGAGCGCACGACCAGGGCAAAGTCGTCCTGGCTGACCAAATCAAGCCCCAAATCCCCGACATAGAAGCTTTTGGCCACCGCAAAATCGGTGACGGCGATAAAGCCCATCGGCGAGTCGAGCATGCAGATCTCCTAGACGGCGTCTTCGAAGTCGTCCTCGGCATTGGGGAACTTCGTCGCGTGGGCGGGCGTGGCGCTATGGGCCTGCCGCGGACGGCCGATGACGCTGGCCAGGTCCTGCAGGTCGACAAAGGTGTCCGCCTGGCGGCGCAGTTCGTCGGACGTCATCGGCGGCGACGAGCGCACGGTCGACACCACGGTGACGCGCGCGCCCTTGCGTTGAACGGCTTCGATCAGGCGGCGGAAGTCACCGTCGCCGGAGAACAGCACCAGGTGGTCGGCGCGTTCGGCGATTTCCAGCATGTCGCAGGCGATCTCGATATCCATGTCGCCGCGCCAACGCTTGCGTCCCTGGCTGTCGGTATATTCTTTTGCCGTCTTGGTGACGAGCGCGAAGCCGTTATAATCGAGCCAATCGACCAGCGGCCGGATCGGCGAATAGTCGTCACCTTCGACGAGGGCCGTATAATAATAGGCCCGAATCAGGATGCCGCGCTTCTTGAATTCATCAAGCAGCTTGCGGTAATCGATGTCGAAATTCAAAGCCTTCGCGGCCGAGTACAGGTTCGCGCCGTCAATGAACAGCGCGATACGGTCCGTGGGGTAAAAACTCATATAGGTCTTAGCCTGAAATCAATGTGGTTGAAATAAGTGGTCGGGACGATGGTTGATCAATCTGTAGTGGTATTCATAGCCTATGGAACCAACGTCCTGCTGGACGGAACCCCGGAAAGGCAATCTCTACCGTATATTAACGCAGAATTGAAGTCCCGCGGCGTTAATGTGAGTAAATTTTCACGATTGTGGCTTTCGCGCGCCTGGCCCGATCCCAACGACCCGCCGTATCGTAATGCGATACTCAAAGCCGACACGAAGCTAAGCCCCGAAGCGGTATTGGAAAACCTTCACCAAATCGAGGCCGAGGCCGGCCGGCGACGCGACGGTCGCGCCAATACGCCGCGCACACTCGACCTGGACTTGATTGCCTGGGATAAGGCCGTGATCGACCGGAGCGGTCTGATTCTACCGCATCCGCGCGCCCACGACCGCGCCTTTGTGATGGGACCGCTCAGCGAGATCGAGCCGGATTGGCTGCATCCCGTGCTTAACAAGACGGCGGCCGAACTCTACCGGACGGCGACGGTGGCGCGCGATGCGCACCCAATTCAAGATTTGGCGATGGAAAACTAGGCCGCCTTCGCCGACGATTTCTGGTCGAGGAAAGTATAGAGCCCGACACCGACGACGACCAGAAACGTGCCGATGATATCGGCCGGTGTGATCTTTTCCTTGAGGATCAGACCGCTCAGCGCCAGCGTAAAGACCGGGTTGATGAAGCTGATCACCGCATTGGCCTGGGACGAGATCAGGCTCAGCGCGAAATTGGTCAGGTAGCTCGGCATGACCGTCGCGCCGATGGCCAGGCCTAGGCCCAGTTCCCACAAGGCCGGGCTCATATGAAAGTCGCTGAGGCGATGGACGAAGGCGAATTGCACGAAGGTAGCGATCGCCGCGCCCGTCATGGCGAACGAGGTGAACATCGACGGGCCCAGCCGGCGGATCATCGGCTTGGCCAGCAGCAGATACATGGCGAAGGCGACGGACGAGACCGTGCACCACAGGGCGCCGGTCGCAATCGCCCGGCCGTGGGCGCGCAAATCGGTGACGAAGACGAGCGCCAGGCCGGCATAGGCGATGGCGAAGGTCCATAGCGCGGAGACCCGCATCCTTTGCGCAAAGAACAAGGCGCCGAAGACGATGACGAAGAGCGGATAGGTGAACAGGATCATCCGCTCGAACTGCGGCGAAAGGGTCTCAAGGCTGGCGAAATCGGTATAGGAGGCGACCCAGTAGCCGAGCACGCCGACGCCCATGGCCTTCAGGTACAGCAAAGGATCCGCGTCGACCGCCGGCAGGGAGGAGACCTCGGCCTTGCGGGCTCGCCACCACGTCATCACGCCGCCCAGCACGAAGAACGGCGTCGCCAGCGCCAGGCGCAGGGTCAGCAGCGACGAGGCGTCGGTCTGGTAGTGGTAGGCGAACTTGATCCAGATGCCCTTGCTGGCGAACAGAAACGCGCCCAGCGCCGCCAGCACGTAGCCGCCCCATTGGCGAAACCAGGGATGCCGGTACCAGGCGACGGACGGGGGAATGGCGGGGGCTTCGAACGACATGGCGGGCCTTGCGAGGGGTAAGGGCGCTGGATGTCCTTGGAATATGGCGCCCGGTGGAGGAAGCGGGCGCGGGGAAGGATAAAACCGTCTACCGGACCCGGTGCATACGCACGCGAAGAGTCGTCCAAAGCGAATTGGACGAAAGGGTGCGCAGCGAATTGAGACGGGCGGTCATCATGGCGCCCTCATAGGCCGGTTTCGGCGCCGGGGCAACCTGGAAAAGGGAGGCGCCGCACCTCAGGGGCCAGGATGTCGAGCCACGTTTAGCGCGAAGCGCCGCCCACCTTCATTTACTGCCGGCGTCAGTAAAGACTTTAACCACGGATGACACGGATGACGGCCTTTGGCCGTCTACACGGATATCCGTGTGCGCGAAGCGCACCTGTGCCTTATCCGTGGTTATAATTCTTGCGAAAACACAGGCGATAAGAAGGTCCGTTCGGAGACCTTTGTCCCGACGCCTACTTCGCCGGCGCGGCGACCGGCACCAGTTCGATCTGATACAGGTGCGGCCACAGCTTTCCAGTGACGAACAGGCGCTTGCCGTCGGGGTCGTAGGCGATGCCGTTGGCCACCGCGTCGCGGTCGGCCAGCGGATGGCTTTCCTCCGGCAGGGCCGACAGGTCGATGATCCCCGTCACCTGGCCCGACTTCGGATCGATGCGCACGATGTCGCGCGTCATCCAGATATTGGCCAGCACGGACCCGTCGACATATTCGAGCTCATTGACCTGGTCGAGCGACTGGCCATTCAGCGTCACCATGACCTGGCGCGTCACCTTCAGGCTTTCCGGATCGAGGAATTTCAGCACCGAGGTGCCGTCGCTCATGATCAGGTTGCTGGCATCGTGCGTCATGCCCCAGCCTTCGCCGATATAAGTAAAGCTCGACTTCAGATGCAGCGTGCTCTGGTCCCAGACGAAGCCTTTTTCAGTCTGCCAGGTCAGCGAGACGATCTTGCCCTTCCAGGCGGCGATGCCCTCGCCGAAATAGGCATTGGATATCTTGGCGGTCTGCAGCACCTTGCCGGTGTTCAAGTCTTCCTTGCGGATCCACGAGGCGCCGTTGCGGCCGGTGCTTTCGTAGAGAAAGCCGTGGTCGTAGAACAGGCCCTCGGTAAAGGCCTGAGGGTCGTGCGGGAAGGTCTTGACGATGCGTACAGCGTATTGTTGCGGGGCCGGGGGCGCTGCATCCGTCTGGGCAAGGGCCGAAGGGCCGACGAGGAGGGTGGCAAGCGTGGGCAACAGGACAGCAAGACGCATGACGGCTCCTCGAAAACGTATAGGCTCATCCTACCGGGCGGGCGGCGCTTCGGCAACGGGAATGAAGGGCAGGGACGCCGGCCCGGCGCTTTCCGGATGCAGGCCGCGCAGCCGCGGATCGGTGACGATCTCAAGGCCGCGCGCGTAGGGCGAAAAGCCCATCTTCTGGTAGAAACCCAATGCTGCCGGATCGTCGGCCGTGCAGGTATGCAGCCAGAGCCGCTTCGTCTCCGTCCGCGCCCAGGCCAGGCGCTGCGCCTGGTCCATCAGCCATGATCCCGCACCCCGGCCGGTCTCGCCGGGCACCAGGCCGAAATAGCCGACCTCGACATCGCCGTCCGCCTGGATCACCAGTTCCAGCAAGCCGATCGCTTGTCCGTCGCGCTCGAGGACATGGATCAGGTCATTGGGATCGTCGAGGATCGCCTGAAGCTCTGCCGGGGTCTTCTGCAGGCGGCCGTACCATAGCCACGGCGTGCCGATGGCGCGAAACAGGTCGAGATAGCTGTCGCGCGTCACCTCGCTCCAGCGCCGCAGGGCGACACCCTCGGGCGCCGGGCGTGGGTCACGCGCGGGCATCGCGAATTGCTCAAGATAGGTCCCGACCATGGCGACCTTGCCCGGCGGCAAGCGGTAATCCCCGTCGGCGACCTCGAGCAGCGGCTCCGTCATCTTAGAGGCTGTTGGCGGCGCTGAGGATCGCCTTGACCGAGGCCGTGGCGATATCGCCGTTGATACCGACGCCGAAGACGCGGCGGTCATCTTCCGTGCGGCATTCGACATAGGCCACCGCATGGCTGCCGGTCCCCTTGTCGAGCGCGTGTTCGGCATAGTCGACAACTTCCAGCCCCAAGCCGTATTGCGCGTTCAGCGCCTCGACGGCGCCCGAGATCAGCCCGTTGCCGCGGCCGCTTAGCGCGACTTCCTCGCCATTCTTGGCGATGCGGCCGGTAAAGTGGCGATCGCCGCTGCGCGACGCCGCCAGTGAATAGTCGACCAGTTCGTAGGTCTTCGCACCCGTCAGGTGATAGGCCTCCTGGAAGATGGTCCACAGGTCGGCCGACGACACTTCCTTGGCCGAGGCGTCGGTCACATCCTGCACCTTGCGCGAAAAATCGACCTGGAAGCGGCGCGGCAGCTTCAGGCCATGATTCTGTTCCAGGATCCAGGCGACGCCGCCCTTGCCCGACTGCGAATTGACGCGGATGACCGCCTCATAGCTTTCGCCGAGGTCGGCCGGATCGATCGGCAGGTAGGGCATGTCCCAGACGCCGTCATTGCGCAGCGCATGCGCCGCAAAGCCCTTGCGGATGGCGTCCTGGTGCGAACCGGAAAAGGCGGTGAACACCAGTTCGCCGGCATAGGGATGGCGCGGATGGACGGGCAGGTTGGTGCAATGCTCGACCGTGCGCACCACTTCGCGCATGTTGGAAAAGTCGAGCTCCGGCGACACACCCTGGGTGTACATGTTGAGCGCCAGCGCCACCAGGTCGACATTGCCGGTGCGCTCGCCATTGCCGAACAGGCAGCCTTCGATGCGATCGGCGCCGGCCAGGACACCCAGCTCGGCCGCGGCGATACCGGTGCCGCGGTCATTGTGCGGATGCAGGCTGATGACCACGCTGTCGCGCGCCGAGACGTGACGGCAGAACCACTCGATCTGGTCGGCATAGATGTGCGGGCCGGCGACTTCGACGGTGGCCGGCAGGTTGAGGATCAGCGGGTTTTCAGGCGTCGGTTTCAGTACGGCCATGACCGCTTCGCAGACTTCCAGCGCGAATTCCGGCTCGGTGGCGGTGAAGGTCTCGGGGCTGTA
>OUWB010023804.1_pt1 | contig 20227 bp, 21 predicted proteins | sample 1779821 | NCBI WGS metagenome assembly OUWB01 (sample SAMEA3914806, study PRJEB12502) | metagenome | biome: forest; material: soil | place: Canada | collected 2011-08-03 | depth 0.1 m
GGCGGCTCGGGCGGCAGCGGCAGCGGCAGCGGCACGAACGCGATCGCACCCACCACCGCCGGCGCCGCTACGACCGCAAGCAAGACCGCCGACGGGCTCGTCGATACCTTCGTCTGATATCCAGTCGTCACCGGGCGGAGCCGGCAGCGCCGGACGCAGCTTGCCTTCGTTGTCCGTAGCCCATTATTAGCGTGAATAGGCCCCAGCCTGTTCAAGGTATTTTGTTTCTTGCCCGTTAACCCGTATAAGGCCGAAGACGGGAAGAGTTGCTTTTATCGATACAGGCGCCCAAACTTGCTTTCCTGAGTCAGGCTGCGCGCCGGCACATGCGCATACAAATGCAAAGCTGAGTCGATTTAGGCCTTCTATTTAAGCATTCGCCTACAGATTTTTTAGCGACAATTCATCCTAGAGGATAAAGATAAAACATGGCAACAAGCGCCACCCCACAGGCAGCACCTCCGCCGCCCGCCGTCCATCGCGGCGGAATGCTGAAATTGATCATCATCGCATTGGTGGTCTTGATGCTTCTGATCGTGATCGCCGGTGCCGCGTACTATTTCCTGGTGCTCAAAGCGCCGTCGCGCGCCGCCATGTCCGCCGGCCAGCAGCAGGTGCAGGTCGACAACAGCCAGCCGCCGGTCTATTTCGCACTCGACCCGTTCACGGTCAACCTGCAATCCGACGACGGCGAGCGCTATCTGCATATCGGCCTGACTCTGCAACTGAGCGACCCGAAATCCGCCGATGTGCTGAAAGAACACATGCCGGATATTCGCAGCCGGATTCTGCTGCTATTGTCGAATAAGCATCCGTCCGACCTGGCGACACCTGAAGGCAAGAGCGCACTGATCAACGAGATCAAGACCCAGATCGAACAACCGTTCTCGCCCGGCGCCCCCCGCAACCAGGTGACCGACGTACTATTCACCGACTTCGTGGTGCAGTGAGCGGATCATGTCCCACGATGAGTTCCTTTCACAAGAAGAGGTCGACGCCCTACTGAAGGGTGTCACCGGCGAGCAGGATACCGCGGTCGAAACAGGCGACCAGGGCGGTATTCGCACGTACAACATAGGAACTCAGGAACGTATCGTGCGCGGGCGCATGCCCACGCTCGAAATCATCAACGAACGTTTCGCTCGTCTGTTTCGCGCAGGGCTGTTCAGTTTCATGCGACGCACCGCGGAAATTTCGGTGGGGCCGGTCAAGGTGCAGAAGTACAGCGAATTCATTCGTAATCTTCCGGTGCCGACCAACCTGAATCTGGTGCACATCAAGCCGCTGCGCGGCACCTCGCTGTTCGTGTTCGATCCCAATCTGGTATTCCTGGTGGTCGACAACCTGTTCGGCGGCGACGGTCGCTTCCACTCCCGGGTCGAAGGGCGGGACTTTACGCCGACCGAGCAGCGCATAATCCTGCGTTTGCTGAATGTGGTGTTCGAGCATTACATGGCGTCCTGGAAGCCCGTCTATCCGATCGAACTCGAATATGTGCGCGCCGAAATGCACACCCAGTTCGCGAACGTGGCGACGCCCAACGAAGTGGTGGTGGTCACCACCTTCACCATCGAGTTGGGATCGGCCGGCGGCCAGTTGAATATCTGCATGCCCTATTCGATGATCGAGCCGGTGCGCGATCAGCTATCCAGCCCCTTGCAAGGCGAAGCGCTGGAAGTCGACAAGCGCTGGATCCGGATGCTGTCGCAACAGGTGCAGACGGCCGAGGTGTTGCTGCAGGTCGAACTGTCCCAAATCGGGTCGAATTTCCAGAAAATTCTGAACATGCAGGTGGGCGACGTCATCCCGCTGAGCATGCCGGAAACCGTCACGGCCAAGATCGACGGCGTACCGGTCATGGAATGCGCATACGGCACCTTCAATGGCCAGTATGCGTTGCGAGTGCAACGCCTGATCAGCGCTGCAGATACCAATCGGGACTCCGCGGAGTAGGAACGAAACCTTGAACAAGGACGTATTCGATGAGTGATGTCAATTCAGAAACCGGGCTTGACGATTGGGCCAGCGCACTGGCCGAACAGACCGCGGCAACGACGGAACCCCCGGCTGCGTCGGCGTTTCAGCCGTTAACCGGCGCCACCCCGGCGGCGACCCACAACGATATCGACCTGATACTCGATATCCCGGTGCAGCTGACGGTCGAGTTGGGCCGCACCAAGATCGCCATCAAGAACCTGCTGCAACTGGCGCAGGGTTCAGTGGTGGAACTGGACGGCATGGCAGGCGAACCGATGGACGTGCTGGTCAACGGCTGCTTGATTGCCCAGGGCGAAGTGGTGGTCGTGAACGACAAGTTCGGGATACGCCTGACCGATATCATCACGCCGTCCGAGCGCATCAGGAAACTCAATCGATGAGCTTGCGTTCCGGTATTTCGGCCGCGCTGCGTCGTTTGCCGAGCACGGCGGCGCTACTGGCGTGCGGTTTCGCCGGCACCGTGCTGGCGGCGGAGCCTCGGGTCGCGAGCGGCACGCTGGTCGCGCCCACGGTCGGCGCCGGCGTTTCCGTACCCAGCCTGGGCATTGCCAGCCTGTTGCAAACGCTGATCGGCTTGGCGGTGGTGCTTGGGGTGGTGGTCGGCATTGCGTGGCTGGCCCGACGCTTCGGTCTGCAAACCCCACATCTCGGTAGCGCGGTCAAGGTCGTCGGCGGCGTGATGCTGAGCGGCAAAGAACGTGTCGTGGTGGTGGAGATCCAGAATACCTGGCTCGTACTCGGCGTCGCGCCCGGCCAAGTCAACATGCTGCACAGCTTGCCTGCGCAGCCGCAGCAGCGTGCGGCTGCGACACCGGGCGCATTCGCCGACCGCTTGCGCGAGTCGCTGGGCAACCGCTTCGGCGCCCGCTCCGGTGCGAACAAACCGTCAGATCGTGATATGTCGTGATGCAGACCGGCTGGGCTATTCCCGTGTTCAAATTGTCTTCGTTCCGCGCGTCGCGTCTCGCGCCATGGCTGTGCCTATTATTGCTGGTGCCGGCGCTAAGCTGGGCTCAGACGTCCGCGCAGATACCCGGCTTGCCCGCCTTCAGCACCACGCCCGGCGCGAACGGCAGCACCAACTACTCCTTGAGCATCCAGACGCTGCTGATGCTGACGATGCTGTCGGTGTTGCCCGCGCTGTTGCTGATGATGACCAGCTTCACCCGCATCATCATCGTGCTGTCACTGCTGCGCCAGGCCATGGGCCTGCAGTCGACGCCTCCCAACCAGGTTCTGGTGGGCCTGGCCTTGTTTCTGACCTTCTTCGTGATGTCGCCGGTCTTCGACAAGGCCTACACCGACGGCTACAAACCGCTGTCGGACGGCACCATCGGCCTCGAGCAAGCCGCCGACCGCGGCATCGAACCGTTCAAGCAGTTCATGCTGCGCCAGACCCGCGAATCCGATCTCGCGTTGTTTGCCCGCATTGCCAAGGCGCCGCCGATGAACGGCCCGGAAGACGTACCGCTACGCCTGCTGGTGCCGGCCTTTGTCACCAGCGAACTGAAGACGGGCTTCCAGATCGGGTTCACCATCTTCATTCCATTCCTGATCATCGATTTCGTGGTCGCCACTGTGCTGATGTCGATGGGTATGATGATGTTATCGCCAGCCACGATTTCCCTACCGTTCAAGCTGATGCTGTTTGTGCTGGTTGACGGCTGGCAGCTGGTGCTTGGATCGCTGGCACAAAGCTTCTACACTTAATCGCACGCTTCACGGATACCGCCCATGACTCCCGAATCCGTACTCACACTCGCGCATCAGGCCATGGTCGTGGCCTTGATGCTGGCCGCGCCGCTGCTACTGATCGGTCTTGCGGTCGGCCTGGTCATCAGCATGTTCCAGGCCGCCACGCAGATCAACGAGATGACCTTGACCTTCATCCCCAAGCTGGCGGCGATCCTGACCACGCTGGTGATCGCAGGGCCGTGGATGCTGACCACCATGCTCGACTACATGCGGCAGATGTTCAACAACATCCCCTATTTGGCTGGCTGATGCAGCACGGGCAGGCTGAGCCATGATTACGTTCACGACGGCACAGCTGAACGCCTGGCTCGCGGAATTTCTCTGGCCACTTGCACGGATACTCGCGCTGATCAGCACAGCGCCGATTTTCAATCAGCCCAACTTCCCGACGATCGCCAAGGTCGGTCTGGGCTCGCTGTTGGCCATCATCGTCGCCCCTACGCTGGGACCGCTGCCGGACGTAAGCGTAGGCTCGTTCGCCGGCCTGTTGATCCTGTTGCAGCAGATGCTGATCGGTGCGTCGTTCGGCATGGTGATGCAAATCGTGTTCACGGCCGCGCAAGCGGCAGGTGAATTCGCTGGCTTGCAAATGGGCCTGAGTTTCGCCCAATTGATCACACCCACGGCCACCGATGGTTCGACCTTGGTGCTGTCCAATCTGATGAACGTGCTCTGCACGCTGGTGTTCCTCGCCCTGGACGGACATCTGCGCCTGATCAGTGCATTGATGGAGTCGTTTTCGACGCTGCCGATCTCCACCATCAACGTGCAAGCACACGGTTTCGAAACCGTCGCCGCCTGGGGAAGTTCGATTTTCTCGGGAGGGTTGATGCTGTGCCTGCCTATCGTCGCGGTCATCCTGATGTCCAACCTGTCGGTGGGCATCCTGAACCGCGCTGCACCGCAGATCGGGGTCTACCAGGTTGGCTTCGCCATCACGTTGACGGTCGGCATGCTGATGCTGCTGTTCACCCTGCCCGATATCATTCCCTACCTGGGGCAACTGGCGGAGCAGGGTTTCACGACGCTGTACTCGACGGTCGCGGATTTCGGCGCAAACTAGCGTAACGCATAACGGGCCGCGCACCATGCGGCCCGTTGGCCTACTGAATGATCGAGAACAACGTCAGGCTTTCGGTCTGGACGAAGGTCTTTTCCGCCGCCTGCAAGGCCACGCTCACTTGCGAATATTCCGAGTACGCCGACACGATATTGGTATCGGTCAAGGTCGAGAGCGTAGCGCTAAATTGCAGTTGGGCGGTCGAATTGTCGGTCGTCAGGGTCGACAACTGCTGCTGGCGAGCGCCGACCTGGGCGCGTAGCGTCAGGATATTGTTTTCGGTGTTGCCGACCTGCGCACTCGCCGTGGTCAGCGTGTTGGTCAGTGCCGCGGCCGCCACCGAACTATCGTCCGGGCTGTTCAACGCCGCGATCACGTTGTTCAGGGTCGTGAAGAGGTTGACGCCCTGATTCTCCTGCTGCACCGTGAACGAGTCGCCATTGGCGGGGGCGCCATTGACCTGTACCGTCAACCCGGTGCCGAGATCGACCGTGTTCGGCGGATATGTCGCCGGCGCCGATGTGGTATTGGTGTCGGTGTTGGTAACGGTATAGGACGTCACGCCACCGGCGACCGAGAAGTTGATCGTGTAGGGTGCGAAGATCGACGGGTCTTGCGCATTGGTCACCGTGACGTTGCCGATCGTACCGCTACCGGTGTTGGTGGTTGCCGGGCTCGCGACGGTGCTCAGGCCGGCACTTTGCGCCGGCAGAATGGTAAACGTATCGTTGTTGCTCGGCGTTCCGGAGATATTGATCGACTGGCCGCCCAGGCTGATGGTCTGGCTACCCGAACCTTCGGTCGTGACGCCGTTCGACGTGGTGTCGCCGGCCGTGTATTGCTGCGGAACGCCGCCATTCAGATAGCTGTCGGTCGTCGTATTCAACACCGTATAGGTTGTGATGCCGTTGCCTACGGTGAATTGAATCTGATAGCCGTCCGCATTGGTCGGATCGGCCGAATTGGTGACCGATACCGCACTAAAGGTCGCGTCGCCGGTATTGGTGGACGATGCGTATGCGATACTCGGGCCGACACCCGATTGCACCTGTTGAAACAACGAGGAACCCGGATCGCCGACGGCCAGCGTGATGCCGTTGGCGACCTGCGTCATTTGCTGGCCGGCGTTGCCGTTATAGGTCACGGTCCCGGTCGACGAGATCGAGAACGGCGGGCTGTTGGTCTGGAAACCGCCGAAGAGGTAGGAACCGGTTGCCGTCGTCGTATTGCCGAGCGAAACCAATTGCTGCTCGGCCGATTGCAGCTGCGTTGCGATGCCCGAGCGCTCCTGATTGGTCAGCGACGGATCGCCAGCCTGGTTAAGCAAGGTCTGGACCGACGCGATCGTGGTGCTGATGCTGGTCAAGGTCGAATCTTCGAGCTGCAACGAACTGGTGGCCGACGACTGGTTGGCCGCATATTGCACATTGGTGTCGCTCGCCTGCTGGACCGAGACCGCTTCGGCGGCGGCCAGGGGGTTGTCCGAGGGCGTAGTGACGCTCTTGCCGCTGGAGATTTCCTCCTGCAGCGTGGCGAGTTCCGACAATTGCGTCTGAATCCCGCTGGTGCCGATATCGTATATGGTGCTGGATGCGATGCGCATTGCTGACCTCGACTACTGAATGCCCAAGATGGTCTGGAACAGCGACGTGGCAACCTGGATCACCTTGCTGTTGGCCTCATAGAGTTGCTGATATTGCAGCAGATTGGATGCCTCCTGGTCCAGGTTGACACCCGACACGGACTGCTGCTGCGTCGTGAATTGGGTCACCAGCGCCTGCGCGGACGTACTCGAAACCTGCACATTCTGCAGTTCCGAGCCGACTTGCGCGACCAGCACGCTGTATGAGCCGGTAATGCTTTGCGACCCGCCGTTGAGCAGGTCCGCGGTCGACAGGTTAGACAAGGCCAGCGCATTGCGGCCGTCCGCGTTGCCGTCGTTGGGCGCGACGGTGAAGGTGTCGTTATTGTCCGGGGTGCCGGCGAGCGTGACCGAAACCCCGCCGAAGCTGTAAGTGGTCGTGGTGTCGGCGGCCCCAGCGTACGGTACCGAGGTCGCCGGCGGGGCGTAGGTGGTGCTGGTCGTCGTACCGTTGGCCTCGGTGACGGTGGCCGTCACCACGTCGTTGTTCGGAAAACCGGTCAAGGCACCGGTGGTCGAGTTGTACGTCAGTGTGGCGGTGCTCGTCAGCGGCGCATTCGGCGCAACCACGAACTCGTCGTTGTTGGCCGGCGTGCCGGTGATGTTGAAGGTCAGGCCGTTGAAGCTGATCTGCGCGCCGCCGCTCGGCAATGGAATCGACGGCGTGGTCGAGGTGTTGTAGGTGCTGGTGGTGCCGCCGGAAGTCACCGTCAGCGTCGTGTTTGCCGGGAATCCGGTCAGATCGCCGCCCGAATAGGTCAGGGTCGCGGGCGCGGTCAGCGCCTGCGCCGCGTAGGCGGCCGACACGGTCGGCGTCGAGATCGTCGCATTGCCGGTATTGGTCGACAGCGCGCTGGTGATGACCTGGGAAAAATAGTCGCTGCTGACCGTTCCTTGCGTGATCGTCGCGTCGCCCTGGTTACTGGACGAAGCCGCCGCCAACACAGGCGCTGCCGCGGCAACATTGACGGGGTTGGTGGTCGTCAGAGCCAGGGTTCCGGCCGCGTTGGCCGTCGGCAGGAGGTTGAACGAATCGCCGTTGTTGGGCGAACCGGAGATATTGATGTTCATGCCGAATTCGGTCACCGGGAAGGTCGAATTCGACGGGAAGCTTTGCGACTCGCCGCTGGTCTGGTCAGTGATCGTGTATTCCGAATTGTTGTACGACAGCGTGTAGTTGTCGGACGGCGGGCTGGACGGATTGGCGATCGTCACCGAAACAGTAGCGTTGCCGGTGTTGTCCGTATTCGAGATGACCGACGGCGCCGCGGTCGAAAACAGCGCGCCGCCCTGCCCGTTATCCAGCGTCAAGCCCAGTTCATTTTGCGTATTGACCGCACCGGCGACCGCCGAGGCGATGGTGTTGATCGAATTCTGCGTCGGCACCAGGGAGTCGGTACGGAATTGCAGCAGTCCGCCCAGCGTGCCACCCGTCAAGGTATTTTGTGGCAGGTACTCGGTGACGCTACTGGACGAGGCCGAGGAACTCGACGAATTCTGATACTGGTAGGCGACCACCGATTGCGACGGATTACTGGGAGAATTCACCGTGGACAGCGCGTAGGTCTGGCCGCCCAGCACCAGCGCCTGCCCGTTGCCGATAAACACGTTCTCGCCGCCGCCCGCAACCGGGACCACGCTGGTGCCCACGAGCGCACTCAGGTTGGCGACCGCCTGGTCGCGCTGATCGAGCAGATTGTTCGGTTCCTGCGTATCGCCGCTGCCCGCGTACGACGATTCGATCTGATTGTTCAACTGCGCGATCTCGTTCGCGTAGCTGTTGATCTGCGTGACCGTGCTGGAGATCTGCGTATTGACGTTGGTGTTGATGGTCGCCAGTTGCTGGGCCACGTTGTTGACCTGCGAAACCAGGGTCTGGGCGTCGCCGAGAAAAGCGGAACGGGTCGAGGTGCTGGACGGGTCGCTGGAGACGGATTGCAGGCTGGTGAAGAAATTATCCAGTGTGGTCGTCAATCCAGCCGTTGGATTGCCCAGCGTATCGTCAATCTGCGACAGCTGCGTGCTGTTGGCCGTCAGGGCACTGCTTTGCGAGCTCGCCTGGTTCAGTTGGTTGGTCAGATATTGGCTATAGGCGCGCGTTACCGTTTGCACATCCACGCCGGTACCGATAAAGCCGCTGCCCGTATACTGGCCCGCAGCCTCCTGCACCGTAACGGACTCGTCGTCGTAACCGGTGGTGGAGGCGTTGGCGATGTTCTCGCTGGTGGTCGTCAGCTCGTAATCGGCGGCATTCAAGCCGCTGATGCCAATCTGGAAGATGCTGTTGCTCATACATGATCCCGTATGCCGCAAGCGGCCATCGATGTGAAAAACCGCTCTATCGTCTCTAGATTAACGGCCGCGGCGCACAAAACTTTACCGGCGATGGCAACAAAGGAGACAGACGGGCGCCGCATCGCCCATTTTGCGCGCAAAACGCGATTGCGCCAAATTACCGGTCATTATTAGGGGCGAATTGGATTCCCGCCGAGCCATGCCATTTCGAGCCGATGCCGACGCTCACCCCATTTGCCGCATGATGCTCATCAGCTTGTTCGCGTATTGCGGATCCGTCGCGTAGCCCGCATTCTGCATACCGTGCGCAAAGCTTGCGGGGTCTTGCGCTGCCTGGTGGATCACCCCCTGGAAACGCGGATTGCTGGTCAGCATCGAGGCGTAATCCTTCACCGCGTCGTCATACGACGAATAGGCGCGAAAGCGCTGAACCACATCTTGCGCGACACCGTTGACATATTCCGTGGTCCGGGCCATTACGGTGGGGCCGGTCCAGTCCTTACCGGCCTTGACGCCGAAGATATTGTGTGTGGTCGAGCCGTCGGCGCGCTTGATTTCGCGCTTGCCCCAGCCGGATTCCAGCGCCGCCTGACTCAGGATGTAGCGCGCCGGGATGCCGGTGGTGGCGCTGGCCGCCTGAGCCGAGGCCGCCAGTTTGTTGACGAATTCCGCGGCGCTGGCTGAAGCCGTGCTTGCGCTGTGAACCAGTTGTTGATCGCCTGAGTCTTCGTCGCTGCTGGAGAACGCCTTGGTGCCGGCGAGCGAGCCGTCGGCTGCGGAATTCGCGTAGGCGCGCATGGCATCGCCGGCACCGGCAGCGGCAGCGCCAGTCTGAGGCGTGCCTCCCGCGGCACCGCTCAGACTGGCGCTGCCCTGACCGCGCATCAACTGCGCATACATCTTGTCGGCCAGACCGATGCCCTTCGACGACAGCTGTTCCGACAACTGTTGATCGAGCATGTCGGTGAAAGTCTTGGTCTGGTTCGAATCCAGGATGCCATCCTGGGGCGTGGCGTCGCGCATGCTTTTCAGCATCATCTGCGTGAACACGGCGTCGAACTGTTTGGCGGCAATCCATGCACCTTGCTGCGGCGAATTCTTCACGGTCTGGCGCAGGGAGTTGAAGCCCTGCATGTCGAGCGCGAAACGCTGAGAGATGTCGTCGCCTGCAGTGCCGGAAGTACTGTTAGTAACGTTATCGTTCATGGCATCTGCCCCACTTAAATGACCTGCAGGTCGGCACGCAATGCGCCTGCGGCCTTGATCGCCTGCAAGATCGATACAAGGTCCGCCGGGGTCGCACCCAGTGCGTTCAAGGCACGCACCACGTCATTCAGCGACGCGCCCGCGCTCACGACTTTCAGACTACCACTTTGCTGCCGCACACTGATATCGGCCTGCTGGGTCACCGCGGTCGTGCCGTTGGATAGCGCCCCCGGCTGGCTCACGTTGGTGTTCGAATTGATCACTACCGACAAATTGCCATGTGCGACCGCGCAGCTTTGCAGCGTCACCATCTGGTTCATCACCACCGAGCCGGTACGCGCGTTGATGATCACCTTGGCCGCCGCCTGTGCCGGGCGCACATCGATATTCTCGATCTGCGCCATGAAACCGACCTGCGCGGTCGGGTCGGTTGGTGCGCGCACGGCAATGGTTCGCCCATCGAGTGCGGTCGCGGTACCCTGTCCGAAATAGCCGTTCAACGCCGTCACGACCCGCTCGGCCGTCTCGAAATCCATGTCGTTGAGTTCGATCTGCATCACGCCCGACTGACTGATGGCACTGGGTACGGCACGCTCGACGATGGCCCCGTTCGGAATCCGGCCGGCATCGAGTTGGTTGATCTGAACCCGGCTGCCACCGGCACTCGCGCCCGCACCGCCGATCAGCATATTGCCCTGCGCCAGCGCATAGACCTGACCGTCGGCGCCTTTCAGCGGCGTCATCAACAGCGTGCCGCCGCGCAGACTTCTGGCGGTACCGAGCGACGATACGGTCACGTCGATCGGCTGTCCGGGACGCGTAAAGGGCGGCAAGTCGGCGGTCACCATCACGGCCGCCACATTGTTCAATTGAGCGTTGCTGCCGGCGGGTAGCGAAATGCCCAACTGTCCCAGCATATTGGTCAAGCTCTGCAAGGTAAACGGCGTCTGCGTGGTCTGGTCACCGGTGCCGTCCAGCCCCACGACCAGGCCATAACCGATCAAGGGGTTGTCGCGCACACCCTGGATCGACGCCAGATCCTTGATGCGCTCCGCGTGCGCGACGCCGGCCGTCAAGCCGAGCACAGCCGCAAGGGCAAGCGCTCGGCGCAGTGCTCGCGGCAACGAATGATTCAAGTATTTCATCAGAATGGCGCTATGCTTTGGAAGAACCGCTGCAGCCAGCCCATCTGCTCGCCGTCGCTGATCATTCCCTTCGCACTATATTCAATCTTCGCGTCGGCAATGCTGGTCGACGCCACTGTGTTCGCGGATGAAATCGTCGTTGGATTCACCACGCCGGAAAACCGGATGTACTCGTTGCCCTGATTGATCAGCATCTGCTTTTCGCCGCTCACTTCAAGGTTGCCGTTGGCCAGCACGTTGGTCACGGTGACGGTCAGCGTACCGGTGAATTGGTTCGACGCGTTGGCACCGCCAGACGCGGCGAAAGTATTGGCGCCCGTGATATTGGTGTTGGCCGTACCAAACAGACCACGCAGCAAGCCGGGCACCGTGGTCGGCGTAAACGTCGTGTTCGAGTTGCGGCTGACATCCGTGCCCGAGGTTTTGGTGGCCGAGATGTTTTCGCTGATCACGACGGTCAGGATATCGCCGACGTTGCGCGGGCGCGGATCTTCGAACAGCGGGTGATCCGAGTAGCCGGGATTGTAGATCGAACCGTTGGTTTGCGACGGCAAAGCGCGCGCCGGGGGGCGCGCGGTCATCGGCTGCTGCACCAGGGGCTTTTGTGGCATCTCCGAGCAGCCGCCCAAGGCGGCAAAACAGGCCGCGGCGATTGCCGCGCGGCGTGTACGACAGGAAAACCGCGATAAAGACCACTCCGACATCACGCAACCTCTAGATCGTCAAATTACTCAGCGTCTGCAACATCTGGTCGGACGTCTGCACAGCCTTACTGTTCAACTCGTACGAACGCTGCGTCTGAATCATGTTCACCAGTTCCTGCACCACGTTCACGTTCGACGTTTCGACATAGCCCTGATTCACCGTCCCCATCCCGTTGGTACCGGGCTGCTCGACGGTCGGCGCGCCCGACGCGGTCGTCTGCGACAGCAGATTGCCGCCGAGCGCCTCGAGGCCGGCGGGATTGACGAAGGTCGCCAGTTGCAGCGTGCCTATCGTGACCGAAGTAGTGCTGTTGCCTTCGGTCGCCGACACAGTACCGTCAGTGCCGACCGTGATCGAGGTCGCGTTCGCCGGAATCGTGATCACCGGCTGCACCAAATAACCGCTGGAAGTCACCAACTGTCCGTTTTGATTGGGCTGGAACGACCCATCGCGCGTATAGGCGGTGGTGCCGTCCGGTAACTGCACCTGGAAGAAACCCTCTCCTTCGATCGCGAGATCGGTCGAATTGCCGGTTTGTTGCAGACTACCCTGCGTGAAGAGCGGCTCGGTCGCCACCTGCTGCACACCGGTACCGAGCTGCAGCCCGGTTGGCAAGTCAGTGGTTTGCGTGGACGCGGCACCGGGCTGACGCACGGTCTGATACAGCAAATCCTGGAATACGGCGCGAGATCCCTTGAAGCCGTTGGTACTGACGTTCGCAAGATTGTTGGAAATCACGTCCATCTGAGACTGCTCGGCGTTCATGCCGGTAGCCGCGATGTAGAGAGAACGATTCATGCCTGGGGCTCCCGGGTCTTTGTGGATGAACGAGCGTAGCGCTTGGTGTAAGGGTGATGCATCAGGAAGTGAAGGTCAGTATCGCGTTGGCGGCCTGGTCGTCGTTGTCGGCAGTCTGGACCGCCTTCATCTGCATGTCGAACTGCCGCGAATTGGCGATCATTGCGACCATTTCATTGACCGGGTTCACATTGCTGCCTTCGATCGTGCCGGGCTCCACCATCACGGTCGGATCGGCGTCCGCAGGCTGACCGCTGGACTGCCGAAACAAGCCGTCATCGCCGCGCACCATGGTCTTCGGATCCGGATTGACCAGCTTCAGCTGATCCACCGTCGCGATCGCATTGTATGGATCGCCCGGCGTCAGCGCGGAAATCGTGCCGTCGGTGGAAATCGTGACCTGGGCGCCGGGCGGCACCGAAATAGGCCCCGAATTGCCGACCACCGGCAGGTTGTTCTGCGTCACCAGCTGCCCGTCTGCGTTCACCGTCAGATTGCCGGCGCGGGTATACGCTTCGTTGCCGTCTGGCGTCTGCACCGTCAACCAGCCGGGCCCGGTCAAGGACACGTCGAGCGGGTTTCCGGTCTGCTGGATCGGGCCAGGCTGAAAATCCGAGCCCGGCGTCGAATCCACCACATAGGTCCGCGTTACCGCGGTGTCGCCGTCGGCCAGCTGGTCCTGGGTGCGCAACGGGGCGGCGCGAAAGGCACTCAACTGCGCACGAAAGCCTGTAGTCGATGCATTGGCCAGATTGTTGGCAATCTGGCCTTGCTGTTCCAGGGCCTGCGAAGCGCCCGTCATCGCCACATACAACATTCGATCCATAGTCGATCAATCTCCAGGCTGGAACACGCGGTTCACGTTAAGCGACTTACAGGTTGAACAGCGACTGATCGACCGTCTGCTGGGTCTTGATGGTCTGCGCGTTGGCCTGGTAGTCGCGCTGGGCGGTAATCAGGTCGACCAATTGGGAAGTCAGGTCCACGTTCGATGCTTCGACTGCACCGGACTGCAGCACACCGAGATTGGTGCCGCCCGGGGTGCCGACGATCGGAGCGCCCGATGCAGCGGTCTGCTCATATGAATTGTTGCCGACCGAGGTCAGACCTTCCGGATCGTTGAAGGTCACCAGCGCGATCTGCGCCAGCGGTTCCGACTCGCCGTTCGAATATTCGCCCTGGATTACGCCGCTACTGCTGATGGTATAGCCTGTGAGCGAGCCGGAAGCGTAACCGTTCTGACTCTGCGTATTGTCATCGAAGGCGATGCCGTATTGCGTGGTGCCGGCCATATCGATATCGACAGTCTCGGGCGTCGATGATCCACCCTCGCCGGCCGGTATCGAAACGGCAATCTGCCCTGGCGTGGTACTGACGACCCCGGCGGCGTTGGCAAAGGAACTCAATGCTCCCGTGCTGTTGAATGTCAGCGTGCCCAGGTAGCCGTTTGCGCCCGGAGTGCCGGCCGCCACGGAAGATGCCCCTGTAGTCGACGTGGCCCCCGAACCGAAGAAATTGCTGACTTCGGTGCCGCTCACCGTGATCGCCGTGGTAGGGGTCGGATAGGCGTTGATATTCTGAGTCAGCACGACGTCGCCGCTACCGTTGACGGTCGCGGTCACGGCCGGCGAAATCGAGGCGTCGCCGTTGATCGCCGCGGCGACGTCCGCCGAGGTAATACCGGTCCCCGAGACGTCCGTGATGGGCACCGAGGTACCGTTGATCAACAGCGTATTGGTACTGGCACCGCCGACGGTCGTCAGCGCCGTGTTGCTCGTAAACGACGAGCCGGTATAGGTACTGGCGGCACCGGTCGTTGCGGGCAGTGTACCTTGCGACGGCACCAGGGTGCCATTGGCGGTCTGGTACACGCTCCAGACACCGGCCGTCGGATCTTTCACGAAAAAGGTTTCGAGCTGGATCGGATTGCCCAGCGAGTCGTATACGGTGGTGCCCGATTCGCTGGTATAGCTTGCCGGATCGGTCGGGCTGAAGGTCGAGACGGTCGGCGTGGTCGCCTGCGAGTCCAGGTTGAACTGCATCGCCAGCGACGTCGTTGCCAGGGGCGGTATATTGTTGGTCGGCAGTTGGAGGTTTTGCAGCGTGGTCGACGTCACCGCGCCCTGGCTGTTCAGCGCATAGCCCTGCACATTGTAGCCGGACGCATTCACCAGATAGCCGTTGGCGTTGGTGTTGAACTGACCGTCCCGCGAATATTCGATGGTGCCGTTGTTCGATAACTGGAAGAAGCCGCCGCCGTTGATCGCGACGTTCAACGGCTCGTTGGTGACGGTGATGTCGCCCTGGGAGAAATTGTTCGCCACCTCGGACGTCGTCGAACCGATACCAACCTGCAGATTGGTGCTCTGCGCGAGCTGCGCCGAATACAGGCTCGCGAACTCCGCGTCGCCCGACTTGAAGCCGACCGTGCTGGAGTTGGCGATGTTGTTGCCGATCACATCGAGTTCGGTCGATGCCGTTCCCAACCCGCTCAATCCCTGTTCATAGCCCATGCCAATCTCCGCCGCGTATGCGTTGTACTTGCTTATTAGTTAAAGAATATCCGCAATGCTGCCCACGGAGACCGTATTGCCACCGCTCAGGGTGACACCCACGGTACCGCCCGACTGTTGAATCACGCTGGTCACTTCGCTGACCGCCAGCGCCGTGGCGCTGACCGAGGTCGCAGCCCCACCGGTGGTGGTCGGCGCGCTGGTCGCGTTGACGCTGATCGTGTAGTTGCCGTCCGGCACGGTGCTGCCGGACGAACTTTCGGCGTTCCAGGTGATTGGCACCGTGCCGGCCGATTCGGCTCCCAGATTCAGCGTCTGCACCGTGGCGCCGGAGCTGTTCTTGATCGACACCGTGACGTTGCTGGCGGCGCTGCCGAGCTGGACGCCGAAACCGCTGGCCGCACCGCTGGCCACGGTGATCATGCTGCCCGGCGCCAACACGTCCTTGCCGATCAGTGAGGAAGCTTGCAGCTGCTGGGTTGCGCTCAGTTGCGACTGCAGCGACGACAATGTCGTATTGAGTTGCGAAATGCCCGACACCATGTTGATCTGGGCCAGCTGCGAAGTCATCTGCGCGCTGTCCATCGGATTGGTCGGGTCCTGATTCTGCAGCTGGGTCACCAACAACTGCAGGAAGGTGCTCTGCAGACTGGACGCCGAGCTGGTAGTCGAACTAGTGCTGGCTGAACTGGCTGAACCCGCCGTCGACGACGTCGATGTCAGGTTGTTGACGGAGGTGTTGTTGACGATAGCCATGGCGTTGTCCTTACTGACCGAGTGTCAGCGTTTTGAGCATCAGGGTCTTCACAGTATCCAGGGTTTCGACATCGGCCTGATACGCACGCGAAGCGGAAATCATGTTCACCATTTCCTGCACCGGATCGACGTTGGGCAGGGACACATAGCCGTCGGCATTGGCTGCCGGGTTATTGGGGTCATACACTGTCTTGAGCGGCGTCGGATCGTCGATCACCCCGGTCACCTTGACGCCACCGATCGGCGTGCCGGTCGCGGATTGCGCGTCGCCGCCCAACGGATCGGTTTGAAACAACACCTGCTTGGCACGATAAGGCTGCCCGTCCGGACCTTCCGTGGTGTTGACATTGGCCAGATTGCTGGCGGTGACGTTCAGACGCTGAGACTCGGCCGACAAGGCCGATCCAGTGATCTGAAAGATGCTCATCATCGTCATATCAGGTACCCGTCGAAAGCGCCTCGTTCATCGCCTTGATCTGACCGGACACTTCAGTCAGCTCGGACTCGTAGTGCATCGAGTTGTCGGCAAACGCGACCCGCTCCGTGTCGAGATCGACCGTATTGTTGTCGGCGCTCGGCTGTTCCGGCACTCGGTACAGCAGCGATCCATAATCCTCCGAGCTCCCCGGACTCGAGCTTGCGATCTGCCCCTGCGCGTCGGTGGACAAAGTCACCCCACCCGTCATGGCTGCAGCACCAGCCGACGGCGGTGCCATCTGCAAGGTGCCCCCGGAGATCCCGGTCGGCATGCCGCTGCGTGCCATCACGCCGTTGAGCGTGGAGGCGAAATCCAGGTCACGCGCCTTGTAATTCGGGGTGTCGGCGTTCGCGATATTCGACGACAGAATCTGTTCCCGATAAGCGCGCAGGTCCAGCGCTTCCTGTCCGAACTTGAATTCCGCGTCCAGCTTATCCATGACCGCCACCTTTTATCGCCCCGCGCCGCCACCGCACTCGGTCGGCCAGCATTGCTTGCATTCGATATAACTGATTGACTACGCAGCCGATTACCTCAAGAACGATCGCCCATCCAGATTGGATTCGACTCGCGAATTCGACCCGCGCAATCCGCACAAGGCCCATCGCAATATCTCGTCCCGCCTGCCGCGACGGCCGTTTTATGAGGGAATTTTCACTCCTGGCACATCGTAATCCGCGAGTACAAGGGGCAATCGCACGAATAAGCGGCAAAGCGCACTTCAATTCGCCGAATGCGCGGCGGCACCGGCCACTACAATTTGGCTTGTAGTCAAGATCGCGGAGAGTCGTAATGGCGCTGCACCCCACGCCCCAATCCTGTCTCGGGGCGCGCCGCAAACCGCACCGAAATGCTTGGACGCGCAGTTTATGCGCGCTGTTGACCCTATCGTGCGCAATCGCATTGCCGCATCCGACCTGGGCCCAGACCACCGCCAGCGGCACCATGATTCCCGCCGCGCCGGCCAACGCACCGCCGGCCAGCACCATCCACGGCGTGGCCGACGCATTGCCCAAGGCGCCCGCAGAGCCTGGAACTGGCGGTAATATGCTGCACCTGCCGGCGCACGTGATGATCGAGCATCCGACCATGCCGGAATTGCCCGTGATTCCGCCGCCGCATCATATTCAGGTCACCGTTTATAGCGGCCCGACCGCGCCTATCGCGTCGACCCAGATCACGCAGGTCAGCGTTCTTCCGCAGCCACCCGCTACGAGCAATTTCATGTCCGGGCAGGCCACCGCGAATGCCGGCATAGCCCCGGAAGCGGCGACGAATGCCGCACCGCGGGCGCTGGCCGCGAACACACCGCCTGCCAGTCCGGGCCTGCTGCCAGAGCCCCGCATCGACCCCAGTATCGGCGACGCGCCGCTGCAGCCTGAGTCGGCCGCGCCACGACCGACACCGCCAGCCCTCACGCCAGCTCCGACCATCAGCGGCCCCGGTCAACCTATACCAAGCGTCAATCCAAATGATGCGATCCGCGCCACAGCGGCCCAGTTTCTGCGGCAGCAGACGACGGGCCTGCCCGGCACGGTGACCATAGACGTAAGTCCAATCGCGCCGCATGGTCTGGCGTCCTGCGACGCACTGGAAGCATTCCTGCCACCAGGCGCGCAGCTTTGGGGCCGCACCTCGGTCGGCGTGCGCTGCGTCGGCGCGAAGCCGTGGACCTTGTACCTGCAGGCGCGTATTTCGGTCAACGCCACTTATTTCGTGGCTGGGCGAGATATCGCCCCCGGCCAGACCATTGCCGCCTCGGATCTGGCACCCCGCCAAGGTGACCTGACCAACCTGCCGCGCTCGGTCGTGACCGATCTCGCGCAAGTTGTCGGCAAGGCGAGCCTGGAACATGTCGGGCCGGGCATGTTGCTGCGTCAGGACATGGCGCGGGCAGTCGTGCTGGTGCAAGCGGGGCAGTCGGTACGACTGGTGGTCCAGGGTGCGGGCTTTACCATCAGCTACGAGGGTAGCGCCCTGACCAGCGCGGCAGCAGGCGAATCAATCAAAGTGCGTACGCCGTCAGGACAGGTGATCAGCGGCGTGGTGAGGGACCGGGAGACGGTAGACGTGCAAATGTAGCGTTGCGCACCTGAATGGATTTGTTAAGCGTTGAATTAAATAAGATTCTTTTTTTGTTACATTCTGTTTACGCTAAAGTTCGCGCGCAGAATGCCGTTACAATAAGCAAATCACCAGCAGGATGCCATCGTGAAAATTGACCCGAACGTCCCAAGCACGCCGGACAGCGCTTCTTCGCTGACCGGTGGCGCGCGCTCCGCGCCAAGCGACGCGTCGAGCCAGGTCAATCAGGCACCTGCCAGTTCGTCGTCTGCCACTACCGCGTCCACGGCGGCTGCCGCCACTATTCCGGCGGCATCGGCGGGCGCTGCGGATCCAGTCAATATCTCCACCATCTCGGCCCAGTTGAACGCCAGTTTCGCCAGCAATACCGGCGACATCGACACCAAGCGCGTTGCGGAACTGAAAGATGCGATGAGCAAGGGCAATTTGTCCTTCGATACGAGTAAAATCGCGGATGGCCTGCTCGACACCGTGCGCGGTCTGCTGCAGGAGCCCCAACAGTAAATGCGCTGGATCGCATTGCGCGGAGTCGCCTGGGGCGGTCGCTGCCTGCAACAGCGTGCCACGCGCTATGTGCTGCCTAACGCTACTCACCTTCAGGATGCCAGGCCTTAGTTCATGGAACCGACCACGCTATCCGATACCAGCGCCGAGACAAAGGCGCGTACGCTGAAAAACGCGTTGCTGGTCTATGCGACCGAAGAACAGGCGGCCGCGGCGGATTTCGCCAATTTGCTGGAAGAAGAACAGGCCACGCTGCTGTCGGGTACCGTGCTCGATATATTGCCGCACATCGTCGACCGCAAAAGCGGGCTGATCGCTCGCCTGGCCGAACTGACGCAGCAGCGCGAACGCTGCCTGACCGCGCTGGGCTATGGCAACGGTCGTGCCGCGATGCTGAAAGCCGTCGCGCAGGATCCGCGCTTGAAACCGATATGGGAAGATCTGGTGCGTCACGCCACGCAGGCGCGCTCGCGCAACGTGACCAACGGCATGCTGGTACGGACCCGGCTCGACTATAACCAGCGTGCCCTCAACGTGCTGCGCGACGCCTGCGGGATGACCCCAGTGCGAGTCTACGGCCCGGACGGCCGCATATCTGAATTCGCGCGCTGAGGCGTACGATCCGCCGCCCCTCCCCTGCCCGCTGCTCAGCCCCCAGGGCCCACATCATGCCGAGCTTTGCGGTGCGGTCCAGGCCAGTTCGCGCAAGCGCGCCCGCAGGCGTGACACCGCCTGGCTGTGCAGTTGGCAGACGCGCGATTCGCTGACTTCCATCACCGCACCGATTTCGCGCAGATTCAGACCCTGTTCGTAATACAGGCTCATCAGCAATTTTTCGCGCTCGGGCAGACGCTCGATTGCGTCGATCAGCGTCGCCCGCAGGCTTTCATCGAGCAACGAAGACAACGGGTCGGTGTGGTCGACGCAAAAGCGATCGAGAAACGGCTCGTCGTCGCCGCCGCGTTCGAAGTCTTCGTAGTAAATCAGCTGGCTGCCGTGCAGCTCCTGCAGCAAGGTTTGATACTCATCCAGCGGCAGCTTCATGTGGCCGGCGATTTCCGCCTCAAGCGGGGCACGGCCCAACTGCTGCTCGACCTCGTGTACAGCATGCTCGACCTCGCGTGACGTCTTGCGCATGCTCCGCGGCAACCAATCGTTGTTGCGCAACTCATCCAGCATCGCTCCGCGGATGCGCTGACTGGCGTAGGTTTCGAACTGGGCGCCCTGATCTTCCTTGTAGCGCCCGGCGGCATCCATCAAGCCCATCATGCCGGCCTGGATCAGGTC
>OUWB010011652.1_pt1 | contig 20203 bp, 17 predicted proteins | sample 1779821 | NCBI WGS metagenome assembly OUWB01 (sample SAMEA3914806, study PRJEB12502) | metagenome | biome: forest; material: soil | place: Canada | collected 2011-08-03 | depth 0.1 m
ATGACCGCGGCGGGCACGCCCATCAAGAATTTCCTACGGTCCATTATTCCCTCCAACGCTTGTTATTGCCGGCCTGCGCCGACTTTTTGGGCCTAAACCTTTTTCCGGCTATTGCCGAAACCCGCCAATCGAAAACGGGTGTCACGGCATAACATTTTGCTATGAGCCGGAAAACGAAGAGGGCAAAACTTATGGCCCGGCAGCGTTTTTGGATTTCCGATCCTTGCCGGCCGGCCGCAGTTTGGCCGGCGCATGCCGTCTTCCAAAGCCCAGATCTCTCACGCGCCCAGCCCGGCCGCCGAAGCGCCGGCACCGCCCTTGCCGCGCAATGCCTTGCTGCCCTGGCTGATCGCCGTCGCCTTTTTCATGGAATCGCTCGACACGACGATCCTGAACACCGGCGTGCCGGCGATCGCCCGGGCGCTGCATGTCGTGCCCCTGGCCATGAAGTCGGTGTTGTCGAGCTATACGCTGTCGCTTGCCGTCTTCATTCCGATCTCGGGCTGGATGGCCGACCGCTTCGGCACGCGCCACGTCTTCGCCGCCGCTATCGCGGTCTTTACGCTCGGTTCGCTCTTGTGCGGCGTGACCAATAATATCTCCTTCCTGGTCGCCAGCCGCCTGTTGCAAGGGCTGGGCGGCGCCATGATGGTGCCGGTCGGGCGCCTGACCCTGGTGCGCACCTTTCCCAAGGCCGAACTGGTCAAGGCGATGAGCTTCGTCGCGGTGCCCAGCCTGGTGGCGCCGATGCTTGGGCCGCTGGTCGGCGGCTTTATCGTCGCCTATTTCAACTGGCGGGTCATCTTCTTCGTCAATATCCCGATCGGCCTGCTGGGGCTCGGTTGCGTGCTGTGGAAATTTCCGGATTTCCGGCAATCTCACAAGACGCCGCTCGACATCATCGGCCTAATCCTGTTCGGCGCCGGTATCGCGCTCTTGTCCTACGTGCTGGAAGTGTTCGGCGAGCATGTGATGGGGCTGACGGAAATCCTGTGCCTGCTGGCGGTCGCCTTGCTGCTTCTGCTCGGCTACGCCTTGAATAGCCGTCGCGTGCGCCATCCCCTGCTGCGCACCGATTTGTTTCGGCTACGCACCTTTTCGGTGGCGGCGAGCGCGCAATTCGTCACGCGCCTGGCGCTGGGTGGGGTGCCGTTCCTGCTGCCGCTGCTCTATCAGGTCGGGCTTGGCCTGTCGCCGATCGTCTCGGGCCTGCTGATCATGCCGCAGGCCGCCGGTGCCATCGCCACCAAGTTCTTCCTGCCGCGGCTACTCAAGCATTTCGGCCACCGCGTCATCCTGCTGTCGAACACGATGATGGTCGGCCTGTGGATCCTGGGCTTTGCTACGGTCGGCGCCACCACGCCGTTGTGGCTGATCCTGATCCAGGCCTTCTGCTTCGGGGCACAGATTTCGATCCAGTATGCCAGCATGAACACCCTGGTCTATGCCGACGTGCCGGCGCGCAAGACCAGCGGTGCGGCCTCGATCGCCTCGACCCTGCAGCAATTGTCGGTGTCGTTCGGCGTCGCCTCGGCGGGCCTGTTGACGGCCTTTTTCCTGCCGGCCGCCGGTCTTGCCGATCATGCGGCGATGCTGAAGGGTCTGCACGACAGCTTCCTGATCCTGGGAACCTACACCATCCTGACGACCGGTATATTCCTGCGCTTGAAGCCCGGAGACGGCGCCAGCCGAAAGGTTAAAACGGCTGCGTAGAATATTATAGGGGCGGGCATGAAACCTATTAGTCGCCTGTCGCGCGATCGGGCATGGTGTCCTCCGACGCGAATAAAGTGAAGCGTATTCGCGGACTTTCCGTGGGGTCCCCCTTTCTCTGCCGGTTTTGTTTCCTGGCATTTGAGCGCCTACATCCTCCCAGGTGCTTTTGACCACTTCCCACCCGCCTTCCTTCGGGAAGGCGGTTTTGTTTTGCCCGTAAGACAACGAAAAAGCGCGCCACCTTGTGGGAGGTGGCGCGCTCTATAGCGGTTGCGCGGTCATCCGGCGGGGAGGGCCGCGTTTCCGGTTTTCGGGAATTTCCGGTCAGCTCGCGGCGGAATAGCGCTGGCTGGACAGGCCCTCGACCTTTTCCGGGTCGACGAACAGCTCTTCGATCGACATGCGGCGCGGGGTCAGGCCCTGCTTGAAGGCCGTCGATTCCAGCGCTTCGATGGTCTTGATATTGGCCGCGATGCCGTAGGGCAGGGGGTCGTGGCCGACGATCTGGCGCAGGCCGAGATACTTCTTGTCGGACGCCGTCGTCGCTTCGCCGGCGTCGAGCTTGGCCAGCCAGTCGGCCTTGGCCTTGGCAAAGGCGTCGTAGAGCGAACGCGCCACCCACGGGTGTTCGGCCAGGATCGAATCCTTGACGACGATGGTGCCGTGCATCGGATAGATGCCGGTGCGCTCATAATAGTCGGCTTCCAGTTCGGCGGCATTGGGGAAAAGGTCGGGATAGTCGGCCTCGACCTCTTTCCAGCCGCCGGTCGGCGCGCCGGTGCGGCCGATGCCGGCATTGGCCGCAAAGCCGGCCTGCAGGGCGCCGGACGCCATCATGTCGGCCAGCGACACGCCTTCCGGCGTAGGGGTGACAAACGACGGCAGCTTCAGCGCCTGGACGTGTTCTTCGTCGTCGACGACCCAGTTGATCTTGGAATTGTCGACGCCGAATTCGTCGATCAGCACCTGGCGTGTCCATACGCCGGTGGTCACCGAATAGGCGCGGACGCCGACCGTCTTGCCTTCCAGGTCCTTCGGCGTCTTGATGCCGGAGTCGGGACGAACCAACAGGCCGGCATGGTGGAAGCGGCGCAGCACGAAGATCGGCAGGGCGACGAACGGTGCGCCATAGGCCCGGGCGATGATATAGGTGGTCGGCGCCAGCTCGCAGACGTCGAATTCGACATCACGCACCATCCGGCGGAAGGCCGCGATCTGCGGCGTGACGGTAACGATCTCGGCCTCGACGCCCTCGATCTCGATCGAGCCGTTGCGGATGGCCGCGGTGTGCGGGGCTTCCGCCACCGCGATCTTCAGGTGAACTTTCTTGGTCAAACGACGCCTCCATTGCGCGCGGTTATCAGCCTTCGGACGGTCGCGCTGTGCATCTGCCGTGGCGGCCGGCGCGTCTTCAGGGGGTGAGTTTCGTCCGTTAGAATGCCCGCAACACGCGCCTGCGCCTTCATCAAAAAAGCAGGGGCGGCAATAAGTTTAGCATCATGTCCGACCCGGCTGACCAAGACTTATGAGCAGGGGCATAAAATCAATGACCAAGGCCGGCATCAATCGGGCCATTATTTTTCGAGCCTCATGCCAAAAAGCGGCGCGAAGTGTCGATCGCACTTTTCGGACAAACATGAGGCGTCAATGATAGAATTCGGCCGGCTTACGGAGACGCCATGATTATCGACTGCCACGGGCATTTCACCACGGTGCCCTCATCCTTCCGCGAATGGCGCGCCAAGCAGGTGGATTTCGCCAACGATCCCGTCAACGCGCCCAAGATGTCGGAAGCCCTGGTGACGGACGACCAGATCCGCGACGCCATCGAAGGCGGCCAGCTCAAGCTGCAGCAGGAACGCGGCTACGACCTGACGGTGTTTTCGCCGATCGCCGGCCTGATGAGCCACCATCTCGGCAATGAGCGCACCAGCCTGGAATGGGCGGAAATCTCCAATACCCTGGTCCACCGCGTCACCGAAATGTACCCGGAGAATTTCGCGCCGGTCTGCATGCTGCCGCAGTCGCCGGGCGTGCCGATCGCCAACTCGATCCCGGAGCTGAAGCGTTGCGTCGAGGAGTTGGGCTTTGTCGGTTGCAATCTTAATCCCGATCCGTCGGGCGGCTACTGGACCGGCACGCCGGTCACCGACCGCGAATGGTATCCGTTCTTCGAGGCCCTGGTCGAGCTCGACGTGCCGGCGATGATCCACGTCGCCGCCTCGTGCAATCCGTGCTTCCACGGCACCGGCGCTCACTATCTGAACGCCGATACCTCGGTGTTCATGCAGATCCTGCAATCGGACCTGTTCAAGGACTTCCCGACGCTGCGCCTCATCATCCCGCACGGCGGTGGCGCGGTGCCTTACCACTGGGGCCGTTATCGCGGCATGTCGCTGGAAATGGTCAAGCGTCCGGTCGAGGAGCTGCTCAACAACATCTACTTCGACACCTGCGTCTATCACCGGCCGGGCGTCGAGCTGCTGACCAAGGTCATCCCGGCCGACAACGTCCTGTTCGGCTCGGAAATGATCGGCGCCGTGCGTGGCAAGGATCCGAATACCGGCGACTATTTCGACGACACCCGCAAATATGTCGACGCCATCGTGACCTTGACCGAGGCCGACAAGGCGAAGATCTATGAAGGCAATGCCCGCCGCGTCTATCCGCGTCTCGACAAGCGCCTGAAGGCGCAAGGCAAGTAGGAGGAAACCATGACCGCACAACGCTTGAACGGTGTCATCCGCGCCTGGGAACAGGGCCGTCCGGCCTTCGCCGCCTTTTCGCAGCTCGACCGCCGCGCCGCCATCGAGTTCTCGACCTCGCCCTACGACGCCATCATCTACGAGATGGAGCACAATCCGTGGGACATCAACGGTCTGTCGGATTCGCTGCAATACCTGCTGAGCCGCAAGCAGATCCTCGACACCGGCTCGCTGGCGCCGACCGTGACGCCGATCTGCCGCATCCCGCCGAACGGCAACGAGATGGACCAGGCCTTCGCCAAGCAGGCGCTGGACCGCGGCGTCTACGGCATCGTCTGGCCGCACATCACCAATGTCGCCGAAGCGCGCAACGCCGTCTCGGCCTGCCGCTATCCGCGTCCGGAAACCGCGCCCTTCTACCAGCCGGCCGGCATTCGCGGCGACGCGCCGACGGCGGCCTGCCGCTACTGGGGCCTGGGCCAGCAGGAATATTACAAGCGCGCCGATGTCTGGCCGCTCAATCCCGACGGCGAGATCCTGGTCTTCCTGATGATCGAGTCGGTCGCCGGCATGAACAATCTCGACGAAATCCTGCGCGAAGTCCCGGGCATAGGCTGCGTGCTGATCGGCGAGGGCGACCTCAGCCAGAACCTCGGCTTCCCGCGCCAGTACGACCATCCGGTCGTCCACGAAGCGATGGCCAGGATCGTTGCCACCTGTAAAAAGCACGGCGTTCCCGTCGGCCATCCGCACGTCACCACGAAAAATGTCGAGCAGGTGCTGGAGGAGGGCTACAGCTTCCTCATGTCGGCGCCGGTGCGCACGTTCAAGGCGATCGACATGGCCCGCGAAATCGTCGGCGCCAAGATCGAATCCGCCGGACCCGGCAGCGCGTATTAGTCTCCGGTTCTGGGGAAATCCGGCCCCTCTCGAATATTTCCGGAAACGGGTTTATGGTTTCGTCCAAAGCGGACGGTCAAAGCCCGCGGACATATTCGGGAGGACAGGATGAGGGTGATTGCGCCGCTTTGCGGAGCCGTGGTTTGGGCGGCCGCCGCGTCCGTCCAGGCCCCCGCGTCTGCTCAGGCACAAGTGCCGGACATCTACCATATCACCGGAGGCACCTTCGGCTCGCACGCCGACTATCATGATGTGACCATTGCGCCGGGCCAGGAAATGACCCTGGCCGACGTCACCGGCGCCGGAAAGATCACCTATTTCTACTTCACCGACTTCAAGATGACCTCGATCTATCCGGGCCTGGTCCTGAAGATCTATTGGGACGACGCCACCTTTCCCAGCGTCGACGTCCCGCTGTCCGATTTCTTCGGCGCCATGCAAAGCCGCGAGGTGGATTTTGCGTCCCTGCCGATGCAGACCAACCACCACAACTATATGAGCTACCTGCCGATGCCGTTCTCGAAACACGCGCGCATCGTCATTGCCAATGATGGCGACCAGACCTATCACGAGCTCGCCGCCTGGGGCATCGATTACGAAACCGACAAGGCCTACGCCACCGAGACCAGCCGTCTGCACGTTGCCTGGCACCGCTCGAACCCGACCGTCGACGGTCTGCATGTCCTGCTCGATATCAAGGGCCACGGCCAGTATGTCGGCAATTTTTATCAGCTGAACACCAAGTACAAGGGCTGGTGGGGCGAGGGCGACTCGATCTTCGAAGTCGATGGCCAAAAGATCACCCATACGGGCGGCACTGAGGACGAGTACGGCTCGACCTGGGGCTTCGACAAGACCTTCGCCTCGCCCTATGTCGGCTATATCGAGGACGACCAGGGTCGCAACCGCATGTACCGCTGGTACCTGGTCAATCCGGTGCGCTTTACGTCGTCGCTGAAGGTCGAGCTGCAGGACCAGCGCTTCGACAACAACCAGCAGGTCAAGAGTGCCGACGACGTCACGTCGATTGCCTACTGGTACCAGGACGGCGCCCATCCGGTCAGCCTGCAGCCGTTCGCCGAGCGCACGGCGGCAAGCAAAGCCGCCGACTATCCACCGCCCACCAAATAGGGCTTAAACCCAGAGCACCAGCCGATCGTCCGAAGGCGCCCGAATGTGGATCCAGGCCTCGATCCGCGCCTGGATCGCCTCGAAGTCGGCGCCGCGGCCGCGCATATCTTCGAGCGTCGAGCGAATACTGGCGTCGAGTTGCGTCATCGGCTTGCGCACATGGGTGGAGATCAGCTGCTCGATCGCGCTGACGGCGACGTCGAGGCTGACGAGGCCGTTGTTCAGCCGGGCGAATATCCGGTCGATTTCCTGGTCCAATTGCATCGCATAGCTCCGTGGCCTTTTCAGTCCTGGGTATCCAAGGCCGGATAAGATCACCATGCGTGCACTGCGGTAAACGCGGGCCTAACCTAAGATAGCCATGCCGCTCACGTCTTCGTGCGCGTGTTCGCGAGACGTGACTTCGTCTTTTTTGTTAATGATCAAGTAACCACAAAGACTGTTTTCGCCACTATAGCTTGTTATTATGCCGATATTCACCCTTTTGCCATATACAAAAGGTTGCGGTGCAGGCAGCGCCGAGTATTTCCGTGGCGCGTTATGATCTCCGTCTTATCCCGTCTCAAAAATTTTCTGATCCGGCGAAAAGAAAATGTCGTGGAGGCGATCGTCTTCGTCGTCCTGACGGCGGCCGCCACGATTTTCGCCTACAAGGTCGATATTTTCGCCAATCCGGACCGGGCCACCATTCGCGAGAACACGATCGAATGGGACGAGGCCCTGGTGCTGGGCGCCGCCATCGCTTTGGTCATGTTCGCCATGCGCCGCTACCTCATCCAGCGTCGCGAAACCGCCAAGCGGATCGAGGCCGAACGCGCCGCGCGCGCCCTGGCTTTTGAAGACACGCTGACCGGCTTGCCCAACCGCCGCCAGTTCGACGATGCCTTGAAGGCGGCCATCGATGCGCCGGCCGGCGGCGAGGCCGCGCACGCAGTCTTCCTGATCGACCTGAACGGTTTCAAGCAAATCAACGATGTCTATGGCCACGGTGTCGGTGACCGGGTCCTGGTGGCCGTCGGCCAACGGCTCAAGGCGGCGGTGCGCGAGCGCGACCTGGTCGCCCGCTTCGGTGGCGACGAATTCGCCGTGCTGGCGCGCCACCTGGCCGGGCCCGAGGCGGCCACCAATATTGCCCTGCGCATCATCCAGTCGCTCGAGACGCCGATCGAGATCGATCACCGCGTCTATAATGTCGGCGCCGGCGTCGGCATTGCCTTGCTGCCGCCGACCCACGCCGTCGCCGAGGAGACGATGCGGCAGGCCGATGTCGCGCTCTATCGCGCCAAGGCCGAGAAACGTTCGGCCCTGCGTTTCTTCGAAGAAGAGATGGACCAGCACGTGCGTGACCGGGCCCGCATCGAAGGCGACCTGCGCATGGCCATGCAACGCGGCGAGATCAACCCGGTCTACAAGCCCGTCTACGATCTCAGGAGCCAGCAGATCCTGGGCTTCGAAGCCGCGCCGCAGTGGATCCACCCCGACGACGGTGAGATCGAGCCGTCGCGCTTCCTGGCGATCGCCGAGGAGTGCGGGCTGATCCATGAACTGGCCAGCCGGCTGTTTTTCGCCGCCTGTTCGACGGCGGCGCAATGGCCCGAGCCTGTGTGGCTGTCGGTCGACATCTTCCCGTTGCAGCTCAAGGATCGCGACCTGCCGGTCCGGATGATGGACACGCTGAGAAAGACGGGGCTCGATGCCGCCAGGCTCCAGGTCGAACTGACCGAAAGCGCCCTGGTCGCCGACCTGGACGCGGCGCGCGCCGTCATCGAAGCCTTGCACGATTGCGGCGTGAAGGTCGCGTTGGACCATTTCGGCGCCGGCTATTCGAGCCTCTATCACCTGCGCAATATCAAGGTCGACAAGATCAAGATCGATCGCAGCTTTATCGGCACCATCGCCTCGGAGAAGGAAAGCGCGGCCATCGTCAGCGCCCTGGTCGGCCTGGGGCACGGCCTGGGCCTGACCATCGCCGCCGACGGGATCGAAGACCTGCGCCAGGGGGTGTCGCTGCTGGAGACCGGCTGTGAGCAAGGGCAGGGCGACCTTTACGGCAAGAGCCTGACGGCATCGCGCACCCAGGCTCTCTTCCAGGACGCCGCCGACCTGTACCAGGCGAATGCCTGACGCGTTTCAATTTTGGTATTTTTGTATATTTTTTCATAGCGCGTTGAGATGACCGACACTTTCAACATCGATATCATCCAGGACGATGCCCGCGGTATCTTGCGCATCGTCGCGGCGGGACCGATGGAGTCGGTCCGTTTCGTCGATGCCCAGATCGCAAAGCTCAGCGCGCTCGACGCACCTTGGGCCTATAACCGGATTATGGAGCTGAGCGAGGTCAACGGCGCCTGTGCCTACGAAGAACTGGCGCGCTTTGCCGCCTGGTGGACCTCCATCCGGTTCGACATCGATCGCACGATCCGCATGGCCATGCTGTCGAGGAACGGCCTGACCGTCGCCCGCCTGCCGACCATGGAATTGATGTTCCCGCGTCACGAAATGCGCGCCTTCGACGACCTGGCCGAGGCGGAAGCCTGGGTATCCCGTGACGACTGGCAAAAGCCCAAAAAATAGAAACGGCCGGCGAAGGATCGCCGACCGCACCCTTGTCACAATTAGAATCCGCCCGGAGGGCCGCCGAAACCGCCGCCCCCGCCCGGAGGTCCACCGTAGCCGCCGGGACCGCCCGGTCCCCCCGGGCCACCCGGTCCGCCCGGAGGGCCACCGGGGCCGCGGGGCGGGCCGTCGCCCCAATGGTGCTCGACCGGTTGGCCAAAGGTATAGCGCAGGCTCATCATGAAGGTCGCGCCCTCGTCATAGCGCCGGCTGAAGCCGCGCTCGACATCGGTATCGGTGAAGGTCTCGCTGGGCCGGGTCAGCAAAAGGTTCGAGACATTGGCGGTCAGGATCATCTTGTTGCGGATGATCTGGTGGATCCACGAGGCGTTCAGCGAGGTCTGCGCCGTCGAATAGCCCTGCACACGGACGGTCTTGCCCCGGTAGAGCAGCCCCAGGACGAAGGTGTCCGTCGCGCTCTCGCGATAAAAGCTGCGCAGGTTGACGCTGGAATTGGGGCCCTTGGCCTGGGCCATTTTGTGAGTGTTGGGGTCGATATAGTTGGTGACCGTATAGCCGTAGTTCGGGCTGAACATCAGGTTCAGCTTGCGGTCGGCCGTATGGTACATCAGGTTGCCGCTGAAGCCTTCATTGTGCGTCGAACCGGTATTTTCATAGGTGGTCAGCAGGACGTCGGGCTGGTTGGGCAGGAAGCTCGAGACCGTTTCGATATCGCCGGTCGTGGCGTTGTAATAGAGGCTGCCGCTGAGATTGAACTGCGTGCCGTCGTGATAATAGTCGAGATCGTACTTGTCGGTCTGCGAGTCCTTCAGCGACGCATTGCCCGAGGTCGCCGTCAGGCCGTCGGCGCTCAGCACGACCAGGGGGTCAAGCTGCTGGCCGGTCGGGCGCTGGATCTTGCGCGAATAGATGAACTTCAGCTGGTCCTGGGCGTCGAGCTTGTAAGTGATGAAGGTGCTGGGGCTATAGTCCATCGTGTCGCGCGACACGCTGGAAGCCGAGCCGGGCTCGGTCGGATTGAAGGCGTCGAACTTTTCGTGCAGGTCCTCGACGCGCAGCCCGGCCTGGACGCCGAGCGGGCCCCATTGGCGCTGATAGGTGGCGTAGGCGGCGCTTAGGACCTGATCGTCGTTGAACTGGTCGACCGACGCGTCCTGGGGCGAGGCGGGCGGCGTGACTGCGGTCGCGGAGGGGAGCGATGCGTAATTGTAGTTGTCGCTGGTCGTGTGCTGGATCGACCAGCCCATCTGCACCTGCTGCTGCGTCTTGTCGTAATCGCCCAGCGGATGCGACCAGTCGCCGGTGAATTCGTCGATGACGTTCAGCGACTTGCTGGTCTGGGTGATGTAGGTGTTGGGCACGTTCGGGAAATGCGAAATGTCTTCCGTCACCGTCTCGCCGTCGTTGAGGCTGGTCGAGTGCGACAGGGCGATCTTGAAATCCTCGGTCGATCCGACCTGGCCGCGATGGTCGTAGGTCAGGCGGAAATCGCCGCTGTCGGACGGGGCGGAGGATTGCGACAGCCGGGCAATATCGCTGATCAGGTTATGGCTGCCGTCATAGGTCAGGGTTTCGGCGGCGCCGTCACTCAAGCTGCGGCGATGGGTGTAGTCGAGGTCGGCGGTCAGGTCGTCGAAGTCGCTGAAGTCGTATTCGGCGCTGAGATTGGCCGAGATCGTGGTGTTGTTCGACTTGGAAACCGAGTTGGTCTGTTCGTCCTGGGTGACCGCGCCGGTGGTCGGATCCAGCGTCTCGCGATCGCTGGTGCTCGACACCTTGGGACTGGCGCCGCCCGAGGCCTGGCCGCCACCGCCGCGGCCATTGCTGCCGTTGCCATGGTTGATATTGAGCCCGCCGTTGAGCTTGAGCTTGCCGAAGTTCTGGTTGGTGCGGAGGCCGATGCCGGCGCGGCCCTGGTCGCCGACCGTGACATTGACCGAGGTCTGCGGCTTCAGCGTCTTGCCACGCTTCATGACGATATTGATGATGCCGCCCGACGTGTCGGCGCCGAAGGCTGCGCCCGGATTGGGGATGACCTCGATGGTGTCGATGTCGTCGGCCGACAGGCTTTGCAAGGTGGCGGCGCGATTGTCGCCTTGCATCTGCGCCGACTTCTTGCCGTTGACATAGACCTGGGCGTTGGAATTGCCGCGCAGCGACACGGTGCCGTCATTGTCGACGGTGACGCCCGGCACGTTGTTGAGCACATCCGAGGCTGCCCCCGTAGCCGCCTGCGGGTCCTGTTTGACGTCGTAGACGTCGCGATCGATCTTGTGCTCGATCAGCGGCTTTTGGGCCGTCACGGTGACGACCGTGGTACCGGTCGAAGAGGTCGAGTTGGTTTGCGCCGATCCGCTTTGTGTTGCCCCGCCTTGTGTCGCCGGTGCGGGCGTCGCCGCGCTGCTGCCCGCCGCGCTCGACTGGGACGCGCCTGCCTGATCCTGGCTTGGCGTGGTTTGCGCCCATGCGCCGGCCGGAAGGGCGGCGAGCATCGCCAACAGGCTTATGCGCCACTTCAGGCGCGATCGTGAATTCTTCATCGTCAATTTCCCCGGTGTCTCAAATCCACTAAACACATATTGAAGTCTATGTGAACACTTGATGAATGTTATTTATGGTTTCAAAGTTGAAATATTTCTCGATATCAACAATGTTTCGTCATTGCGTCAATGTGTATAAATCTACGTATAAATATAGGTGGGCTTTTTTTGAATATATATCACCATATTGTGCGATGTTGATCATCATATCGTGCAGATCTTGGCAATACGCCTGTAGCGTTCTCCATTGTTGTTTCCAGGCAGGATTGATTTCGGGTGGATGTAGCCAGGTCCGCTTTAAGTCGCGGCGGTTGGGGGGCGCGAAGCCGACCGCTCAAATAATGAAACGAGGCCTTGCGCCGCCCCTTGGGTCATAGCCTAGACCGCCGTGACGAGGAGATTTTCGTGAACGACAGACCCCCATTCGAGTCCTGGCTGACCGCGGCGGAATGCGCCCGACGCACCGGCCTGACCGTCCGTGCGCTGCGCGTCTATGAGGCCCGCGGATTAATCGAGCCCCGCCGGACGCACAAGGCCTGGCGGCTTTACGGGCCCGACCAGATCGCCCGCCTGCATGCCCTGGTGGCGCTCAAGAGCCTGGGCTTCAGCCTGTCGCGGATCGCCGTGCTTCTCAACGACCAGCCGGCCGACCTCGACCGGACCCTGGCGCTTCAGCAATCGACCCTGCTGGATTTGCGGGCCCGTATCGATCGCAGCCTCGGCCTGGTCGGGGCGGCGCGCGCCAAACAGGCGGCGGGCCAACCCCTCTCAACCGACGACCTCATCACCCTTGTCAAGGAGACAAGCATGGACACCTCGACCACCGACCTCATCGCCCAGCGCCGCTACGACCAGGCCCGCCCACGCAGCGAAATCAGCCTCGATCCGGCGCTTCATACCCCTTGCCTCGGGCACTACCAAATGGAGAGCGGTTCAACCCTCGCCATCTCCCGGGATGGAGACCAGTTGTTCATGCAGCTGTCGGGCCAGCCGCCCATCCCCATCTATCCGGAAAGCGCGAACGCCTTCTTCCTCAAGATCCAGCCGGCGCAGATCACCTTCACGACCGACGATGCGGGCGAGGTCAGCGGGCTGGTATTGCATCAAAGCGGTTTCGACCATTCGGCCGTGCGCATCGACGAGCGCGAGGCCCAGGCGGCAGCCAAAATGCTTCAGGAGCGTATCGCCAGCGGCAGCCCCATGCCCGGCAGCGAGGCGGCGTTGCGGCGTATCCTGGAAGAGCAGCGCACGGGGCAGCCGGATTACGATCAAATGTCGGACGCGCTGGCCATGACGATCCGCCAGCAATTGCCGATCCTCCAGGCGGAACTGAACAGGCTGGGCGCGGTGACATCGATGGCGTTCAAACAGGTCAGTCCGCGTGGCGCGGATGCTTTCCTTGTGACGTTCGACAAGGGCGAGGCGGAGTGGCGCATTCGCCTGGGGCCGGACGGCAAGGTCAACGGCCTGGCGCTGGTCAATACGCTGGGCTGATCAGGCGCCCTTGTCCTACGCCTTTGGGGCCGGAAGCAGCTTGCGCGCCATGTAGATGACGAGGCCCAGCAGAAAGGCCGGCGACATCAGCACCGCGACGGCGAGGGGGATGACCAGGTCCGTCCACGAACCGTCGCGGGCCGGCTTTATGCCGGCTGCTGACGCCTGTGGCAGACGCTCTTCGTCCGATATCTCGGCAAACATGTCAAAACGCCCCGGAAAGGCCCCGCCGGGCCATAGGTTATTAACCAGACTAAAAGCTCTACTCGCTTTGTCCGGTTACCGCAATTGACATTTCTTGCGCGCAGCCTGAAGGGCGGCTTATCTGAATCGCTATGCGGCCGTTAGGGCGCGGTCCATCACCTGGGCGGCGAAGCGCTGCATCTCTTCCTTTTGCGGGCTCATCTGCAGCAGCAGGAGGTCGAGGCCGACCGCTTCGTATTCGGCGATGCGTTCGCGCAGCTGTTCCGGCGTGCCGACCAGGTTCGGTCGCAAGCCGCGGTTGGAGACCGAGTATTCCTGGATCTTCAATTCGCGTTCGAGCTGGGTCCCCGAGAGCCACTGGTCGAAATTGGCGTAGCCGGATGGCAGTTCGCTAACGGTCAGGATGCGTTCGAGCTCCCGCTTGGCCTCGGCTTCCGTGTCGCGGACGATGGCGTAGGCGGCCATGCCGAAGGTCATCGGCGGCCCGCCGGCGGCTTCGCGACGGCGGCGCATGTCGGCGATCTTGGGGGCGATGACCGAGGCCGGGTCGCCGTGCATGACATAGGCGTCGCACTTGCCGGTGATCATGGTCTTGGCGGCTTCGCTTTCGCCGCCGGCATAGAGGATCGGTGCGCGCAACGGCTTGGGCGAGCAGATGGCGTCCTCGGTGCGGTAGAACTTGCCTTCGAAGTCGAAGCGCGGCTCGCGCCACAGGCCCTTGACGACCTCGAGCCATTCGGTGGTCCGCGCATAGCGGTCGTCATGGACATCGAACTGCAGGCCATATTGCTTGGCTTCGTCCGCCCACCACGACGAGACGACGTTCAGCGACAACCGGCCGCCGGAGATGCGGTCGATGTTCGCCGCCGCCTTGGCGAACAGGGCGGGCTGGTGGAAGTTCGGCCGCACCGCGACCATCAGTTCCTGTGTTTTGGTGACGGCAGCGATCGCCGCGGCGGTCGACCAGGCGTCAAGCGCCGGCGCGTCGATGCCCTTGATGTCGTTGAGATTGAGCTCGGCGATCAGGGTCAGGTCGTAACCGACCTGTTCGGCCATGATGGCCAGGTCGCGGGCATATTCCCAGGTCGCTTCCATGCCTTCGTCGGGGACGTTGCGCAGCCAGCCGCCGAACACCGGCATCCAGTATCCGTACCTCATGCCGCCACCTTTTCGAACATCGACTGCAACCAATCGACCAGCGGCTCGTGCGGGTCCCAGCCCAGGACGTCGAGCGGATTGGCGACGAAGTTGGAGAAGCCGTTGATATCGTAATACCGCGGTACGCCGTCGCGATCGTCGACCATTACCTCGATGCCGCCGATATCCATGCCGGCGGCGCGCGAGACGCGCTCGGCCGCCTCGATCAGGGCGGGCGCGGGATCGGCCCGCGTGATGGTGATGGCGGCCTTGCCGGGTTCGACCAGGCAGGCGTCGGCCGGACACAGGTCGAAGCCGCCGCCGCCGTCGACATCGATGGCGTAGAGGAACTTGCCGTTCATCGTCTCAAGACGTGTGATCTTGTTATCGCGCACCGGTACATATTCCTGGACCAGCCAGACCTTGTCGATGCTGTCGGGCACCATGCCGTCGGCGGCGAATTCGCGCAGCTGCGCCAGGCTGTCGTAGCGCAGGATGCCCGAACCTGAACCGCCGATATTGGCCTTGACGACGATGGGAAAGCGCAAATCCTTGGCGGCATCGGCAAGATCGGCGGCGCGGTGAACGATGCGCGTCGCCGGGACGCCCAGGCCTAAAGCGGCGAACAGGGACAGCTGCCGCGCCTTGGAGGCGTCGATCGCCATGATGTCGCCGCCGTTGATGATGCGGGCGCCACCGGCGCGCCAATGGGCCATCACCGCCTGGGCGTAGAAGATCGGATGCTCGGGCTGGCGCAGGAAGCTCGACATGGCGATGCGGTTGAAGATCACCGGTGCCGGCGGCGTGAGCGCGGCCGGATCGAAGCTATGGCCGTCCGCCGTCATTGCCTTGTACGCCACACCCCGCTGGTCGAGGATTTCGAAGAGCCGCTTCAGCCACAGCGGGTGCTCATAAAGGATGGCGAGATCGTACACGGGATGACTTTCGGTAGGGGGAGGGCAGGTTGTCGCAACGGCAACCTAACAGGCGGTCCCTGTTTTTCAAGGGTGATGGACTTAGACCTGGTCGAATTGTCGCCGCGCCTGTTCCACATCGGGAAGATGGTCGACCGTCCAGGCATAGAGGGCGCGAAATGGCGTCTGCAGGGTGCGACCGAGGGGAGTGATCTCATATTCGACGCCGACCGGTGACGACGGGATAACGCGACGCTCGATCAGACCGTTGCGCTCCAGCCGGCGCAGACATTGGGTCAGCGCCTTTTGCGTGATGCCCTCCAGCCCGCGCTTGATGGTATTGAAGCGCAGCGGGCCGTCGTCGAGCACGGTCAGCACCATCATCGACCATTTGTCGGCGATCTGATCGAACAATAGCCGGCTGGGACAATCCGAGGCGAAGCGCTGCAGGTCGCAGTCTCGCTTGGTTTGGGCTCCCTGGGTTTGGGCGTTCATGAGAGCGGTTTCCCTTGATATACCTGCATTCCTTGTGGTGCCTTCTTGACACCAGGTTTACAGAATATACCTATTCGGGCACCGCCTCAATGGAGTGAGCCCATGTCGAACCAAGTCCTTTTCCAGCCCTTCGAACGGGGGACGCTGAAGCTTGAAAACCGCATCGTCATGGCGCCGATGACGCGTAACCAGGCGCCCGACGGCGTGCCGGGCCAGCCCAATATCGACTATTATCGCCGTCGCGCCGAGGGCGAGGTCGGGCTGATCCTGTCGGAAGGCACCGTCATCGACCGTCCGGCGTCGCGCAACGAGCAACACATCCCCTTCTTCCACGGCGATACCGCGCTGGGCGGTTGGAAGGGCGTGATCGACGCGGTCCATGCCGCCGGCGGCGCCATGGGGCCGCAGATCTGGCACACCGCCTCGACCAAGGGCATGTCCGGCTGGACGCCTGAACATCCGGTCGAAAGCCCGTCGGGCCTGTTGTCGCCGCAAGAAGCGCGCGGCAACGCCATGAGCGAGGAAGATATCGCCGATACGGTCTCAGCCTTTGCCAAGGCGGCGGCCGACGCCAAGCGCCTGGGCTTCGACACGGTCGAGATTCACGGCGCCCACGGCTATCTGATCGACCAGTTCTTCTGGAGCGGCACCAATACCCGTAAGGATCGCTATGGCGGCGCGACGATCAAGGAACGCGCGCGCTTTGCCGGCGAGGTTGTCGCCGCCGTGCGCCAGGCCGTCGGTCCGGGCTATCCGATCATCCTGCGCCTCAGCCAGTGGAAGCAGCAGGACTACAAGGCCCGCCTGGCCGAAACGCCCGACGCCATGGGCGACTGGCTGTCGCCGCTGGTCGAGGCCGGCGTCGATATCCTGCACTGCTCGCAGCGCCGCTTCTGGGAGCCGGAATTCCCCGAGCTCGACGGCGAGGGCGGCCTGAACTTCGCCGGCTGGGCCAAGAAGGTCACCGGCGCGCCGACGATCAGCGTCGGCTCGGTCGGCCTGTCCGGCGACTTCATCTCGGCCTTTGGTGGCGAGAGCTCGGAAGCCGCCGGCATCGGCGAGCTGGTGCGGCGCATGGAGCGGGGTGATTTCGACCTGATCGCCGTCGGCCGCGCCCTGTTGCGCGATCCGAACTGGGCAGCCAAGATCCACCAGGGCCGTGAGTCGGAACTGATTGGCTTCGAGCCTTCGGCCTTCGGCGAATTGGTTTAGGTTAGCGGCCGAGCTCGGCGACCATGCGGTCGGCGAGCTCGGCCATCATTCGGCTGAGGCCCGCCGCGTAGCCTGAGGGTGTCGCGGCGGTCACCGGCGCCGACAGGCGGGTGGTATGCGCCACACTGACCGGTTTGGCTGAGGGATCGGCGGCTGGGCGGGTTTCGGTCCACACCACATCCATGGTCATGCCGTCCGCCCCTGTGCCGACGGCCAGGATATCGACCGACAGACCGATGGTGCCCGCGGGTTTGGGCCCTTCGGCCGGCACGACCGACGGTGTGCGGGCGGCCAGGTCCGCGGCCAGGCTGGCGCGCAACAATTGGCCGAGCGGCGCCCCCCAATGGTTGAAGTCGTCGACCTTGAGCTGGCCGGCGGCATATTCACTGACGATTTCCGGGCGGTCGAGCACCGACGGAATCTTCACCTGGTCGACGCGCACCGGCGGCCCGGCATAGACGAGCTCAGCCTGCGGCGGCAGGGTGTCGACCGTGTAGAAGTGCGTCGGCGGACTGGAACCACAGCCGGCCAGGATCAGGGCGGCACCCAAAACGAGCGGAAGTCGCGTCATCCGGATCATTCCTTCACCTTGCCTTTGATAATCGCCTCGGGATGGCGCTCGAGATAGTCGGCCAGGCTGCGCACGGCGCGGGCTGCGTCGGTGACCTGCTGGATCGCGGCGGGCAGGTTGGCGTCCTGCGGGCCGCCGGTGCCGCTCATCACCCCGTTGGCCGCGGCGGCGGTTTGCTGCAGCTGGTCGGCGGTGGTGTTCAGCTTGTCGATCAGCGGCCCGATCTTCGGCTTGACCTCGGCGGTAATGTCGTCGACCGACTGCAGGGTCTTGTCGAGGTGATCGATGCTGTCGTCGATCTTCGGCGAATTGAGCACGGTCTTCAGCCGCGAGGTGATCTGGCGGACATCGTTGCCGATAGCCTCGATCGGAACGGCATTGAGCTTGGTCAGGATGGCATTGGCCTTGTCGGTGAGCGATCCGGCGTCGCTGCCGGCGACGGCCGGGACCAGCGGATAGGGGCTGGCCGATTGCAAACTGGCCTTGCCGGCAGCCGTGCCATGCTCGAAATAGAGGTTGCGGGCGCCGATGATCGGCGGATCCTGGCCGACATCGATGCGATAGCCGTGGCGGATCAGCACGTTCATGGCGCGGTCGCTTAAGGATCGCCAATCCTGCGGGATACGGGCGTCGATGCCCGGCATATGCAGGCGCTGCGGATAGATGGCAAAGGTCACCGGATTGGTGACGACGCCGGTGTCCGGATCGAAATTGAGACCCACCGTTTCGACGAAACCGATGCGCGCCCCCTTCAGCAGGACGGGGGCGCCGACCTGGAGCTGGCCGGCGGCGCCGGTAAAAAGGGTATTGTAGAAGATGGCCGTGCCGTCGGGCCCCTGCTGGGCATTGGCTTCGCTGGCATAGAGGTCGTAATGGGTGGCGGCCAGGCTCGGCGGCTCGTCCATGGCATCGAGCGGCGTGTCAAAGGCGATGCCGCCGCTCAATGCGGTGTCCGGCGAGAACTGGCCGCTGATGCCACTGCCGGTCAGCGAGATCTGGACCGGCGTGGTGCTCCAGAAATAGGAGCTGGGTTTCAGGTACTGATCGAACGGCGCGCGGACGAAGATATGGGCCTTGAAGGCTTCGGGGCCGGTCGGCGTGACATCCATCACCTTGCCGACCTCCTGGCCGTGATAGATGATGGTGGCGCCGCGCCGCGTCGTCGACAGCATGCCGATGTCGAGCCAGAAGCTGCGGCCCGGCGTATTGGGTTCGATCAGCGGCGCTTCGTCCAGGCCTGTAAAGCGATGGACCGTGGTGCCCGGGCCGGGCGCCAGGCCGATGGTCAGGCCCGACACGGCGGCCTTCAGCGAATTGAGGTCCGACAGGCTGGGATTGGCGCCGACCAGCCAGAAGACGCTGCCGCTCTTCAGCACGGGCTTCAGTGCATTGTCGAGATGCAGTTTCAGGTCGACGTGGCGGGCATCCTTGTTCAGCGACACCTTGACGACGTGGCCGACCTCGACCCCCTTGTAGATGACCTTGGTGTCGTCTGGCCGCGCCCCGCCGGCCGAGGCAAAGGTGACGACGACATCGAAGCCCTGGTTGGCCAGGGCCTGCAGGCCGAGATAGGCGACCAGGATCAGGGCGGCGATCGGGATCGCCCAGACGAGACCCGGCCAGACGGCGAGTTTCGCCCTGGCGATCGGCAGTTTGAAACCGTGTCGGGTGCGGGGGGCGCTTTCGTTCAAGCTTGGGTCCTTTTCGCGTCCCACATCAGCCGGGGATCGAACATGCGTGCCGCCAGCATGGTCAGGAGGACCACGCAGGTGAAGAAGGGCGCGGCGGTGTCAGCCCGGCTTGAGATTTGCGCGCTGAATTGGGTGACCGGCACGAAGCAGGCGATGACCAGCGGATCGACCATCGACCACCGCCCGATCTCCTCGACGACGCGGTAGATTCGGGTCTTGGTGCGCAGAAGGCGCGTCGAGCGGCCGAGCACCGAGGCAATGCACCAGCCGATGCCGGCCAGCTTGATGAAGGGAATGGCGAAGCTGGCGGTAAAGACCAGCAGGGCCAGGCCGACCAGATGGGCGTTGATCAGGTCGATGACCCCGCCCAGTACGGTATAGGCGGTCGGTGTCAGGCCGATCGGGATGGTCGCCATCGGATAGAGATTGGCCGGCAGGTACAGCAAGACGCCGGCCAGGGTCAGCGCGATGACGATGGCCAGCGAACCCGGGGTGCGCTCGGTGAGACGCGCGCCGCAACGCGGGCAGGGGCTGCCTTCCTCGTGCCGGTCGACGACGAGTTCGCACGCCTGACAGGCGATGACATCGTGGCTGCGTGGCAGGACGTCGTCACGGCCGATGGCGCGCCAGACCATGGTCTGGTCGAGTGTCGCCCGGGTCAGCAACGTCGTCAGGCCGGCACCGATGACGCAATAGGCGCCGATCTCCAGGTGCGTGGCGACCGTCGCCGACAGCCGGGCATAAGCAACCCATAGAGACAGCAGGAAAACGTCCGGCATGGCCCAGATCTTCAGCGTGTCGGTCAGGCGAAAGGCGCGGCCGATCCAGGGCGGCCGATAACCCAGGCGCAAGGCGGCCAGGACGAAGGTCAAGAGACCGAAGCGAACGAGCGGCAGGATGATGATGACCAGGG
>OUWB010000118.1_pt2 | contig 20127 bp, 17 predicted proteins | sample 1779821 | NCBI WGS metagenome assembly OUWB01 (sample SAMEA3914806, study PRJEB12502) | metagenome | biome: forest; material: soil | place: Canada | collected 2011-08-03 | depth 0.1 m
GCGCGCGAGCTGGTCGGCCGCGGCATCCGCGTCAATGCAGTCTCGCCCGGTGTGATCGCCACGCCTTTCCATGAGAAGTATTCCACCCCCACCCAGCTCGAGACAATGCGCCAGACCATCCCGATGGCGCGGCTGGGCTCGTCCGACGAATGCGTGGGGGCGTTCTTGTATTTAGCGTCGGAGCGGCTCTCCGGCTACGTGACGGGGCAGATCATCGAGGTCAACGGCGGCCAGTACATGTCGTGAGATTTGACGCGCCGGACGCAGGCTGCACGCAGCCTGCGTCCGGCAACGATGCGCAGGGATGCGGGCGCTGCGGTATTCCCCCATCTCCCAGGGTTAGTTATTAGGAGTACGACGTGTATTGAAGTTCCCATGACGACGCCGGCCGATCGGGCCGGGCGCAACGACCACATCCGCGCAAGCAGGACGGGAGGCGTGGATGCCGCACGATAGACCATAGGCACGTGCGCCGTGGCGCGAAGTCGTTTCGATCTAGAGCAGAAACGAGGAGACACTGATGAAGAAATCCCTTTGGACTGGCCTGATGCTGGCCGCAAGCTGTCTGGTCGGCACCGCCGCCCACGCGCAATCGACGGCGATTTGCTACAGTTGCCCGGAGGAGTGGGCCGACTGGGGCAGCCAGCTGCGCACGGTGAAGCAGGCGCTGAACATCACGGTGCCATTCGATGCCAAAAATTCGGGCCAGGCGCTGTCGCAGATCGCCGCCGAAAAGAACAACCCCGTCGCCGACTTCGCCGATCTCGGCATCACCTTCGGCATCCAGGCCGAACAGCTCGGCCTTACGCAAGCGTACAAGCCCAAATATTTCGACCAGATCCCGAACGATCTGAAGGATCCCAACGGCCAGTGGTTTGCCATCCACACTGGCGCAATCGGCTTTTTCGTCAACAAGGACGCGCTCGGCAATCTGCCTGTGCCGCAATCCTGGGCCGATCTGCTCAAGCCCGAATACAAGGGTCTTGTCGGCTACTACGACCCGACCAGCGCCTTTGTCGGCTACATCTCGGGCATGGCCATCAACCTCGCCCTCGGCGGCAGCCTGAACAACTTCGCGCCGGCCATGCAGTACTACGACAAGCTCAAGCAGAACAACCCCATCGTGGTCAACCAGACCGCCTATGGACGCGTGCTCTCGGGCGAAATCGCGATTCTCGTCGACACCGACTTCAACGCCAACCGCGCGCGCTACAAGGACAAGGCCAACGTGGTCTTCGTGATGCCCAAGGAAGGCTCGCTGGCGCTCCCCTATGTGGCCGTGCTGGTGAAGAATGCGCCGCATCCGGAGGCGGCCAAGAAGGTGCTGGACTTCCTGCTTTCCGACCAGGGGCAACGCATGTGGGCCCAGGCCTACCTGCGCCCGGTGCGCAACGTGCTCACGCAGCAGCAGACCGATCAAATGTTCCCGCCTGACGAATACGCGCGTGTCAAGCACGTCGACTTCGCCAAGGTGGCCGCGGCTCAGAAACAATTCGCCGATACGTATCTCGCCGATGTCCGCTAGCCCCGCCTCCCAAGCAGCCGCCAAGCCGGGCCTCGCGACTTTGCAGGTCCCGGGGCGCGGCGGCAATGCCTGGCACCGCGCGGAAACGCGTCGCCTGGCCCTGCTCGCCGCGCCCGTGGCCGCCATCTTCTTCGCCTTCTGGCTGCTGCCCGTGGGCCGGCTGATCCTGCTTTCGGGCGCCGGCAGCCACGGCTTCGACAACTACTGGCAGGTACTGACGACACCGCGCTACCTGACGGGCTTTGCCGTCACCATCGGCCTGTCGGCCGGCGTCACCCTGGTCACGCTGGTAATCTCGGTCATCAGCGGCCTGTTTCTGGTGCGCAACGTGTTCCCGGGCCGTTCGCTGCTGCTCTCTGTGCTGACGCTGCCGCTCGCCTTCTCGGGCGTGGTGGTCGGTTTCATGGTGATCATGCTGGCTGGCCGGCAGGGGCTCGTCGGCAGCATCACGCACTGGCTCACCGGCGACAGGCTGATCTTCGCCTATTCGTTCGCGGGTCTGTTCCTCGGTTACGTCTACTTCTCCATCCCACGCGTGATTCTGATCGTGATGGCAGCGACTGAGAAGCTCGACCGCATGAACGAAGAGGCGGCCCGCTCGCTCGGCGCGAACGGCTGGCAGGTAATGCGCGACGTGATACTGCCGGGTCTCGCGCCCGCCCTGATCTCGGCCGGCGCGGTCTGCTTCGCCACCTCGATGGGCGCGTTCGGCACGGCGTTCACGCTGAACGCCGGCATCGACGTGCTGCCCATGGTGATCTACAACGAATTCACGCTGAATGCCAACATCGGCGCGGCGGCCGCGCTCAGCGTCATCCTCGGCGCCGCCACCTGGGCCGTGCTGGCCATTGCGCGCACGCTGGCCGGCTCCGGCGCATCGGGAGGCTAAATCCATGCCAAGAAAATTCTCCTTCGCCTGGCAGCTCGCCTTCACATTGTGCGTGGCAGCCTTCATCCTGGTGCCGATGGGCATGTCCATCCTGGCCGGCTTCACGGAAAACTATTTCCGCGGCCCGAGCGCCGGCCTGACGCTGCGCTGGGTCGGCGAGATTTGGTCGCGCTATGGCGACACGGTGCAGTACTCGATGGTGCTCGCGCTCGCCTGTCTCACGGTCGACCTCCTGGTCGGCGTGCCGGCGGCCTACGCCCTCATCAAGCGACCGAGCCGCGCGACGCGCCTGTTCGAGGAGCTGATCGTGCTGCCGGTGGCCATCCCCGGACTCGCCACGGCGCTCGCCCTTGTCATCACCTACGGCGGCTTCGGGCACTTCCGTACCAGTTGGGCCTTCCTGCTCGTCGGCCATGTGCTGTACACCATGCCTTTCATGATTCGCACGGTGATGGCCGTACTGGCCTCGATCCACCTCAAGGAAATGGAGGAAGGCGCGGCCAGCCTCGGCGCCGGCTTCTGGACGCGTCTTGTCACCATCGCCCTGCCCAACGCGGCGCCGGGTGTGCTGGCCGGCGCGCTGACCGTGCTCACGCTGTCGATCGGCGAATTCAACCTGACCATGTTGATGAGCACGCCGATGACGCAGACCCTGCCCGTCGCGCTCGCGGTCGCCTACACCAACTCGCGCATCGAACTGGCGAGCGCCTACACCATCATGTTCTTCCTGATGATCGTGCCGCTCTTGATCGCCATGCAGTTCTGGGGCAACCCCATGCGCAAATCGAAAAAACCCGGCAAGTCTGGCCGGCCCGACCAGCAAGGGCACGGCGCGGCAGCCGCTCCCGCCAGGAGGACATTGTGATGGCCATAACCCGCGTCGTACCCACTTCGATACATCTGAAGCAGTGCGCCAAGCACTACCCCGACGGCACGCCGGCGGTCGAGCCCATGGACCTCGACATCGCGGCCGGAGAGACCATCGTGATCCTCGGCCCCTCGGGCTGCGGCAAGACCACTACACTGCGCATGATCGCGGGGCTTGAGGCGCCCGACGCGGGCGGCCGTATCCTGTTCGGCGACGACGACGTGACGGCCGTGCCGATCGAGCGCCGCAACGTCGGCATGGTGTTCCAGAGCTACGCCCTGTTCCCCAACCTGAACGTCCTGGGCAACATCGGCTACGGCCTGCGCCTGCGCGGCGTGCCGCGCGCCGAGCGCGAGCAGCGCGCGCGCGAACTGATGAGCATGATGCACCTGGACGCCTTCGCGCACCGCCGCATCGACCAGCTCTCTGGCGGCCAGAAGCAGCGCGTGGCGCTTGCGCGCGCACTCGCCGTCGAGCCGCGCGTGCTGCTGCTGGACGAACCGCTGACGGCGCTCGACGCCAAGCTGCGCGACACCCTGCGCGCCGAGATCGACAGCCTGCTGCGGCGCCTGGGCATCACCACGATCTACGTCACGCACGACCAGGGCGAGGCGATGGCGCTCGGCGACCGCATCATCGTGATGGATCACGGCCGGGTCGCGCAGATCGGCACGCCGCGCGAAATCTACAAGCGGCCAACCTCGCGCTTCGTGGTCGATTTCATCGGCACCGTCAACCGCGTGCCGGGCGAGATACGCGACGGCGCCTTCGTCTGCGCGGCCGGCGCCGTGACGGGCGTCACGCTCGCCCAGCAATGCACGGAAATCCTCTTCAGACCCGAAGCCGTGAGCCTGGTGCCGGCCGGCAGCGGCGGCCTCACCGGCCGCATTGCCTCGGTCGCCTACCTCGGCAACTGCACGCGCTTGCACGTCGAGGGCTTCGGTACCCAGCCGCTCGTGGTCGAGACCGACGACGAGCGCGAATTCCAGTACGGAGAGACCGTCGAGCTGACGATCAACCCGCATGCCATCATGTCACTGCAGGAGATGCAATAGATGTCCACCACGCCAGGCACCCAAGCCGCGCGCGCCACTTCGGTGCGCAGCGTTTCGCTCTTCAACCTGGGCACGTTGATCAACGACCAATCGTCCCTGACGCTGCGCCGCGGCTTCGGCGTACGCGTCGAGATTCCCGTGACCGGGGCCTTCATCGAAATGGAGGACGGCGAGCACATGCTGTTCGACACCGGCCTGTTGCCGCACGACTGCGAGCGCGATGGCTCAGGCCCCTACGGCTGCCTTTCTATAAAGCGTTTCTCCGAGGCGATCGCGCGCTACGAGCGCGAGGATGATATCCGCGCACGCCTGGCCGAGCTGGACCGCACGCCCGAAGACGTCAAGATCGTCGTCAACAGCCATTTCCACTGGGACCACTCGGGTGGCAACCTGCTGTTCCCGCACGCGCGCTTTTTCGTTCAGGCAAGCGAATACCGCTTCGCATATGAGCCAGACGCCTTCGTCGCCCGCCCCTACGAGCGCGCCTATTTCGATAACGGCCTCAATTACGAGTTGCTGCGCGGCGACCAGATGATCAAACCCGGGGTCGCGGTGCTGACAACGCCAGGCCATACGCCGGGGCACCAGTCGCTGATGGTAAGCCTGCCCTCGGGCCGGGTACTGATCATGACGGGCGACGCCGTGTTCTGCTCAGCCAATCTCGATCCCAACCTGCCGCCCGGCAACGCGCACACGACGGAACTCGCGATCGCCTCGATCGGGCGCCTGCGCCTGTTGACCGAATTCCTCGGCGGCGACCTGGTGATCTGCCACGACCCGGAGTTCTGGACCAAGTGGCGCCCAGCGCCCTACCGCTATACCTGAGCAAGCGAAACCAGGCTTGACATCGCGAGGCCTCGGGTCCTATGATTGGTTAACTGGTATTACCGGTAATGTATTTAAGCGATTAAGCGGCCCGCCCTCCCCCTGGCGGAGTCCGCAACAATAAGATCGGAAAACCCGACGCATCGGAAACACTCAGGAGACACAGCAGTGAACGTCAGCACCATGGAAGCCGTACCGGCCGCCGATTCGGCATTCGAGGACAACACCTATCGCAAGGTCACGTGGAAGATCGTGCCCATCCTCATCATCTGTTACGTCGCGGCCTATTTCGATCGTGTCAACATCAGCTTTGCCAAGCTGCAGATGCAGAGCGCGCTAAACCTGTCCGACACCGTCTACGGTCTCGGCGCCGCCATCTTCTTCATCGGCTACTTTCTGTTCGAGACACCGAGCAACCTGATCCTGCACCGCGTCGGCGCGCGGCGCTGGATCACGCGCATCATGGTGTCCTGGGGCATCACCTCGGCCGCCATGATGTTCGTGCGCGGGCCGACGTCGTTCTATGTGCTGCGTTTCCTGCTGGGTGCCTTCGAGGCGGGCTTCATGCCCGGCGTGGTGCTCTACCTGACCTATTGGTATCCGCCCAAGCGGCGCGCCCGCATGATCGCCATGTTCATGACCGGCATCGCCATCGCCGGCACCGTGGGCGGTCCGCTCGCGGGCTACGTGATGACGCGGTTCGCCGGCTACGGTGGCCTCGCCGGCTGGCAATGGCTGATGCTCGCCGAAGGCCTGCCCACCATCGTGCTCGGCGGCGCTGTCTACCTGTTGCTGGTCGACCGTATCGAGCAGGCCCGCTGGCTGAGCGCCGCGGAAAAGCTGTTGCTACGCACCAATCTCTCGGCCGAACAGACGACCAAGCATGCGCACAATCTCAAGGGCGCGTTGAAGAATCCCTACACGGCTCTGCTCGCCTTGATCTACTTCCTGGTCCTGAACGGCCAGTTCGGCCTGTCGTTCTGGATGCCACAACTGATCAAGAACTCGGGTGTCTCGGATCCGCTTTCTATTGGCCTTCTGTCGGGCATACCCTATGCGGTGTCGGGCTTGTTCATGATCTTCATCGGGCGCAGCTCGGACCGTACCGGCGAGCGCCGGATCCACCTCGCGCTGTGTATCGCGGCGGGCACGCTGGGCTATTGCCTGTGCGCCTGGTTCGCGCACAACACGCTGATCGCCACGGCCGGCCTCTCGCTCGCCGCACTCGGCATCATCAGTTCGTACGGCATCTTCTGGACCATGCCGACCAAGTTCCTGAGCGGCACCGCGGCGGCGGCCGGCATCGCCATCATCAATTCGATCGGCAGTCTCGGCGGCTTCGTAAGTCCCTATTTGATCGGCAAGCTGACTGACATGACCGGCAGCACCAACCTGGGCATGTACGTTATCGCCGCGCTGACGGCGGCCGCGGCACTGCTCGTGTTGTTCGCGATCCCCAAGCACATTTGCAACGAGCCGGCTTGACCCGAGGCCTTGAACCACCGGGCGGCTCGCCGCCCTCACTTCGACGACTTCAATGACTCCCGAACTTCCTGTAGTACGATTGCACCCCGACGACAACGTGGTGATCGCACGCCGCCAACTTATGCACGGCAACCTCGCCGAGCCCGGCGTCGTGGTCGGCGACCTGATCCCGCCCGGCCACAAGGTCGCAACCCTGTCCATCGCGGCAGGCGACCCAGTGCGCCGCTACGGCCAGGTGATCGGCGTGGCGACACAGGCCATCGCGGCCGGCCGCCACGTGCATGAACACAATCTGGCCATGAGCGAGTTCGCGCGCGAGTTCGAGATCGGCGCCGACGTGCGCGACACACCGGCCGCATCGGGTGCGACCTTTCTCGGCATCGAACGCGCCGACGGACGCATCGCCACGCGCAACTACATCGGCATCCTCACTTCCGTGAACTGCTCAGCCACCGTGGCGCGCGGCATCGCCGACCATTTCCGGCACGGCGCCGCGGGGGCCCTGAGCGAGTACCCGCACGTTGACGGCGTGGTGGCGCTCACACACGGAGCCGGCTGCGCCCTCGACAGCGAAGGCGAGGCGCTCGCCATCCTGCGCCGCACGCTGGCCGGCTACGCGCGCCACCCGAACTTCGCGGGCGTGCTGTTCATCGGCCTAGGCTGCGAGACCAACCAGATCGCCAGTCTGATGAAAAACCAGGATCTCGGCGAATCCTCGCATCTGCGCACCTTCAACATCCAGGACGTGGGCGGCACCGCGGCCGCGGTGGAGAAAGGCGTGCAGCTTGTGCGCACGATGCTCGCCGAGTTGCCGCGCACGGAGCGCAAGCCGGTACCGGCGAGCCGTCTCATGGTCGGGCTGCAGTGCGGCGGCTCGGACGGCTATTCGGGGATCACGGCGAATCCTGCGCTCGGCGCCGCGGTTGACCGTCTGGTGGCCCAAGGCGGCACCGCCATCCTTTCGGAGACGCCTGAGATCTACGGCGCCGAGCACCTGCTGCTGCGGCGCGCCGTGTCGCAGGAAGTGGGCGCCAAATTGCTCGCGCGCATCGCCTGGTGGACGCGCTATTGCGAACGCAACGACGCCAACATGAACAACAACCCTTCGACCGGCAATAAGGCCGGCGGGCTCACCACCATCCTCGAGAAATCCCTGGGCGCGGTGGCCAAAGGCGGCACCACGGCGCTGCGCGAGGTCTACGAATACGCCGAGACAGTGCGGGCCCAGGGCCTCGTCTTCATGGACACGCCCGGCTACGATCCGGTCTCGGCGACGGGACAGGTTGCGGGCGGCGCCAACCTGATCTGCTTCACGACGGGGCGCGGCTCGGCCTACGGCTGCGCGCCCTCGCCGTCGCTCAAGCTCGGCACCAACAACCCCCTCTGGGTGCGCCAGCAGGCCGACATCGACATCAACTGCGGCCCCATCCTCGACGGTGAAATCAGCGTCGACGAAATGGGGCTGCGCATCTTCGAGGCCATGCTGACCGCGGCATCGGGCACGCGCACGAAAAGCGAGCTGCACGGCTACGGCCAGGCGGAATTCATACCCTGGCAGCCGGGCGCCATGATGTAGGCGGCGGCACAGGCGGCGCACGGAGTATATTGCCCGCTCGCCCCCCATCCATACCATGCAGTAAACACAGGAATCGACATCCATGACTTCGCTGGACCACACCCCGCAGGCTGCCGAGCCGCGCTATGACGCCCAGGCGCTCATCGACTACGCCACCCGGCTGTTGGCTGCGGCGGGCTTGGCCGAGGCGCACCGGGACGCGGTCGCGCGCACGCTCGTCGAGGGCGACCTGCTCGGCCACGACACGCACGGCCTCGCGCTGCTGCCAGGCTACCTCGACGCGCTCGCGAGCGGCAGCATGTGCCGCTCGGGCGATCCGCTCGTGCTGTCCGACAAACCGGCCGCGCTGCTATGGGACGGCCGCCGCCTGCCCGGCCCCTCGCTCGTGCAGCGCGGCATCGACACGCTCGCGCCGCGCGCGCGCGCCTACGGCAGCGCCACCTTGGTGATACGGCGCAGCCACCATATCGCGTGTCTGGCCGCCTATCTGCTGCGTGCGACGCAGGAAGGCCTGGTGCTGCTGCTCTCGAGTTCCGATCCAAGCGTACAGAGCGTGGCACCGCACGGCGGCACACGCGCCGTCTTCACGCCCAACCCGATCGCCATCGGAGTGCCGACCTCGAACACGCCATTCTTGATCGACATCTCGTCCTCGGTCACGACCAACGCGATGACGGCGCGCCGCCACAAGGCGGGCGAGCTGTTCGAGGAACCCTGGATGCTCGATGCGCAAGGGCATGCTACACGCGAGCCCGGCGTGCTCTTCGACACGCCGCCGGGTACTATCCTGCCGCTGGGCGGGCTGGCCGCCGGACACAAGGGCTTCGGCCTCGCCGTGCTGATCGAGGCGCTGACGAGCGGGCTGGCCGGTTTCGGGCGCGCCGATCCGGCCGAGGGCTGGGGCGCGACGGTATTCATGTCGCTCTACGATCCGGACGCCTTTGGGGGTGCCGCCGATTTTCGGCGGCAAATGGACTGGCTTGCGCAGGCGTGCCGCGACAACCCGCCAAGGCCGGACGTCAGTCGCGTGCGCATGCCTGGCGACGGCGGCATGACGCGCCGCGCGGCGCAGCTGGAAGGCGGCGTGCGCCTGCACCCGCAGATCCGGCCTGCCCTCGAAGCGCACGGTACGCGCCACGACATTGTTTTTCCAGCGGCGCTGTAGGCCGCGCGCCTAAGCCGCGGCGGTGCGCCGAGGCCGACGCACGGAGGCGGCGGCAGCGCTGCCGGCCGCGGTCCGCGTGGTCTTGCGGGCGGTCCGGCCCGCCGTCTGCGGAGTGCCGCTCACAGCAGCGGACGCCACGCTAGAGCCCGATCTTGGGCTGGAAGTGGGGTTCGCCGGATTGGCCTTATCCCAGCCCTTCGTGAATTCCTCGTGCACACGACGCAAATGCGCGTGCATCGCATCGCGCGCACGCTGCGGGTCGCGCGCGCGCAAAGCCTCATAGACGGCTTGATGGTCCTTGACCGTCTGCGCGCGCCGCTTGGGCGTAAGGAAGTGTTCCTCGATCTTGACCCACATCGGACCGTAGCGAAACTCCCACAGCGAGCGCATCAAGTGCACGAAGGCGCTATTGCCCGTGGCCGCGGCGATGCGCAGATGGAACAGGCGATCGGCTTCCTGCTCGGAGGCCTGCCGCGCGTTCTCTTCTTTCATGAGTCCTATGGTCTCGTGGATACCCTCGAGATCGGACGGCGTGGCCGCCACCGCGGCCAGCGCGGCGATTTCGCCTTCGAGCACCTCGCGCGCCTTGATCAGCTCGAAGGGGCCGGGCTCCTCGCTGTCACCAACACCGCTGCGGCCGGACTCGCTATCGCCGACCTCCCGGCTACCTGCCGCCGACACAGCGGACCCCACGCCAGCACGCTCGACCACCCATACGCCGGACCCGACTCGCACGTCCACCAGCCCGGCAATCTCCAGCGCGAGCAGCGCCTCGCGCAACGGGGGGCGGCTCACGCCGAACAGCTTGGCCAATTCGCGCTCGCCGGGCAAGCGCGTGCCGGCGGCAAACTCGCCGCTCTTGATCATGGTCTCGAGCTGCTGGGCAATGTCGCGATACAGCCGGCGCGGGGGGCCGATGGCGGCGATAGGCAAGATGGCTCCTGTGAGGGCCGCCGATGGCGGCCTTGCTGTGCATGCGCGGCGACCGCCTGCACCGCACGCAATCCAGCAGCGGCTGGGCCGGTGCCGGATCGGGGCGGGCGATGGCCGAGACCGGCTCGGTCGAGCGGCCGCCTGTTCCTACTTAGGATTCTACCATCGGGACAGCGGGAATCCAGCCGCTCCTACCCTGATTCTGGCGGTCCCGCGCTGCCTCAGTACGCTTGTCCGATCTTGCTGGCGAGCCGCACGATGCTCGCCGCGGTCTTATTGTCGCGCAGCTCGTGTCCAATTCCGATGGGATGATTACAGCGCAAGCCACCACGAGCGTAGGGCTGAAACGCTGAACGGCGGCATCGATTCGATGCCGCCGTTCAGCGCCGGGGTTCGGTGCATTCGACTGCCGAATACTCGATCAGGCCAGCGTGCCCGGATTCGTATAGGCCGTCTTGACCGTAGTGTAGAACTCGCGCGCATAGCTGCCCTGTTCGCGCGGACCGTAGCTCGAACCTTTACGGCCACCGAACGGCACGTGGTAGTCGACCCCCGCCGTGGCAGTATTCACCATCACCATGCCGGCTTCCGCATTGCGCTTGAAATGGGTCGCGTATTTGAGAGAGGTCGTGCAGATGCCGGCCGACAAGCCGAATTCGGTGTCGTTGGCGACCGCGAGCGCTTCCTGGTAATCCTTGACCTTGATCACGGATGCGACCGGGCCGAACACTTCCTCGCGGTTGATACGCATGGCCGGCATGGTGCCGGTCACGAGTGCCGGCGAGAGAAAATAGCCCTGGGTCTGCCCTTGCACCCGTACCCCGCCGAAGACGGTACCGCCTTCTTCGCGCGCGATTGCAATGTATTTCTCATCCTGCAGCAATTGCGATTCGTCGACCACTGGCCCGATCTGCGTCTCGGCTGCAAGGGCGTCGCCGATGCGCAGCGTTTCCAGGCGTGCCTTCATCGCCGCGACAAAGCGATCGTGAATGCCTTCGGTGACGATCAGGCGGCTCGATGCCGTACAGCGCTGTCCGGTCGAATAGAAGGCACCATTGATGCAAGCTTCCACAGCGACATCGAGATCGGCGTCATCGAGCACCACCATCGGGTTCTTCCCGCCCATCTCGAGTTGCACGCGTTTGCCGGACGTCACGCATTTTTCGGCGATGCTGCGACCTGTGCCGACCGAACCGGTAAAGCTGATCGCATCGATATCGGGCGAATTCACCAGCGCTTCGCCGACCACCGAGCCACGCCCCATCACCAGATTGATCACACCTGCCGGTGCGCCGGCTTCTGCGATGATCTTCACCAGTTCCCAGGCGCTGCCCGGCACCAGATCGGCCGGCTTGATCACCAGGCAATTGCCGTAGGCGAGCGCGGGCGCGATCTTCCAGGCTGGAATCGCGATCGGGAAGTTCCAGGGCGTGATCAGGCCGATCACGCCAAGCGCTTCGCGGGTCACCTCGACCGTCATGCCGGGACGCACAGATGGCACGATCTCACCACCGATACGCAGCGCCTCGCCGGCGAAAAACTTGAAGATTTGTCCGGCACGGCCGACTTCGCCAATCGCCTCAGGCAACGTCTTGCCCTCTTCGCGAGCAAGCAGGCGCCCAAGTTCGGCCTTGCGGGCCAGAATCACGCTCCCGACCTGGTCCAGCAGGTCGAAGCGCTGCTGCGGCGTTGAGCGCGACCAGGCCGGAAAGGCCGCGCGGGCAGCCGCAATCGCGCGCTCAGTGTGTTGCGCGTCGGCTTGGGCATATTCGCCGATTACATCGTCCAGGTTGGAGGGGCTCACATTGCGCCTGACCTGCGCGCTTTCCACCCATTGTCCGTTGATAAGGTTTGCAAATTGGCTCATTGAAGTGTCTCTTTCCAGTTCAGTTTCAGGGTTCGGCACGGTCTGCGCGAACCAGTTCAGCGTGCGGCATCGAGCATGCCGCGCACGGAGAGATTGCGGTACAGGGCGCGCACGCCAAAGGTCCAGGGTGTGATTTCGGTGGACAGCCTGACGGTGTTGACCAGCGCGCCCAGCGCGGGCGCCGAAATCGTCACCACGTCGCCGAGATGGTGCGTAAATCCGCCGCCAGGCGCATCGCGATCCTTGATTGGCGAGAACATCGTGCCGAGAAACAGCATGAAGCCATCGGGATATTGATGATGTGCGCCGCATGTATGCTTGACGAGGTCGGCAGGGTCGCGACTGATCTCGCTCATGTGGCTCACGCCCTCGAGGACGAAATCGTCGTCGGCGCCTTCGACCAGCAGCGAAACGCTGGTATTGCGCACAGTGTCCAGCGTGAAGCGCTCGTCGAACAGGCGCACGAAGGGGCCGATTGCGCACGAAGCATTATTGTCCTTGGCCTTGCTCAGCAACAGCGCCGAACGCCCTTCGATATCGCGCAGATTGACGTCGTTGCCCAGCGTTGCACCGACGATCGCCCCCGAGCTGTTGACCGCCAGCACGATTTCCGGCTCAGGGTTGTTCCACACTGAAGTCGGATACAGGCCGACGTCGTCGCCGAGACCGACCGATGACATCGGCTGCGATTTGGAGAACACCTCGGCGTCCGGGCCGATCCCGACCTCCATGTATTGCGACCATGCGTTGCGCCGTATGAGTTCCTCCTTGAGCTTCACGGCAGCGTCGGAACCAGGCTTGATCTTGGAGAGATCCGTGCCGATCAACTTATTGATCATCTGGCGCACTTCCTGCGCTTTGCTGGCGTCGCCATTGGCCTGTTCTTCGATGACCCGCTCGAGCAAGCTTACGGCAAAGGTCACACCGCACGCCTTGATGGCTTGGACATCGCACGGTGCGAGCAGCCGCGGGCCGTTGGCGGGTTCGCCGGCAAGGCTCGCAGCGATCAGTGCCTGGACCGGACCCAGCGCCTCGCCGGGAGCATGGCGCACGATGTCCAGGAGATCCTTGCGATCGAACAGGTCGGCCGTGGTGGCGACCGTGCGGGTGATGTCGAACACGAGTCCATGACGAACCACGACCACGCTCGGGCCGTCAACCGGCGCTGGACGCCATACGCGGCCGATCAACAGTGCGTCGTCGAGATCATCGGGAAGGCAGGCTGATGCGGAAAGGGTGTGCATGGATATCGAGGTTTGAGCATGGAAGGGATAGCCATCGTATGCTCGCACGCCGAATCTGTCCAATATGGTGATATTATTTCCAATTGGTTGGACAAACCGTGGTGACCAAAACAGCCCAAAAAATGGATTCCATGTGAGTGCAAACTACGAAGTACCCGCACTTAAGCGGGCAAACGATATCCTGGAGATACTGGCGCTGGCTGTCTCGCCCGTAAAGGCGACTGCGCTCGCGCAGCAAACCGGCCTGTCGCGCAGCACGCTATATCTGCTGCTGGATTCGCTGGAGCGCCGGCATTGGATCGAGAAGCGCAGCGATGGTTACATCGTGGGTCTTAAGCTGTTCGAGTTGGGTAGCGCATACGTGCGGCACGACGGCCTGCAGGCGGCCTTTCGACGCGAGGCTGCTGCATTTGTCGCCGCTCACAATGAGGTGGCGCAACTGGCGGTACTGGATGGCACGCAGGTCGTCTACATTGCCCGCGAGGACGCACGGCGGCCAGTGCGACTGGTCTCCGATCTCGGTTCGCGCTTGCCCGCCCATTGCTGCGCGCTAGGCAAGGCGCTGCTGGCGAGCTTAGCCGACGAGGCGATCGAAGCACTGCTGCCGGAGCGCCTGGAAGCCATCACGCAGCGCACGGTGACGCGGCGTGCCGCGCTGATTCGCGAACTGGAGGGGGTACGCAAAAGCGGCCTGGCCTGCGAGCGTGAGGAAGTCAGCGCGGGCCTCGCCTGCTTTGCCGCCTATGTAGGCGTGACGGCGCTCGGCAAGCGCGTCGCGGTCAGTACCAGTGTTCCGCTCGAGCGCATCGATGCGCGGCGCGAAAAACAGATCGCGCTCGGCATCGTCACCATGGCCGCACAGATTGCAAAGGCGCTCTAGTGCGAGTGTCGCGGATCGCCGCGCTCGGCGATTACTTTCAGGTAAAGCGTCGCCGGCTCCAGGCAACCGCCCGTGGAGACCTGCCCGACCAGTTGACGATACAGCTCTTGCCACGGCGTTTGAGAAGGCACCAGGTTCACTGCAGCGTGTTCACGGCGTCGCGCCAGTTCGGTTTCGTCGACCAATACATTGACACTGCGCGCATTGAGGTCCACCCGGATCCGGTCACCGGTGCGCAACAGCGACAGGCCCCCTCCCACCGCCGCTTCCGGAGACATGTTGAGGATGGATGGGCTCGCCGAGGTACCGCTCTGCCGGCCGTCGCCCATGCATGGCAGCGACGTGATGCCGCGTTGGATCAGGGTCGCCGGGGGCGCCATATTTGTCACTTCCGCGCTGCCCGGATAGCCCACCGTACCGCAACCGCGGATTACCAGAGTGCAATGCTCGTCGATCTCGAGTGCCGGATCGTTGATCCGCGCGTGATAGTCCTCAGGCCCTTCGAATACGATCGCGCGCGTCTCGAACGTATTTTCCGCGCCCGGTTCGCTCAGATAAGTTTGCCGGAACGCTTCGCCGACGACCGACATCTTCATGATCGCACTATCGAAGAAATTCCCCGACAAGACGATGAAGCCGGCGCTGTGCTTGAGCGGGTTTTCGTACGAACGGATCACATCGTTGTCGGCAGCCGGCGCTGCGGTGGCGATGTCGGCGATGGTGCGGCCCGACACGGTCTGGCATTCGCCATGCAGCAGGCCCGCTTCGTACAACTGGCGCAACACGGCAGGCACGCCACCCGAGCGATGGAATCCTTCGCCCAGATACTCGCCGGCAGGCATGCAATTCACCAACAGCGGAACGCTCTCTCCGACGCGCTGCCAGTCGGCAAGACTCAGTTCCACACCCATGTGACGCGCGATCGCGATCAGGTGCGGTGGGCAGTTGGTCGACGCGCCGAGTGCGGAAGCCACCGCGATGGCGTTCTCGAATGCCTCACGCGTGAGGATTTGCGACGGGCGGATATCGTTGTGCACCAGTTCGACGATGCGCTTGCCTGTTGCGTACGCCATCTGTCCGCGTTCGCGATAGGCTGCCGGGATGCTGGCGCAACCGGGCAGCGACATGCCGAGCGCCTCGGCCAGGCTGTTCATCGACAGCGCCGTTCCCATCGTGTTGCAGTGACCAATGGACGGGGAAGATGCCGTCGTCAGTTCCATGAAACCTTCATAATCGATCTCGCCTGTCGCCAACAGGTTGCGTGCATGCCAGATCACCGTTCCCGAACCGACCCGCTTACCCTGGTGCCAGCCATCCAGCATCGGTCCGCCGGACAGCACAATAGCCGGCATGTCGACCGTCGCTGCCGCCATCAGGCAAGCCGGCGTTGTCTTGTCGCAGCCGGTGGTCAGCACGACCCCGTCCAGGGGGTAGCCGTGCAGAATCTCGACCAACCCCAGATAGGCGAGATTGCGGTCGAGTGCCGCGGTGGGACGCCTGCTCTGTTCGGCCAGCGGATGGACCGGGAATTCCATCGGAATGCCGCCCGCATCGCGAATCGCTGCCTTGGTGCGCTGGGCCAGCTCGATGTGATGTCGGTTGCATGGCGCAAGATCGCTGCCGGTTTGCGCGATACCGATAATCGGCCGCCCCGACTGCAGCTCTTCGCGTGTCAGTCCGTAGTTCATGAAGCGCTCGACATAGAGCGCGGTCATATCCGCGTTTGAAGGATCGTCGAACCATTTTTGGCTTCTCAGCCGACGCGGTGTCGAATCTGCCATGTTACTGATCTCTCCGTCATGGGGGGAATATGGAGTGCGGCGATGATGGGCCGCACGGAATTCATGGAACGTCTCATCGAGGTGAATTCGGGGCGACGTGCGTGTTATTCAAAAAATGTGTATCGCGGAGCCGGCCCAGGATAGGCTTGAAAGCCAATCCCATCTTGATAGTTACCGGTAACATTTTAGATGTTACGCTGGACTCCAGAGGCGAACAAGCAAGGGATATCCCTTAGCTCATGAACGGCCCCGTCAGTGCCCTAAGCAGGCGCCGAATCCGCGATGCACCGCGGGCAACCGCCTGCCCCAGGGATGCGTCACAGTAGCTCGAGCGTGTTCCACTCGCACCCAGGTGCATTCAAGCGCTTTCGCGCGGCACCACGGTGTAATCGAGCTTGACGGTCTTGCCGCGCCGCGACGTGGGCGCGGCAGGCCGCCCACGTGCGGCCGCAGCGCGCGCCTCGATGGCTGCAAGCAGCATCTCGCCCGTGCGCAGGCCGATCCCGTAGGCGTCCACCGAGATCGTCGTGATGGTCGGATAGCTGCACCATGAGACCTCGAAATTCCCGAATCCGGCGATCGCGATATCGCCCGGCACCGATAGTCCGCGCCGCTGGCATTCCATGATCGCACCGAACGCGGACATATCGCTCACACCCATGACAGCCTGGGTATCCGGCCACTGCTCGAGCAATGCGGCCACCGCAGGGCCGCCGTGACTCATCGTGATCGGCGATTCGCCAAGCCTGATCACACGGGGCGTGCCCAGGCCCAACGCCTTGACTTCGGCGAGATAGCCACGCATGCGGTCCAGACCACGGCGATCGAGTTCGCTCGCGCCACCGAGAAATCCAATACGGGTATAGCCGCGCTCATAAAGGTAGCGCACCATCGCACGCGCCGCGTTGACATTGGAGAACCCAACCGCGCCGTCGATCGGGTGGGTCGGTACGTCCCACATCTCGACGACAGGGATGCCGGCGCGGAGCAGCAGCGCGCGTGTAGCCTCGGTATGCTGTCCGCCGGTCAGCGCGACGCAGCGCGGCTGATGACGCAACATTGAGCGGACCAAATGCTCTTCCTGATCCAAACGGTAATCCGTATCGCCTAGAAGCAATTGCAGACCGTGCGGCGCAAACGCCGCGTTCAGGCCTCGCACCGTATCCGAAAAATTGGAGCTCACCAGGGACGGCACCAGCACTGCGACAAATTCCGAACGGCCCGAAGACAGCGCTCCCGCGACAGCGTCGGCCACGTAGCCGAGTTCCTCGATGGCCTTCTGCACGCGCTCGCGGGTGGCTTGCGCGACGCTGTGACCTGCCACGACACGGGACACGGTCATCTTCGAGACACCGGCAAGCCGGGCGACGTCGGACATGCGGGGCGTGCTCGATTGCTGTAATGGCATCGTATTGCTCATCGACGGTCTGAACGAGAAGTTTTGGAAGACATATGATACCCAAGCACGCGTTCGGGATAACCCCTGCAAGGTTCGTCTTGCACATCCCATTTGCGACATGCTATTTTGAATTACGTTACCGGTACCATTTTAACGCACGGGATCCACCCACGGGACGACGTGACTCCGGCAAGTGCGCTGCCCAGGCCCGCCGTATCGGTATGTATGCATTACAAAACAAAGAGGGATGTCCGCACGAGCGTCCCCCACCGATCTGCTAAAAATGCAGGAGGAGACATAATGAGTTCAGAGCAGTTTATAAATCCCGGCGCGGGGTCCGCGACCCCGGTTCGGGCGGAACGCCATACCGCGTCTGCCCAGCAATTGCGGCGTGCCATCGTCACCGGCGCAATCGGCAGCGCGCTCGAGTATTACGATTTCGCGCTCTATGGACTCGCATCCGCACTGGTTTTCAATCACGTATTTTTCCCCAGCCTCGGTAGCACTGCGGGGCTGCTCGCGAGCTTCGCCACCTTCGGCGCCGGTTTTCTCGCACGGCCGCTGGGCGGCCTGTTCTTCGGCTCGCTCGGCGACCGCATAGGACGCAAGTTCGTCCTGCTCGCCACGGTCGCACTGATGGGCATAGCGACCACGCTGATTGGCGTATTGCCCACCGGGGCCTTCGGCGCAGTGCTGCTGGTCGTGATGCGTTTGTTGCAAGGTTTCGGGGCGGGTGCCGAACAAACCGGCGCCGCCACGCTGATGGCCGAGATGGCGCCTGTCAAACATCGCGGATTCTATGCCGCGCTCCCATTCGTCGGTATCTTTGCCGGCCTGACGTTGGCCACGTTTACCTTTGGCCTGATGCAGTCCTTTCTAACGGAGGCCGAGCTGCTCGACTGGGGCTGGCGGGTGCCTTTTCTGGGCAGCATCATCCTGATCGGCATGGCAATCTGGATACGCCTGCGCTTGAAGGAAAGTCCGGTCTTCGAACAGCTGGAGGCGAATCATGCAGTCATCCAGGCGCCGATGCGCCTGATGCTCAAGACCGGCCGCCTTCCGCTGGTTGCCACGACCTTGATGCGCTTGGCCGAGACTGGAGGGTCGACCATTTATACGGCTGTCGCGATTGCCTACCTGACAGGCTTCGCCGCCGCCCAGCATCATCTGCCGCGCGCCGAATTTGCCGCTGTCGGTACCCGCGCGGTGCTGATTGCCAGTCTGCTCAGCATGTTTACCACGCCCTTGTTCGGCGCGGTATCGGACCGCCTGGGACGGTTGACTGTTTATAAAGCCGGGGCAATTTTCTCGGTGCTGTGGGCGGTTCCCGCCTGGTGGATGATCAGTACCGGCGATCTGTTGTGGGTGACCGTTGCGCTGGTCGGCGGTTTCGCGCTGGGCGCGAACAGTATGCTAGGTTCGCAGTGTTCATTCTTTCCGGAGCTCTTCGGCAATCGTTACAGGTACTCCGGCGTCGCCCTCGCGCGCGAGATCGGCGCACTGCTGGCAGGAGGACTTGCCCCCCTGCTGGGACTGTTCCTGGTTGGTCTGTCGGGCGGCAAGTTCTGGGTGATGGGGCTTTATATGGCGACACTCGCTGTGCTGACATTCATCGGAACGTTGCTATCGAAAGAAACGCGCGGGCGCGACTTGACCGAGTTGGGCGACGCGATCGGTAAAGGCCAGTAGGGACTCGCGTATCGCGGGGCGCGCGTTTCAGGCGCGCAACGCCGCGGCGTGATGCGCGATATGGTCTTCGATGAAGGTCGAAATAAAGTAATAGCCATGGTCGTAACCCGCATGCCGGCGCAGCGTCAAAGGCTGCCCGGCCTCGCGGCAGGCAGCCTCGAAAACTTCGGGATAAAGCTGCTCGGCAAGAAACTGATCGGCCAGACCCTGGTCGATCAGTATGCGATCGAACATGGGCTTGGCCGCGGCACGCATCAGCTCGCTGGCATCGTACTGGCGCCATGCGTCGCGATCCGCGCCCAGATAACCGGCAAACGCCTTCTGGCCCCAGGGGCAGCGCATCGGGGCGGCAATCGGCGCGAAGGCCGACACGCTGCGGTACAACTCGGGATTGCGCAGCGCCAGCATCAACGCACCATGCCCGCCCATCGAATGTCCGAAAATGCCGACCCGTGCCGGGTCCAGCGGCAGCGCTGCAAGCACGGTCTCGCGCAATTCGTCGCGCAGGTACGAGTACATGCGGAAATGACCGGCCCACGGCGCTTGCGTTGCATCCACATAGAAACCCGCACCGACGCCGAAATCCCAGGCATCGCTCTCACCGGGGATCCCCGCGCCACGCGGGCTGGTGTCCGGCGTGACCAGCGCAATACCTTGGGCGGCAGCATACCGCTGCGCGCCCGCCTTGATCGCGAAGGTCTCCTCGGTACAGGTCAGCCCGGCCAGAAAAAACAACACGGGCACGGGACCCTGCTCTGCCTGCGGCGGCAGGAATACCGAAAAGCGCATCGACAGGCCTATGCATGCCGATGCGTGGCGATAGTATCGCTGCGTGCCGCCGTGGCAGGCGTGCGAGGACAGGAGTTCCACCATCGCAGCCGCCTCAGTAAAGCACGACGGAGCGGATCGACTCGCCCTGCTTCATCAGGTCGAAGCCCTCGTTGAT
>OUWB010001838.1_pt2 | contig 20110 bp, 22 predicted proteins | sample 1779821 | NCBI WGS metagenome assembly OUWB01 (sample SAMEA3914806, study PRJEB12502) | metagenome | biome: forest; material: soil | place: Canada | collected 2011-08-03 | depth 0.1 m
CCACCGGCGCCCAGGCCAAGTGGTTGGGCCTGCCCAGCGAGCAGAAGTTCCAGGGCTTCGGCGTCTCGGCCTGCGCCACCTGCGACGGCTTCTTCTATCGCGGCAAGGAGGTCGTCGTGGTCGGCGGCGGCAACACCGCGGTCGAGGAGGCGCTGTTCCTGACCAACTTCGCCTCCAAGGTCACCCTGGTCCACCGCCGCGACGAGTTGCGCGCCGAGCGCATCCTGCAGTCGCGCCTGTTCGCCCACCCCAAGGTCGAGGTGGTGTGGGACAGCGCCGTGGAGGAGGTGCTGGGGACCGAAACGCCCCTGGGCGTCACCGGCGTGCGGCTGAAGAACATCAAGACCGGCGCGGTCAGCGAGGTCGCCTGCCACGGCCTGTTCGTGGCCATCGGCCACGCCCCCGCCTCGAGCCTCTTCGAAGGCCAACTGGCCATGGACGCGGCCGGCTACCTCAAGGTCAAGCCGGGCACGGCCGCCACCGCCATCCACGGCGTCTGGGCCGCTGGCGACGTCACCGACGACGTCTATCGCCAGGCGGTGACCGCCGCCGGCATGGGCTGCATGGCCGCCCTGGAGGCTGTCCGCTTCCTGGCCGAGGAAGACCACAAGGCCGCCCACCACCCGATGAGCCACGCGGAGGCGAAGGAGATCGGGACCTGGTAGCGTTTAGGGCGCTTCAGCCGCCACCAGCCTACGTCATCCTGAGCAGCGCCCAAAGGGCGCGTGTCGAAGGACGCAAAGGCGGCCCCGCCACTGCGTCCTTCGACACGGCGCTTCGCGCCTGCTCAGGATGACGTGGGGTGGTTAGGCGGAAGCGGTTTCGGTCATGGGAAGCCCCTACCCCGCCGCCGCGCGCTCCAGCGCCGCCACATCCAGCTTGACCATCCGAGTCATGGCTTCGAACACCCGTGCGGTCACAGCTGGATCGGGCGAGGCCAGCAGCCGCGGCAGCACCTTGGGCACGATCTGCCAGGGCACGCCCCAGCGGTCGCGTAGCCAACCGCATTGGATCTCCCCTCCCCCGTCGGCGGTCAGGGCCGACCACAGCCGGTCGACCTCGGCCTGGTCCTCGCAGGAGACCGAGATCGAGGCGGCGGTTCCATAGTCGGCCGCGTGCCCACCATTGAGCGCCTGGAAACTCTGCCCGGCCAGGGTGAAGGCCACCAGGATCGCATCCCCGGCCTCGCCGCCCGGCCAAGGCCCCGGCGAGCGCTGCACGTGGTCGATATGCGAATCCGGCAGGAGGGAGACGTAGAGCCGCGCCGCCGCCTCGCCGTCGCGGGCGAACCAGAGGCAGGTGCTGATCTTGGACATGACCTTCTTCTATCCTGAGCCCTTCCCCTCAGATGGGGGAAGGGCCTGATGGCTTACCCCTTGATCGGTTCGTTCAGCGCCCACAGCACGCCGTAGGGGTCGCGCAGCTGGCCGTAGCGGTCGCCCCAGAACATGTCGGCCAGGGGCATGGCCACCTGGGCGCCGGCCTCCACCGCCCGGCTCCACCAGGCTTCGATGTCGGTGACCCGCAGCATCAGGGTGAAGCCGGAATGCGGGGCCACGGGCACGCCATGCTCGGGATAGAAGTCGCTGAGCATCAGGCTGGAGCCGTTGATGTAGAGATGGACGTGCATGGTGCGCCCCTTGTCGTCGGGCGGATGGATCGCCGCCACCTCGGCCCCGAACGCGGCCTTGTAGAAGTCGGCGGCCTTCAGGGCGCCGTCGACGGTCACATAGGGCGTGAGACCGCCCTTGATGAGCGGGTTCACATTGGGGGTCTCGGACATCCTGGTCTCCTCGCTTGGATCTCGCTGTGACGACCGCGGCCAGTCGCCCAAGAACGACGTTATATCAAGGCCATGTCGATGTTGAGACGGTCACGGGCGGGATGAGGCGCCGCCTGCCTCAGCCCTCCTCCTCGATGGCGATCTGGGCGATGGCGCGGGCGCCGCCGTTGAGCTGCGAGGCGATGGCGTGGCCCACGGCCACGGCGGCCAGGCAAAGGATCACTGAGGCGGCGATGTTGACCAGCGCCCGTCCCGTGCCGCCGGTGCGGATCAGGTCCAGGGTCTGCAAGCTGAACGAGGAGAAGGTGGTGTAGCCGCCGCACAGGCCGATCATCACGAACAGCCGCACCTGTTCGGGCGCCGGATAGCGGCCGCCTGCCAGGGTCAGGGTGCCGAAGAAGCCGATCACCAGCGAGCCGGTGATATTGATGATGATCGTGCCCCAGGGCAGTCGCCCGCTGATCGGCAGGGCCGCCAGCGACACCAGATAGCGGGCCAGGGTGCCCAGGGCGCCGCCGGCCATCACGATCAGGCAGTTGGTGAAGTTCATGCTCGATCCCCTTCGAGTAGGGCGAGCAAAGGCCCGCCCGGAGCGGCGGGGCCTGGACAGACTCCCGCCGCGGTTTGCGCAGCAGGAGTCATCAGCCCTCACGGGCGGTTTCGGGAGAACTCCATTCCCATCACCGGCAAGGTGGCCCAGCCGGGGCGCGCGGGCAAGCCCCTGCGTGGGGCCGGCCCTGACGGCGAGTGGTCTAGGCGAAGACGGCGGTGTCGGAGATCCCGCGATGCTTGGGATCAGGGCCATACCTGTTGTCGCCGACGGTCCCTTCCAGCAGCATGAGCACCAGCAGCGCCAGCCAGCCCAGCACGGGCGCGAGGGCGATCAGCAGCCACCAGGCCGAACGGCCGCTGTCATGCAGCCGGCGGAAGCTGACCGCCACGGCCGGCGCCAGCAGGGCCAGATAGACGATGTCCAGCGCCAGGCCCAGCAGCACGGCCAGCAGGTCCAGATGAAGCGCGCGGAAAACCCAGCCGGCGGCCATGGCGGTCATGATGACCACCGCCTGCAGCAGGAAAAATGTCCAATACTCCTCTCGGCCGGCGCGGCCTTGGAAGTCCGCATACTTGCGCAGCGGCTGTAGGATAGCGTCCATGGAAGTCCTCCCTCCGCCTCTGACGGGCGGTGAGGGAGCTTGTTCAAATTCGCACCCGACTGGCAAGAGGCGGCGGATTTGGCCGCTTGCCGAGAATTTTGCGGCGCGGCGGCGGCAAATCAGCCTTCAGCTACACGGTTTGGCCTTAAATTCTCCCGGAAATGACCATGCCCAGCCGCACACGAAGTTCGCAAACGCAGGGGCTCCCAGACCGGGATGTCCATCGCTGCGTTGACGGCACTGTGAAGCCGCGGCCTTCCGGTGCGGCCATTATTCGAAGACCTCAATCAAGGGCTGGCCATCGCCACGAGGATCTGCGCCGAACCGGTTGGGGCCGTCCTGACCCGGCAGCAGGTCGAACACCAGCAGCACCAGGGCTCCCAGCAGCGGCACGAGGCCGATCAGCAGCCACCAGCCGCTGCGGCCGACGTCGTGCAGGCGGCGGACCCTGACGGCCACCAGCGGCGCGACGCTGAGCAGGAGAAGCGCGAGCAACGCAGCCGTCGCCGGCCCGGCCACGGTGTGCAAGCCCCCGATCACGGTCGTCAGCACGACCGATACGGCCGTCAGGAACAGCAGGAAGCGCCAATATTCGCTGCGCCGGGCCCGGCCCTGGAAATCCGCATATCTGCGGTAGGGCGCGAGATAGGCGTCGAACATAGGGCCTCAGGTTTGCAAGGAAGGCGGCCGGCGCAGACTAGCGGCCAACAACCGTCGCCGACAAGCCGGCGCCAGGACCACCCGCCGGACGCCCCAAAATCGTGATCGCCGGAACGCGAAGCAGCCCCTTTTCTTTCCTCTCCCTGCGGATTATATGTTTCACACCTTATGCTCAGAGTTAGCATAAGGGGAGGCGCCGGCGTCGGAGGACGTGCGGCGCTTTCCTGGAACCCCGAAATGCTCATTTTGAGCATAAGGAGGACGGACGAATGGCTGACGGTTTTGCGCCCCTTGCGTTCACGCCCGACATCGAGGCGGCGACCCGCCCGATCTGGGACAAGGTCAAGCGCCAGGTCACGCCCCTGGAATGGCGGCTGCAGGCGCCGCTGATCGCTGCGATCAACGACCTGAAGAAGCAGAAGAACGCCGTCATCCTGGCGCACAACTACATGACGCCGGACATCTTCCACGGCGTGGGCGACTTCGTCGGCGACAGCCTGGGGCTGGCGCGCGAAGCCCAGCGTTCGGACGCCAGGATCATCGTCCAGGCCGGCGTGCACTTCATGGCCGAGACCTCCAAGGTGCTGTGCCCGGACAAGACGGTGCTGATCCCGGACCTGGCCGCCGGCTGCTCGCTGGCCGCCTCGATCACCGCCGCCGACGTGCGCCTGATCAAGCAGCGCTATCCGGGCCTGCCGGTGGTGACCTATGTCAACACTACCGCCGAGGTGAAGGCCGAGACGGACATCTGCTGCACCAGCGCCAACGCCGTGCAGGTGGTGGAGCACGCCGCCCGCGAATGGGGCGTGGACCGGGTGATCCTGCTGCCCGACGAATTCCTGGCCCGCAACGTCGCGCGCCAGACCGACGTCAAGATCATCGCCTGGGCCGGCCGCTGCGAGGTGCATGAGCGCTTCACCGGCGAGGACATCCGCGAGCTGCGCGCCGCCTATCCGGACGCCCAGATCCTGGCCCACCCCGAATGCCCCACCGACGTGCTGGAAGAGGCGGACTTCGCCGGCTCGACCGCGGCGATGACCGACTTCGTCCAGGCCCGCAAGCCGCGCCAGGTGGTGCTGATCACCGAATGCTCCATGGCCGACAATGTGGCCTGCGACGCGCCGGGCACCGAGTTCGTGCGCCCTTGCAACCTGTGCCCTCACATGAAGCGCATCAGCCTGGAGAACATCTACGACGCCCTGCTGCACGGCCGCTTCGAGGTGCTGATCGACCCGGCCGTGGCCGAGCGCGCCCGCCTGGCGGTGCAGCGGATGATCGACATGCCCCCGCCGGCCGCGCCGGCGCGCTACGACTTGGTCAAGGCGCGCCATCACGTGGACGTGGAGCTGATCTGAGGCCCGGCCCTCTGTTTTGAGGCCCGGCGCCGGGAGTGAGTGCTATGACCCAACTTGTCGAGACCGAGCGCTTTGACGGCGTGGTGATCGTCGGCGCCGGCCTGGCCGGCCTGTCCGCCGCCCTGGCCTGCGCCCCGCGCCGCGCCCTGGTGCTGAGCGCCGCGCCGCTGATGCAGGGCTGCAGTTCGGCCTGGGCCCAGGGGGGCATGGCCGCGGCCCTGTCGGCAGGCGACGATCCGGCCCTGCACGCCGCCGACACCGTCGCCGCCGGCGCCGGCCTGGTCGATCCGGCCATGGCCGAGCTGCTGACCCGCGAGGGGCCGGCCGCGGTGCGCCGCCTGGCCGAGCTGGGCGCGCCCTTCGACCGTGAGGCCGACGGAAGCTTCGCCCAGAGCCTGGAGGCGGCCCACAGCCGCGCCCGGGTGGCCCGGGTCAAGGGCGACCTGGCCGGACGCGAGATCATGCGCGCGGTCACCGCTCATCTCGCCGCCCAGCCGCAGGTTTCAGTGCGCGCGCCAGCCCGGGTGCGCGCCCTGCTGCGCGACGCCCACGGCCGCGTGCGCGGCGTGCTGGCCGAGCAGGAGGGCCGGCTGACCCAGATCATCGCCCCGGCGGTGATCCTGGCCAGCGGCGGCCTGGGCGGGCTCTATCCGGTCACCACCAACCCGCCCGCCGTGCGCGGCGAGGGTCTGGCCCTGGCCGCCCTCGCTGGCGCGCTGATCGCCGACCCCGAATTCGTGCAGTTCCACCCCACCGCCATCGATATCGGCGCCGACCCCGCGCCCCTGGCCAGCGAGGCCCTGCGCGGCGAGGGCGCGCGCCTGGTCGACGCCGAGGGGAACCTGTTCATGGCCGCCTACCACCCCATGGGCGACCTGGCCCCGCGCGACATCGTCGCCCGCGCCATCCATCGCCAGCGGACCCTGGGCCTGGGCGCGTTCCTGGACGCCACCGAGGCGCCGGGCGTGCACTTCCCCGAAGAGTTCCCCACCGTGTTCGCCGCCTGCATGGCCGCCGGCATCGATCCGCGCGTCCAGCCGATCCCGGTGGCGCCGGCCGCGCACTATCACATGGGCGGGGTGGTCACCGACGCCCTGGGCCAGACCAGTCTGGAGGGCCTGTTCGCCGCCGGCGAATGCGCCTCCACCGGCGTGCACGGCGCCAACCGCCTGGCCTCCAATTCCTTGCTCGAAGCGGCGGTGTTCGGCGCCCGCGCCGGCCGCGCCGCCGCCCAGGCCGCCGATCCGGGCACGGCCGTCCTGCCCGCCGCCGCCGCCCCTGACCTGCCGCCCGAGGCCTTGGCGGCCCTGCGCCGCGGCATGGGCCGCAACGCCGGCGTGGCGCGCGAGGCTGGCGGCCTGACCCGGCTGCTGTCCGAGATCGAGGCCCTGGACCAGCGTCACGGCAAGACCTTGCCGGCCCAGGCTGCGCGGCTGGTGACGGCCTGCGCCCTGGAGCGGCGCGACAGCCGCGGCGCCCATTATCGTACCGACGCCGAGGCCGCCGCTCCGCCGCAGCGCACCTTCGTCACCCTGGATGAGGCAGGCGCGATTCGCCCCGCCCAGCCGGGCCCGAAGGCGGAGGCGGCGTGAGCGCGCCCTTCATGCTCGCGCCGCTGCCGGACCTGCTGATCGAGCCGATCGTCCGCGCCGCCCTGGCCGAAGACCTGGGTCGGGCCGGCGACGTCACCGCCGCCGCCTGCCTGCCCGCCGGCCAGCCGCTGAAGGCGGTGTTCGCCGCCCGCAAGCCGGGCCGCGTGGCCGGCCTGGCCTGCGCGCGCCTGGCCATGGCCGCTCTCGACCCCGCCGCCCGCTTCGAGATCGTCCTGCCCGACGGCGCCGACGCCGAGGCCGGCGCGGTGCTGGCGGTGGTGGAGGGCGAAGCGCGCGCGCTGCTCTCGGCCGAGCGCGTGGCCCTGAACCTGCTGGGTCATCTCAGCGGCGTGGCCACCCTGACCCGGGCCTATGTCCAGGCCGTGGCCGGCACGGGAGCGAAGATCGTCTGCACTCGCAAGACCACGCCGGGCCTGCGCGCCCTGGAGAAATACGCCGTGCGCTGCGGCGGGGCGACCAACCACCGCTTCGGCCTCGACGACGCCATCCTGATCAAGGACAACCATGTGGCCGCTTGCGGCGGCGTCGGCCCGGCCCTGGAGCGCGCGCGCGCCGCCGCCGGCCACCTGATGGCCATTGAGGTCGAGGTCGACAGCCTGGACCAACTGGACCAGGCCCTGCCCCACCGGCCGGACGTGATCATGCTGGACAACTTCACCCTGGCCGACCTGGGCGAGGCCGTGCGCCGCACCGCCCGCGCCGTGCGCCTGGAGGCCTCGGGCGGGGTCACGCTGGAGCGGGTGCGCGCCATAGCCGAAACCGGCGTCGACGCCATCTCGGTCGGCGCCCTGACCCACTCGGCCCCGACGCTGGATATTGGATTGGACGCGGCCTGATCTCCTTCTCCCCTTGTGGGAGAAGGAAGGGGCCCGTCCGCGCAGCGGATGGGAAGGATGAGGGGTTTTACGGACGGGGCCGCTAGGCGCGCAGGGTTCGGACGGAAGGGTTGAGAAACCCCTCATCCTCCCAGGCTACGCCTGGGCCCCTCCTTCTCCCGCAAGGGGAGAAGGGAAATCCTTAGTCCAGATCTTCAGCCAGGATCGCCATCTCGAACAGGAACGAGCCGGGCTCGTCCTCGTCTTCGTAGATGACGCCGATGAATTCGCCCTTCAGCTCCACCTCGGCGGAGTCCTTCTGCTTGGGGCGCGCCTTCACCGCCACGTGCGGATTGCCGAAGGTGCGCTTCAGGTGCGCCTCGACGCGCTTGAGGTCGGTTTCCTTCACGGCGGCTCCTGACGTTCCCAATAGGGGCTCAAATACGGGTCGCGAACCTAGACGCATCCGCGCCAGGAGCAAGCCCCGAAGCACCGGGGTCAGATGGAATAGTCGTAGATGTCCTCGGCCAGGGTATGGTCCATGGTCCGGGCCGGCGCCTCGCAGGTGGGGCAGTTGGTCAGTCGCGCCGGCACCCCGGCGGCGGTGCAGCCCGAAGGCACCGACTTGAGCACCACTGAGCCGGAGGCGACTTTGGCGTAGTCGCCCACGGTGATGTTGCCCAGCACCTTGGCCCCTGCGCCCAGGAGCACGCCGCGGCCGATCTTGGGGTGGCGGTCGCCGCGCTGGGCGCCGGTGCCGCCCAGAGTCACGCCGTGCAGCATGGAGACGTCGTCGGCCACCACCGCGGTCTCACCGATGACGATGCCGGTGCCGTGGTCGACGAACACGCCCGAGCCGACCTTGGCCCCAGGGTGGATATCGACCTGGAATATCTCCGACACCCGGCTCTGCAGATAGAAGGCCAAGGTGTCGCGCCCATGGCGCCACAGCCAGTGCGAGATGCGGTAGGTCTGCAGGGCCTGAAAGCCTTTGAAGAACAGGAACGGCTGCACATAGCCCTTGCAGGCGGGGTCGCGCTCGAACACCGCCCTCAGGTCGGCCTCGGCCTGGGCCACGATCTCGGGCTCGGTGGCGTAGGCCTCCTCGATGATCTCCCGCACGCCCATGGCGCGCAGCTCCTGATCGCCCAGCTTGCGGGCCAACTGATAGGACAGCGCGCCGGACAGGCGATCGTGCTTGAGCACCACGGCGTTGAGCAGCGAGGCCAGGTCCGGCTCGGCCTGGGCGGCGTGGGCGGCTTCATTGCGCAGCGCGGCCCAGACCGGCGGCGGATTGAGGTCGTCGACGATCTCCAGACGCTGCGTCATCGGCGGGTCTCCATCAGGTCCACCCTTAAGGGATGGGGCTTAACATCGCCTTGGCTAGCGCCTCAGGCAGCGCGCCCTCGACGGCCATATGGTAGGCCCGCAGCGTCATCGCCACGGTCAAAGCGTCGGGGATGATACCAGAAATACAGAAATCAAGCACTTGGCGGAAGGGAACGCGCCGGATGCGGATGGCCTCGGTCTCGTCGGGGTCGGTTTCAGCCTGGCTGAGGTCGAAGGCGATATAGCCCCAGGCCTGCTCGTCGGTGACCGAATTGGACAGCTGCAGGCGCAGCACTTCGCGCCATTGGCCGGCGACCAGGCCGGTCTCCTCGCGCAGCTCGCGCTGGGCGCCGGCCAGGCGGTCCTCGCCGATCGGGCCGCCGCCCTCGGGGATCTCCCATGAATAGTCGGCCAGGGCGAAGCGGTGTTGGCCGACCAGGGTCACCGAGCCATCGGCATGCAGCGGCAGGATGGCCAGGGCGTAGTTGGCGTGGCTGACCACGCCGTAGAGGGCCGGCCGGCCGGTGGGCGCCGTCGTCTGGTATTCGCGCACGGTGATCCAAGGGTTCCTGTAGACCGTCTTGGCCATGCGGGTCGCCCAGCCCTGGCCCGAGGGCTTCATCCAATCGGGTTTGGTGGTCATCTGGAGGCGCGCCCATTGTCGATGCGGTCGCGCGCTTATAACTGAGGATCGCCTGGCGGCATCGCCTGTTGCGAGCCCCGGCCCCTTCGCCCGCCCATGAGAGGCCCAGTGACTCAGACCCTGCCCCCCGAGCCTGAATTCGGCGCATCCCTGCCCGCCCCCGCGCGCTCGGACGCCGTGCTGGCCTTCCTGGCCCTGCGCCGTTCGGCCTCGGCCGTGACCCTGGCCGCGCCCGCGCCGAGCCATGCCGAGCTGGCCGAGTTGCTGCGCCTGGCTGCGCGCGTGCCCGACCACGGCAAGCTGGCGCCCTGGCGTTTCATCGTGCTGGAAGGAAAGGCCAAGACCGCCTTCGCCGCGACGCTCGAGACCCTGGCCGCCGACACGCCCGAGCCGGACAAGGCCCGGGGCGCCTTGGCCAAGCTGCGCTGCCCGCCCCTGGCCGTGGTGGTGGTCTCGCGCCACATCGAGGGCAAGATCCCCGAGTGGGAGCAGCGGCTGTCGGCCGGCGCGGTGGCCATGACCCTGCTCAACGCCGCCCAGGCCATGGGCTATGGGGCCAATTGGATCACCGACTGGTACGCCTTCGATCCGCGCGTCGACGCGCTGCTGGGCCTGGGCGAAGGCGAGAAGATCGCCGGCTATGTCTATCTGGGCACGCCGGCCGAACCGCCGCTGGAGCGCGTGCGCGCCGACGTGCCGGCGCTGACGACATGGTGGACGGCGGAGTAAAGCTTCCGCTCACCGCGGCGAAGGCCGGGGTCCAGATTCACCCGCGATAGGACGGCTAAGGCCTTTGGGGCCGCTGGATCCCAACTTTCGCCGGGATGAGCGGATAATCACCCCCGCCCGCGATAGGACGGCACGCCCTGGTCGGGCAGCCACAGGCCTTCGGGCGGCGGTCCGCTCTGCCAGAACACGTCGATGGGAATGCCGCCGCGCGGATACCAGTAGCCGCCGATGCGCAGCCAGCGCGGGGCGGCGACCTCGACCATCTTGCGCCCGATGGCCACGGTGCAATCCTCGTGGAAGGCGCCGTGGTTGCGGAACGAGGCCAGGTACAGCTTCAGCGACTTGGACTCGATCAGCCATTGGTCCGGCGCATAGTCGACCACCAGGTGGGCGAAATCCGGCTGGCCGGTGACCGGGCAGAGGGAAGTGAATTCCGGCGCGGTGAAGCGGGCCAGGTAAAGCGTGTCGGCCTGCGGATTGGGCACGCGCTCCAGCACCGCCTGGGACGGATCGGAAAAGCCGGGCGCAGCGTGGCCCAGCTGGGTGAGATTCAGTTCGCTCATGTCCCCGACCTAACCGCACGCCGTGCGCAAAAAGCAACCCCCCGGCCGTTTCCGGCCGGGGGGCGCTGTTCGTTCGATCGATAGGGCTCGACCGTTCGTCCGTCTTAGAAGGTCAGCGGGGCGACGATGTCGAAGCCGATGGTGACCTGATCGGACTTGGTGTCGCCGTCATAGAACTTGCCGCCGCTCAGCAGGCTGTCGTAGCGGATTTCCGGACGCAGGGTGGTGCCGTCGATCATCTTGGGCAGGCCCGCGGGCTTCCAGTTGATGCCGAAGGTGACTTCGCCGAACGACGGCTTGCTGCCGGTCGGATACAGGAACGGCGCGTAGGAGCCGTAACCGCCTTCGGCGTGGTTGAAGTCGGCGTAGCCGGTCGGGTTGCTGACGTAGAAGTTCTGGTCTTCCGACCAGATTTCAGCGCGGGCGCCCAGGGTGGTGGTGGGGTTCAGCGTGTAGGCGAGATACTCGGTCACGCCGCCGCCAGCAGCCTTGGACGGCTCGTCATAGATGTAGTTGATGTCGGTGGTCGAGGTCAGGGCCGCGTTGATCTTCCAGGTGACCACCACGTCGTTCAGGTAGCGGTTGCCGGCGACGGCCACCGGCTTGCCGTTGGGATAGACCACGCCGCTGGGGGCGACGATGGCGTTGGGCAGGCCGTAGGTTTCCGGACCGATCTGGGTGGTGGCCAGGATGGTCACCGCGGCGGTGTTGATGCCGATGCCGCCGTGGAAGTGGAACTTGCCGTCATTGGCGCCGCCGTTGTCGCCCAGGGTGGTGTTCACCCCGGTGTCGACGCCGTAGTACAGGTCGATCAGCGGGCTGAGGTGGGTTTCAGCCAGGATGCCGGTGAACTTCAGCGGGATGCCATAGTTGAACAGGTAGGACTTCGAGTAGAAGAAGTTGCCGGTCGGATCCATGACCTCGACGCCTTCCAGGGTCGGGATCTCACCGATGTGAACTTCGGTGCCCGCCGCGGTGCCGTAACCGACGTGGGCGTCGATGTGGGCTTCCACGAAGTCGAACTGATAGGACGAGCCGGTGTTGATATACTGGCCGACCGGCTGGGTGTAGCGCGAGTCCGTGCCGTAGGCGGCCTGCACCTTGAAGCCCAGGTCGATGGTCTTGGAGCTGGTGTCGGGATCGCGTTCGAAGGTCAGGGCGGCCGAGTTCATATAGACTTGGTTGGCCTTGTCGGTGAACAGCTGGCCGGCGTTGATGTCGCCCGCGGGATTGTCGGGGTTCAGGCTGGTGCCCACGTCGATGTGGCCGGACAGCTTGAACGTGCTCCACCAGCTGGCCGGAGCCGCGGGAGCGGCGTCGGCCGCGGCGGCGGCGTCGGTGGTGGCGACCGCGGCGTCTTGCGCGCGGGCGGCGCTGGCGAGGCCGGCCATCAGCGCAATGGTGGCGCTGGCGGCGAGCAACGTCCTGGTTTGAATCTTCATAGTCTTAAATCCCCTGTTTGTTGGCGGCCGCTTGTTGGATGTGAGGCTTTATCGCCCCTTGCTCCCTGCGGACCGCGTCGAAGGCCCTGCGCCGAAAGGCGTCATGGACCATGGCGTCGCTCGGCCGGACGTTGCGTCCGGCAGGTTCCGCGCCCGGCCGCTTAACCAAGCTGACCCGGCGCCGCTCAGTTCGTATAAGGGCCTCCCCAGTGCAAGCGTTTGGGTCGAAGTGAGGCGAACAAGCGACAGGTGCGTGTCTTTACTGCACCAGTCAGCGCCCCCGGCCGCCCGTCCTTGATCACGCTATAGGGCGGACGGGCGGTCTCGTTAGCTTAAGCCCGCCAGCTGGGCGCCCAGAGGCTTCGATGATGCGCGAATGCTCGCAGCCCCATGGCCGCTGCATAAATTCTACGCAATTTTGCCCGCCACAGCCCCGACTTGCCCGGATGCGCCCCGCTGAATCGCTCCAGCTGTTCGCGAACCGGGCGCCCTGGGCTCTTGCTTCTCCCACCGCGAAGCCGTCTAAGAGGGCCAAGCGCGGGGCGAATTCCCGTCCCGCCAGTGCTGCGCGCGGCGGGGGTGATCAAGACTATGTCCAAGCCCGACTCCGCCTTCCAGCCCCAGATCGTCGGTCTCGGCGGTACGGTTCGCGCCAATTCGAGCAGCGAGCGGGTGCTGGCCCAGGCCCTGGCCGCCGCTGAACGGGCCGGCGCCCGCACCCAGCTGTTCGGCGGGGTGCTGCTGTCGCAGATCCCTATCTACGACCAGTCCACCGCCCATGGCTCGGCCGAATTGCAGGCGGTGCTGGAGGGCGTGCGCCAAGCCGACGGGGTGATCATCTGCACCCCCGGCTATCACGGCTCGGTCTCCGGCGTGATCAAGAACGCCCTGGACGCCCTGGAGGGCCTGCGCGACGACCCGCGCCCCTATTTCGACGGCCGGGCGGTGGGCTGCATCGTCACCGCCGACGGCTGGCAGGCCGGCGGCACCGCCCTGTCGGCCCTGCGCACGGTGGTGCACGCCCTGCGTGGCTGGCCCACCCCGCTGGGCGTCGCCCTGAACCTCGCCGCCCAGCCGCCCTTCGACGAGAACGGCGAACTGGCCCACGACCGCGACGCCCGCCTGATCGAGGCCCTGGCCGGCCAGGTGGTCGACTTCGCCCGCATGCGCGCGGCCCTGGCGGCCCAGAACGCCCAGGGCTGAAGCCCGCGACAATCTGGGGCTGCAAGCTGAGCCTTATTCTCGCTCGGCCTCCTGGTTTTTACGGTTTCTTGAAGCCCGTCATCCTTAATGGATCCAGGAGCTCGTCGATCGAGGGCGCAACTCCGCTGTGCTGAGGGGCGGGCTCGCAAGTCGACCATGAGTAGAGATCGGGCCATCCGCAGCCTCGAGCACCTGCAAAACACGGGCTCGACGGCGCGCGTCCTCAATCTCCGCGACATCACCCTGCGCATGGGCGGCGATCCGGACTTCATGGCGCGGCCGCTGTTTCGAAATCCGGACCTCAACCGCGCGATCATCCTCAAGCACCGGCTGCGCAACAACGAGAGCGAGGAGTTCTCGCTGCCGCGCTATACGGCCACCAAGATTCTGCTGCCCATCGACATCAACGACCTGAAGATGGGCGCCCGATACCTGTTCGTCGGCCAGAAGGGTTTCGACAGCCTGCTGTCGGAGTCCTTCGGCATCCACATCAGCTATGACAGCATCGATTATCGCGTGCTCAAGCTGCTGGACGAGACCCCGTCGCTGGATCCGTTCCTGCTGCGCGAACAGCTGCGGCGGCATGGCATCGAGGCCGCCCGCTGCTATTTCGACCTGTCGGCGGCGGACCTGCGCAGCATGCTCGGCTTCGCCCAGTCCGAGATCGAACCTCTGGTGCTGGTCTCGCTCGGCTCCAGCGACAGCGCCGCCATCCACGCCCGTCGCCTGGCCCAGAAGATCCTGGTCAACGCCGCCGACCGCGAGCTGGACCCCCTGCGCCGCACCATGATGCTGGACCAGAGCCAGTACCAGGAGGGCATCTTCTGTTGGAAGGCCTTCCTCTATTACAAGTGGCGCATGACCGAGATCCTGCCCAGCGTGGCGGATATCGGCCAGCAGATCGAGACCGTGCGCCCCCGCGGCGTGCTCGACGCCGACACCCGCACCCAGCTGCTGGCCTCGCGCGAAGCCATCCGCACCGCGCTGATGACCTCGCTGCGCCGGGTGCGCGACACCCTGGGCATCTATGACCAGGCCTATCGCGGCCTGACCCATCGCAGCGACCCGGTGGCCTTCCGCAACTTCCTGCTCAGCGCGCCGGAGCTGTTCCAGGAGCTGGGCGAGCGGCTGGGCGCGGTGGACCATGTGATCAGCTTCTGGCGCTACCGCTTCCCCAAGGACCGCTCGACCATGGTCAGCGGCGAAGAGCTGGCCGACATCTTCAGCGATTTCGAGCACAGCCTGAACTACGCCCGCTTCGGCTCGGCCGCGGCGGCATAGGACCGCCTCCCACCTCACCCGTCATCGCCGGGCTCGTCCCGGCGATCCATGCCGTGAAGCCCGCGAAGGCGGCCTCCAAGGGCTTAGGGCGCAAAAGGCCTGGCCTAGGGACGAACCCCCGAACCGGACAGCCGAGCCACAAGGGCGACGATGACGACGTGAGAGAGCCAGTCGGAACCCAGCCCTCGTCAGCCCGCCGCCCCCAGTTCCACAACCACGCCGTCGCTGCGGGTGAACCGCTCCGGGCGACGCTCCAGCAGCGGCAGGACGCGGGCATAGGGCCGGCACAGGGCCACGCCCTTGGGCGTGACCACGATCGGCCGCTCGACCAGGATCGGGTGCGCGACCATGGCGTCGAGGACCGCGCCGCCGTCGACGCCCTCGGCGAGCAGGCCCATCTCCTCGGCCGGGCCCTTCTGGCGCAGCAGGTCGCAGGGCGAGACGCCCATGGCGGCGAACAGCGCTTCCAGCTGCGGCCGGGTCCAGCCGACCTTGCGGTACTCGACCACGGTCGGCGCGTAGCCCGCGGCCCGCAGGATGGCCAGGACGTTGCGCGAGGTTCCGCAATCGGGGTTGTGATAGAGGGTGATCGGGAAATCGGCCTGGCCCATGTCCGCTCCGGCGCTTGATGAGCCGCGATCCAACTCCGCCGCCGCGCCCGGTTCAAGCCCTGTCAGCGCCAGCGAACTGGCTGCGCCTCACGGTTTGGGCGGAACGGGGCTCGGCTCGCCCGGCTGGATGATGTGCGGGGTGATGACGATGTAGAGCTCGGTCTTGGAGTCGCTGTCGTTGTCGACGGCGAAGGCGCGGCCCAGCACCGGGATGTCGCCCAGGATCGGCACCTTGGACTTGGACTTCAGGTCGCTGTCCTGCACCAGGCCGCCGATGATGAAGGATTCGCCGTCATGCACCGTGGCCGAGGTCTCAGCCTGGCGCTGACTGATGGTGGGATAGCCCTGCGAATAGCCGGTCACTGAGGAGACCACGCAGAAGATATGCGAGGAGACGAAGCCGTCGACGCTGACCCGCGGCGCGATCTGCAGGGTCACGCCCACATTGACGTACTGCACCTGTTGCGAAACCCCGTTCACCCCCGACAGGGTGATCGAGGTCAGGATCGGCAGGGCGTCGCCGGTGATGATGTTGGCGGTGGAGCCGCTCTGGGCGGCGATCTTGGGTTTGGAGACGATGCGCCCCTCGCCCTTCTGGATCGCGGCGTAGATCGCCGCCTGCAGCTGCACGCTGCTGAGCCCCCCAGGGCCATGCGAGGTGAAGCTGATCGGCACGTACTGGCCGGACTGGTAGGTGGCCACCGCCACCTGGCCGCTGGAATTGGTGAAGTCGATGCCGACGTCGCGCGCGCCGGTCTCGTCCAGTTCGACGAATTCGGTCTCCAGCATGACGCTGGGCGCCGGCAGGTCGATCCGGGCGATCTCAGCCTTGACCCGGGCGATGTGTTCGGGCGAGCCGCGCACCCACACCGCGTTGAGCCGGCGGTCGATGGCGATGCTGGAATCTATGGCCTGGCCCAGCGACTTGTCGTCAGGCGCCGTCTGGTTCTGCGGATTGGGCGTATTGCCGTTGTTGGACCCAAGCGCGCCGAAGCCCGGCTCGCGCGGGGTGAAGGTGTCGTTGGACTTGATCGACACCCCTTCGCTGAGCAAGCCCACCACCTCGCTGACGTCGGCGTATTTGAGCGGGATCAGCTCGAAGGAATCCTCGCCCGGCGGCGGATCGACGGCGCGCGGCAGGCCCTTGCCGCTGTCGGCGGTCTCCGTGGCCGCGCCGGCGTGGGTCATGCCGCCGGCGGCGTCCAGATAGGTGAGCTTCACCGTGAACCGGTTGGGAACGCTGGTGTCGATCTCGATGCGGGACCTGACGTCGCTGACGAAGGTCAGGTGCAGATTGGCGCCGTCCTGGTCGAAGGTGATGTCGCGCAGGATCGCCGATTGGCTGGGGTCGAACCGCGCCGCCGGCCCGCGGCTGGTGGCCATCAGGGTCACGACCACCCGATGCGTCTCGTTGGCGTTGAGCCGCGCCTCGGGGGACGACTGGTCGAAGTCCAGCTCGACGGTGGTGTGGCCGGAATCGACGTCGTGGGCCGTGACCTGGACCAGCGAGCGACCAGGAGTTTGCGCCAGACAAACGGGCGCCGCCGCCATGGCCCATAGACAGGCGATGAGCGCGATCAGTGACCGGAAATGATCTACTTTAAGTTGCACTAGCCCGCCCAGAATCTGCCTTTGGCCGGCGGCGATGACGGGCGAGGCCTATGCCCCGCCCGCACCGCAGGATCAGTTGGCCGCCCACACCGTAACATTGGTGCTGCCGCTGCTGGCATAGCCCTCGGTGGCGATGATCTGATAGTTCATCGACCCCAGGTTCATGCCCAGCTTCGACCACGCCGCCACGTGATTGGCGAAGGTGATCGTATTGTTGGTCCCGCTCGCCCGGTTCGAGGTGCGAACGCTCCAGTATTGATAGAAGTTCTGGTTGGTGCCAGTGATATTGGGCGCGTTGACGCGTTCCACCTTGTAGATATCGTAGGTGCCGCCATCGCTGGACACAGTGCCGAGCAGGGCGGCTCCATTGCCAGGAGGCGTGAAGCCGCCGTGGTCGTCGACCACATAATACTCGACCAGCGGATTGGTCGACCAGCCATAGAGGCTGAGGTAGCCGTTCGAGCCGAGGTTCAGCGTGCCGGCGTTGTAGCCCACCGCACGGCTGGTCGAACCGGTCGACCAGCCCTTGCCGGCCACCATGTCACCGCTCGAGCCAAGGCTCCAGGTGGTGCTGTAATTGCCGGATGAGCCCAGCGTCATGCAGCCGGTATTGCTGCTGAGATAAAAAGAATAGAAGTATCCGCCATTGGTGCCGGTTTGATTTGAGCAGATACTTTGCGCGCTCGCCGAACCAGCGGCGCAAAACAGAGCGGCGGCGCCCGTGGCGCACAGAGCCATAGTCCGTACAGACGGCCTCATTCTATTGCCCTTCCTCTTTCCCCACGCGCCTCGCAAGGCGCAATTATTGTTATTTTTATCACATCTGCGCCGAATTATTCGGTCTCCAGAGATGATAGCGCTTACATGGCATGGGCATGAAATTCGTGTCAAGGACAAACTCAATCCCTGATGGTGAAACCGTTTTCAGCGCCCGCCTATCGGCGAAGCCTTGCCAGCGATAGACAGGGCCCGGCTCCCCGCGGGGCTTGCCACCGGCGCACGCCTCAGGCTTGTTGCGCCCTCGCTGGCGATGTCGAGGAAGCCGCGCCCACTTGCCCAAGCTGCGTTCGATCCAGGCCCTGCGCGCTCTCGCCGCCCTGGCGGTGCTGCTCTACCACGCCTGCCAGTGGGCCGACGGCGCCTTCCTGATCGGCGCGGCCGGGGTGGACCTGTTCTTCGTCATCAGCGGCTTCGTCATCTGGTTGACCCTGCAGGACCGCGGCCTGACCGCGGGGGACTTCCTGCGCCGGCGCCTGTGGCGAGTGGCGCCGCCCTACTGGATCGCCAGCCTGGCGACCCTGGCTGCAGCCCTGGCGTGGCCGCGCCTGCTGCAAGAGGTCTATCCCAAACCCTGGCACGCGATCCTGTCGCTGCTGTTCATCCCCCACCTCAATCCGGTCAAGGACTGCTTCCCCCTGCTGCCGACGGGCTGGAGCCTGGTCTATGAGATGGCCTTCTATCTGCTGGCCGCGCTGTGCCTGGGCGAGCCCCCGCGCCAGCGGTTCGGACGGCTGGCCTGGAGCCTGGTCGGGCTGATGGGCCTGGGGATGGCCCTGGCCCTGTCCGGCGTGCTGCCCCAGGCTTACTACCTGGGCGCCAACCCGATGCTGATGCAGTTCGTGGCCGGCATGGCCATAGCCCGGACCTATGTGAAGCGGCGCCTGCCGGGCCGCGCCGCCGGCTTCGCCCTGATCGGCGCCAGCGCGGCGCTCTATGTGGGCCTGTCGTTCTTCGACTTCTACACCAGCCTTTGGCGGCCTCTGCTGTGGGGCGCGCCGGCGACCCTGCTGGTGTTGGGCGCGGTCAGCCTGGAGGCCCAGGGCCTGGCGCCGCGCTGGCGGGCGCTGGGCGTGCTCGGCGCGGCTTCTTACGCGCTCTACCTGTGGCACTGGCCGGTGGTGGTGCTGGTCGCCCGACTGCTGCCGCATCACGGCTGGCTGAGCGGATCGCTGGGCTGTGTCCTGTCGCTTGCGGTAGGGCTGGCCTTCTGGCGGTTCGTCGAGCGCCCGCTGCTGGCCTTCGGCGCGCAGAGGTGGCCCGGACGGAGGGTGGCGACGAGCGCGCTCCTTCAGCACCCCGCGACTGATGGATCAATTCCGCAGTCCTCATCCTGAGGCGCCCGCACAGCGGGCCTCGAAGGGCGCAAGGGCGGCGCTGTGCGTCCTTCGAGGCCCAACGCTATGCGCCGAGCGCCTCGGGATGAGGAGCAATAGGATGAGGAACCATCGCCCGGCGGCCCTACCTCGCCGCCGGGCTCTCGGACGCAGGGCGGCGGGCCAGCGTGGCTTCCAGGTGCTGGGCCAGGGCCTTGATGTCATAGGGCTTGGGCAACAGGCGCATGCCCTCGGCGGTGGCCGCGGCCGCGGCGTCGCTGTAGCCGGTGGTCAGCAGCACCGGCAGGGCCGGATAGCGCCGCCCCAGTTCTCGGGCCAGCTGCAGGCCGCTCATCTCGCCGGGCATGATCATGTCGGACAGCACCAGGTCGAAGCCGGCGCCCTTGGCCAGGATCTCCAGGGCGCGCTGGGCGGAGGCCGCGCGCTGGGTGCGCCAGCCCAGCTGGTCCAGCATGTCCTCCACCACCCCGGCCACGTTGTCGTCGTCCTCGACCAGCAGCACCGAGCCGGGACGCAGGCTGGGCGCCGCCACCGCCTGGACCTCGGCCTCCAGGGCCTTGGCGGTGTGCGGCAACAGCAGGCTGACCGTCGAGCCGCGGCCCAGCTCGCTCTCCAGCCGCACGTCGCCGCCCGAAGCGCGAGCGAAGCCATAGACCTGGCTCAGCCCCAGGCCGGTGCCCTTGCCCACGGCCTTGGTGGTGAAGAAAGGCTCGAACACCTTGGCCAACACGTCGGGCGCCATGCCCGTCCCTTCGTCCCGCACCGAGATGCGCACATAATCGCCCTTCAGCTCGCCGTCCGACAGGTTCGGGCAATTGTCGGCGCTGATGAAGATCGGGCCGCCGTCGGGCATGGCGTCGCGGGCGTTGACGGCGATGTTGAGCAAGGCCAGCTGCAGTTCGCTGGCGTCGGCCTCCACCCGCCACAGGTCGGGGGCCACATGCATGCCCACGCTGATGTCCTCGCGCAGCGAGCGGTCGAACAGCAGCCGCAGGTTCTCCAGCTGGGCGGCCAGGTCCAGCACCTCGGGCTTGAGCGCGGTGCGGCGCGAGAAGGCCAGCAACTGGCGCGTCAGGCTGGCGCCGCGGGTGACGGCCTCGCGCACGCCGTCCTTCAGCTTGGCGCGTCGTTCCGGGTCGCTGACCCGGTCCATCACCTCCAGCCCGCCGGAAATCACCATCAGCAGGTTGTTGAAGTCGTGCGC
>OUWB010001476.1_pt2 | contig 20084 bp, 21 predicted proteins | sample 1779821 | NCBI WGS metagenome assembly OUWB01 (sample SAMEA3914806, study PRJEB12502) | metagenome | biome: forest; material: soil | place: Canada | collected 2011-08-03 | depth 0.1 m
ACGGCTCCACCGACGGCTCGCAGGCCCTGGCCACGGCGGCCGGCGCGCGCGTGGTCGCGGTGCCGGAGAAGGGCTACGGCGCGGCGCTGATCGGCGGGATCAAGGCCGCCCACGGCCGATTCGTCATCATGGGCGACGCCGACGACAGCTACGACTTCGAGAATCTGGAGGGCATGGTCCAGCACCTGCGCGACGGCGCCGACCTGGTGATGGGCAACCGCTTCCAAGGCGGCATCGCCCCCGGCGCCATGCCCGTGCTGCACCGCTACCTGGGCAATCCGGTGCTGTCGTTCATCGGCCGGCTGTTCTTCTCCATTCCCGTGGGCGACTTCCACTGCGGCCTGCGCGGCTTCTCGCGCGCCTCGATCCTGAACCTGGGCTTGCAGAGCCCGGGGATGGAGTTCGCCAGCGAGATGGTGGTCAAGGCCTCGCTGAACGGCCTGCGCATCGAAGAGACGCCCACCACCCTCAAGCCCGACGGCCGCTCGCGTCCGCCGCACCTGAAGACCTGGCGCGATGGCTGGCGCCACCTGCGCTTCCTGCTGCTGCACAGCCCGCGCTTCCTGTTCATCTATCCGGGCGCGGCGCTGATCATCCTGGGCCTGATCGGCTCGGCCCTGCTCTCGCGCGGGGCCATGTCGGTGACGCCCAATGTGCGCCTGGACGTGCACTCGCTGGTCGTGGCCTGCTTCTCGGTGCTGATCGGGGTGCAGATGGTGATGTTCGGCGCCCTGGCCCGTCGCTACCAGGCGCTGGAGGGCATCCTGCCGCCGAGCGCGAAATTCCATAAGTTCCTGATGGGCCTCAGCCTGGAGCCGATCCTGCGCGCGGCGCTGGTGATTTTGGTGGCGGGCCTGGGCGGCGTCGCCTGGTCGGTGATCCACTGGGCCGGCTCGGGCTTCGGCGACCTGTCGGATTATGGCGTGATGCGGGTTTTGGTGATCTCCTTGACCGGGGTCGCGGTGGCGATCCAGCTGGCCGCCGCCGGGTTCCTGGCCTCGGTGTTCACGCTGCGGCGATAAGGGAGCGGTCCTCTGTCCTGGTTGCAGTCCGTAGCGCGTCGCCTGCGTCAGGCCATGCCGGTCCTGGCCGGTGTGGCGATGATCATGGGCGTGGTGGTGGCCAATGGCCGGCCCAGTGTATTCACCGACACCGACGACTATTTCGTCGAGGGGCGCACCTTCGCCTACACCATCGGCTACGCCCTGCACATCAAGACGCCGCCGCCGCCGCCCACCGATCCTGACGACATCGCCGACGCCAAGCAGGCCACCGCCGACCTGCAGATGTCGCACACCGAGATCGGGGCGCGCTCGCCCTATTACGGCCTGTTCCTCTATGCGACGCAGCGCTACGGCACCATCTGGCTGACCACCCTGCTGCAGACCATCGCCGGCGCCTGGCTGGTCTGGCTGCTGTGGCGCACGGCCCTGCCCAAGGCGGCGGAATGGACCGCCTATGCGGCCCAGGCCATCGTAGCCTTCGGCTCCACCCTGCCCTTCTTCACCAGCTTCATGATGCCGGACGTGTTCGCCGGCTATACGGCCGCCTCGGCCATATTGCTGCTGGTCTATTGGGACCGCTTGGCCGTGGCCGAGCGGTGGCTGCTGGGCCTGCTGGCCGGGCTTTGCATGACCTTCCACACCTCGCACCTGCTGGACACCGCCGCCCTGCTGGTGGTGGCCGGGCCGCTGCTGTGGGTGCTGAAGGCCAAGGGGCGGTACGCCGGCCTGGCCCTGGCCACCGTGTTCGCCGCCCTGGTCGGGGCGGTGTTCACCGGCTGGATCTACAAGGAGGCGGTGCACATCAAGACCGGCGACGAGCTGCGCCGGCCGCCGTTCCTGGCCATGCGCGTCCTGGCCGACGGGCCTGGCCGCGAATATCTGCGCTGGGCCTGCGACCACGGCCAGCACTACGCCCTGTGCCAGTTCAAGAAGCTGCCCCTGGACGACAGCCAGGACATGCTGTGGTCCGACGACCGCACCCGCGGCGTCTTCAACGTCACCAATATCGACACCCGGCTGCAGATCGAGCGCGAGGAATCCAAGTTCGTGGCGCACGCCATCGCTTTCGACCCGCTGGGCCAGATCGCCGCCTCGATCGAGAACACGGCCGACCAGCTGGTCATGGTCTATCTCGACGACCCGTTGAAGAACCCGCACTACTATCTGACCAACGACTACTGGAGCACCACCAACCTGCCGTGGCTGATCCAGCACGCCGCCGACTGCGGCCGCGACCACTGGGGTTGCGCCTCGCGCCTGAGCATGGACGGCTCGATCGCCCTGCATGGGGCGCTGTTCGTAGCCGCGCTGATCTTCGTGCTGATCCGCCTGTGCCGATCCGACATGGCGGTCGCGTTCAAAACGCGGTCCTTCGCCTGGGAGGATCCACGTACACGGCTGCTGGTGCTGATGGGGCTGTTGCTGTTCGTGGTGCTGGTCAACGGCTTCGTCTGCGGCGCGTTGTCGGGTCCGTTCGCCCGCTACCAGGCGCGTATCACCTGGCTGGCGACGGCGGCGGCGGGCATCGGCATGCTGTCCCTGGTCCCGGCCGACGGACGCATCCATGCGCCCCAGTGGCTGCTGCGCCTGTGGACCCTGCCGGCGGTGCAGGCGGTGGCCCGGCGCATCGACCCGGCCTTCATCCGCTTCGGCCTGGTGGGCGTGGCCGGCTTCGTGGTCGACGCCGGCGTGCTGCGGGCGATGACCGCCCTGGTGGGCCTCAATCCGTTCGAGGGCCGGGCGATCTCGTTCCCCGTGGCCATGAGCGTCACCTGGCTGCTGAACCGCACCTTCACCTTCCGCCATCACACCAGCTCGCACTCGGCCTGGCGCCAGGCCTTGATCTACATCGGCGTGCAGCTGTGCGGCGGAGCGGCCAACTATGGCGTCTACAGCCTGGCCCTGCTGGTCTATCCCAGCTTCGAGTCCATGCTGCTGATCCCGCTGGCCTTCGGGGCCGTCGCCGGCATGTTCCTGAACTTCCTGGGCTCCAAGCACATCGCTTTTCGCGCGGCGCCGTCGGCTGGCCAGGCCTGAGGCGTCTGTCACATAGCCGCGTCATCGTTTGAAGGCCTCGCAGACCTGAGCGCCAAGCCGATGGCGCGGAACGCCGCCATGACATCCTCGTCCGCATAGAGGCTGGGATACAGGGTGCGCTGCTGGAAGAAGCCGACGGTCAGGGCCTGCAGCATCAGCACGACCTGCCTTGGGCTCAGGGCGAGATCGGAGGGCAGCAGCCTTTCCGCCTGCTCCAGGACCGCCGCATAGGCCTTGGCCTGGTCTGCCTCCATCAGCCGCCGCAAGTCTTCGTGGGTCAGGGCGTAGAGGCTGAACTCCGCCGCCAGGGCCGCCCGGGCCTTGACCTGGGGCATCCTCGACACCGCCTCGGCCCCCAGGGCCTCCAGCATCGCCTCGATCTCCATGCCGGGGCTCAGGGCCGGCTTCAGGGCGATGGCCGTGGCGGCGGCGACTGCGGCGACCAGCTCCTCCTTGCTGCGAAAGCTGGAATAGATCGCCCCCTTGGTCACGCCGGCGCGGGCGGCGATGTCCTGCAGGCTGGTGCGCTGCACGCCCTTTTCGAGGAACAGCGCGTGGGCCGTCTCGATCAGGCGCGCCCGAGTGCGGGCGCGCTTGGACGAGGAGGCGGTGGTGGCGGAATCCGGGCTCATTGACCTGCGGTAAAGCCTAAGCTATCGAAAATATACCGACGGTATAATCTAGTCGGGCAGATCAGGAAACCGATCGATGGTGGCGATCCCCATAGCTTCAGCCGCCACGGTGGCGTTCTGGCGCTTCGACACCGCGATCCGCGCCGCCGGCCTGCTATGCGCCCTGGCCTTGCCGTGGCTGCTTCTGCTCAGCGGGCTTTGGTCCCGGCTGCAGCTAGGCTTGCAGGGCTTCACCGGGCGGCGGCCCCTGACCTTGGCCGCCCTGTCCGGCGCCGCCTATGGCCTGGCCTGGAGCCTGGTGGGCGATGGGCTGGCCCTGGCCCATCGGATCGACGGACAGGCCCTTGGCTTCGATCAGCAGGGCTGGGCCAGTTGGCTGGACGGACGGTTGACCGCCACCGCGATCCTGGCCGCGTGCGGCGCGGCCGGGGCGGCGATCGGCTATACGCTGATCGCCAAGAGCCCGCGCCGGTGGGCGCTATGGGCCGCCGGGGCCGTGATCCTGCTGGGCCTCGCCTATTGCGTCTCCGCGCCGGTGCTGGCGAACAACGCGCCTTTGCCGCCAGGACCGCTGAAGGCCCAGATCCAGGCGATGCTGGGCAAGGCCGGCGCGGGCCCCGTCCCCATCGTCCTGCGGCGCGATTCGGGACCGTGCGTCGGTGGAAACAACCTCGGCGTCTTTCCCACCACCCAGGTGGTCATAGACGACGGCTACCTGGCCTATCCTGCCGACCAGGGGGTCGAGGTGGCCGCGCATGAGGTCGGCCACTATGTCCGTCACGACCCGGAACTGGGGGTGATGGTCGGGATGCTCTGGATCGGCGCGATGTTCGCGGCGATGTCCTGGGGCGGCCGGCGGCTGGTCGCGGCCCTTGGCGGCCGGTTCGGGATCGCCGATCTCGGCGAGCCGGCCTCGCTGCCGCTGATCCTGTTCTGCGCGGTCGCGGTCTATGCGGCCGGTCTGCCGGCCTTCAACGCCATCCAGCGCGGGATCGAGCACCGGGCGGACCAGTTCGCCATGACCATGACCGGCTATGGCCAGGCCGGGGCGATCGGCATGGCGCGCGACGCGAAATGCGGCCGGCTGGACCCGAACCCCTCATGGCTGCGGACGGTCCTGTTCGAAAACCACCCGAGCATCGCCCAGCGCATCAGCTTCATGAACCGCTATGACGCCGCCCAGCTCAAGGCCAAATGAGCCGCCTCAGGCCGCCTGCAGCTGCTGCTTGACCCGTTCGGCCAGGGTCTTGATGTCCAGGGGCTTGGGCAGGAAGGTCACGTCCGGCTCGTCTTCCAACAGGTCCGAGAACTCGGCCTCGGCATAGCCGGAGATGAACATCACCGGGGCGTCGCCCAGGAAGCCGCGGGCCTTCTTCAGCAAGGTGGGGCCGTCCATGCCCGGCATGATCACGTCGGAGATCAGCAGGTCGATCTGGCCGGCGTGCTCCTCGGCCAGCACCAGGGCCTCCTCGCCGTCGGCGGCCTCGATCACCTCGTAGCCGCGGGCGCGCAGCAGGCGGGCGGCGACGGTGCGCACGGCGTCCTCGTCCTCGACGAACAGGATGCGGCCCGCGCCCGACAGGTCGCGCGCGGCCGGCCGGGGCGGAGCGACCACGGGCGCCGGCGCGGCGGCCTCGGTCTCGGAGGGGGTGTAGACCGGCAGGAAGATGCGGAAGCTGGCGCCCTTGCCCGGCGGGCTGTCGACGTGGATCCAGCCGTCGGCCTGCTTGACGATGCCATAGACCGTGGCCAGACCCAGGCCGGTGCCCTCGCCCACCGGCTTGGTGGTGAAGAAGGGCACGAAGATGTTCTTCATCACGTCGGGCGGAATGCCGGGGCCGGTGTCGCTGACCTCGATCATGGCCACGTCGCCGCTGGCGGCCTGATCGTCGGCATAGCCCAGCGACTTGGCCTCGTCATGGGTCAGGCGCGCGGTGCGGATGCGCACCACCCCGCCGCCCTGGGCGCGCATGGCGTCGCGGGCGTTGACCGCCAGGTTCATCACCGCGGTCTCCAGCTCGCTCTTGTCGGCGCGCACCACCGGCAGGTTGCGGCCGTAGTCGGTCTCCAGGCGCACGTCCTCGCGCAGCACCCGGCGCAGCAGGACCTCGATCTCGCTGATCACCTCGCCCAGCTCCAGGGCCTGGCGCTGCACGGTCTGCTTGCGGGCGTGAGTCAGCAGCTTGCGCACCAGGTCGGCGGCGCGCAGCGAGGTCTGGCGGATCTCGATCAGGCCCTCGTGCGACGGGTCGCCCACCGAATGGCGCTGCAGCAGCTCGTCCAGGCGCAGCTGGATGGCGGTGAGCAGGTTGTTGAAGTCGTGGGCCACGCCGCCGGCCAGCTGGCCGATGGCGCGCATCTTTTCAGACTGGGCCAGCTGCAGCTCGATCTGCTTCTGCTCGGAGACGTCGACCAGATAGGCGACGAAGCCGCCGCCGTTGCGGGTCAGGTACAGGTGGGCGATTCGCGACGGGTCGTGCGCCAGACGCACCTCGACCGGGCCTTCGCGGCCTTGGGTGATTCGCGCCGCAGCCTCGGCCCAGGAATTGGCCTCGATCAGCGAGGCCAGGCCCGCGCCGGTGGGGTCGGCGCCGCCGGTCATGGCGCGGATGGCCGGATTGACCTGGCCGATGGGGGCGGTCAGCGGGTCGGCGCCGTCCAGCAGGGCCGCGCCGAACGGGGCGGCGGCGGCGATGGCGTCCAGCGGCGTGGCGGGCTGGGCGGCCTCGACCAAGGGGGCGGGCGCGGTCGCCGCCGCGGTCTGCGGCGGCTTGAACCGCACCAGGAAACGGCGCGCGTCCAGGCTGGTGAACACCGCCTCGCGCGTGTCGATCAGGGTCTCGAGCCGCGCGGCGCCGGTCTCGCCGCGGCGTGCGGCGTTGAGGGCCGCAAACAGGGCGCCAGGACCCTGGGCCTTGGGCAAGCGCGGACTGTCGCCCGCCAGGCGGTCCCAGGCCAGGTTGGCCACCAGGATGCGGCCGTCCTGGGTGACCAGGGCGGCCGGCTCGTCCAGGGCGCCCATCAACAGCACCGGCTCGGCTGATTCACCCCCGCCATCGCGAGCGGCGCGCAGGGCCAGGACGGCGAAGAACACCACCCCGACCAGCCCCAACAGCAGCAGGATTCCGCCCATATTGGCCGGTCCCGCGCGTAAGGCCGGATAGATGGCGAACAGCACGGCCAGGGTGAAGAACAGCGCTACGGCCGCCGCAAGGGGGTCGAAGCGGCGGCCCTTGCGGCCGTCAAGTTCCAGCGGTTGCGCCATGGCCGGCGGATCCTGTCGCTGGGTCAGGGACGAAGCGCCCCACGAATCGAGCATAGGATAACTCAGTCTTGGCCCGGACCCGATCGCCCGGCGCTGTCCATGGGATCGGCGATCATGATTTCCGGGTGGTTAAGGCCGCCGCGGCGGAGCGTTTTCCCGTCCGCGCGTCGGGCGCGGCCGAGGCGCGCGGCGACGCTTGGCCTGCATGACGAAGCCGATCACCTTGGCCACCGCCTCATAATGCTCCCGCGGGATGGTCTCGTCGATCTCCACCGACGCGTAGAGCGCCCGCGCCAGGGGCGGGTTCTCCACCACCGGCACATTATTGGCCTCGGCCACCTCGCGGATCTTCAGCGCCAGGCTGTCCAGACCCTTGGCCACGCATTCGGGCGCAGGGGTCTCGCCGGCCTCGTAGCGTAGGGCCACAGCATAGTGGGTCGGGTTCATCACCACCACGCTGGCCTTGGCCACGTTCTGCATCATCCGCCGCCGCGAGCGCTCCATGCGCAGCTGGCGCAGGCGGGCCTTGATGTGGGGATCGCCTTCGTTCTGCTTGTGCTCGTCCTTCAGCTCCTGCTTGCTCATCTTCATGCGGTCCATGAACCGCTGGCGCTGCAGGAACCAGTCGAGGATCGCGCCGACGCCGTAGAGCGCCAGCACGCTGATGAACAGCGCCCGCACCATGGCCAGGGCGATGGTCAGCACCACCACCGGCTGGGCGTTGGTCAGGTTCTGGAACTCGCTCACATGCGGCTTGAGCGTGAACCAGGCCACGGCGCAGACCATCCCGAACTTGATCAACCCCTTGCCGAAGCCGATGAAGCCGTCGAGGCCGAACATGCGCTTCAGCCCGCTCATCGGCGACAGACGCCCGAAGTCCGGCGCCAGCTTGTCGGGGGCGAACAGGAAGCCGGTCTGCACCAGGTTGCCGGCGACGCCGGCCATCGCGGCCGAGAACATGACGATGGCGATAATCGGCGCGGCGGCCATGAAAGCCTGGCGCATGATGAGAACGAGATTGCCGCCGTCCATGTCGAAGGCGTCGGGGTGCTCGATGAACGGGACTAGCTTGGCGGCCAGGTCGCGGGCCATGGAGCCGCCCATGCAGGCCACCACCCCGGTGACGGCGGCCAGCGAGGCCCACTGCGACACGTCCGGCGACTTGGCCACGTCGCCGTGGCGGCGCGCCTCGTCGATCTTTCGCTGGCTTGGGGCTTCCGATTTGGAAGCGTCGTCGTTCTCTTCGGCCATGCCTAGATGAACACCTGGATGAAGCTGTCATAGGCCTGCATCCACACCAGCCCCAGACCGCCGAGGCTGAGGGCGAAGATGGACAGGCCCAGGATCAGGGTCAGCGGCGTGGCGACGAAAAACACCTGGAACTGAGGCAGGGCGCGGCCGATCAGGCCGATCGCCAGGTTGAACACCAGCGAGAAGGCCACAACAGGCGCGGCCAGCTGCAGGCCCAGGGCGAAGCACTTGCCCACCGTCTGCGCCATCAGCTGCACGCCGTCGTTCAGCATCACCGCCTTGGCGGGCGGGAACAGGGTGTAGCTGCGGGCGATGGCGGCGATGAACAGGCCGTGCAGGTTGGTGGCGAACACCAGGGTGAAGCCCAGGATCGACAGGAAGGTGCTGACCGTGGTGCCCGGCGTGGCTTCGGTGGGGTTGGCGGTCTGGGCGAAGGACAGGGTGGTCTGCAGCGAGACCAGCTCGCCCGCCGTGGTCAGGGCCGACATGAAGACGCGCAGCAGCAGGCCGATCATCAACCCGACCAGCACCTCCTTGAACAGCGCGCCCATCATGCCGCCGATGTCGGCCGGCGGCGGCGGCAGGGTCGGCGCCACCACCGGCGCGAGGCAGATGGCGATCAGCAGGGCGAAGCACAGGCGCAGGCGCGCCGGCACATAGGTCTCGCCCACCCCGGGCATGACCATGACCATCGAGCCGACGCGGAACATGATCAGGCCGCCGACCCAGACCTGCTGCGCGGTGGCGAACTGCTCCATGGCTAGAGAGAGGCGATGCGGGCGGCGATCTGATGCATGAAGCTGCTCATCAGCGAGCCCATCAGCGGCAGGAACATCAAGAGGGCCACGAAGATGGCCAGGATCTTGGGCGCGGCGACCAGGGTGGCTTCCTGGATCTGGGTCAGGGCCTGCAGGAGGCCGATGCCCACCCCGACGATCAGGCCCACCAGCAGGATCGGCGTGGCCAGCTGCAAGGTCAGCCAGATCGCGTCACGCCCCACGTCCAAGACTTCGCCGCCGGACATGCCCGAACCTCTTCACCCAATCGCACGCGCTTTCGGCGCGCCTGTCACAGGCTCCAAGGCTCGCGGAATATGGTTAACGAGACGCTAAGACTTGAGCGCCAGCGTTAAGGTTTGACGCCGATCCGCTGGGCCAGGACCTGGGCCGCCTGGGCGGGCGTGGCCTTGTCCTGGTCGCGGTCGACGCTGAGATTGGCCGCGCGCATCGCCTCCGCCGGTATGGCGCCGACCAGAGGCCGCAGGGCCGCGACAAATCGGCCGTCCCCAGCCCGCTTGGGCGAGACCAGGATCACCGCGTCATAGGGCGGGATGGCCTGGCGCGGATCACCCAGCACCACCAGATCATCGGCGGCGATGCGCCCGTCGCTGGAGAAGGCGGAGATCACGTCGGCCTCGCCGTCCTGCACCGCCTTGTACATGAAGGTCGGCTGAAAGCGGCGCTCGGCCTTGAACCGCAGGCCGTAGGCGCCTTTCAGCGCCGCCCATTCCGGCCGCGACAGGAACTCCAGGTCGGCGCCAAGGGTCAGGCCTGGGGCTACGCGGCCCAGGTCGGCCAGGCTGCGCACGCCCAGGGCCTGGGCGCGGTCTCGGCGCATGGCCAGGGCGTAGGCGTTCTCGAAGCCCAGCGGCCCCAGCAGGCGCACGCCGTCGCGGGCCTGCAGCGCTTGGCCCAGCTGGCCCAGCAGCACGGCGCGCGGCGGATTGTCGGAGCGGTGCAGCAGGTCGGCCCACAGGGTGCCGGAATAGTCGACATAGGCGTCGATCTCGCCCGCGGCCAAGGCCTGATAGGCCACCGCCGAGCCCAGGTCGCTGCGCTGGCTGACGAAATAGCCCGCGTCCTGCAGGCGCCGGGTCATCAGCTCGGCCAGGATATATTGCTCCGAGAAGTTCTTGGCCCCGATCACCACCGCCGGCCCGTGCGCCGGAGACTTGGCCAGGGGCGCGAGCGCGGCCAGGACCCCAAGGGCGAGGCCCACGAGGCCAGCGACGATTCGCCGGGCCGACCGCTTGGCCGCGCCAGCTTCGATCAGGCCCAGCAGCTGATCGGTCATCAGGGCGAGCGCGGCGCAGGCGCCGCAGCCGAACAGCACCCACACCCAGTCCTCGGTCTGCAGGCCGGCGAAGATGTAGTCGCCCAGCGAGGTCTGGCCGACGGGGGTGGCCAGGGTGGCTGCGCCGATGGTCCACACCGCCGCCGTGCGCACTCCTGCCATGATCACCGGCGCGGCCAGGGGCAGCTCGACCATCCACAGGCGCTGGGCCTCGGTCATGCCCACCCCGCGGGCGGCCTCGCGCACGGCGGGATCGACCCCGGCCAGGCCGGCCAGGGCGGTGCGCAGGATGGGCAGCATGGCGTAGAGGGCCAGGGCCAGCAGCGCCGGCAGGAAGCCCAGGGCCGGGAAGCTCACCCCCAGCAGGGTGTGGGCGGCCGCCGACAGGGCCAGCAGCAGCGGATAGAACAGGGCCAGCAAGGCCAGGCTGGGTATGGTCTGGATCACCCCCGCCACGGTCAGGGCGGCCCAGCGCAGGCGCGGGCGCTCGCGCGCGGCCACGGCCAAGGGCAGGCTGACGGCCAGGCCCAGGCCGAGGGCGGCGGCGCTGAGCAGCACGTGCTGGCCCAGATAGTCGGGCAGGACCGCCCAGGCGGCGGCGAGGCGCGGGCTCATGCGCCCTGCCTCCCATCATCCTGCCCCAAATCGTCCTGGCCCAGGCGCCGGCGCACCTGCTCGGCCTGGCGGCGCGGGGTGTCGAGCAAGGCGCGCACCTGCGGATCCTCGCTGCGCGCCAGCTCGGCCGGAGCGCCGTCGGCGTGGACGCGGCCGGCGGCCAGCACCACCACCCGATCGGCCAGCAGCACCGCCTCGGTCATGTCGTGTGTGACCATCACCGTGGTCAGCCCCAGCTGTTCGTGCAAGGCGCGATAGGCGCGGCCAAGTTCGTCGCGCGTGACCGGGTCGAGCGCGCCGAACGGCTCGTCCATCAACATGATCTGCGGCCGGGCCGCCAGGGCGCGGGCCACGCCGACCCGCTGGCGCTGGCCTCCGGAAAGGGCCGCGGGCCGGCGGCGGCCGAAGGCGCGCGGCAGGTCCACCAGATCGAGCAGTTCGTCCGCCCGCGCCGCCCGCGCCTGCGGCGGCGCGCCTTGCAGCCTCGGCGTGATCGCTATGTTCTCCGCTACGGTCATATGCGGGAACAGCCCTACGTCCTGGAATACATAGCCGATGCTGCGGCGCAGCAGATGACCGGGGCCGGACGCGACGACCGCGCCGTCAATGCGCACCTCGCCGGCGTCTGGTGTGATCAAACCATTGATCATCTTCAAGGTCGTGGTTTTGCCGCTGCCCGAACCACCGACCAGGGCGACAAACTCGGCCGGCGCGATGCGAAGCGTAAGGCCGGCCACGGCCGCCGCGCCGCCATAGGCCTTGGTGACCTGGTCGAGTTCGATCCGGGGCGGGGTCATGACGGCATCCTAGAGCCTTTCCCGCCCGGAGCGAGCCCGGATCGCCAGCCCCCTATAGCCATGCCGGCCTTGACGTCGTTGCTGCTGTAGATCATACACTGTGTGACACACACTATATGACGACAGGTGAGAGGGCATGGGCGGCGAAGTCGACCTTTATGAGAGCCTCAGGCTGGAGCTACGCCGCGGTTCCCTGACCCTGGGCGTGCTGGCTCGCCTGCGCGAGGAGCGCTACGGCTACACGCTGCGCCAGGCCCTGGCGGCGGACGGCTTGGAGATGGAGGAAAGCACCCTCTATCCGCTGCTCCGCCGGCTGGAGAGCCAGGGGCTGCTAGTCAGCGAATGGCGCGAGGAAGACCGGCGCAAGAAGCGGTTCTATCGGCTGTCGGCCGCGGGCGAGGCCATGTTGCTGCGCCTGTTGAAGGAATGGCGGGCGATCAGCGCCTCGCTCGAACGCATCACCGAACTGGAAGACTGAGGAGCCGGGCATGGATCTGGTGGAGGAATATCTGCGCGTGGTCGGCGCCTTGCTGCCCAGGACGCAGCGCGACGATATCGTAGCCGAACTGCGCGACACCGTCCTTACGCGGATCGAAGCCCGCGAGAGCGAACTCGGCCGCGCGCTGACCCCCGAGGAGATGGAGGCCATCCTGCGCGAGATCGGCCACCCCCTGGTGGTGGCGGCGCGCCATCGGCAAGGACCGCAGCACGTGGTCGGCCCCACGCTCTATCCCTATTGGGCCTTCGCCGTGAAGGCGTCGGTGACCGTCGAGCTGGGGCTCACCGCCCTGGTGTTCATCGCCAGCCTGATCGGCGGCGCCTATCCGCCCAGCGCCTTTGGCCAAGCCGTCGGCTCCGGAGTCACCGGCGCAGCGGTGCTGATCGGGGTCGCCACGGCCGCCGCCTGGCTGATCGAGCGCCTGGAGGTGCGGATCGCCTATTTCGATCGATGGCGTGTGCGCGACCTGCGCGGACTGGAGTTCGCCGCCTGGGACCTGGAGGCCCTGTCGGCGGTCCTCTCGCGTCGCAAGGCCGCCGCAGCGGCGTCAGGCCGGCAAGGCGCGGCGCGGGATCGACATGTGCGATCGTCCTCCAGCCGAGCGCTGGACTCGCTCGCGAGCGGAACCGTGCTTTTGCTGCTGTTGGTCGGTCTGGCGCCATTCCACCTGGTCGGCGGCGCGGATTGGCTGAGCCGGCTGGGCCTGGGCGGCGCCTTGGCCAAGGTAGATTGGCGCGCCTTTGCGACCCAAGCGTACTGGCCGCTCCTGGCCCTCGCCCTGGCGGAGGTCCTGCTCGGCCTGACGGGCCTGGCCCGCCCGCGGGCGGTGCGGCTGCGGGGCCTGATCGACATGGCTATCGGCGCCGGCATGCTGTCCCTCACCGGCTGGATCTGGTTCGCCTCGCCGATCGCGGTCGCGGTCGGGATCGACAGCCTGCCGGACTTGGCCGGTCGCGTGCACGGCCTTTTCCAGGGCCGCGTTTGGGACTCCGTCGCGACCTGGATCAGCCTCGGCCTGGTCTTCATCGCTCTGGGCGGACTTCGACGTGTGGTTCGCGGCGTGGCCGTCGCGATCCTGGGCGGGCGGCTTCATTCCGACGGTCTGGCGCGCCCCGCCTGACCTCAGGGCCGGTCGAAGCCTTTGGCCCGATGGCGACGCACCCAGTCCTCGTCCAGCCGCGCCTGCCGGCCCCGCCCCTTGAGGCGCGACCAGGCCGCCAGGACCGCCGCCGCGCCCGAGGTCAGGCCGATGAAGGCGAGCGCGAGTTGAATCGTCCAATCGGCCAGCAGGTCGGCCATGCGCCACAATCCGTCGCCTACGCCGCGCAGGCTCGCCCCGGGGACGAACCTGTCGAAAGGGGCGGCCGTTCTAGGCCTGAGCGACGTCGCATCTATTTCAGCAAAGAGACTCTGGCGCCCAAACGCCGTCTGCAGGATCAAACATCCGTCATCGGCCGCCCATTTCGGGGCCCGGCGCGATGCGGAGACGTCAGATCGGCATGGCCATGATGTTCTGATAGGCCTGGATCACCTGGTCGCGCACGGCCAGCACGGTCTGCAGGCTGGACTGGGCCGACTGGACGGCGGTGGCCACGTCGACCAGGTCGGCCTTGCCCTGGGTCTGGCGGATCATCTGGGTCTCGGCGTTGCGCGAGCTCTGCACCGCGTCGCCCATGGCGTTGCGCAGGATGTCCTCAAAGCCGGGCCCGGATGTCTGGGCCGCAGCGCCGCCAGCCCCGGCCGCCTGCGAGGCGGATTGGCTGATGGCCCCGGCCTGGGCCTGGACGGCGGCGTAGGCCTTGGCGACGGCGAGCGGAGCGACCACGGATCAGGCCCTACTTGCTCAGAAGGTCCAGGGTGGAGGTCTGCATCGAGCGCGCGGTCTCGATCACGCTCAGATTGGCCTCATAGGCGCGCTGGGCGTCGCGCATGTCCATGGCCTCGGTCAGCGGATTGACGTTGGGCAGCTTCACATAGCCCTGGGCGTTGGCCGAAGGGTCGCCCGGCCGGTACTCGTTGTTGAACGGCGTGGTGTCGCGGTCGATGCGGGACATGGTCACGCCCTTGGCCCCGTCAGGCAGGGTGGTGGGGGCGAAAACCGGAACCTGACGGCGATAGGGGTCGCCGCCGGCGGTCTGCGAGACCGTATCGGCATTGGCCATGTTCTCCGCGATGACCTTCATACGCGCCTGCTGCGCGCGCAGAGCCGAGGCGGCGACGCTCATGATCGCCGTGGCGGCTGGGGTGCTGTTGTCGGCCATGCCTCACGTCCCTTAACCTTACGAGCCCTTGCCCGGCGCGCGGATCGCGAGCTGGACCATGTTCATCGCCTTTTCGTAGAAATCGACGGTGGCGGCGTAGTTCATCCGCGACTCGTTCATCTTCATCATCTGCTCTTCCAGCACGACCCGGTTGCCGTCGAGGCGGGTTTCCGAATCGGGGCTGTCCGAGGGCTTCCACGGCTGCGGCTGGGCGCCCACGCCCGGCAGGTGGCCGGGCTGGGTCATCACCGGCGCCAGGGTCATCCCCGGGCCGCCGGCCAGGCCGCTGTCATCCATGCCCTTGATCTGGAACGGAGCCAGGTCCTGGGGCGAGTAGCCGGGGGTGTCGGAATTGGCGACGTTCTGCGAGATCAGCCGCTGGCGCTCGGCCAGATAGCCTAGGCGGCCTTTCAGCACGGAAAACAACGGGATGTCGTTGAACGTCATGGTTAGCGACCGTAAACAGTTAAGGTTAATTGGCGATTAACCACGTTCGCCCCGCCCGCCGCGGCGCCCGGTCGCGGGCAGTGGCAAGCCCGGCCCCACGCCATCGCTCGCACTCCATTTAGCCCTCATCCTGAGGCGCCGCCGCAGGCGGCCTCGAAGGACGCACAGAGCCTGCCGCCTCCTTCGAGGCCCGACGCTGCGCGCCGGGCGCCTCAGGATGAGGACTATGGATTTTCCCGGTCCTCAGGCGCGCGATTATGGTTAATCCGCCGTTAAGCACCTCGGCGCAGAACAGGCCCAGCCGGATCCCCGATCCTGATTCAGGGCGCGCCCATGCTGATCTACGACATAGCCAGGATGGCGCTGGCCCTGGGCTTCACCCTGGGACTGATCGGCCTGGCCGTGGTCCTCGTGCGCCGCTTCGGACCCCAGACCCTGCGCCACCTGCAGACCGTTCAAGGCGCGCGCGCGCAACGCCGCCTGGCGGTGGTCGAGACCCTGGTGCTCGATCCCGCCCGGCGCCTGGTGCTGGTGCGCGTCGACGCCGAGGAGCGGCTGCTGCTGCTGGGCGAGGGCCAGGTGCTGGCCGCCCCAGCATCCGCCCCGATATCCGCCGCACCGCCCCTCCCCGACAACAGCAGCGAGGCCTGACCGCCATGCGCGCCCTTCTCACCCGCCTGGCCCGCCGCTTCGGTCACGGTCTGACCGCGCAGGACCTGGCCAACGCCGCCGGCCTGGCCGGCCTGACCACGCTGCTCAGCCTGACCTTCCCGGCCATAGCCGCCGCCCAGCAGCTGAACATCAACCTGGGCACGGGCGCGGGTTTGACCGACCGGGTGATCCAGTTGGCCGCCCTCCTGACCGTGCTGTCCCTGGCGCCGTCGATCGTGGTCATGACCACCTCGTTCGTGCGCATCGTGGTGGTGCTCAGCCTGCTGCGCACGGCGCTGGGCCTGCAGCAGAGCCCGCCCAACTCGGTGCTGATCAGCCTGGCCCTGTTCCTGACTTCGATCATCATGGCCCCCACCTTGCAGGCGTCCTACGACGCCGGGATCAAGCCGCTGCTGAACCACCAGATGGAGTTGCCCCAGGCGTTCAACGCCACGGCCACGCCACTCAAGCAGTTCATGCTCACCCAGGTGGACCGCGACGACCTGGCCCTGTTCGTCCAGCTGTCGCACATCCCCAAGCCGGCCCACGCCATGGACCTGCCGATCCACATCGTCACCCCCGCCTTCATGATCTCGGAGCTGAAGCGCGGGTTCGAGATCGGCTTCCTGCTGTTCATCCCGTTCCTGGTCATCGACCTGGTGGTGGCCAGCGTGCTGATGAGCATGGGCATGATGATGCTGCCGCCGGTGACGGTGTCGCTGCCGTTCAAGCTGGTGTTCTTCGTGCTGGTCGACGGTTGGCGCCTGGTGGCCGGCAGCCTGGTGGAGAGCTTCCACCATGGTCCGGGCATCACCTGAGGCTTCTAGCCCGCTTCCCAGCCCTGTGATTGAATGGCCCGGCTTGAAACAAGGGCCATGCATGAGCTGGAGCGATCTGTTCTTCATTCCCGAGGGTCGGGTCGGCCGCAAGCCGTTTTGGCTGGCCGTGGCCCTGCTGTGGGTGTTCGGCGCCCTGGCGCATGTCCTGCCGCTGGTCGGCGGCATCTTGTGGGTGCTGTCGCTCTATTGCTGGACCTGCGTGCTCAGCAAGCGGCTGCACGACCTGGGGCGCACTGGCTGGCTGCAGGTGGCGCCCATGGCCCTCGGCATAGCCGGCCTGATCCTGGGCGGCCTGCTGGTGATGGCCTCGATCCTCGGCACGGCGGCCAGCGGCTTCATCAGCGACCACCTGCTGCTGGGCTTGGGGACGATGATCGGCGGCGTCTGGGTCGGCCTGGGCCTGCTGACCGTGGGGATCACCATCCACGTGGTGTTCCTGCTGTGGCTGGGCCTGTCGCCCGGGCAGACGGGCGACAACCGATTCGGCGCGCCGCCGTCGCCGTTGCGGACGTCGGCGATCTAACCGCGCCCTCTCAGTTCGCGGCGCCCCCCCTCCACCGCGCGTGGTGGGGTCGTCAGGGCGTGCTTAGCCCTAGGCCCCAGCCTCGGTCTGCGCCCGGAAGCGGTCCTTCATCGACTGGACCCAGCCGGCGAAGCTGTCGTTCTCGGCGGCGGCTCGGTTGAAGTCGGCGCTGGTCATGGCCCCGTCATTGACCCCGGCCAGGGCCACGCGCAAGGCGTCCGGGGCGTGGGCGCCGGCGACGAAGCCCTGGAAGTGGCCGCGCAGGCGGGTCAGGCCGGCCTCGTCGCCCGACAGACTCATGGCCACCCCGGCGCGCAGCAGGTCGGCCTCCTCGGCCGGGCTCAGGGCGGCGCTGTTGCGCCAGCGGTCGCCGAGCAGCTTCTCGAACTGCTGGCCGGCGCCGGCCCAGTCATGCTTCTTCCAGGCCACCTCGGCGCGGATGTCGGCGGCGTCGCCCGAACGGTCGGTCTCGATCACCTCCAGCGCGTGGTCGAACTGGCCCAGGCCCAGCCAGGCGCGGGCCTCGATCACCCGCCGCTGGGACGCCAGGGCGGCCGGCAGCAGGGTGCTGCGCGACTCGTTGAGCGCGTCCAGCGCCGCCTCGGGTTGACGGTTCATCAGCTGGATGGTGGCCAGGTCGGTGTCGACCTCGGCGCGCGGCACGCCCTCCAGCCGGTTCTCGGCCTGATACTTCAAGAGGTCGGCGGCCTGGCCCAGCAGGTCCACGTCCACCAGGCGGCGAGCCAGGCGGCGCACCATCTCGTCGCCATCCGAGCCGATCGGGGTCAGCTCCTTGAAGTCGTAGAACAGGCCCAGGGCCTGGATCGGCTGCAACCCGTCGGCCTGGCCGCCCAGGAACATGGCGCGGAAGGCGTTGTTCAGGTCGCTTTCCACCTGCACAGCCTCGGGCAGGTCGGGCAGGCGCTGGCCGGCCGAACGCAGCGCCTCCAGCGCCTCGCGATAGCGGCCCAGGCTGAGATAGATCTGGCCCAGGGCCCGCACGGTTTCGAGCTCGATGCCGTCGCCGCGCCAGCGATAGCGCAAGCCTTCCAGCACATCGGCGGCCTGCATGGGCGCGATCTGGTTCGCGGCCAGGCGGATCTGGGTGGCGTGCAGCTGGGCCGGGGTGGACAGGAACGGCTCCTGGGCCTGGGACAGCACGTCGTAGAGGCGCAGGGCGCGGTCCTTCTGGCCCTCGGCCTCGAACAGCTCGGCCTGGACCAGGCGCACGGCCAGCTGCTCGGACGGATCGTCCAGGCCGCGCAAGGCGTCGTCGATGGCCACATCGGCCACTGGCAGCTGGTTCAGGGCGATGGAGGCCTCGGCGTCAGCGCGGGCGAAGCGGCTGCGCCATTTGGGATTGAACTCGAACAGGGCCGGCGCCCCGGCGGCGAAGGCCTTGCGGGCGTCGGCGTATTGGCCAAGCTTCTCGGCCACATAGCCGCGCCACAGGGCGCTGGCCGGGTCATCGCCCAGGCCGCCGGCGGTCAGGTCCTGCTGGGCGTCCTTGTAGCGGCCGGCCATGGCCTTGGCCGCGCCGCGCAGGGCGCGGAATTCCGGGTCGCCCAGCATCATCTGGTCGGACTTGGCGGTCATGTCGAGCATGCCGATGGCCTCGAACGCCAGCTCCGAGCCGATCAGGAACCGGGCCAGGGCCATGTGCGCCTTGACCCCGGCGTCCTTGCCCCGGGACATCTCGTCGGCCACCGCCCCCTGCAAGGCGTCATAGCGCGGCAGGAAGCCGTCCGAGCCCAGCTTGGACCAGTCGTCGAACTCCACCAGGCCAGGCAGCGAGGCCGGCTGGGGCGAGGCCAGCTCGGCCGCCGTCTGGCCGCGGGCGGTGATCTGGCTCAGGGCCGAATTGGGCGACAGGGTCAGGCCGCCTGGCCGGCTGACGGCGACGATGTCGCCGTCGGTGCCCACGGTCAGGTCGTCGCGCTCGGGCAGGATGGCCAGGCCCTGGGCGGTGGGCAGGAAGGCCAGGTCGACGAAGGCCTGGCGCTGGGGCATGCCCTTGGCCGGCGCCAGGGCGGTGACCACGGCCAGCCGGTCGCCCACCACCGGATCGTCCAGCCATACCACCTTGGTCGCCCCGGCCATGGACAGGCTGAGGGTCGGCGCAGCAGCGGTCGCGTCGCGGCCGACCTTCAGCGGGTCGGGGCGCGACGCCTCGCTGGAGGCCAGGGCCACGGTCCAGGTCGGGCCTTCGGCTATGGCGGCGGCGATGATGTCCGGCGGCGCCTCGATGCGCACGGCGGCGTAGTCGGCGCCTTGGACGGCGCGGATGGAGGCGACCTGGCGGAAGCCGTGCGGCGCGCCGCTGAGGTCCAGTCGCGCGGCCTGGTCGAACACCACCCAGATGGCGTCGCCGCGGCGGAACACGGCGGCGCCCAGCGGCGCCTTCCAGGGGAAGCGCAGCAACACGTGGCCGTTGTTCATTTCGGCCTGCATCTTGACCACGCCGCCGGCGGGTATGGCGCTGGCGTGCGGCGGCGGGGTCAGCTTGTCGGGGGTGAGCGGCGCGGCGGCCGGCGTCTGTCCCGCCTGAGCGGTCTGGGCGTTTTGGGCCGGCTGCGGCGCGGTCTCGGCGCTCTGGGCCGTCTTGGCCGCGAACAGGTTGACGAAGACCGAGCCGTCGGCCTCGCCCACCCGGGCGTCGCCGTCGTCGGTCAGGTCGAGGGTGATCTGCACCCCGCCGCCGGCCTTGGCCTCGTCGGCGCCCTTCAGCCAGCGCGGCGGATCGACCCGCAGGCGGGTCATGTCCGGCTGAAAGGCGCGGCCGAAGCGCAGCACTAGGGTCTGGCCGTCGCGGTGGCTGGAGACGTGGCCGACGCCGTGGAACTCGATGCGCGAGAAATCCTTGGCCTGGGCCACCCGCACGGTCTGGCCCGCGCCCGGATCGGCATGGGCGCCCGCGGTCTCGGCCAGGCCCGCCGGCGGCGCGACCAGGCTGGCGACGCAGAGCGCCGCCACGACCGATCGGAGCTGGGCGGCCAGGCGCATGGGATCAGCCCCCGGCGACCGGCACGTTGGGATAGTCGGGCTCGGCCGCCGCGGCCGGATGCGAGGCGGCCGGACGGGGCGCCGCGGCATGGGCGGTCTGCACCGGCTTGGCGTGCGCCTTGGCCACGGCCTTGCGCTTCGGCTTGGCGGCGGCCTGATCGTCCGGCGCCTGGGCGGCCTCGGCCGG
>OUWB011209507.1_pt1 | contig 20076 bp, 12 predicted proteins | sample 1779821 | NCBI WGS metagenome assembly OUWB01 (sample SAMEA3914806, study PRJEB12502) | metagenome | biome: forest; material: soil | place: Canada | collected 2011-08-03 | depth 0.1 m
TTGATGACGGCTACCGTGGCCAGCCTGGGCTTCCTGCCCATGGCGTTGTCGACCAGCTCGGGCGCGGAAGTGCAGCGGCCGCTCGCCACCGTGGTCATCGGCGGCCTGGTGTCGGCCACGCTGCTGACCCTGCTGGTCCTACCGTCCGTCTATCCATGGTTCAGCCGCTCGGCACGCGCTGCGCGCGAGTCGGCACCAACCGAAACACAACCGCAAGTCGCGGATGACAAATAGCAGGTGTCGCGTGATCACTCTCAAACGTTCGTCCTGCCTGATCGTATCGGCGCTGCTTGCAGGCTGCGCCGTCGGTCCGGACTTCAAGCAGCCGGCCGCGCCGAGTCAGGCTGGTTATTCATCAGCGCCGCTTGCGGCCAGCACGACATCGGCACCGGGCACGCTGGGGCAGGCGCAGCGCCTCGTCAACGGCATGGACATTCCTGGTCAATGGTGGACCTTGTTCCAGTCCAAGCCGCTCGATAGCCTGATCGAGCGCGCATTCAAGGCCAACCCAACGATTACGGCGGCTCAGGCCGCGCTTACCGTGTCCCGGGAAAACATGCTGGCCCAGGGCGGTACGCTGCTCCCCAGCATCGGCGTCGACGCATCGGCAAGCCGCAATGCAACCTCGACAGCCAGCTTGGCCCCGGTCGCCGCCAACAACCAGCGCATCTATTCGCTGGACACCGGCGCATTGACCGTGTCGTATGCGCTAGACGTGTTCGGCCTGAACCGCCGCACCATCGAATCCGCCGCCGCGCAGGCCGAAAGCCAGCGCTTCGAACTCGAAGCTGCCTACCTGACCTTGAGCAGCAACATTGTACTGGCGGCGGTCAACCAAGCCTCGCTGCACGGCCAGGTAAGTGCGCAGGAAGAGATCATCAAGATCGAAACCGAAATGCGCGACACCCTGCAGCGCGAATACGCCGTAGGCGAAGTCGCGCAGACCGATTTACTGCAACAGGACACCCTGCTGGCACAGGCGAAACAGCAGTTGCCCTCGCTGCAAAAGCAGCTGGCGCTGCAGCGCGACGCGCTCGCCGCGCTGGTCGGCTGCTATCCGAACCAGGACGTCGGCGCCGATTTCGACCTGTCTTCGCTGCAGCTGCCGGTTGATCTACCTGTCAGCATCCCGTCCAGGCTGGTCGAACAGCGGCCCGACGTGCAGGCCGCTGCGGCCAACCTGCATGCTGCCACCGCGCAAGTCGGCGTCGCCATCGCCGAACGCCTGCCCCAGCTGTCGCTGACGGCCGCCCTGGGCACCTCGCCCAGCACCTTCGCCAGTGCATTCACGCCCTACAACCAGTTCTTCTCGGTGCTCGGCCAGGCATCACAGCCCATTTTCCAGGGCGGCGCGCTACTGCACCGCCAGCGCGCCGCCCAGGCCGCAGTCGACCAGTCGACCGCCCAATATCGCGCAACCGTGATTAACGCGTTCCAGAACGTGGCCGACGTGCTGCAAAGCGTACAGGCCGACGCAAGGACACTGCAAGCCGCGGTCGCGACCGAACAGTCCGCCGCGCACAGCCTGACCATCGCCCGCCAGGCCTCGAAGGTGGGGGAGACGCCGTACGTGTCGGTGCTGAACGCCGAACAGGCCTACGAAATGGCACGCATCGCGCTGGTGCAGGCGCAGGCCACCCGTCTGGCCGACTCCGCGGCGTTGTTCCAGGCGCTGGGCGGCGGCTGGTGGAACCGCCCAGATCCGACCGCGGTCGCGCACCACAATGGCTGACAGCACGGTTTCGGCCCATCACCATCTCCCCGAGCCGAAACCATGGCGAATCTCAAGCAGGCGCCGCGTCGGCGGCGCCACCCAGGTATCAGAATGAGGATCATCATGAAGGCCCTTTATGTAACCGCAGCCTGCGTCACCATGCTGACGGCCTGCGCCTTGCCCACCGTCCACGCGGAACCGGACTCGGCCAGCGCCGCGGCGCCCACCACAATGGCTTCTAAAAGCCGATCCACCCTGACTGTCGAGACCGTCGATTACGCAGGTCGAGTCTGCGGCAACCAGAACATGCACATCAAGGCGCCGCCGTGCCTGTTCCCGACACAACGCGTGGTCGCCGGGCCGTGAATGCCGCCGCCTGACCCAACCCCGTCAATGCATTTTCCGCTTGCGTTTCCCAGCGGAGAGTCGTTGGTTCCAGCTTGGTAGCCATTGGCAAAGGAATGTCTTGAAATCGTCCGCGGCAGGCGATAGCGAGCGATGATTCGGACTGTATACACAAACGTCTCGAATCGTTTCGGGATCGGCGAGCCTTCTCATTTCGAGGCCGAACATGCTGGCAAGGGGCGCGACATAGGCCGGCGCCATGGTAACCAGCTTGCCTTGCCCTGCCATGCCAAACGCAGTGGTCGCATTGTCGAACACGTCAAACGGGATGAACGGGACACCGCCCGAAATGCCCTCGACCATCCGCTCCAGATCCCATTTGTCATCTCGCCCGCCTTGCACAATGCTCGCATCGCGCAGATCGCTGAGTTCCACGCGTTGCTTACCGGCCAATGCATTGGAGGGCGTACACCAAACCACCCAGGGACTCTGGAATACCGACTGCCGCTGTACTTTCGTACCCGCAGGGTGATCCGGACCAACCGCGAAGTCCACGTCGTTGTCGGCAACGCTGTCCACGAGCCGGTGGACAGGCGTATCGCGCACTCGGATCACGACCTTGGGCTTGTTCCTGGCGTATTCAGCAATCGCGCCGGGAAGCGCCGTGCAGGCGAGCACCAGTGGGACGGCGATACGCACCACGCCTATCGCCCTCTCCTTGATATCGCGAGCAGTTTGTTCCGTAAAACGCTGATGACGCATCCATGCTTCGGCCGACGGAAGAAAGTCGACGCCGGCACTCGATAGCGCCACGCGTCTCGTTGTCCGGTCAAACAGGCGAAAACCCAATTCGCCTTCGAATTCGGCGAGCAACTGACTGACGGCTGAGGGGGTGAGCCCCATATGCTCGGCAGCGCCGGCAATGCTGTGACATTGGACGACCGCCAGAAAGACTTCCACCTGACGAACAGTTATCCGGCTTAGCGCCATACCTTATCCAGAAGAAAAACTAAGGAATTGTTCAGTATTCATCGTTTGTGCGAGCACACGTCCCCGGTCAGACTGTCCGGCATCTCGACGGCGGTGCCCCCGCCTCATACAACATCGGCCAAAGCCGTCCCTGCCCGAGGACTTTAAGCATGTTCAGACACATCCCGTCATATCCCGGCGACTCCGTCCTGAGCCTGAATCAGGATTTTCTTGCGGACACGCGACAACCGAAAGTCAATCTGGGCATCGGTATGTACTTTGACGAGTCTGGCCGGATCCCGATTATGCGCGCAGTCAGAAAAATCGAGGAGGAGATCGGAACGGCAGTCGAATCCCATCCGTATCTGCCCATGACGGGCCTCGGCGCATACTGCGAGCAGGCGAAGCGCGTCGTCTTCGGCTCGGATCTATACACCAGGCTCGGCGATCGTATTGCGACCATCCAGACACTGGGCGGCAGCGGCGCGTTGAAAGTCGGCGCGGACTTTCTAAAGCACCACTTTCCAGAGTCCCAGCTTTGGGTAAGTGACCCGACCTGGGATAACCACAAGGTCCTGTTCGGTGGTGCCGGCATCAAAGTCAACCCATACCCCTACTACGATGCCCGCACTGGCGGCCTTCGCTTCGCGGAGATGCTCGAGGTGCTGGGCCGCGTCCCGTTGGGAAACATTGTCCTTCTACACGCGTGCTGCCACAACCCCACTGGGGTCGATATGAACGCCGGCCAGTGGTCCGAGCTCCTGTCCGTACTGCTGGCCCGGCGGCTTGTCGCCTTTGTCGACATGGCGTATCAAGGGTTCGGGAGCGGACTGGAGGAGGACGCCTCCAGCGTTCGCATGCTGGCTGAAGCCGGGGTTCCGTTGCTGGTCGCGAATTCCTTTTCCAAGAATTTCTCTCTATACAGTGAACGTTGCGGCGCGTTGAGCGTCCTGTGTGCAGATGCCGAAGAAGCCGACCGTATACACGGGCAGCTCGCCGCGGAGGTCCGGACCAACTACAGCAGTCCGCCCAAGTATGGCGCAGCGATCGTGACCCGCATTCTGAGCGACCAGGCGCTGCGCGCCGAATGGGCCGGCGAACTGCGCGGCATGCGCGAGCGTATGCTTGCTATGCGAGCCGCGTTGCATGCCCGGCTTGCCGGAAAGATCGATGAGGTGCAGCGCGCTCGTTATGTGAATCAGCGCGGCATGTTCACCTATACCGGCCTGAGCAACGACCAGGTGGCCCGGCTCAAGAACGAGTTTTCGATCTACCTCGTGGGGTCGGGCCGGATGTGCGTGGCTGGACTCAGTGACAACAATGTCGAATACGTCGCATCGGCCATCGCCGCCGTCTCTGGACGCTAATCTCGCCTACGCATGTATCAAACCCTCCATGCATGGAGTACCTACCGATGAAGCTTGAATTGAGTGACGTTGCTTCTTCAGAGCGGGAAATCGAAGCACGACGTCAGTTAGCGTGTGCCTATCGGCTATTCGACCATTTTGGCTGGCACGAGCTGATCTACAACCACATTACCGTCCGTGTGCCGGGAGAGGAAGAGCACTTCCTCATCAACCCGTTCGGATTGATGTATCGGGAAGTCAAAGCGTCGAATCTCGTCAAAATCGATCTGGAGGGCCACATCGTCGGACGGTCCGACTACGACGTCAATCCAGCGGGTTTCATCGTGCATTCAGCCGTGCACCGGACACGACCGGATATGCATGCGGTCGCTCACACCCACACAACCGCGGGGCAGGCCGTGGCCTGTCAGGCACGAGGCCTGTTGTCGCTTAGTTTTACATCCATGTTCTATCACGAACGTATCGCCTATCACGACTTCGAAGGCATCACGCTCGACCCCGCGGAATGTGAACGACTTGCGGCTGATCTCGGCGACCGCCGGCTGATGATTTTGCGTAATCACGGACTCCTCGCTTGCGGGCCCACCATCGCCGATGCCTTTCTCGACCTCTACCACCTCCAGCGTGCATGCGAAGTCCAGGTCGCAGCGCAAGCAGGAGGGGCCGAGTTGCACTACCCGTCCGCGTCGTCTATCGGGACTTGCGCTGCCCAGCACGCGCGCGTCCAGCAAAAAGGCAGGGAGGCGAAGATGCTATATGAATCCATGATGCGGTGGATGCGGGATAAGGACCCAAGCTTTCTGGAGTAAGGGCGAGACATTCGCTGGCCCCAGCACAGGCACCCCTCTGCAGTTTCAGGAACTGACGCAAGACAAAACAACCATGAGGTCATGTCATGAACACTATCATTGGACGAGCCGGGATATCTGAGGCCTCCGGCGCGCGGCACCTGGTCGTGGCAGCGACCATCGGCAACGCGCTGGAATTTTTCGACTTCACGGTATATGGCTTCTTCGCAATTCTGATCGGACAGCTTTTTTTCCCCGGCATGTCGAGCTTTGGGCAGCTTCTGGCCTCTGTCTCCACGTTCGGCGTCGGCTTTTTGATGCGGCCACTCGGTGGGGTGGTGATTGGCGCCTATGCCGATCGTGTGAGCCGCAAGGCGGCCATGTCACTGACCATCTTCCTGATGGCTGTCGGCTGCGCGATGATAGGTTGCGCGCCAACGTACGCCCAGATCGGCGTGATGGCACCCGTTCTGGTGGTGCTTGCGCGCCTGGTGCAAGGCTTCTCTGCAGGCGGTGAAGTCGGTGCATCGACTACCCTGCTCATTGAAAGAGCCGCCGTGCGCCACCGCGGTTTCCTTGGAAGCTGGCAATTTGCGAGTCAAGGTCTTGGCATTGCAGCGGGGGCCGCCTTGTCCGCAACGCTATACTTTGTCCTCTCCCCCGAGGATTTGAGGAGTTGGGGATGGAGACTTCCGTTCCTGGCCGGCATCCTGATCGCTCCGATCGGATTTGTGATCCGGCAGAGACTTGAAGAGCATTCGGTTGCACCACCATCCGACGCTCAAGCGCCGTTTGTCACGGTAGCCGTCGAACACTGGCGTGCCGCCACAGTCGGCACGGTGTTGACTATCGGCACTACCGTGGCAGCCTACGTCACCACGTTCTACATGCCAACTTATGCCATCAGGGAACTGAAGCTCGGGGCTCCCGTTGCGCTGCTGGCTGCGTTCGTGTCCGGCGTGGCCATCTTCGTGATATCGCCGATCGCCGGCGCGCTATCGGACCGCTTCGGCCGCAAACGACTCATACTGTGGCCTCGTCTTGTGATGGCCCTCGTCATCTATCCCGCGTTCGTTTGGCTGACCAACTCGCCCGGAACCGTCAGCCTGCTGATTACTGTCGGTGGCCTCAGCGCCCTGCTCGCCCTGCAGGGCGCGCCTGGCATCGCGCTACTACCGGAGCTGTTTCCCAAGCCTATCCGTGTTTCCGGGATGGCCATCGTTTACAGCATCGGGGTTGCCATCTTCGGCGGCTTTGCGCAGACCGTCGCCCTCTGGCTCATTCACGTGACGGGTAGCAAGCTTGCTCCTGCCTGGTACCTGACGTTCTGTGTCCTGCTCTCGTGTCTCGCTCTGCCGTTTATCCGTGAAACAGCGGGCGCGGATATCGATGCATCGTAGCGAGGAAGTCGGCCGAAGAAGTGGTCCGGCAATGGACGGCTTCCGGCGCCTGGGTAAACCCCGAACCCTCGGTTACGCATTGCGTACTAGGATTACGCAGAACAGATTGGAATTTGAATGAATACGCCATCGACTGCTGCACCATCGCGCTGCCCGTTCCACGAAAGCAATCCCTCGACTGCCGCCCATCCGGCGGATTGCCCGGTCAGTGGCCGCGCGGCCGCGTTCGACCCGTTCGAGGATGGCTATCAACAGGACCCACCCGCTTATCTGAAATGGTCGCGCGAGGAAGAACCGGTCTTCTACAATCCGAAGCTGGGTTACTGGGTCGTCACCCGATACGAGGATATCAAGGCGATCTTTCGCGACAATCAGACCTTCAGTCCTTCGATTGCGCTCGAAAAAATCACGCCTACCGGTCCGGAAGCGAACGAAGTCCTGAAGTCCTACGACTATCAGATGAATCGCACACTGGTCAACGAGGACGAGCCGGCGCACATGCCTCGACGACGTCTCCTGATGGCGCCCTTCACGCCGAACGAGCTCAAGCACCATGAACCGATGGTGCGACGGCTTACCCGCGAGTACGTGGACCGCTTTGTCAACGATGGCAAGGCCGACCTTGTCGACCAGATGTTCTGGGAAATCCCCCTCACGGTCGCGCTGCACTTCCTCGGCATACCGGAGGAAGATATGGGCACGCTTCGCCGATATTCGATTGCACATACGATCAATACCTGGGGACGCCCCAAGCCCGAGGAGCAGGTCGAGGTAGCGCATGCCGTCGGCAACTTCTGGCAGTTGGCCGGCAAGCTCCTGGACAAGATGCGCGCCGACCCTTCAGGCCCAGGCTGGATGCAATACGGCATACGCATGCAGGCCGAACACCCGGATGTCGTCACGGACTCGTACCTGCACTCGATGATGATGGCGGGCATCGTGGCGGCGCACGAAACCACCGCGAACGCCACGGCCAACGCGGTGAAGCTTCTGCTGGAGCACCCGGATTCATGGCGCGAGATCTGCGAGGACCCGGGCTTGATTCCGAACGCTGTCGAGGAGTGTCTGCGCCTGAACGGGTCGATTGCCGCGTGGAGACGGCTCGTGACTAAAGACACGACAGTCGGTGGCATCCCAGTACCTGCAGGCTCTAAGCTTCTGATAGTCACATCGTCCGCGAATCACGACGAGCGCCATTTCGCGGATGCCGAGATGTTCGACATCCGACGGGAGAATTCCAGCGACCAGCTCACCTTCGGTTATGGCTCACATCAGTGCATGGGAATGCATCTGGCTCGCATGGAAATGCAGATCTTTCTCGAGGAGCTGACACAGCGTCTCCCACATATGCGGCTGTGCGAGCAGGCGTTCACCTACGTGCCCAACACCTCGTTCCGGGGCCCCGAGCATCTCTACGTGGAGTGGAACCCCAGTTTCAACCCGGAACGCACACGGCCTGACATCCTTCAATCGACATCGATCGTTCGCATCGGTGATGCTTTCACGCGCAGGCTCAGTCGGCCGGTGCTGGTGGACCGTTCGGAACGCGCGGCGGACGACGTGTTGAGACTGCGCCTCATCCCGGTTGACGGCCGCTCGTTGCCGCGCTGGGCACCGGGTTCGCATATCGATATCGAGTGTGGAGAAACCGGGATCTCGCGTCAGTACTCCCTGTGCGGCGACCCCGACGACGCCGGGGCCTACGAAATTGCGGTTTTGCGGGAAGCAAACAGCCGTGGCGGATCGGCGTGGTTACACCAACATGCCAAGGTTGGCCAGCGTTTGAAAATACGCGGACCCCGCAACCACTTCCGCCTCGACGAGCAGGCCAAAAGAATCATCTTCATTGCAGGTGGGATTGGTATCACACCCATCAGCGCGATGGCAAAGCGAGCCCGGGCGCTGGGCCTCGATTACACGTTGCACTATAGCGGGCGCAAGCGCTCGTCGATGGCGCTGCTCGAGGAACTCAGCGCCGTCCACGGCGAGCGCTTGCACGTATACGCCGGCGACGAGGGTCGCCGCAATGATCTCGGCCGTCTGTTGTCGAACCCCGATGCAAACACCCAGATCTACGCCTGTGGGCCGGCCTCCATGCTTGAGGCGCTGGAATCCAGCTGTGTCACCTGGCCCGAAGATGCGCTGCGTACCGAGAAGTTCGAGGCTGACCGTGCCTTGCTGGATCCGTCTCGCGAGCATGGATTCGAAGTCGAACTGCGTGATGCCGGCGTCACGCTGTCGGTCGCGGCCGACCAGACCTTGCTTGGCGCGCTGCGCGCGGCCAACGTCGACGTGCAAAGCGACTGCGAAGAGGGATTATGCGGATCCTGCGAAGTTCGAGTCCTCGCCGGCGAGATCGACCATCGGGATTCCGTGCTTACACGACGCGAACGGGACAGCAATACGCGTATGATGGCCTGCTGCTCGCGCTCCCGCATCGCCGGGGCAAAGATTGTTCTCGACTTGTGATTGGCCACCGCGCCTCCCATGCGAAGCGGCGCGGTGTAAGAGGCGTCACGTCATCCGTCCGTTTTTATGTGGATTCAGGCAAGCGTATGCGATGTCGTGGAAGGGCGTGCCTATTCCGTGCCGCTTCCCGAGCTCGGAGATGCGGCCGCTAAGGCCATCCAGTTCGAGTCTCTTTCCGTCGTCCAGATCATGGCGCATCGAAGCAACCATGTCTTTCGGCAGACTCTTCAGAACGCGGATCGCTTCCTCTGCCTGTGCGTCCGTCAAGGCAATCCCTTCCGCCTTACCCACAGCCAGGATTTCTCTCACTGACTGCGCGGCAAGCGCCGCCAGATGTTCGTCATGGTAAATGTGGCCAGCGCTCGTGCGAGCAAGACAGGTTAAAGCGGCATTCGTCGCGAGCGCGAGAAATTTGGACCACTGCGCCAGTCTGATGTCATCGACCCGCGTCGCCGACACTGGCAGGTGTTGCTGGGAGTCCTTCGTCGCATCCAGCAACAATCGCAGCGCCTGGCTATCCGCGCTATCTTCCCCGCCAAACGTGATCGATGACATGTCGGAGAGATAGTGGACCAGTCCTGGAGAGATCAGTTTTCCGGAAACGAAAGCAAGCCCCCCAAATACCTTCGCGCCGGGAGCCCCGGCGAGGATGCGCTCCCTGCCGTCTATGCCGTTCTGCAGGCTCACTACCGCACCTGCCTTCTCGAGTGCCGGCCTCCATTGCCGCGCGGACGACTCCGCGTCGTAGAGCTTGACGCAGGACAGAACGACATCGATATCGATAATTTCTTCGGGCTCGGACGCTGCATGGATGTTCGTGGCCCGATAGGTCCCTCGAGGACCTTCGAGAGTGACTCCATTCTCGCGTAGTGCGCGAGAGGAAGCAGCCCGCACTGCAAAAGTCACGTCATGCCCGGCAAGAGCCAGGGCGGCGCCAAAATAGGAACCGACTGCACCAGCTCCAAGAATCATCAGTTTCATATCAGCTCGCTAAAAGCCCATCATGCACCATTTGCGTAAATATATTACGCAACAGATAATTTCTTCATAGGGGGAAACCCAAGAATCGGAACGCTTGCCGAACGACATTCGACATGCGGCTCAACTCTGTGCCTGATCGCGCTTTATCGGTAGCCGCAATGTCAAGCGTGTTCCAGCGTCGTTCGAATCCCAATGGATTTCGGCACCGAGGGCTTCCGCGCGGCGCAACTGGTTAGACAGTCCCTTGCCATTTACACCATCGCGCCTTAGCGCGTTTTCCACCGCGAATCCTTGACCGTTGTCAGTGATGGCCACCATCACTTGATCGCTCTTCACCTCGGTGGCGACGCGGATTTCCGTGGCGCGCGTGTGTTTGATGATATTGGTGAACGCCTCTTGCAGGATGCGCAAAATATGCAGCGCGTTCTTCGGATCGAGCCAGTCGAGCGGAGGCACATTGTTGACTTCCCAGCGCAACGCGATGCCGGTGCTCTCCAGGCGCGGCCCGAGACGAAAGCGCAACGTTGCGAGCAATAGAAGCAGATCAGCTTCCACCGACTCCATCGAGTCGATCGCCAGCTTGAGGTCATCGATGCAACCCTTGAGCACCTGAGCAACTTCGGCTTCATTCATGTTGCCATGTTCCACCACCCGCAATGCGCTGACGAGCGATGACCCGAGGCCGTCGTGCATATCCTGCATCAGCCGTTGCCGCTCCTGGCTCAGCGTTTGGCGCTGCTCGATCTTGCGCAGGCGATGGTGCGCTTCCGTCAGTTCCGCCTCGCGTTCCTGCAAGCGCAGTCCGAGGCTGGCATTGGCCTCTTCCACATCGTGCACTGCTTTACGGCGTATCACGATAAAGCGGTCGGCCAGGGCAAATGCCAACAACAACATTTCCAGGGCAGAACCAAACTGCATGCCCAGCGCGTTGAGCATGGTCGCGGGCGGAATTTCGGCGTATTGCAGAGCGCTCACCACGGATCCAAAAAACAACACGGAATAGGCGGCCACAAAATAGTAGGCGCTACGCTGGCGCTTGAAGGCGCAATACACCCCGCTGCCATATGTGAACAACATCGCAGTCACGACAAACAGGATGGCAGGCACCGCAAAGGTCTGGGCCGATATGGCCACAGCGATAGCGACAAGCAGGCAGCCGCCCACCAGCGCTTTCAACAGTCGATCAAGTTTGGGAAAAACCTTCGCCGTATCCAGCATGCACCGCATGAAAAGCAGCCAAGCCAGGAGCGCGGGCAAAAAGCCGAAATTGTTTGCCAGGTCCGACCACTGCGCGGCGTTGGGCCAGAGGAACTCCTTGGCAAGGCCCTTTTGGATGGCCAGGCCAAGCGCCATGCAGGTGGCGAAGCTGACATAGTGGAAATAAATGCCATCTCGCAGCGAGACGAACAGCAATAGATTGAACACGATCATCGCCGTCGCCATGCCGAAATACCAGGCCTGAATGACATAATCGTCGCGCGCGGCAAGATGAAATGATTGCGGTTCCCACAGCTGGGCGGGGATGATGACTGTGGTGGCGGACCGAATGCGAAGATAAAGCACCTGATCGGCGTTTGCCGGCAGCGTAATGGGAAAGACGAAGCAACGGTTTGGATAGGGGCGCGTTGAAAACGGCATCGCGCTGCCGGTGGACAGCGAGCGATATGTCCCATCCGCAAGCGGTTGATAAAGCTGAATACTGGACAGTTGCGGGTAGGCAATTTCCAGCATCCGCTCGACAGGATGATCGCTCGTGTTGCGCAAGTGCAAGCGCAACCAGTACGCCGAACGGGTAAGACCGTAGTTCAACGCCACCGCGGAGCCCCGCCCGGTTTTGAAACGGCCGGCGGCGGCCGGCTTTTGCACATCGGCTAGCGTCAGCCCCTGGCTTGGGTCTTCCAGGACCTCGAGGTAGTGAGTCAAGGCAAGCGGCGATTGAGCCGGCTGGCTGACATCGAGCACCTTGTCCGCCGCAGCGGCATCGACCGACAGCAGGAACAGTGCGGCGAGCAGAAAAAATATCGGATACCGTAATGTGTCGCGCTTGCCCATCCTGAGCCGCAATCCAAAGAGTTATTTTCGCCGAATGGAAACCCGGCCTGCGCAGGCGTTCAATTATGGCGCCAGCAGACCTCGATTGCGCGCCTCGTAGATCGCCTCGGTTTTTGAATTCACTTCGAGTTTTGCATAAATGCGCCGCACATAGGTCAATACGGTGTGACGCGAGACGGCGATCAATACGGAGATTTCGTCGGAAGTATAGCCTTTGGTGATGTACTCCAACACCTCTTGCTCACGCGCCGACAAGGTGGCGCGTTGCTTGCCGGCTACAACCGGTTTTGTAGCAACTTGCTCGTCGTGCCGAAATCGCGTCAGGATCTGGCGTGCGATCAGCGGGCTGATCGGACTGCCGCCGCCGTGCAGGCTGCGGATTTCATCGAGCATATTCTCGGGTGCGCTGTCTTTCAGCAGATAACCCGACGCGCCCGCCTCGATCGATTGCATCACATGCATTTCATCGCCGAATGTCGTGCTGACCATGATGTTGCAAGCGGGCTGCTTCGCATGCGCCGCCCGGATCACGTCGATGCCGGAGCCGTCCGGCAAACCGAGATCGACCAGAAAAACATCGGGGCGGACCTGATCCAGCACCAGCAGGCCCTGCGCGCGCGTGCCCACCACGCTCACCAACTCGATGTCGGGCGCATTGCGGATAGCCTCTATCAAGGCATTCTGGAAATTGACGTCGTCTTCCACCAGAGCAACGCTGATGAGAGACGGGTTCGGTGTTTGTTGCATAAAAAGTGCCTTCGATCGGATCGATGCCGATATTGCCACATATCTGTTGTGGCTTTGTCACTAGTTCTAGTGACACGCGCTGCCGGCAAGGTGGCCTACCATGTTGCTGGCAAAAGTTTTGCAGCACTTGGTCGGTGTGCCGGAGCAGAGGAAATTCGAAATCAGCAGATTGCCTGCAAAACCGTCCTACCGTCACACCAAGCGAATGCCGCTTGACTAGCAAGATCAAACCCAGGGAAGCCCCACATGAAACGCCACGGCTCAATGAACCGCATCTTCCGTCTCGTCTGGAGCCACGTCGTGAATGGCTGGGTAGCCGTGGCGGAAACGGCGTGCGGGCGCGGCAAGGGCCGTGGCAGGAGCGCGCGGCGCAAGCTGGCGGCCGCGGTCTTATCGTTGAGCGGCGCGGCGGTGGTTCCGCCATTCGCCCAGGCCAGCCCGACGGGCGGGCAAGTCGTCTCCGGCAGCGGCACGATCACGCAATCCGGTTCGACTACCACGATCAAACAAGGCAGCCAGACCGTGTCGATCAACTGGGCGACCTTCAATATCGCACCGCAGGAGACGGTCAATTTTGTGCAGCCGTCGGCCAGCTCCATCGCGGTGAACCGCATCTTCGACACCAACGGCAGCCAAATCCTCGGCCACTTGAACGCCAACGGGCAGGTCTACCTGATCAACCCGAACGGGATCCTGTTCGGCCAGGGTGCACAGGTCAATGTCGGCGGGCTGGTGGCCTCGACGCTGGACGTGAGCGACGCCAGCTTGAGCAGCGGCAGTCGTACCTTCAGCGGCAGCGGCACGGGCAGCGTGATCAATGAAGGCAGCATCACGGCGGCCAATGGCGGCTATGTGGCGCTGCTGGGCAATCACGTCAGCAATACGGGCACGATAGTCGCGCAACTGGGCAGCGTGGCGCTGGGGGCGGGCAGCGCGGTGACGCTGAACTTCAGCGGCAATAGCCTGGTGAGCATGCAAGTCGACCAGAGCACGCTGAATAACTTGGCCGCGAACGGTGGTTTGATCCAAGCCGACGGCGGGATGGTGATCATGACGGCGGGGGCGGCCGATGCGCTGCTGGCATCGGTGGTCAACAACACTGGCGTGATCGAGGCGCATACCGTCGAGAATCATGACGGCACGATTACCCTGCTGGGCGGGATGACGGCCGGCCAGGTCAATGTGGGCGGCACACTGGATGCGAGCGCGCCGAACGGCGGCAACGGTGGCGCGATCGAAACGTCGGCCGCCACGGTCAAGATCGCCGGCGGGGCCGTCGTCACCACCGCGGCGCCGCAGGGCAAGATCGGCTCCTGGCTGCTCGACCCGAACGATTTCACCATCGCCCCGAGCGGCGGCGATATTACCGGAGCGGCCCTATCGGCCGACCTGGCCAGCAACAGCATGACCATCGACACCACCGGCGCGGTCGCAACGGCTAGCACATTGGTGGGCGGTTCGGCAGGCAGCGGCCTGGGCGACATCAACGTCAACGACACGCTCAGCTGGAGCAGCGCCAGCACGCTGACCCTGAATGCGGCCGGCAGCATCAACGTCAACAGCAACGTCACCTGGGGCGGCAGCGGCGTCACCAGCGCCTTGGTCATGAATGCCGGCAATAGCATCAACATTGCGGCGCAGATGAATGCCGACTACAACGCCACGCTTTCCATGACCACCGGCACCAGCGTGGCCGGCGGCACGGTCAACGTCGCGCTCAATCCCAACGCGGGCGGCTTTGCGGGGGCGGTGAATTTTTATTCGGATGGCGGAACAACACCGGCCGCCGGCACCGGCCTGCTCAGCATCAACGGCAATGGCTATACCGTCATTGCCGACGTCACGCCGGGTTCCGGTGTAGGGGAAGCCGCAGACGCCACGAGCACGACTCTGCAAGGCATGCAAAACAACGGGGGCGGCTATTACGCGCTAGGGAGCAACCTCGACGCCAGCGCCACGATCGGCTGGAACGGCGGCGCGGGCTTCAGTCCCATCGGCAATTTCACCGGCGTGTTCGACGGCCTGGGGCATACCATTGGCGACTTGACGATCAGTTCGTCGAGCAATAACGTCGGATTGTTCGGCACGAACTACGGTACGGTGCGCAATGTGGGGCTGGTCGGCGACAGCGTGACCGGCAGTCAGTACGTTGGCGGGCTGGCGGGAACAAACTATGGCACGGTCAGCAATAGCTATGCCACCGGCAACGTGAGTGCCGCAGTCGGTAATGCAGGCGGGCTGGTGGGTCTTAACGAAGCGACCGCAAACGGCATCGTTTATGTAGGCGGCATTATCGACAATAGCTACGCGACCGGCAGTGTAACCACCGTTGACGGCGATGGCGGGCTGGTGGGATGGAATTATAACGGCACAATCAACAACAGTTACGCCACCGGCACCGTCAGGGGCGGCACATGCGGCATAGGGCTGGAACCGATCGAGTGTGGCGGCGGCGGGCTGGTGGGAGAAAACGCCGGAATGATCGAAAACAGCTATGCCACCGGCGAGGTTTCCGGCTATGGGGGAATAGGCGGGCTGGCGGGCGTCAACTATTTCAGCGGCGAGATCGAGAATAGCTACGCTACCGGCAACGCTACCGGCTTTTGGGCGGCCGGCGGGCTGGTGGGATGGAATTTCGGCGGCTACGCAATCAGCAACAGCCACGCCACCGGCAATGTTTCCGCCGCGGCCGGGTATGACGGCGGCTTGGTGGGATTTAACAGCGGCGATACGACAGCACAGGGCGTTGGGGCAGGCGGACCAATCAGTAATAGTTACGCCACTGGTAACGTGAGCGACACCAGTATCGCCACTCCCGACGGTGGGCTGGTGGGTGATAACTTTGGCACGATCAGCAACAGCTATGCCACCGGCAACGTAAGCGGCGGCCAAGCAGTCGGTGGGCTGGCAGGGGGAAACGCCGGCACGATCAGCAACAGCTACGCCACCGGCAACGCGACGGGCCTCATCATGGAAGGCAACAACGTCAACGTCGTCGGCGGCCTGGTGGGAGTAAACGGCGGCCCGATCACCAACAGCTATGCCACCGGCAGCGTGACGGGTACCAACAACAACGTCGGCGGGCTGGTGGGCGGCAACTACGGCGGCGCGATCACCAACAGTTTCTACGATAGCGACAATAATCCGACCTTGACTGGCACCGGCAACACGGCCGATGTTGCCGGCACCGTGTGGGGCATGAGCACGGCGGCCATGCAGAACTCGGCCAATTTCGCCAGCGCCACCATGGCCAACGGCGACGTCAACCCCGGCTGGGATTTCCCCGGCGCCGGCAACGGTTCCGGCACGACCTGGTTCATGTATAACGGCTACACCATGCCGCTGTTGCAGGCGTTCATGACGCCGCTGACCGTGACCGCGAGTAGTGCCACCACCACTTACACCGGTCTGGCCTATTCCGGTACAAACGGCGTGACGTATTCCGTGACACCCGACAGCAACCTGCTGGGTACACTGAGCTATAGCGGGTCCGCTCAAAACGCGGTCAATGTGGGTACTTACACGATTACGCCTGGCGGACTCTACTCGAACCAGCAGGGATACATCATCAGCTATGTCAGCGGTACGCTGACGGTGGATCCGGTATCCGATAACACGACGACGGCTTCAACGACCCCGGCGCCGACCAGCCCAATACCGCCCGCGGTATCGCACGCGACCGCGCAGATCGATGCCAGTATGGTGGTGCATCCATTCGGCAGCTCGACAGACTCGAGCGATGCGTGGCCGACTACGACTACCTCATCAAGTTCGTCGGGCCCCGATGTCAGCACCAGCCCAACGACCGACGGCAGTTCGCCTGGCTCGTCCAGTACCAGCTTTGGCAACGGCTCGGGCAATTCCCCTGCCCCCAATGTCACGATCGATCTGGGAGATAGCGGATCGTCGTTGCAAATCCAACGCTATGGCGTCAAGCTGCCGGCCGGCCTGATCAGTCTCAATCCATAAGAAGAACTTGCGATGGAATATTCCATGAGGCCGTTGCTTATCGCGCTGCTGGGTGTCTTGCCGGGATTGGCGGCATTCAACACCTATGCCGCCAATCCCGGCGCGCCGAATGTACCCGGTGCCGGCACCATCCTGCAACAAGCACAGCCGGTGACACCACTCATCGCACCCTCCAACGATACCGGCCTGAGCATCCAGCAACCCGGCAGCAGCGCACTGCCGACCAGCGTCTCGTTCCGGGTCGAACACATCGAAATCACCGGCAACAGCAAGATCGATACCGCGACCCTGCATGCACTGGTCGCCGATTCGGAAGGCCAGAACCTGAACCTGCCTCAGTTGGGAGAACTGGCCAGCCGGATCACCGACTACTACCACGCCCACGGCTATCCGCTGGCCCGCGCCATTATTCCGGCGCAGACCATGCAGGCCGGCACGGTCAAGATCGAGATTATCGAAGCCCATTACGGCAAGATCGACCTCGATAACCGGAGCCGGGTCAGCGATCGCCTGCTGCAAGCCACCCTTGGCGGCCTGCAAAGCGGCACGGTGGTGACCGAGGCCGGGATGGACCGCAGCCTGCTGTTGCTCTCGGATATCCCTGGTCTGGCGGTCAACGCGACCTTGAAACCGGGGGCGGAAGTCGGCACCTCCGATCTGCAGGTCAATACCGCTTCCACCCCACTGGTCACCGGCAACGTGACCGCCGACAACGATGGCGACCGCTACACAGGGCGTGAGCGATTAGGTGCGACGGTCAATGTAATCGACCCGCTGCATCAGGGCGACATCCTCAGCATCAGCGGCCTGAGTTCGGGTAGCGGCATGACTTACGGGCGCGCCGCCTACGACGCACTGATAGACGGCGCCGGCACGCGTGTGGGTGGGGCCTATTCGGCGCTGGACTACAAGCTGCTGGGCTCGCTGTCGGAACTGGACGGCGAAGGTAGTGCCCAGGTGGCCAGCCTGTGGGCCAAGCAGCCGTTTATCCGTAGCCGCAATCTGGATTTCTACGGACAGCTGCAATACGACCATCTGCAATTGAATGACGATATTCAAAGCAGCGCGATTGAAACCAACCGGCACCTGGATAATCTCACGGCGATCTTATCCGGCGATGTGCGCGACGCACTATTTGGGGGCGCGGTAAACACCTGGAGCGCGAGCTGGACCTACGGCCATGTGAGCTTCGACAACGACGCGGCGCAGTTGAGCGATGCGGAGACGGTGAATACGCAGGGCGGTTTCTCGAAGGGCAACATCAACCTGGCGCGCTTGCAAAACCTGAGCGCCCATGATGCGTTGTACCTGAGCCTGGCCGGCCAATGGGCCTCGGGCAACCTGGACCCGTCGCAGCAGCTGGTGGTGGGTGGACCGAACTCGGTGCGGGCTTATGATGTCAGCGCGGTTTCGGGCGATGTCGGTTATCTGTTCACGGCCGAGTTGCGGCATACCTTTGCGCAATCTTGGCATGGGCAATGGCAAGCCATCGCGTTTTTCGACGGGGCGCATCTGACGGTGAACCGGGACACCTTCTCGGCAGATCCGAACAGCGCGAATTTGAGCGGTGCGGGGTTCGGTTTGAACTGGGCTGGACCCAATCAGTTGACTGCCAGCGTGGCGCTGGCGGCACCGATAGGCGCGGCCCCCGAGGTGGTCGGCGACCGTGCGGCCGTGCGGGCCTGGCTGCAAGCGAGCAAGGGGTTTTGAGCACGTAGGGCTGCGATCATTTCCAAGCCCGGGTTTCATGCGTTGACACGGCCGAAATGTTTTGTATCAGATCGGTGACGCAGGTTTGGACCGCTACGCGGTTGCATGCCCTACCTCATCGGTACCTGCCGCGCACGTCCGGTTTCGTCCGCCCCGTTTGGCAACGTAAAGCGCTCGATCTGCGGCTTCGACCAGGCCGCTCGCATCACTGCCCGCCTTCGGTCGTTGCGTCGCTACGCCAACACTAACGGTGACGATACCGGTAGCACACGCCAAGTGTGGGATCCGCAGACTTTCCACACCCTTCCGAATACGCTCCGCGACTATCATGGCGCCCTGTGGGTCAGTATCCCTCAAAATTAACGCAAACTCTTCACCACCGTACCGAGCCACAATGTCTGTTGGGTTGACGGCCAAAGCGTCAATGGCTCGCGCAACCACGCGCAGGCATTCGTCGCCGTTCTGATGCCCGTAGTGATCGTTATAGCTCTTGTAAGCATCGATATCGGTCATGATAACCGCCACGTAGTTCTCGCCGTCTGCCCGAGCACCCTGTCTCCATAGAAGTGCCAGTTCGCGGTCGAAATGACGACGGTTGTATAGCCCTGTCAGCCCGTCTCGGTAAGCGAGCCCATGCAGTTCTCGTCGCTCGTCTGCAAGACGTTGCTCCTTCACTTTACGTTCGGTAATATCGCGGGCCGTAGCGGTGAGCGCCTCCGGCTTTCCGGAGAATGGATCGATAACAAGCCGGAAGTGCGTTTCCATCCAAAGCGCTTGGCCATCCAAGCGACGAAGGCGACCGATGTGTAAAGCTTCGGTTGTACCCATTGCCATCTTCTCAATGGTCTCGGATAGCGCGGCGCGGTCGTCCGGCAAGACAAGGTCTGGATAGTACGAGCCGATGAGGTCGTCATGGGCATAGCCCAGTACCGTCTTCGCCCGAGGTGATACATATGTAAGTTGGCCGCCGAGCCCCATGCTCATTACGATATCGTTCGCGTGTTCGGCGAGCACCCGATATCGCCGCTCGCTGTCCTGAAGCAGCGCGATGAGGCGCTTGCGCTGTGCCTGTGCTGCGCTGATAGGCAAGGCAATGCAAAGCGCTGACACCAAGAAGAGTTGCAGGGCAAAAATGCGACTCTCCATGCTGTCAAAAGGATAAGACCAAAGCGGACCTGTCCCACGTATGGTGAACCACAACGCAATCGCCAGGCACAGCATCAATCCAACCAGCACGCCCGCGAGGTCCGCCTGGAATGCGAGTAGCACGATGGGAGGGAACGCCCAGTACAGTAGCGGAAAGTAGTGCTTTTGCGCGAATATGCCGATCAAAACAATGCAAACAAACAGCAACAGCGCGACTGTTTTCACGCGGCACTCCGCGTGCAGAAGGCGAGTGATATCGCCGCACCAAAAGGCCACAGCCACCGGCGAGACAATTGCGATGCTTAAGGCATCCGAGACCACCCAATGAGAAAAGGACGGTAGTCGCGTACTGCTCAGTGGCCAGCCGAGCATAGCCGTCGCAAGCAACCCGGACGCGATAGGCGCAAGCAGTACACCAC